>Ga0307373_10002368_pt1 | contig 34074 bp, 32 predicted proteins | sample OX2MG_FD_202534 | JGI IMG/M metagenome (GOLD analysis project Ga0307373, IMG submission 202534) | Soil microbial communities from Risofladan, Vaasa, Finland - OX-2 | ecosystem: Environmental > Terrestrial > Soil > Coastal area > Acid sulfate soil | place: Finland: Risofladan, Vaasa | collected...
CACCCCCGCCGGTACACTTTTCGGACACGGACAGGTGGCCGAGTCCGGTCGAAGGCGCAGCACTGGAAATGCTGTACAGCCGCAAGGCTGTCTTGGGTTCAAATCCCAACCTGTCCGCCACCCGGGCTCGATCAAGATCTGTTTGCTGGCCAGGTGCCAGAAGATCGCGATCGACCCTCTCTCATATCAGGAGCGTTGTGACAGTGGTGGGAGGCCTCAGACAATGGTTCGGGCGGGTGCACCATGCCGATCAGACCTGGTGCTGCGAGGCTTGCCGCGAGGCGGCACACGACCACGGCCGCCGTATCGTTTACGAGGAATCCCAACTGACGCGTGACCCCGGTCTGACGGCGGATCACGCGAGGCAATCCACGAGCACCACGGGCCGGTCGTCTCCCGGCCGGCCACCAGGAAATCGAGTCTCGGCGACTCAGCCCTGAAGCCGCCGACGGCGCCCCCTCTTGAGACAACACGGCTGGGCAGCCTTCGCCGCACGCGCCTTACGGTCGGTTTCGTTCGCCCGGAGCACATTGACGCTCAACCGTCGAAAATGAACCCTATGAGGGGCGGCATCGACCCACGTGCGCCAGGGCCTGATTTCGGGCGCGTCGCTCCTGATCACGCCGCCACCCTGCTGGGAATCATGTCCATCCTCCACGCCGAACCAGTCGCCCCGGCGTTCGGACGGCTCTTGAAGAAGAGCCTCGAGCCGGGCGACTACGTGCACCTGGCCCACCTGTTCGAGGAGATCAGCGTGCTGGCCCTGCACCACCTCATCCCCGAGGCGCTGCTGTTCGACGCGTTTGCATTCGATCTCTACTGGGATGAGCTGCGCGAGGACGTCGGTTCCCTGAGATTGCAGACAGGCAACGAAAAGTTCTGCGAGAACTTCGAGATCGCCGCAGATCGTGCACGTGACTACAGGCGCGACCGGCCGCCCAAAATGCGTTGGCATCACAAGCCAGAAGGGGATGAGCCGCCGGGAGGCCATGGCAGAGGCCCATCCGGTCCGCCTCCCGATCCCCGTGATTCCGAGCCGAAGCCTTCGTCAGAACGGACCACCGAGATCAGGGCTGGATCCTGAGGATGTTCAACTGCATCCCTTAACGCTGGTCGTCGCTCCAGCGTGCCGCGGCCGACCCCATCGTCTGAAGGTATTCCTGCGCCCACCTCACAGAGCGTAAGAAGGCCCTCAGTCCGGCTGCCGCTGGCCGGCGCGTTCGACAATCGACCTTCGAGATCGACAGACGACTGCGACCGCACTCCACTTGAGGACGCGCGCGGGGCGGTGCTCACCTATATGCTGCGGCCCGTGTCCGACCGGCGCCGTTACCCGCGCGTCCAGGCCGAGGTGCTCTGCCGCCCGGCGGGCACCGCCCTGTTCCATCACAGGCGCAGCCCTCATGACATCAGCCTCGGGGGCATGCGCGTGTACACCGACGAGGATTACCCGGTGGGGCGCCGGCTCGACCTCGACGTCCTGCTGCCGGACGGCACGTCCGTCCGGTGTTGGGCGTTGGTCGTCTGGAGAGTCGGACTGGGCGTGGGAGCAGAGGCGAAATTCGATATCGGACTCAGCTTCACCGATCTGGCACCCGCCGACGTGCAGCGTCTGGCGGCCGTTCTCGCAGCAGGATCGTGAGGAGCCTGGCCTAGCTAGCTGAAGTTCCCGCAGACATATTGCACAGGGTCACCTAGGGTGCGGGCATGCCTACGTCTGCTGAGATGCATCCCGGCGATCCGCGTCGGCGAATCCAACGTCATCGTTATCAGGAAGGTCCTGGGTTTCTCTTTCTGGCTACTCGGGGCGGTCGGCCAGCCGAGGATCATCGGCGGTCGACCTTGGACGCAGTTCGTACTCGGATGAGGGCGGTGCGGTTGGCTGACTCGATTGGGGTAGATGGAGCCTGCGCTGAAATTGGATGCAGCCGTCGTTCGCTGTATGGCTGGCGGGCAGTATTCGCAACCGAAGGCATCACCGGTCTGGTGGAGAAATCGCGCCGCCCTCATAGGTCGGCTTTCAGCGTCCCGGGGTGGGTCGACACCGTCATCATTGCCATCCGACTCCACACCTACTGGAACTCGAAGCGGATCTCGGCGGAGATGAGACGCCGTGAAATCTTTGATGTCGGTCACACCTACATCGACAAGCTCTTCCAGGCCCACGGCTGCGCCCGCGGCAGCATGCCAGCCCGACCTGGTGAACGCTACGAACGTCCGCGCGTCAACGATCTCTGGCATATCGATATCAAGGGCCCGTTCTTCATCAACCTGGCCGGCAAGGGCTACATCAAGACTTGGATCGTGGGCTTGGTTGACGACCACAGCCGCTATCTGATCGGCCTTCGGCTGCACACCGATGCCAAGCTGGCACCGATCTTGAAATGGATGGACGAGTGCTTCGAGATCTGCGGTGAGCCGTTCGAAGTGATGAGTGACAACGGCAAGCCCTTCGTCGGCTGGATGCCCTGGCTCCTCAGTGGCTTTGGCAAGCGCCTTCAGGAGCTGCACATCCGTCACATTCGGACCCAGATCAGCACCCCTTGGACAAACGGCAAAATTGAGTCGTTCTGGAACATCCTCCAAGCCGAAGTTCTGGACCGCCAACTCTTCGGTTCCTTTGTCGAGGCTGAGTCGGCTCTGAGAGCCTTTGCCGACTACTACAACTACCACCGGTTCAGCGGAACGCTTGGCTGGCTCACGCCCGGTGAGCGGTACGATGGAACACCGTTTACTGACAGGGGTTTTGAGCACGTTCCTCAGCTCTCCCATCTGCAACCGTGGCTCTTGGAGGTCATGAATGCGGCCTGACCCTGTGCAAGATGTCCCAGGGAACTTCACCTAGCCGTGTGGCAGTTCCTGGCCGGGCTGATCGCCGGAATCGCGATCGGGGTCTTGATCATGGCGGCCCTGGTCGCCTCCAGCCGAAAGCCCTAAGGCCGCCGGCCAGGGACAATCGGCCTGGGGGAAACCGGGAACCCGGAGTCCTGCGTACGGGACACCGGTCCCAGTACGGCAAGGGTGGTGGCCGGTTCGTGCGGATAACGCCTATTCCGCCCCGATCACGGCGCTCATACGCTTGCTGTCAGTGGCCACCACAGGGCAGCGCGCAAGCCAACGCAACGGCGGGACGCCGAAGCACAACGGTGCCGGTTCGACCCGGGTGACCTCGCACGCGGGCGCGCCCTCCGCCGAGCTCGTACGTTCAGACCCAGACCTCGACCGCCTGGATTGGGATCAGAGCTCGAGCCAGCGCGCCAAGGCGTACGAGCCCGTCCGCATAGGTGTGATCGGCTACGGGTACTGGGGTCCCAACCTCGTCCGCAATTTCGCGGAGTACCCCGGCTCCAGGGTTGCGACGGTCGCGGACATGCGCCTCGACCGGCTGGCGCCGGTCCAGCGACGCTACCCGGACGTGGCGACCACCACCGATTACCGAGACCTGCTCAACGACCCGACCATCGACGCGATCGTCATCTCGACGCCGATCTCGACCCATTTCGATCTCGCGCTCGCCTCGCTCCAGGCCGGCAAGCACGTGCTGGTGGAGAAGACGCTGACCGCGACCTCGGCGCAGACCGAGCGCCTGATCGAAGAGGCCGAGCGACGACGCCTGGTCCTGATGGTGGACCACACTTTCGTCTACACCGGCGCAGTCCAGAAGATCAAGGAAGTCATCGACGCCGGCCGGCTTGGCCGGCTGTACTACTACGACTCGGTCAGGGTCAACCTCGGCCTGTTCCAGCACGACGTCAACGTGCTCTGGGACCTCGCGGTCCACGACCTATCGATCATGGACCACGTCCTCGGCAACATGCCGGCCGCTGTTGCGGCAACCGGCATCGCAAGCGTGCCCGGCCGGCCCATCAACACCGGCTACCTGACGTGCTTCTTCGAGTGCAACCTGCTCGCGCATTTCCACGTCAACTGGCTGGCTCCGGTCAAGATCCGGCGAACCCTCATCGGGGGCGATGCGCAGATGATCGTTTATGACGACCTGGAACCCAGCGAGAAGGTCAAGATCTACGACCGCGGCATCACGGTGGATCGACCATCCGAAGCCGCCTACGAGCTCCTGGTGGGTTACCGCAGCGGCGACATGTGGGCGCCGCAGGTGAGCCTGACCGAGGCCCTTCGGATCGAGACCCAGCACTTCGTCGAGTGCATTCACTCGGGCCAGAAGCCGCTGACGGACGGCCACTCGGGCCTGAGGATCGTCCGAATCCTGGAGGCGGCCACCGAATCGCTGCAGCAGCGCGGCCAGCCGGTCGAGATCCGGTGGTAACGAACGTGGGCAGGGTTCCCCTGGTCGACCTCAAAGCCCAATACGAGAGCATCCGCGGAGAGATCGACCCGGCGGTTCTTCGAGTGCTGGGCTCGGGCAGCTACGTACAGGGTGCGGAGGTCCGGCTTCTCGAGCAGGAGTTTGCCGCTTACAGCGGCGCCCGACATGCGATTGCCGTCAACTCGGGCACGAGCGCTCTGCACCTCGCGCTGCTCGCCGCAGGCATCGGACCTGGCGACGAGGTGATCACGGTGGCCCACACTTTCGTGGCCACCGTCGCCGCGATCCTGTACGCCGGCGCGGTGCCCGTCCTGGTCGACATCGATCCCGAGACGTTCACCATCGACGTGCAGCGAATCGAGGCTGCGATCACCCCCCGCACTCGGGCGATCGTGCCGGTTCACCTGTACGGCCACCCGGCGGACATGGACCCGATCCTGGATATCGCCCGCCGCCGCGGACTGACAGTGATCGAAGACGCGGCCCAGGCTCATGGCGCGAGGTACAAAGGCCGGCGGATCGGCGGGCTGGGCGACCTCACGTGTTTCAGCTTCTATCCCAGCAAGAACCTCGGCGCCTATGGCGAGGGCGGAGCGGTGACCACCAACCGAGACGATTACGACCGCTCGCTACGCATGCTCCGCGACTGGGGCTCCGAGCACAAATACGACCACGAGCTGAAGGGCTTCAACTACCGCCTCGACGAGATCCAGGCCAGCATCCTCTCGGTCAAGCTGCGGCACCTGGACAGCTGGAACCGGGCGCGTGCCGAACACGCGGCCGCCTACGCCTTGGCTCTGGCGGGCACAGGCCTGGTCGTCCCCACCGAGATGCCGTGGGCGAGCCACGTCTTCTACGTCTACCCGGTGCGGACCGGGGTCCGTGACGAGCTGCAGCAATGGCTCAAGTCTCGTGGTGTCGACACCGGCATCCACTACCCGATCCCGGTGCATCTGCAGCACGCCCACGTCGACCTGGGCTACAGGAAGGGCAACTTCCCGCACAGTGAGCTCGCGGCCGACCAGGTGCTGTCGCTGCCCCTATACCCGGAGCTGCAGCCGGCCCAGAGGGAGCAGGTCGTGTCGGCCATCCACGAGTTCGTCGCCGATTCCCGTGCCGGCGCCGCACTCGAGATCGCATGGCAACGTACGTAGCCGAGAAGGGTGCCAGGCTGGAGCAGCGACGGCACGCGGCAGAGCCGGTCCTTCGAGTGGCGCTGATACTCCAGTCGACCAGCCTCGGGGGCATGGAGACCCACGTGGCGGACGCCGCGGAGGAATTCGTCCGGCGTGGGTTGACCGTCATCGTCATCGTGCCCACTGCCGCAATCTACGACGAGCTCGCGCAGCGAATCGCCCACGGCGGCGCCGGCGTGTATCGGTTCAATACAGATGGGATCGTCGGGCGGCTCTCCCAGATGCGCAACCTGCTGCGACTCGCTGAAATATTCCGGGAATGGCGCCCTGACGTTGTCCACGTGCACACCGGCGGCGCCACCGGTGGACTTGCGGCTCTCGTCGTGTCGCGCCTGCTTACCGCCCGTGCGACGGTCATCACCGAGCATGACGTCCCCCCTGAAGTCCCGGGTCTCTACCAGCGCTTGATGCGCACCGCGATGGACCGGTTTGCCGACGCGGTGATCGCCGTTTCCCGGCGCAACGCAAAGCTGCGGGCTGCGCGGATTCCGCTGCCCGAACGCAAGCTTGCCGCGGTCCTGAACGGAGCACCAACCACAAGAGTTCCAGTCGTGGCCGAGCGCCAGGACAATCGTCGTCGGCTTCGCGCGCAGTTGAGCATCGATTCCAATGCGCTCGTGATCGGGAGCCTCGTCAGGCTCGCCGAAGGCAAGGGACTCCAGGATCTCGTTCGGGCCTTTGCGATCGTCTGCCGAGACCAGCCGCGAACATTGTTGCTGGTCGGCGACGGCCCGCTTCGGTCCCAGCTCGTGGACCTCGCCAGGGATCTGGGGGTCGCAGGACACGTGAGGTTCGCTGGTCATCAATCGGAAGCCACGCAGTTCCTCGACGCGATGGACGTTTTCGTGCTCGCGGTCCCTGCCGGCTCGATGTCGATGGCGCTGCTCGAAGCGATGGCTCGGGGGCTGCCCTCGGTGATCACCTACTGCGGACCGGAGGAGCCTGTTATCGACGGCGAGACCGGCCTGTGCGCACCGCCCACGGATCCGGCAGGCCTGGCTCGCGTTCTTGAACGCATCAGCAACGAGCCGGCCCTAAGGTCCAGGTTGGGGCGCGCCGCGGAGGTACATGTAGCGCGTCACTTCTCGGTCCAACGCGTGGCTGATGACCTCCTCGAGCTATACCGTGTGTGCCGGGCCAGCAAGGTACCGGATCGCCTCCGCGCCAGCGGGCCGGACCATGTCTGGAGACAGCAGGATTGCTGCACGCCCGCCGCTGAGCAACCATGAGAGCACCAAGCACCGGCCTCCCGGGCCGCCCCGACAGCGGGCGCAGCGTCTTGACGACCAGCCTCGGTCGCCCGTTCAGGGCCGTCGCACGTCGAGTGGGTATTCGCCGGTCTGGAGTTGCAGCACTGAGAACCCGATACGAACGCAACGTCCTGGCAACCATGCCGCACCGCCGTCCCGCGGCCACCGGCCGCATCCTGTGCTACCACGCGGTGGGTTCACCCGAGTGGGGCATCAACGACATCAGCCCCGCTCGGTTTCGAGACCAGATCGAGCTGGCTGCTGAGCTGGGCTATCGCTTCGTTCCGGCGGCCTCCGTGGCCCACGGAAGCGCTTCGGCAATGGACCTGGCCGTCACGTTCGACGATGGGTTGATCAGTGCCGCCACAAACGCTGCGCCGATCCTGGCCGAGAGAGGTGTTCCCTGGACGATGTTCATCGTCGGGGGATGGACCGAGGGCAGGCATCCCTTCGGTGATGGCGTGATCATGGGCTGGGCAGAGGTCGAGCGCTTGCTCGCTGCCGGCGTCGAGATTGGCAGCCACTCGATGAGCCATCCCGACTTCGGCTCGATCGCGCCGGACATCGCTCGCAGCGAGCTGACTGATTCACGGCGCCTGATCGAGGGCCGGACCGGCCGTCCGGTGACCTCATTTGCAATCCCGCTGGGCCAGTCGAAGAACTGGTCGCCGGACGCAGCAGAATGCGCAGAGGAAGCGGGCTACGAGATCGTGTACGCGCAGTCAGTGACCGGCCGGCCGGCTGGCACCATTCCGCGAACCTTCATTACAGGAATCGACGACCGCCGCATGTTCAAAGCCGCCATCGAAGGAGCGTTTGACGAATGGGAGGAGTGGCTGTGACGACCTCGGCCAGAAGGGTGCTCATATCGGTGATCGTGCCGACACGAGACCGCGACCAACTGCTGCGATCTGCCCTGCTGAGCATCAATGCCAATCGCGGTGCGGGCATCGATCTCGACATCGTCGTGGTCGACAACGGATCAGGGGAGGAGACCGCCGAGATCGCCGTTCAAGCCGGCGCCCGATATGTGCGGTCCCCCAGGTCTGGAGCTTCGGCTGCACGCAACTTTGGCATGGAGCTTGCGACAGGCGACTACATCACGTTTCTTGACGATGACGACGTCTGGACCGCCGGACATCTGGCGTCGTTGGTCGGCTGGCTCGAAGACCGCCCTGATTTTGGAGCGGTGTTGGGACAGGTGTGCAACGTCGACCACGACCTCGGGGGGTCGGGGCCAGCTTGGCCGGAGGCGCTGCCGGCGGATGGGTTGGTATTCCGTTCCCTTCTTCGGATACAACCGCAGGTCGGAGCCACCCTGGTCCGGAAACAGGTTGCAGGAGCAGTCGGTCCCTTTGACGAGGCATTGTTGAGCGATGAAGACTGGGACTGGCACCTTCGCCTCTCGATCCTGGCGCGAGTCGGGTTCGTGCCGGTGATCGCCGTTCTGTTCCGGGCGCGCCCCGAAGGCACCGACGACGAGTTGCAGTGGGTCCGTTTCCCCTACGTGCGTGAGGTGTTCTGGCGAAACGTTCGCCGTGGAGGGATGCGTTGGCCATACCTTCCCGGGCTGGCCGGCACCTACCTCCATCACCTGGGGATGTGGCACGGCCTGTTCATCCGCAGCGCCAAGGCGCACGCGCGCCACGGCAGCTTGGTGCGGGCGCGGCAGTCGCTGGGTCGTGCGGCTCGCGTCTCCCCGATTCACTTCGCCTGGTCGGTGGTGCACGACTCCGGAACAAGACAGACGGTCGCTGCCGCCTTGCGGGCTGGGGGAACAGCTGCGGCCGAGAGCAAAGGTGTGGCGCCGGCCTCGGCGCGGACAAGATGAGCAACGAAGACATCTCAGTTCCAAGCGCCGACCAATCCAGCCCATACGCGCGGATGCATCTCGCGGGCTGGGTGCCGGTCAATTACGACCAGGTCATATACGCGCCAGACAGCTACGACAGCGTTATGTGGAGCCTCGAACGGCCGTTCCTCCGGGAGATCGCCAGCTCTCTGGAACCGCCTGCCGGCGGTCTCCGGCTGCTCGACTTTGCGTGTGGCACCGGCCGCATAGTAGGCGCGCTGGAAGACCTTGCCGCCCAGAGCTCCGGCGTGGACATCTCACCCGACATGCTTTCCGCGGCCCGGTCGAAGGCGCCGCGGACGCAATTCGTCGCCGGCGACATCCTCGCCCAGCCGGACCTCGCGCCAGGTCCTTATGACCTGATCACCGCGATGCGCTTCTTCCTCAACACCGAGGACGAGATGCGCGGCAGGGTGATGCTCGCGTTGGGGCGACTGCTGGCCGGGCCCGACAGCCGCCTGGTGTTCAACATCCATATGAACTCGGCGCACTTCATCCCCAACTCGATCTACCGTCGCTTGCACGGCTGGCCTTCTTACCGAACGATGAGCTACCGGCAGGCTCGGCGGCTCGTGCGTGATGCCGGGCTCGAGATCGTCCAGGTACACGGTTTCGGCCTCGTACCGGAACGGTTCTATCGCGGGCCCCTGGATCGAGCGGCCAGGTGGCTGGACCGGATCACTGCAGGCAGGACTGCGATCAGATGGATCTGCCGAGACATGGTCTTCGTCTGCAAGTTGCCCGTTTAGGTCCTCGTGCCCTCCCAGGAAACGACCCGGCGCATTCTTCTGATGCTGGACCGATGTGGTCCGGGTGAGGCCCTTCGCGTGTCGCCGATGCTCGGTGCGGTCAGGGCGGCACACCCCTCCGCTCTGATCACACTCCTGGTAAGCGAGCAGGCCGCCCCGCTGTTCCTCGGCGACCGCCGATTGGACAGGGTGCTCGCGAGCCATCTGTATGGGCGGCGCGGGCGGCGGTTGCCCCGACTGCGAACACTTTTCGGCGCCGGGCGCATCGCGGCTCGCCTCGGCTTCCGCTATGACCTGGTGATCACATTCTTGTGGGGAACCACCGTTCTGAACGCGATCGGCTGGCTCGCTGGACGCAAGCGCGGGATCGGCTATCCGCACCTGCTTGCTGGCCTCTTGAGGACCGGCCCCGACACGTACCCTGACCAGGGTGACATCGCGGCCGGCCTGGCCCTTCTCGAGGCTGCCGGCATTCAGCCGCCGGACGCCGCGAACCCGGCGCTGGTGGTGGCTCAGCAAGACCGCACCAAGGCTCAGCAACTGCTCTGTAGCAGAGGTCGTCTGCCGCAGCGCCCGCTGGTGGTCATGCATACCGGATCGGACTGGGCATGCCAGCAGTGGCTCCCCGAGCGTTGGGCTCAGCTGTCTGATCGGATCAGAGGCGAGTACGACGCAGACATAGTGTTCACCGGTGTGGCGGGCGAGCGCTCCTACATCCAGCAGATCCAGGACCTCATGAGCACCAGCTCGATCTCGATCGCGGGAGACACAAGCTTGCTGGAACTGGCCGCTGTCATCTCGCAAGCCGACTTCTGCGTCAGCGTAGACAGCGCCGCCCACGACATGGCTCAGGCACTGAGCGTGCCGGCCGTGGCGATTGCCGGTCCCACCATGCCGGAAGCGCCGCCAGGCCGCACCCTCCGCGTGATCAACCGTACCATGGCGCAGAACCGCGGGACGATACTCGCCTGCCAGTCGCACTTTCCACTGGGACTGTGTCACGACTACTCATGCCCGTTCGCGGGGCTGAAGGGCGTGAGCGTCGATCGGGTATTGGATGCTGTTGCCCGATCCGGGTTCCTGCAATCAGCTTCGAAGTCGCAGGCCGTCAGATCTCACGCGCTGCCGGCAGCTCTTGGGGGAACGCGATAAAGTCGCCCTCGATCCGGGTCCGCGTGATAGGACACGGCTGAGTCACGGCAATACCAGGCGTCGAAGTGCGCGGGAGCTGATCGCCCGACGGACTCGCCTCAGGGTCTCGTCGTGCTCGCCCTCGGCCAGGTGCCGATTGCCCGAGCGGGCGTGCCGGCGACGAGCGTTGCCGCGGGCACGTCGTGCGTGACCGTGGCGCCGGCGGCGACCATCGCGCCCGCGCCGATCGTGACTCCGCACACGATCGTGGCGTTAGCTCCGATGTTCGCACCCGCCCTGACCACGGTCGGGACGACCGACCAGCCCGCCTCGTCGAGCAGCTCGCCCTGCTCGTCGACGGCCCTGGGATAGAGGTCGTTGGTGAAGCAGACATGCGGGCCGATGAAGACGCCGTCCTCGATCGTGACGCCTGTCGGGATGAAGACGAAGGCCTCCACCTTCACGTTGCGGCCGATCACGACACCTTTCTGGATCTCCACGAAGCTTGCGACCTTGGTGCCTTCGCCGATCGTGCACCCGTAGAGGTTCACCAGCTCCGGATGGTGGATGACGACTCCCTGGCCCAGCTTGACGTCAGGTGCGATCACTGGCGATCCAGACCTAATCCAGATCTTGATGATGCGGTCGATCGCCCGTCTGCTCTGCGGTCCCTATAGACACGTCTCTCACGGTCGATCGGAAAGCGAAGCGCCTGCAACATGCCGATCAGAGGGTACGTGAGCTGGCAGTAGCCGAGGTACATCGGCCTCGTACTTCGCCACTTGAGAAGCCCGGCTCCCACCCGCCTGACCCCGAGCTCCCAGGTCCACTTCGCATACAGGACAGCACCGTACGCATCGCCACATCTCAGGTGCTTCATGAAGACGGCGCCTGCGCCGATCCCATAGGCGCGCTCACGCCCTCGTCTCTGGTTCCAGCTGCGCCACTCCTTGTGATACGAGACGGCTGAGCCGGTATATACAAGGTATCCCCCGGCGGCAAGGAGCCGAAAGGCGCTGTCGAGGTCCTCGGCTGCACGCAGAGGTGCTCCCGGGCCGAGACAAGTGTCGAAGCCTCCTAGCGCAATCACCGCGGTGCGCCGAAGAGCTCTGCTTGCGCCATGCCCGACGTACCAGGGCGGTATGCGGCCCTGGAACACCTGGCGCTCTCTCGACTCCTTGAACACGATCTCAGTCCCATTTCGGGTGGTGAAGCCTGGCGGGACGATTCGCCCAAACACGCCGACCACGCGAGGGTCCTCGAACTCTCGCATCAACGCGTCCAGCTCACCGGGCTCCACGATGCAATCATCATCGGCAAACGCCACGATGTCGGACGTCGTCAGCTGCACCGCGAGGTTCCGCGCCGCCGACACCCCGACCTCTTCACTCTTGATGATGGAGACACGCGCGTCTCCTTTGGCGATTGCCTGCGCTGCCTCGCGTGTCTCGCCGTTTGTGCTCTGGTCGATCACGATGACCTGGATGTCACGCCTTTCGAGGGCCAGCACCGACCGCAGGCAATCCTCGATCATCGAGCCGCGATCTCGAGTCGGTATCACGACGGTGGCGCTCAGGCGAGGCATTGCAGGTGCGGCGCCGGGGACGGGCCGTCTCGGATCCACCGCCCTCGAGCGAGGAGCTTTAACGCCTATGTCAGCTCACCAACTCGGGTTGAGGCGCCGGACTCATTTGCAGGCTCTGCGCTCCGCCCGCGGCCAGCAGCGAATCGACGACAAGGCCCTGCTCTTCGTCAGTGAGCCCCACGAACAATGGCAGGAGCAAGGTCTCGGCAGTGCACTGCTCGGTGACCGGTAGATGGACCCCGGGGGCGAGCTGACGGTAGAAGGGTTCGAGGTGGATGGCCATCACTCCGCGGCGGGTGGCAATGCCGCGCCCGGCCAGGTCGGCCATGATCGCCTCGCGATCCTCGGCGTGGCTCAATCGGACACAGTAGGACTGGTAAGTGTGCTTTCGGTCGCGTGGCTCGAAAGGCACTTCCAGCCACTCAGCTGCCTGTAGCAGCTCCGCATAGCGCGCGGCAAGCCGTCGCCGCTCTGCGATCAGCGAGTCCAGCTTTCCCATCTGCACCACGCCGATCGCCGCCTGGATGTCCGTCATTCGATAGTTGTAGCCCAGCTCGCGGTACTCCTCGAACTGGACCGTGCCGGAGCGATGACGCTGAAGGTCGGACGTCGAGGCCGCGTGCGAGCGGAGGCGGCGCAGCAGCAAGTCCGCCTCGTCGTCGTCGGTGGTGATCACGCCGCCCTCGCCGGTCGTGACGCTCTTTCTCGGGTGGAAGCTGAAGCAGGTGAGGTCGCTGAGACTGCCGACCCGGCCGCCGGCCACGGTCGCTCCGAGCGACGGCGCGGCGTCCTCGATCACTTTGAGCCCGTGGCGCTCAGCGATGGCGCGAATCGCCGGAATGTCTGCGGCGAGCCCGATCTGGTCGACAGGCATGAGCGCCTTCGTCCGCGGCGTGATCGCCGCCTCGACGAGCTCGGGGTCGATGTTGTAGGTGCGGGGCTCGATGTCGACGAAAACAGGGCGTGCCCCTGCATGGACGATCGCGTTGGCGGTCGCGATGAAGCTGAACGACGGGCAGATGACCTCGTCGCCCGGACCGACTCCGGCAGCCACCAGCGCCAGGTGGAGGGCGCTCGTGCAGTTGCTCACCGCGACCGCGTGCCTGGCGCCCACGTAGGCCGCCACGGCGGCCTCGAACCGTTCGACCTGTTCGCCCTGGGTCAGCCATCCGGACCGGATCACCTTCGCCGCGGCCGCCACCTCTTCGTCGCCCAGCGACGGGCGGGTGATCGGGATCATCGGACGGCCACGGGCGCAGGCTGTGTGAGCTCGCCATACCAGGCGGCCAGCTCGCGGAGCCCTTCGGGGAGCCCTATCCGTGCTTCAAAGCCGATCGTGTCTCGGGCGTGGCCGGTATTTGCACGCCGGCGCGTCACGCCGTTCACCTTGCGGGCTTCGCGATGTTCGGGCACGAGGTCCCCATGGCCTGCTTCCGCGCACATCAATCGGCATAGCTCTGCGAGGCTGGTCTCGGTGCCGGAACCCACGTTGAGAAAGTCATCTGTCGCGTCGGACACCGCCGCCAGGAGATAGGCGCGGGCCACGTCGCCCACGTGGACGAAGTCCATCGTCTGTGATCCGTCGCCGAAGATAACCGGCGCGTCACCCTTCGCGAGGCGCTCGAGCCAGCGGATCATCACTTCCGTGTAGACGCCGAAGGCATCCATGCGAGGTCCGTAGACGTTGAAGGGACGGAGCGCCAGGTAGCGGAGCCCACGCATCTCGGCATAAGCTCGAGCCATCTGCTCGTTGGCGATCTTGGATGCGCCGTAGATGGTCCTGTTGTTGAAGGCGTCCGATTCCTGCATCGGAAGCCGGTCCGGCTCGCCGTAGACCGAGGCGCTCGAGGCGAGCAGGACTTTCACCACTCGATGCCGGACTGCGGACTCGAGCACGTTCTGTGTGCCCTCGATCATCACCTTCACCGCCCGGACCGGGTTTTCAGCGCACTGGGTGATCCGGAGCGCCGCCTGGTGGAAGACGTAGTCGACGTCGGTCGTGGCCGCATCCACCAGAGACGCATCGCAGATGTCGCCTTCGATGATCTCGAGGGCCGCATTTCCGTTCAACGAGGCGAGGTTCTCGCGCCTGCCCCTCGTGAAATCGTCGATCACCACGACGCGCGCCGCGCCGGCGGTGATCAGCTGCTCCACGATGTGCGATCCAACGAAGCCGGCCCCACCGGTGACCAGTGCCCGAAACCCCTTGAAATCGACTGGGGGAGCCATGAAACCGAGTCTAAAGACTGCTCCCAGGACCGCCATAGAGAAGCTCGGCCTGGAGTGGGCGCATGTCCCGGGCGCCCCGGGCGATATGGATCCCGGCGCCGTCGCGGCTCAGATCTGCCGCACCACCCGGGCCGGGTTTCCGACCACGACTGATCTCGGAGGGACGTCGGAGGTGACCACGGAGCCGGCTCCGACCGCCGCGTCGTCCCCGATGCTCACGCCGGGAAGCACGATCACGCGGTTGCCGATCCAGACCCGATCACCTATGTGGACAGGCTTTGGTTCAGGCATGCGATGCCTGTCGAGGAGGTCGTGGAAGTCGTTGTCGAGGATTATCGCGTGCGTCCCGATAAGGCAATCGCGGCCGATCCTGACCGATCGGGTCGCGGAGATGTCTGCGCCGAAGTTCAGCATCGTCCCGTCGCCAATCTCCAGCCGGCCGCCTCCGAAAACCACGAGCGCGCTCGGCACGAAGCGACACAGGATCTGCACCCGGCTGCCGATCACCAGCTGGCCGTCGTTCACCACGTGCAGCCGGCCGGTGACCCTCGTCCATCGGCCGACCGACGTGCAGTTGCGCAGGGCCCATTTGCCCCGAAGCCAGTCCCTCGACTTTCCAAGGGTGACGCCCGGCTGGGTCAGGTACTCGGCCGCCGGCCGGGGTAGGAATCGCTTCGGGCCCGTGCCGTCTTGCGAGTTTCCAGCCACCCCCGTTCCGTCCATCTCTGATCTGGAAGCGATGTGGCGGCTCACCGGGCCAGTAGCCCGGCGAGGCGGGTCCGGGCCCCTCTCGCATACTGGCCGGCCAGCGCCATCTCGTTGGGACGGATCAATCTCAGCAGGATCGCCAGTGCGGCAAAGATCAGCAAACCCACGGCCAGCTGGACCAACAGTCCGAGAGGCGCAGACGTATGGACCACGAGGCCCATGGTTGTGGCGGCGGCCGCGGCGCGCGTGATCCTGCCTACGGTTGCCGAGTCGAGAGAGTCCCGGACGAGGTACAGCCCGATCACCGCCATCATCACCTCGGTCGCCAGCAGGCTCCACGCCGCCCCGAGCGCACCGTTATGCCAACTGTCTCGGGTCGCCGGAATGGCGATCAGGTTGAGCAGAACATTGATCACGACGCTCACCGCCATCACCTTGGTCCAGACGATCTGACGGTTGCTGGCCACCAGCGACTGGTTGACAAGGATGTTGAGGTAAGTCGCGGGCATGGCCAGCGCGAGGATCGTCAGCACCGGCGCTGATGCGGAGTATGCCGAGCCGTAGAGAAGGCTGATGACCGGCGCGGCGATCGCCGCGGTACCTGCCGCCAGCGGCAGGCTGATCACCAGGATCCCTTCGATTATCGGCGTCAGCGTGCGCTTGAAGCTGTCGGGGCCCTCGGCGAAAGTCGCCGTCAGGCGTGCCAGCGTGGCTGTGGACACGATGACCGGGATGAACAGGAGTGAGGCGAACAGCTTGGTCGAGACCCCGTACCACCCGACCTCGGCCGCGCTAGCCAGGAGGGCGAGGATGACGGAGTCGATCCAGAGGTAGACCGTGTTAATGATGGTCGTCGCCCAGAAAGGCAGGCTGCTCACGATGACGCGCCTGATCTCGCTGACCTTCACGTTCCACACCAGGTCGAAGTGACGCTTCGCCCAGTAGACGTTGGTGGCGAGAGCCATGGCGACTGCAGCCGAGCCCAGGATCACCAGGCCCAGGACACGGAACCCGAGCAGGACGAGCACGATGCCGCCCGCCGTGGACACGGTCCTGAAGACGACGCTCGAATAGGCCATGTACTGCATCCTCTCCAGTCCCTGGAGGGCGCTGGCGAGAACGTCGCTCACCAGCGCAATCGGCAGGGTGAGCGTCGCTATCAGCAGGAGCACCGTCTCGTAGCGGTCGAAATTGGCGTAATGGAGGTAGACCGCCATGAGGCCGACCCCCGGGACGAACAGGACGAGCCGCGCCATGATCGCTGCCGACGCAGTCCGTCCAGCCAGGGCTGGATGTCGGGCGATTTCGGTCACGACCAGGACCTGGGTGCCCAGGCCGACGAGGATCGAAAGGATCCCGGTCGCCGACCAGACCGTGACCAGCTGTCCCATTCCGGTGGGGCCGATCTGGCGAGGCACCATCACCGTCCAGAGCGCGGCCAAGGCCCAGGTGGTCACCTGGCCGCCGGCCAGGTAGCCGATGTTCTGCATCACGCCGTTCCGGGGCAGGCGCACGCCGAGAATCGCGGTCTCGGTGGCCATCAGCTTGCCTTCCTCACGCATTGGCCTCGAGTGGGCTTGTTGTGGCCGCCGCCGCGCCGTCCGCGTCGCCAAACCGACCCCGGCGCTTCGTGGCGAGCACCCTCTGATGCAGGTCTTCCAGCATCCTGGTCGATGAGTCCCAGCCGTACCGCGCGGCTACTCTGCCCCGGCCCGCTTCACCTAGCTGCTCTCCGTACGCCTGGTCAGCCAGTACGCGCAGGACTTGGTCCGCAAACCTTCCCGGGTCATCCGCGATCAGCAGGTGGCGTCCGTCGACCAGGTCGAGCCCCTCGCACGCCTGCGACGTGGAAACAAGGGGCCTGGCCATGGCCAGCGCTTCGAGCACTTTGAGCCGGGTACCGCCGGCCATCCGGATCGGAGCCACGACCACCGCCGCACCGGCGATGTAGGGACGCACGTCGGGTACCCGGTCGGTGGCGATCACGCGTGGTCCCAGGAGGGCGCGGACCTCGTCATTGGTTCCCCACCCGACGATGGTCAGCGTCACATCCGGCCGGGACCGGTGGATCAACGGAAGGACTTCCCTCACGAAGTAGGTCACCGCATCGATGTTGGGCCGGTATCTCATCAAGCCCGTGAAGACGAGCCCGGCGGTAGGGACCCCTTGCTGCGGGGCGAAATGCCCGAGGTCCACGCCGTTGGGGACTGCGGCGATGGGACGGTCGCCGCCCACCGAACGAACCTCGGGGATCTCACGCTCGGACGTCACGACGCAGCCGTCGAACGCTGTCCAGGCGCGCCGCTCGGCCCGCCGCATCTTCACGTACTCGAGCAGGCCAAAGACTTTCCGGGGCAAAGACCGTTCGAAGCGCAGGCTGCGTCCCACGAGCTCGTACTCGATGTTGTGCTCATCGAGCACGGTGGCCGGCGCCTTAGACAGGTCCAGGCCGCTCAGCTGGCTGGACTCCATCTGCACCAGGTCGTACCCGCCGCCTCGGAGAAGACGGTCGACGGTCGCCTGCATGTCGGTCCCGGCCAGCCGCCGAAAAGCGTGGGGCTCCGGAGAGAGCAGTGACTTCAACCGGCCGAGCCGGTCGGGACCCTCTGCCCAGTTCGCCTTCACCGCGTGGACCGACTCGCACAGAGCCCGCACCGCCGGCAGGTTGTCCTCTTCCCACGGACGGGCATACGAGACGAGCGTCACGTCGTGGTTCTTTGACAGGCCGCGCACGAGCTCTCGCAGCCGGATGGCCGAACCCCAAAATGGCGGTTCCGGAAGCCACGGTGAGATGACGAGGATTCGCCGCCGCGCGCCTGTGGTCACGTGGCCGGCGACGCAGCATGAAGGTCAGGCATCCTCACCCACTTTAGGGAGGCGATGTACGACTTCCCATGGGAATGCTGCCCACCGGTCTGGTCACTGGCGACGGTTTCAGGACAGCCGCCCAACGCTGCTTGGGACTCACGCGCGGCCTGGCCGCGGATGTCCTGCGTCGGCGCAACGATCGATTGGAGCCGGCGCAGCACCACGCCACCGATCGTCGCGTCTGAAAGCTCGCATGCGGCCTGCCGATCCTGAACCGTGCTCTGGCCGGCCAGGGCCATCGATGCTCCTATGTCTCGAGGCGATGCGCCCCCGCGTCCTGCCCAGTCAGCCTGGGACAGTTTCCCATCGTGCCTCGGATGGTGGCCGCTTATAAGCACTAACTGCCCATTCAATTCACGGCGGGGTGAACCTAGCCTTGCTCTTGAGGGCAACGGTGCAAACAGCAGACGTCGAATCCAGCTCCTACGTTGTCAATCGCTCCCTGCAATGGCATATGGAGCGCCGCCGGTTCACGCGCCACGACGTTCTGAAGCGCGTGCTGGACATGATGCTGGCGGTCCTTGGCCTGGTGGGGACGATGCCCATCTGGCTGGGAATCATGCTGGCCATCAAGCTCGATTCGTCCGGCCCCGCGATCTTCACCCAGGAGAGGGTTGGCCAGCAGGGGCGGCGCTTCAGGTTCCACAAGTTTCGCTCGATGTACGTCGATGCGGAATCTCGGCTTGGCGAGGTGATGGCCCACAACGAGACGGACGGCCCCGTCTTCAAGATGCGCAACGACCCGCGAGTCACCAGGGTCGGCGTCTTCCTGCGCCGCACCAGTCTTGATGAGCTGCCCCAGCTCATCAACGTGCTCAAGGGCGAGATGAGCCTGGTGGGCCCGCGGCCGCCGCTCCCTCGCGAGGTCGAGCAGTACCGGCCCAGTGACCATGTCCGCCTGGCCGTGAAACCTGGGCTCACGTGCCTTTGGCAGATCCGGGGCCGGTCCCAGGTGGGTTTCGACCAGTGGATGGAGTTCGACCGCGAATACGTGAACAACATGTCCCTATGGCTTGACCTCCAGATCCTGGTGCGCACCGTCTGGGTGGTCCTCAGCTGTCGCGGAGCCTATTGACCCTCGTCCTGGGTCTCCTGCTCGCCGCTTCGGGTGCCGTGGTGGCGGCCTTCAGCCTTTACCTGCTGACTCTCGCCCTGGCGAGCACTCGATATCGGTCGGTGTCGGGCTCGACCGGCCTCCTGCCCTCGAACCGTCTCGCGGTGGTGGTTCCCGCCCACGACGAGGAGATGCTCATCGGAAGGTGCATCGATTCACTCCTGACGCAGACCTACCCGCAGCGCCTGGTCCGCGTGATCGTGGTGGCCGACAACTGCGGCGACAACACTGCTGCTGTCGCGACCGGCGCGGGCGCCGAGGTCATGATCCGCAACGAGCCCAGCGCGCTCGGCAAGGGCCGTGCCCTGCGTTGGGCCATGGACCGCCTGATGTCAGAGCCCGAACCGGCTGACGCCGTCGTCGTCGTGGATGCGGACTCGGTTGCGAGCCCCGAGCTACTGGCCGCGTTGGAGCAGGAGCTGGTGGCCGGCCACGGAGTCGTCCAGGGCGATTACCGGGTCCTGCTCGAGCCGGAATCCCCCAGGTCGGCGCTGGTTGCGGCCGGGTTCCTGCTGTTCCACCGCGTCCGGTTCTCCGGGCGAGCGAGGCTGGCGATGGCCGCCAACCTCGTGGGCAACGGGATGCTGTTCAGCCGCTCGGTCCTGGAAGCGCATCCCTGGGACGCCTTCTCCGGCGCTGAGGATCTGGAGTACTCGATGCACCTGGCCATGGCCGGGCTGTACCCGCGATTCGCGCCCGCCGCACTGGTCCACGGACCGGGTCCGGCGAGCCGGCAGGGGGCCGTCCGGCAGCGTTTGCGGTGGGAAGGAGGTCGGTTCCATGTCGCACGGACCTGGCTCTCCGCGCTCTGCGCTGCAGCCATCCGCCGGAGGGATATGCGGCTTCTCTCGACCGCGCTCGATCTTGCCACCCCACCCCTGGGCATGATGGGAATCGCGACAGCCGGAGGTACTGCACTCGCCGGCGCCGCGGTCATCTCGGGTCTCGCTCCGGCGTGGGCCCTGATGCCGTGGTTGACGGCGCTGGCGGCAGTTCCCGCGTTCGTGCTGATCGGGCTTCGAAGCGCCGGCGCGCCAGCCCCGGTCTGGCATGCGATGTTGCGGGCGCCGGAATTCCTGCTGTGGAAGATCGGGACGTATGCTCGTCTCCTCCGCGGCTTCGACGCGAACCGCTGGGAGCGATCGGACCGCCTCAGCCCGGTGTCCGGGTCATTCCAACGCATCAACATCGCGGGCGTGCCGATCGACCCTGTCGATATGGCGGCCGCACTCTCCAGGCTTCGGACTGCGATCGGGGGCAGCCGCCTCTTCCAGGTCGCGACCATCAACCTCGATTTCATGGTGAGCGCGCAGAACAGTGAAGAGGTGCGCCGGATCTATCAGCGCAGCGACCTCAACCTCGCCGACGGCACCCCGGTGGTCTGGTTGGGCAGGCTGCGCGGGGCCCGGATGCCAGGCCGTGTGGCCGGCGCCGACCTCGTGCCGGCCCTGCTTGCGGACGCATCCCGGGTCGGTGCACGCGTCTTCTTGCTCGGCGGCGAGGGCGGCGCGGCCCTGGCGGCGGGCGCGCGCCTCCAGGACCTCTATCCAGGACTCGTCGTGTCGGGCACATATGAGCCGAAGCGTGCCGCCGTCGAGGACATGGACAACGAGGAGATCCTCGAGCGGATCGCAGCGGCGAAGCCTGACCTGCTGCTGGTGGCCTTCGGCCATCCGAAGCAGGAGCGCTGGATCGACCTGCATCGTGAGCGTCTGTCGGTTCCGGTCGCAATAGGGGTCGGCTGCGTCTTCGACCTGATCGCCGGTCGCACCAGGCGTGCGCCTCGCTGGATGCAGCGTGCCGGGCTGGAATGGTTCTACCGGGTCGCGCATGAGCCGCGGCGATTGCTGGGCCGCTACGTCCTCGATGCCGCGTGGCTAATCCCCATCACCCTCCGCACGCTTCGTTCGCGGCTGGTCACCGCCCCGGCGGTGGACCCGGCCTGACGATCACCGCCGAGGGCGGCCGTCAGGTTCCGGAATCCACCGGGCGGCTTCTCGGGACGCTTCTGCTCAGCTGTACCAGCCGGCGAGGTCGACGATGACGTCGGTCGCGCCCAACGCGTTGAAGAAGGTGATGGCGCCGGTGCTGCCCAGGGTGGCGATCACCAGGTTGGGTATCGTCTGGCCGGAAACCCAGTTTAGGTCTGAAGCCAGGGGCTGCGAACCGGTGGAGGGATAGACGGTCAGGAAGCTCGGGCTGGTGGTGCCGGTCACGGTCACGTTCAGCACCACCGCGGTGGCCCCGCTGGGCACCCCGGCCAGTCCTGCCACTGGCAGGGTGAAGCTCCCGTTCGGACCCAGCCTCTGGGCCGAGATCCTTGTGTCGGCGATGCGAATCGGCGCCTCCGCGTTGAAGAACTTGCCGCTCGCTGTGCCGTCGGTGAAGTAGCCCGACACGTCGATGATCACGTCGGTCGAGCCGGCCGGGTTGAACACGCTGATCTTGCCCCCGCTGCCGAGCGGGACGATGACCCGGTTGGGAATGGTCTGGCCGGCGCTCCAGTCCAGGTTGGAGGCCAGGGGGCGGCTCAAGCCTGTTGGCCAGGCGACCAGCCAGCTGGGGGCGGTGGTGTTGGTCACCGTGACGTTCAGGATGACCGCCGAGACCCCGGTCGAAGGCACACCTCCGGCCCCGCTCACCTGCACGTCGAGACTGCCACCCCCGCCCAACCTATGGCCGGCGTTGGGCAGACCGCTGCCCGCCCGGGTGTCGGTGATCCGGGCAGGTGCCAGCGCCACCTCACCGCCCGCGCTTCCGCTGGGCGCCGCATAGTAACCCTCCAGGTCGACCACCACGTCGGTCGAGCCGGCCGCGTTGAAGAGGGTGATCGATCCCCCGCTGCCGACCTGTACGCTGACCAGGTTGGGGATCGTGGTCCCGGCCACGTAGTTGAGGTTGGAGGCCACGGGACGAAGTGCCCCGGTCGGAAAGACGGTGAGGAAGCTGGGCGCGGTCGGGTTGGTCACCGTCACGTTGACCACCACCGCGGTTGCGCCCGCCGGTGCGCCGGGAGACACTCCGGCCACGGTCAGGTTGCGCGACACACCCGGGCCCAGCGGGCCGCCGCCGAGCCTGGTGTCCATGAGACGGACCGGCGCCACCGCCGTGTAGGCCGCCGGAGAGGTGTAGGCGAACTCGCCCTGCAGGCTGGCAGCGCTGGTTCCAGCGCTGGTCGTCACCGTCACGTCAATCGTGCCGGTTGCGGCGGGGCTGGTCGCAGTGATCTGGGTAGCGCTGTCGACGGTGAAAGAGGTCGCCGGAACGCCGCCGAACTGGACTGAGGTGGCTCCCGTGAAGTTCGTGCCTGTGATCGTCACCGCCGTCCCGCCGGCGGGAGGGCCACTGGCCGGGGCCAGCGAGCTTACTGTTGGTGCATTAGGCGGCGGTGGGGACGCAGTCTGAGACCAGATGGCCGGATCCCGCACCCACCATGGCTGGGCGTACTGGTTGTCGACACCCCTGACCTGGACGCTCGTCGTCCCGGCCGGAATGGGTGTCATGTAGGTCTGGAAATGCTCGTCGTGGGTATGCAACCCCTGCATGACGGCCGGGTTCCATGTGGACCCGCCATCCCACGAGACCGACATCGTGCCGAGGGCGCTGAAGCGCAGATAGGAACCGGTCGGGGCCGGGGCCGGGAAATGAATCGTCGGTGACGTGTCGGCGTTGATCATCCGCTCGGCGCCGTTGATCATCGTGAACGGAACCGCGTTGCTGATCGCGAGATTTGACCAGTGATACGTGTCGATCCCAGTGCCTGGGTCGTGCTTCAACGGGTTGTAGCTGTGGTGTGCGAGCGTGACCAACGCCTGGGTGAACGGCACCGTCACGTCCGTGTCAGTCCACCAGACCAGGCCCGGAAGGCCAAATCGGATGTGTCCCTGCGAGATGTCGATCTCGTACTCCACTCGGGTCACTGCGCTCAGAGGGACGGCGCTGGTCGCGCCGTACGCGTTGATGCACGTCGGGTCGGGGATGTACGTGCAGGCGATCTTGGGCAGGGGATTTTGCAGAACGTAGTTCTGCACGGGCGTCACGTCGCCTGATTTGGTCGCCATCAGCTCGCTTTGGTCCAGGCTGAAGATGAGCGCGTTCTTGGGCGGTCCCTGGAAGTCAACCTGGTCCGCGCTGCTGAACGGCAATGTCGTGTTGTCCGTGAAGGGCGTCAGCCAGAGCTCGAGCCAATCGGAGGCGTTGAACTGCTGCGTCGAAACGTAGAACGTGATGATGGTGGTGCCGCTCGACCAGTCCGCCATGTGGTTTGGCGTGAGCGCAATCTCACCGTAGTTGTCGTCGCCGATGGCCGTCATCATGTGGTTCTTGCAGGCGAACAGGCCGTCGCTCAGGTTCTGGATGGTGTGGGTGGCGGGAGGCGCCGAGCAATCCGCTCCGTGTCCCGCCGCCATTGGATCCGTCATCTGGTCTACCGGCGATCGCACGTGGATCTGCACATCGAGGTCCGCAGGCACGATCGCCTGGGGGCTGGCTGGACTGCCGTAGTTGAACGTGTTCACGTAGGGTTGACTGACGGTCACGGCCGTGGTCGAAGCCACCGAAACTCCACCGCACATGACGAATGCGATGGGCGCTGCCGATATTGCGACAAGTCTCCGCCATGTCAAATTCGGAGCCGGCGAGGACCCGCGCTTTCGATGACCTGAAGTCAAATCCCGTCTCCTTTCTCCCGACCGGATGTTCGACAAGGCTTCTGACTATTAGTTGCCTAACAGCGCGAAGCCGCCAAACTTGCACTGAACTCATCCAACCGGCGAGCCAAGCGGCCCTGGTCATCGTCGGTCCGGCCATCCCGGAAACCCGCTTCATCTTAGAGACCGCGCGTCGAAAGCGCCATTCTAAGAAGATGTCTTTGCCCCCTCAGCGTCGTCCGATCATCCCGTTCGTGGCGGTCGCCTCCACCCTCGCGTTCATAGTGTTTACGGTCTGGTGGCTGATCGATGGAGGAGCCAGCCTAGACTCCGCTATGTTGAGGTTCACCGGCTGGCTGCTCCACGGGGCACTCGACATCGTGGTCAGTGGCAGCTGGCCGCTTGGGGAACCCGAGGTGGCGGTGGCGGTCGTCGCCATTGTCACGGTTCTTCTCATTAGGCGTCGAATGAACCGAGTGGCGGCTCTCGTCGTGGGTGGTTTCCTGCTCCTCTCCGCAGTTCAGCTGATCTTCGTGCTGATCCTGGCCGATGTCCATCACGTCAGGCTGGATATTGATGCACTCTCGCATCTCTACCCAAGCGGGCACACCGCACGGGTGCCTTTTCTTGGAACCGTTCTTGCACTGTTCGCCCCAAGGACCGCTCGCGGGTGGATTCTGGCGGCCACCGCACTTCTCGCCATTGCTCTGGGGCTGGATCGCACTGACTCGACGATTCAGACCGGCTCGGTGGTGGTCGGTGGTCTCCTGATGGGAATCGCTGTCTCCGCGTGGTTCGCCACGCTCTATTCAGCTTGGGGTCGGGAATCGATCACCGATAGACCACCGTCGAAGCTGGCGTAGCTTGCGGCGATGGAAGAATCACCACCCCTCTCGATCCTGAATTGGAACTCGTTGCCCGCTAACATCGGAAGGCCAGCGACCTGGACGATGCCCAATCCCTTCCTTGTCGGCACGGTGGATTGCGTCAAGAGACATGAATGCGTGAGTCCGTGCTGGCCGGGTGGTTCGTCCCCCGCTGTCGGCAGAGGTGTTACCACGGCCAGGTCAACGCCCTTTTGCTGTTCTTGCTCACTCTGGGATTGTGGGATTGGGGTGCTTTGGACCGGGCGAGTCGGCTACGCCCTTGCCGGCCTGGTCGTTGCTACTGCCCTAGCTCTGCATGAGACCGGCTCGTCCTCGCTGCGTGTCGGTTTGATGACTCATGCTTTGCCACCGCGAGTCGAACATGCCGGTCAGCGCGCCCAACTGGACCCAAGCAAGCCCTTTCCTCCGCGACTCTAAGATCTCCTCCGCAAGGTCGCCTCTACGGGTGAGGCTCATGGTTCTTGTCAGACCCTCGTAGGGGCGATTGGTCTCGAACGGGCGCGTCGCAGTCCGAGAGCAGAACCCATCGGGTCGGACAGTTGGTCGTCTTGGAGTCAGGTTGGTCAGATCAGGCTGCGACCCGGTTCCCCATCGCCAGGTCTTCCATATGCCCGGCTAGGCGCCGGGCGTACGCTTCGACGCTCCAGTCGTTGACGACTGCTTCGCGTGCTGCCTGTCCAAGGCGGCGCCGCTCCATCTCGTTGTCGAGCAGGAAGCCGATCGCGTCACGCAGCATCGCGGCGTTGTTCGGCGGTACGCACATGCCGGTGACGCCATCCACGACCAACCGGCTCTGCCCTTTCGTCGCCGTCACCACCACCGCTTTTCCCATCGACATCGCCTCGAGGACCGTGGTGACGCCGGCCTGGAAGTCCGTCTCGACGAGAGGCACCACCACAACGCTGGCGCGGGCATACAGCTCGCGCAGGGCGTGGTAGCCAGCAAAGCCGCGCTGAAAGTTGGTTGGCCAGACCAGGGGCTCATGACTTGTCGCGGCCGGCGAATGGACGCTTCCAGCCGCGACGAACACCTGCGCGTTCATGGTGCCGCACGCTTCGGCCAGGATCGCGTAGTCCCTATGCTCGCGGCCGGCCGCCACCACGAGGCGCTCCGATGCGACGTCCATTGGACGCCAGAACGTCGTGTCCGCGTAATAAGGCACCACGACCAGCTTGGCCTGGGGGACGCCGAGCTCACGATGGGCGAGCTCGCCCTGGAGCTCAGAATGGACCAGGATCCTGGTCATCGACCGATGGGCGCCGGTGCGACGGAAGACGCGGGCCTTGGCCGGGGTCGTCAGGTGATGCCCGATCACCAGGTGAGGGGTGTCGATGCCGAGCGTCCGCATCGCTACCGCCAGAGGAATACCGACGTGCTCGCTGTCCGAGAAGGCGACGTCATGCCTGTCCAGTGATCGCAGCGCGGCGGCGACGTGGACGGCCGAGCTCCAGGCGCTGCGGCCGCGTGGAGACCCGGGCAGCCGCGACCAGTCGAGCAGCTCGACCCCGTGGTCACGCTCGAGGACCAGGTATTCGGGCCTAGGACGCAAACCGTCCTCGACCTCCCGCCGAAGGGTGCCGTCGGCGGTTGCGGAGACGAGCATGAGGGCGCGTCGGTTCACGCGTTCACCTCGAAGATCCGATGAGACCTTGCGCTCAAGCCGACCTGGCAGGCGCCAGCCGTCCAGCCGCGAGCCGTTTCATGATCTCGAAGATGCGCTGGTTGTTGCGGTCGGCGTCATACACCTGCCGGGCGAGCACCCGGCTGTGGTGGCCCATCGAATGACGCCGCCCCGGGTGCTTCAAGAGTGAGTCGAGAGCCGCTCTCAGCTCTTTCGGGTTGCGAGCCGGGATCAGGTGACCGTTGACGCCATCGGACACCATCTCCGGGATAGCTCCCACGCGGGTGGCCACGACGGGGAGGCCGCATGCGATCGCTTCGATCACGGCCTGGGGCATGCAGTCGCCGCGAGATGGGAGGGCGAAGATGTCGGCCGCGCGATATAGGCCGATCAGCTTGTCGGATTGCGGCGTCAGCCCGCGGTAAACGTTGGCGCGCACCCCCGCGGGGATCACCGGGATATCACCACCGGTCACGATGTCGAGCTCAACCGCGTCGCCCAGCCCGCGTGCCGCCTCGAGGAGGTCAGGCCCCCCTTTACGCTCGAAGTGCCCTCCGACGAAGAGGATGCGAGTCCGCTCGGACCTCTTGGGAAGCAGCGACGGCCTGAACAGGTCGAGGCTCACACCCGGCGCGATGACGTCGATCTTGTCCACCGACGCGCCATAGTCGGCCACCAGGGAGTAGGCGGCCCACTGGCACCACGTCACGAGCCTGGCCGCGCCGTTCATCGCGCGCTCGTTGAAGCGGCGCTTGACCAGCTCGAGCGGCTCGATCGACCGCTGGTGTCCGTAGGCCTCGCCTTCGCGATCGAAAAGGCGTGGTGTGGCGTCGAGAGAGACGACGGTCGGCACCGACCTCATGATCTCGTGAGCAAGTAGCGATGCCACCTGTGTGTGGATGAAGATCGCGTCAAGCCGCCCTCCGCGAAGGCGGTCGCGGAGCGCGTCCCGAGCGGCCACGCTCGCCCGCCACGACCATGTTCGAAGGCCCGGCAACCTTTGAAAGCCCACCTGGTCGGTGAAGCCGACCGGGATGATGGTCGCCTCGATCTCGGGGTCGGCGGCAAGAGCGCGCTCGATGTTGCGTGAGTGGGCAACGTGACCGAGCGTCTGCTCGAGGACGAATGCGAACTTAAACATGCTCGGGCTCCGGAAGCGTCGACAGCCGGTTGAGCAAACCCAGGACCACCCCGAGGAAGATCAGGTTCCGGTAGTTCTCGAGCTGAAGGTCGGCGTAACCGACCACGATCTCGCCCACCACCGCAGCGATGGCGAAGGCAGCGATCGTCCGAACGAGCGGGTCTTGCTTGGTGGCCAGGATGTGAAAACCCTCCAGTACCGCGAGTCCTATCAGCGCCCAGAAACCGGCGAATCCAATCGCACCCATGCGCATGCCGACCCACATCAACGAGTTGTGGGGGATGACATTCCAGAGCGGGTAGAGGCCGGATATGTCCGCCATCGGATAGACGATCAGAAACGGGCTCCCGAATCCAACTCCGATGAGCGGACTGGTTCTGAAAGTCAGCTGCAGGTTGGCCGTCTCGGCGACGCGATACTGGTCCGAGCTGTAGTCGCGCGCGCTGGGGTCGACCAGGGATCTGATCGGCCTGACCAGCTGAGCCTGGATGCCGTATTGCTTGTCCCACGCGCTCGCGATGAAGATGACTCCCGCCACGACCAGGGCAACGCACAACCAGCCCATGCGTTTGCGAAGGGAGGGCTCGAAGCGAAACGCGAGCACGATGATCACGCCCGCCGCCACCGCCAATGCATAGACGCCCGCTCGCCGAGAGTTGGCGAGCATGGCGACCAGGACGAGAGCTGACATCAGGCCCATCAGGACCTGGATCTGGCGATTCTTGAGCCAGACGACCGCCGCGATGGTCGCGGTCACGAACATGCCGAGGAAGTAGGAATCCTCATGGGCGAAGATGTCCTCATTGACCAAAACGCCGTGCAGCGTGATGAAGTACCGGTAATCACCGATGAGGGCCTTGGCCGAGACCGCAAGCAGGAAGATCACAGCCAGGTGGATGACCTGCGCTCGCGTTTCGATGAGCGTGGTGGCCATCACGAAAAGAATGAAACCGTAAACCTGTGGCCTCGCCTCCCATAGAGACGTCTTGAAGTCGCCGCCGGCAATCAGACCATGGACCTCTGCCCCCACGACGATCGCGAGGTAAACGCAATATGCGGTCACGAGGCGTCCGCCAGGCCAGTGGAGCGTTCGCTCGCTCGAGGCTCGAGCGATCGCGACGACCCCCAGCGTGATCATAAGGATCTCCGCCGGCGTGATCGGGAATGGGATGCCCGCGGAGTTGTTGAGGTTCAAAAAGAGCGGGATGCGGTCGGTCAACGAATCGGAGAAGTTCAGCGGGAAGATCTCGATGAGGGCGGCGCCGCCGGTCAGAAGATAGACGCCGCGGACCGGCGCCCGCGAAAACCAGACCGCCAGCACGGGAACCGAGATGATCAGCGCGTAGACCACCGGCAAGACGATGTACAGCGCGCAGAGCGCTCCACCGACCAGAAGAAAACCCTTGACGGCCCGGCGCGCCTCGAACTCGGCCGTCGCGTCCGGCCTCTCGAACCTGGACAGCGTTCTTACTGCGGTTGCCATCAGCCCTGGACCCTGATCAAGGTCAGCGAATAGGGGGGTAGCTGCAGTGCGCTCGACAGGTCCTGGAGAGGTGACTGGACGATGTTCGAAGAACCACCAACGACCTGGAACTGCGTGGCCACGCGGCCGGTCAATCCGCCCAGGTCCAGGTGCACCGAGGCCGTCTGGGTCGGGGCCTCGTTGACCAGGATGACGTCGGTCTCGCGGCGGTCGGAATGGCGCGCGGCATAAGCCGTCACGCCGGGTTGGCTGGACGTTACCGGAAGGGAAATGTCACCAAAGGTTGCACCGTGACCATCGAAGTTCCTGTACAGGCGGAACGCTGCTCCGGCCGGGCTGTTCGGCGGGGGGTAGGTCCAGTAGGTTGCGAGGCTCACACCCTCACGCCCGAATGTGCCCAGCACCTCGGCGAGCGCGATGGCTCCGCTTGCGTCCTTCTCGCCGCCCCAGTTGTACTCGCTGATCGCGATTCCGGTGCCTGGGTACTCCTGTGAGATCCACCGCTTCAGTCTCGGGATGAGGTCCACCGGGGTTGCGATCCATGACTCATCGGTGTAATTCGGGTCGAAAAGGGAATGGACGGACCTGATTCGCAAGGCCTGGGTGGCGGGGTCCGCCGCGTTGGAGAAGACGCCCTGGGCCTGAGGGTAGAAATGCACGTCGAGGAGGTCAAGCGAGCGCGCGCCTTTCGCGTGGTCCGCTTTTGCCACCTGACCGAGCCACCAGGGTAGGAAAGCCTGTCCTCCGTGGGCCGCCTGGTCCGCGTGGGTGGCGAAGTTGTCCGTGCCGCGGTCCAGCGCCGAGTAGAAATAGCTCGTCCATCCGGAGACGTCTGGCCCGAGAAGCAGGGCGGTGGGATCCTGCGCCTTGACCGCGGTTGCGTACTGCTCGTAGTTGGCGAGCATGTCTGCGTAGCTCATCTCAGCGGGATGGACGTCGGTATGCGTGTAGGACCACAGGTCCGGCTCGTTGTCGATGGCGAAGTAGCGGACGCCCTTTGGAGCGGCGCCGAAGTTCCGCACGAGCTCGTGGACCCATTCGTCCTGGTACACGGCAGGTGCGCTGGGCGAAGGGGTCAGGGTAAACGGACCCGGCTTCGTCGCAAATGACGGAACGCTCGTGAGCCGCTGGTTGCCTGACGGGTCGTACCCGGCGATCGCGGACGTCCCGGGCGTGAGCGCCGGCGCTCCCTGTGCCGGGACGCCAACCGACTGAATGCTGCTGTTGTCGTTCTTGGCCACCCACCCGATGCTCGGAATAGTCATCAACGGGACGGCCCCGGCGGCGATGGCGTCCGCCACAAACCTGTCGGCGACCGAGCCCTGAGGGTTGCCGTAGTTGGTGTTTCGGAATTCCCAGTCGCGGGCCGCGTTCCATGCATGGCCGTTGGTCCAGTTGAACCGCGTGGACGGGTTGCCGCCCCACCGGTCGACAGTCGCTCCAAGAGCCAGCAGTGTCTCCTTATCGGCGGAAGCCACGCCATAGATGAACGGGCTGATGGGTTGCCCGTCAGCCAGGACGTTCACGGCGACGGTGACGTTGGAGACGTCCCCTATCTGAATCGGCGCGCTCGTCGCGTCCGGAAGCAGCGCGGCTCGGAGCCGAGAGGCGAAGTGCGGATGAAGTGCGAGCAGCTCCGCTGCGCCCACGCCGCCGATCAGTACGGCGCCGAACAGGGTGAAGGCGACAAAGGCCATCAAGCCCCGGCGTGAATGGCGCTTCTGGATCATCCGAGGTATTCCCAGACGGAAGCCACGATCGCGGCCGCGGCGATGACGAGGTATGTCTCCCTGGTCGCTTTGCGGCCGGTCAACCCAAGGAAGAAGATGAAGCCGACGAGAATTGCGAAGGCCATAGGTCTGCCACTCCTAGAGGAGCTTGCGCAGCCACCTGGGCGTCCTGGAGCTGTATCCGTTGAGGACGATCCCGCTGATGCGCTCGCGGCCCAGCAAGAACATGGACTGCTCGATGGCCGCCAGCGGCGTCCTCCCATATCGAGCCACCAGCAGGATCCGCTCGGTCACCTTGGCTGCGAGTGAGCTGTAAGCGATGCTCAAAAGGGGCGGGAGGTCGACAATCACGTTTGGAAATTCGGCCTGCAGGTCTTCGATCACTGTGCTCTGGCTCAGTCGGTAGAAGGTGCGCGCGGCATCCGGGCGGTTCCCTCCGGCCGGGATCAAGAATGAGTTGGCCAGGGGCGGCATGCGGATGATTCGCAAGGGGGTCTGATCACCTTCGAGCCAATCACCAAGACCGGGGCCGTCGGTCAGTCCGAAGAACTCGTCCGACGATGTTTCCAGGTCGCACTCGAGCAAGACGGTCGGCTCACCGGTGTCTGCTGCAATGGCGGTGGCGATGCCAAGGGCGACCGTGGTCTTGCCCTCGCCGTGGAGGGCGCTCGTGATCCCCAGGACCCTGGTCGAGCCAGGGAACGAAACCGAAAGGTAGGCCTGCCGGCAGCGGTCGATGAACCATGGAGGCAGAGACACGGGTCGCGCCTGCTCGCGTGGCCGCGCGGCGAACCCCGGGAGTTGAGGTCGTGGGCGCAGCGTTGCATCGATCACGTTGCTGAGCTTCGTGGGCTCTTTGACCTCTTTAGCCATCTCGGAAGCCCGCCAGCGCAAGGTCAGGGATGATGGCCGCAATCGGCAGCCGCAGGAAGCGCTCGAGGTCCCGGGCCTCACGGACGGTTCGGTCCGACCAGGCCATGAACACGAGCACCACTACAGCCAGTGCAAGGCCGGCGGCGCCCGCGATCAGCATCTGCTTCCTCGGAAGTGAGCTCAGCTTGCCCCCGACCGTTCGCGGCGGGTCGATGACCTTCAGCACAGTGCTGTCGGTCTGATTCACGGCAGCATCCGTGAGCTTGGTGTCATCGAGCTTCTGCTGCAGGTCGGCGACCTGCAGCAGGTCGTTGTCCACGTTGCGAATCAGCAGGTCGAGCTGCGGAACTATCGCAGCATCGGAAGCCTTGACGTTCGGATGCGCGGCGAGATAGTTCGACAGCGCGGTCTGGTCCGCGGTCAGCTTCGTCTGCGCATCCGAAAGCTGGCCTGTGTAGAAATTGATGGCCACGTTCGCCTGCGCGGTCTGCTGGTCATCCAGCCACTGCCGGTAGATCTGCTCGATCGCGAGGAGTACGTTGGTGCAGATCGGCTGCCGCGGACAGGTGTATGTCAGCCCGACCAGGTGGGAGCCGTTGGCGACGATCACGATGTCGGTAGCAGCGGTCGCCATCACCGAGTCCCGCTCGCTCGTATCCCTGAACGTGTTCAGCAAATCCAGCTTGGCGCTGAGGGTGTTGACGAATGACTGCGTGCCGCGCAGCTGGTCGAGGGCATCGACGGTGTTCTGCGCTGGGGTCAGGTACTGGTCCCAACCCTGGACCGACGGCGAGATCTGGATGTAAGCCGGGGTGTCGACCCAGAGATCGCTGGTGGCGGTCTGGTGAGGAAACAGAAAGACGCATGCCAGTGCCAGCTCGGCGGGCAGGACCAAGATCAGGATCAGGAATCTGAGCCGGTGGCCGAACAGGATCTCGACATACTTGGTCATCCGCCTAGCCATCGTATGAAGCAATCTCGAATATCGCATGAGGCTGCCGTCCTGACCGGGCTGGGACAAAGCGGGACACTACCGAAGGGGCGATTCAATGCAGAGTTGCGGAACACGTCTCAGGCGTTGAGCTGGTCGGGGGCCGGCGGATTGGGCCGCCCCCTGGTCGATCCGGGACATCGGGGGTCCTCGCCCGGGACAAGGTTGCCCGCCCGCCCAAGACCGGCTCTGGAACGAGAGAGTCCGACGCCCTATGTTGTGAGTGTGCTGACGATCGACGATGCGTTCGAGCGGCTCGTCGAGCTCCAGGCGTCGGACCTGCTGCTCAGCTGCGGGAGCCCGCCACGGATCCGCAAAGACGGCCGGCTCCAGCTGCTCGACTCCAGCTCGGCGGTGTTGACGCCGCCGGATACCGAGCGCCTGGTACGCGGACTCCTGGATGCCGCCGACTGGAAGCTGCTTCAAAAGCGCCGGCAGGTCGACTTCGCCTTGACCTGGCGCGACAGGGTGCGCATCCGGGCCAATGCTTACTTCCAGCGCGATTCGCTGGCTGCGGCGTTCCGTCTACTTCCCCTCGAGATCCCCGGCTTTGAGCTGCTCGGAATGCCCGAGTCAGTACACAGGCTTCTCGAGCGCCACCACGGTCTGATCCTGGTGACGGGGCCGACCGGCTCAGGCAAATCGACCACGCTCGCCGCGATGGTGGACCTGCTCAACAAGACAAGGCCGTACCACATCATCACCTTCGAAGACCCGATCGAATACATCCACAAGCACCGGCTGGCGATCGTCGACCAGCGTCAGGTCGGGTCTGACACGCCGTCTTTCGCCGAAGGGTTGCGAGCCGCCTTCCGCGAGGACCCGGACGTCGTCCTGATCGGCGAGATGCGCGACCTGGACACGATGTCGGCTGCTTTGACGATTGCGGAGACCGGGCATCTCGTGCTGGCGACGCTGCACACTAACGACGCGCCTCAGGCGATCAATCGCATCATCGACAGCTTCACCGGGGCCATGCAGCAGCAGGCCCGCGTGCAGCTGGCCGCCTGCCTGGCAGGCGTCATCTACCAGCAGCTGATCCCGGCGGTCGGAGGCGGGCGCATCGCCGCCTTCGAGGTCCTGGTCGCCAATGTTGCCGTCCGCTCGATGATCAAGGACGGGAAGACCGAGCAGATCCGCAGCATCCTGCAGACCGGTCTACGTGAGGGCAGTCAGACGCTCGAGCGATCGCTGAACGGGCTGCTCCGCTCAGGCATGATCACCGAGCGCGACGCACAGGCGCATTCGCTCTACCCGGCCGACATCAAGGCCTAAGCAGACTCGGCCGGCAGTTCGACCGGCACCCTTCGGCGGTCGGCAAGGCCGACCAGCGCTGCCCCAAGCACCAGAACAGCGATCAGCCCGATCAGCGCGCCGGGCCACAGACCGAGCCAGGCTATGGCCGCCAGCACGGAACCGCCCGAGACCGCCTCGACGATCGGGGCAGACACCCCGATCGTCGAGCCGCACGTCGCGCACCGGCCCCGGCGCATCAAGTAGCCGGCCACGGGCAGGAGATCGATCATGTTGAGCTGCCGCCCACAAGCTCTGCAGTGCGACCGCGGCCGGACCACGGACTCACCGCGTGGGATGCGATCGGCGGCCAGGTTGATGAAGCTGCCCGTGACCAGGCCCACGAACACCAGGTAACCGATCAGGAAGGGAGCTATCGCCGCCACGTCATCCTCGTTTCCTCATCTCTTGAAAAGAGAAGGGCGCCGTTTGCACGGCG
>Ga0307373_10002370_pt1 | contig 34066 bp, 27 predicted proteins | sample OX2MG_FD_202534 | JGI IMG/M metagenome (GOLD analysis project Ga0307373, IMG submission 202534) | Soil microbial communities from Risofladan, Vaasa, Finland - OX-2 | ecosystem: Environmental > Terrestrial > Soil > Coastal area > Acid sulfate soil | place: Finland: Risofladan, Vaasa | collected...
GTTGGGCAAAAGCCCGTGGTGTCGAGGGCTCCCGTCGCAGCGTGGAAGGCCGCGATCACGAGCTCTCCCGTGGTCGCGACCCCCGTGTCCACGGTGCCCGCGGCGATAACATCGCTGTTGGTGGCGTCGAAGCCCACGGCGTCAAAGGCGCCTGCGGGCTTGCCCGAAAGACGGCTTGTCCAGCTCACGCTTCCCGAGCTGCCGAGCCCGAGGACGACCGGTGTCGGAGATGTCACGCCGACCGGTTGGTCCGAGCCGGCGACGGCGATGTTCGTGCCGCTCGTGGCCACCGCATAGGCGTCACCCGGGTTCGCGTCGGGGAGGTTGAGGTTGCCGTGTCGGCTGCCCCGGTGGTGAGGAAGCGCGCCACGGCGAGCTCGCCGTTGCCGCCGTACTGGCCGGCGATCACCCCGTCACCGTTGGAGTCGGTCGTGACCGCCGAGACGCTCCCCGCGAACGCGGTCCCGCTCGTGTTCTGGGCGGTCGCGATGCCCCCCGCGTAGGTGACGTCGAGTCCCCCGACGGTACCGGCGAGCAGCGAGGTCTCAGGGATCAGCACGGTCCCGCCGACGAGCGCGACCGCAAAGGCCAAGGTCACCGCGCGACTGCGGGTGAGGGAGAGAGTTGCCGATTGGGCTTGTCGGAACTTCACGAGCGCTGGAAGAACTCGATCTCGGTGATGGCAACGCCGTTGCCTTTGTCGGACGGGTAGACGGTGAGGACCTTGACGGTCATCGACTGGGCGCCGTTGACCTTGACGTTGAGACGTTGGAAGGCGGATTGGTCCTTCAACGTCTCGGTCCGCGGAGCGCCGGCCGACTTCGGGAAGAAACTGATGAGGACCTTCTTGGGACGCGCCTCTGAGAGGAAGGCCTGCTCGCTCGGGCCGGCTCCCGAGAGGAGCCCGATGTAGTAGATCGATGTCTTCTGGCTGAAGACCGCGGTGATCGACTGGCCCGCGCCGTGGACCTTCTTGCTCGGCAACGACTGCCAGTAGGTGTTGTTCCCATCGTCGACGGCGTTTCCCGCAGGATGGTTCGGGTAACTAGTGGTTGCATTGGCACCGATCGCGAACTGCTGGGTGTAGGAGATGTTGACCTTATTGAAGATGGATCGGGCAAAGCCCGAATACCAGTTTCGGAGCGGTGCCGCTATTGGCCCCAAGAAAGAGAGGATGATACCTAGCCCGATGAGGAATGTCCCAGCGCGCGCCGCGTAGCGCATGTAGCGCTCCGACCCGAAACCCCCGCTTGCGGCCCTGCCCCACTTCCCCGGGCGTCCTCCGGCGGGGACAATCCGGGTGTCCTTGTGGAAGTGCCGATGCCAAAAACTGAGCTCCCGGTATTGCGGGTCGACGTCGTCGTCAACACGTGGCAATTGCGTGCCACAACGTCGGCAGTAAACCCTCGTCGGGGAGTTGAACTGGTTGCATGACGGGCAGAAGACGTCGCCCGGGCTGGGCGTCACCTGCAGGTCAGGCCCCCCGGGGCCGCCGAGCGCGCCGCGCCGGCGTGCGCTCTCGTTGCGCGGCAGCTCCGTCGGCCGACGGAGCGCGAGGCCTCGGTCCGATCGCCCGTCGACCACCTCGGTGGCGCCGGTGGCGAGATAGGCGGAGTCGGCTCCACCCCTGCCGCCGGGGCCGGCCGAGACGGCCTCTCCGGGGCGACGGGGGGCCGTCGAGGCGGGGTCGAGGAGTGACTGCGGCGCCGAGCCGAGCGCCGCGACGTCCTGCGCGCTCGAGCCGGGCGGCGTGAGCGCGAGCTCGCGTTCGAGGTCGTCGGCGTCGTCGCGGTAGCCGGCGAGCGAGTCGGCGCGCACGACCGGCACCGCGACGGTGTCCGGTGGCTTCTCGATCGCCTTGCCGTCCTCACTGAGCGCCGGAGCGGCCGGGGCGGCGGCCTCCCCCGCGAGCTCCCCGCCGCCCTCAGCCTCAGCGGTGGCGGAGGGCGCGCTCGCCTCCGCGGGCGCGGTCGCGTCGGCGGGGGGGCTCGCCGCCCCGAGCTCGCGCCACTCGTCCGCGGGGTCGACCTTCGGCTTGGGCGGGAAGCCGAGCTTGCTGCGGACGCGGGTGAAGAAGCTGGGAGGGGGAGGGGGCTCGGGCTCGGGCTCCGGTTCCGGCTCGGGCTCGGGCTCGGGAACCTCTTCGACGTGCTCGCCGGCCCACTCGAGGTAGCGGCCGCACGAGGAGCAGAAGTCCTCCTCGTCGGGGTTGCGGTGGCCGCAGGCCTTGCAGATGATCACGTGCGGACGACCTCCACGCGGTGCGGGATGTGCGCCGGCTTCGCCGAGGCGACGAGGCGGTCGAGGCGCCCCTCGTCGATCAGCGAGTCCCCCGGGACGCGGACGCGCACCACGAGACGCGGCGTTCCCTCGCCGGGCAGCGCCGAGTTGGGCTCCAACGAGTACGTGCAGCCGCCGCTCTCTTCGATCTCGGGCTCGACGCCGGCGTAGATCGCGACGTGCTGGCGAAGGCCCTCGACGGTACCGCGGATCTTGAACAGCTCGACGGCGCGGTTGACGAGCTCGCGTCGCGCGTCGTCGGACCAGGTCTCGTCGAGCTCGACGCCGACCCAGCCGGCGAGGAAGGCGACAAAGTCCTGCGGCGCGAGGGCGGGGTCGAAGTAGGACTCGATGTTGTCGAGGGTGGCGGCGACCGGCGCGAGCACGGCGTCGAAGCCGAGCATCCAGCGCTGGACGAACTCGTCCTCCTGGTAGATCGCGGGCAGCAGCTCGGCGAACCGGTACGGGCTCGGGAGCCCGTCGACGCTCCCCCTCACGGCCCGATCACCCGGACCTCGTGGCCGTAGGAGAAGAGCAGCGCGTTCGCCGCGATCTCGAGGCGCTGGGTGACGAGGCCGCGCTCGCCTGTCACCGGGTCGGCGGGGTAGAGCTGGACGGCCTCGACGAGCTCCACGCCGCCCACCCGCTGCAGGACGGCGTAGACCTCGCCGGCGTGCACGGGGCGGCCGAAGGGCCAGCCGGCCCCGTCCGCTCCGCCGTGGATCGGGTGCAGGAAGTGGTAGAGGGCGGTGGCGGCATCGAGGCGCACCCGGCCGGGGTCGGCGAAGCTGCGCGCCCGCACCTGGGCGACGACCGTGACGCCCTGGAAGAAAGGGGGCTCGACCACCACTCGCGCGCCGACCGCCCGCCGCTGGTCGAGGGAGACGGCGACCTGCTCGAGGAGGGCCGCGGCCGGGGCGAGGCGGGTGAAGGGCATCGTCCCGTCGGCGTCGTCCGCGATCGCGGGGACGACGAGGATGCGCACGCCGGCGTGCGGGTCCTCCTCGGTCGCGGGCACGCAGCGGACGCGCGCGATGCCGGCGGCCGACTGGCGGGCGAGGATCTCGTAGTCCTCGACGGTGACGGCGCGCCCGAGGGTGCGCAGGCTGATCGGGCCGCGCACCTTCGCGTTCTCGAGCTCCTCCCCCTCGACGCCGCCGCCGGCGGGGAGGCGGTTCTCGACGCGGGCGATGAAGGGGATCTGGGTCTTCATCGTCGCGAGCACGCCGCGCGAGACGTTCCCCTTCTCGCCGCCCCCCGAGCGGTACTGGCGGAGCCGCAGCGGCGCGCCCTTCGGCGGCACGTGGCCGTAGTTCCGGGTGGAGCCGTCCTCGAGGCGGATGACCGGCCCGAGGACGATCTCGCCGGCGACGCGGTCCAAGATGAAGTGGCGGTCGTTTTCGTCGCTCGCGGCGAAGGTGTCGACCTCGGTCCACTCCTCCCAGCCGTCGCCGCCCGCGACCTCGAGCACGTGCGGCACCGAGGAGGAGACGACGGGGCGCTGGCGGAGCTGGAAGCTCTGGCCGGCGACGCCCTCGGAGATGCCGATCAGCTCGTCGTCGATCACCTGCGCGTGCACTGCGGTGGTGGTGCCGCCGATCACGAACGCGCTCACCGTCTCGATGCGCGGTGAGGCGGAGTAGAAGGGCTGGCCCTCGTCCGGCTGGGTGACGCGGCAGCGCAGCCAGCCGGCGCGCTGGCCGTCGATCAGCGCCACGTCGTGCTCGGGGGGGACGTGCAGGATGATGTCGCCCGGCTGGTTGAGGCCGCCGGTCTCGTCCCGCTCGAGCTCACAGGGGTGCCAGGCCGTGCCGTCGAAGGCCTCCCAGGCGAGCGGCGGGTTCTCGGGGTCGACGCCGACCCCGACGACGTGGGCGCGGAAGCGGAGCGCGACGACGTTCGAGGGCGCCGCCTCGCTGAGGCCGATGAGCAGCGCCTCGCCGGGGATCGGCACCGCCCCGAAGGCGTCGAAGTCCTCGAGCTCGAGGCGGTCGGTGTGGTCGAAGACGGCGAACTCCTCGATGCCGTGCGAGACGACGCGCGAGATCCCCGACGACTGGATGGTGAGCTCGGCGAGGGTCTCGAAGACGATCGGCTCCTCGCGGTCCACCCGCTGGGTCTGCACCCGCGAGCCGCGGGGGACGACCACCGGGTTGGTCTGCGGCGAGGAGAGCCAGAAGGTCACCGGTGCCTGCGCCGCCGAGGGCGGGAAGAGGCGGACGCCGATGAGCTCCAGGAACTTCAGGTAGTTGCGGTCCGGGACGAGGTTCAGCCGGTAGGTGAGCTGGTCGATCATGAAGGCGAAGGTCTCGATGAGCGTGACACCGGGGTCCGAGACGTTGTGGTCGGTCCACTCCGGGCAGTTCTGCTGGACGTAGCGCTTCGCGTCGTCGACGTAGTCCTGGAAGCGACGGTCGTCCAGATTGGGAACGGGCAACGGCACGCTCAACGCTCCTCAGGAATGACGTAGAAGGGGAAGACGAGGTTGCGCGGGTCGTTGGTGCCGCGCTTTGAGTAGTTGATGGAGATGTAGACCACCGCGTCGTCCGCCCGGTCGAGGTTCACCTGGACGTCGAGCACCGTGATGCGCGGCTCCCAGCGGGCCAGCGCTCGCTGGACCTCGTAGATAATGACACCGGCGGTCGTCGCGTCGGCGGGGGCGAAGACGTGGTCGTGGATGCCGCAGCCGAAGTCCGGTCGCATCGGCCGCTCGCCCTGGGCCGTCGACAGGATGATGCGGATCGACTCGGAGATCTCCCGGTCCCCCGAGACGAGCGCGATCGCACCGCTCGAGGTCGTGGAGAGCGGGAAGCCCCACCCTTGGCCGATGAACTCCTCCGCCATTGGGACTTCCCCTAACCGTTGATCATGACGATCGGCGCGTCGATGGAGAGGTCGGCGTCGCCGGCGATCTCGATCGAGGCACCGTTGATCGTCACGTCACCCTCGCCCTCGATGTTCACCGAGGCCCCGGAGATCGAGAGCTCCCCCTCGGAGGCGAGCGTGAGGTCCCCTTCGGCGTTGATGATGACGTCGGTCCCCATGATCTCGAGGGAGCCGTCGAGGTTGTAGATGCTGAGCGACTGCTCCTCCATGTTGAGGAAGATCCCCTGCACCTCGTCGCCGGTGGCGATCATGATGCCGCTCGTCTCCTCGGAGTCATAGAAGGTGATGTTGTGCTGGAAGCGCGAGCGGATCTGCCGCTCGTTGATGAGGCCGCTCGCCTCGTCGATCGTCTCGGGGCCGGGGGCGGCCTCCATCACGACGTTGTAGAGCGAGCCGATGATCACCGGCTTCGAGGGATCGCCGTGCTCGAAGGCGACGAGGACCTCGTCGCCCTCCTCGGGGATCCAGAGGAAGCCGAAGGCCTCGGAGGCGCCGACCTGGGCGCAGCGGATCCAGCCGCTGATCGCCTCCGGGCCCATCCACTCGAAGAGCACCTGCACCCGAGCCTGGTCCTCGGGGTCGCGGCAGTTGATCACCGTCGCCGAGCAGACGCCGGGCATGCGGTGCGGGATGGGCGTGGAGCCGATCTCCGGCCCCTTCGCGAGGCCGAGCATCGTCCGGTCCTGCCAGCCCGAGGCCGTGAAGGTCGTCGTGTAGCCGGTGAGCGGGCTGTAGCTGTGGCGCGCCGAGGTGAGGGTGTAGGCGCCGTCGAAGGGCTCCCCCGCCGCCGAGAGGTTGATCGCCACGCCGGCGAGCAGCGAGGGGTTGCCGGTCGACTCGCCCTCGATCTCCGCGTACGACTCGGCGAGCTGGTTGCCGAGCGCGGCCGCCTTGGTCTCCGCCTCGTCCTCGTCGTCGGTCGCGAAGTAGAGGCTCATGAAGGTGTTCGCGCCCTCGATGCTCGAGAGCTCCTCGGGCTGGGTGAGCATCTCGGTGCCGATCGCCTCCGCGGGGGATATCCCGACGACCGGGGCGAACTCGACCGGGCTCCACCCCATCACCGTCACGTCCTCGACCTGCTCGGTCGAGCGCACCACCGAACGGAGGCGGACGAGGCCGGCACCGAGCACGAGCTCGGTCGGGAGGCTGAACTCGAGCGTCCCGGGGACGTCGCCGGCGATCGGCGGGATGATCGGGCTGAAGCGGAAGACCCCGTTCTGCATGTAGGCGCGGTAGCCGTTGTCCATCGCCAGCATCTGGATGAAGTCCCAGTCGGTGACGCCCGCCTGCGCCTTGTACTGGTAGATGTCGTCGGTCGGGTCGATCTCGTTCAGCTCGATGCCGTTCTCGGCGAGGATCTCCTCGACGATCTCCGAGGCCATCATCATCTGGTAGGTGCGCACCTTCTTGCCGCGCATCAGCCGGTTGGTGAGGTCGAAGCCGCGGATCGTCGTCTTCGGGCCCTCTTCGTCGAACTCGAGCTCCCAGGCGTTGACCTCGCCGATCATGATCGGGTGCGGGAAGCCCTCACCGGCGTCGATCGAGAGGATGATCTCGGTGCCCGGCAGGAAGAAGCCAAGCTCGACCACGTTGCGCGCCGGGTCGCGGAAGGTGAGCTCGAACATGTCCGGCAGGTGGACGCTCGTGTCGAGCGTCCAGCGCAGCAGGAGGTCGCCGACCACCGGGTCGAGGGGGGTCCCGTCGATGAGGATGATGAGGCTCGCGGTCCACTGCGTGTCCATCGCCGCGTCCTAGCTGGTCGACGCCGCGTCGGAGCGCGGCGGGATGAGCACGGTCGTGCCGGGGGCGACGCGCGTCGGGTCCTCGATGCCGTTCGCGCTCGCGATCGCGCGCCACATCGTCGGCTTGCCGTATTCACGCTGGGAGATCGACTGCAGCGTGTCGCCGGCGACGAGACGGCGGGTGCGGCGCGCGCGACCACCGGAGGTCGGGTTCTGGCTGGCGAGGCCGACGGGGATCTCCTTCATCGAGAGGCTGCAGGTGGCGCGCACCGGGGTGCCGTTCGGGAGGAAGAGCTGGTAGTTCACGGAGACGCTCTCCATGTAGGCGAGGAACGACAGCGACTCGCCCCAGCCGAAGATCACGAACGGCGGCGACGGCGACTCCATGACGAGCGAGAGGATGGTCGGCTGCAGGCAGGAGAAGAGCAGTTCGACATCGGTCTGGATGCTCCGCTGGTCGCCCGTCGTCGTGTCGAGGATCATCTCCATCGACAGCGAGCGCTGCTTGGAGCCCTTCCAGACCGGCGTGGCGGTCGGCCGCGAGCCGGCGTCGATCTCGTGGCTCCAGGAGGCCGACTTCTCGACCTTGTACTCCTTCGGGTTGAACATGAAGTCGATGCGGTTGCCGACCGTGCCGGAGAACTGGGTCTCGGCGCCGTTCGCGACCGAGCTGTTCGTCGCCCCGCCCGACGCGCCGGCCATGTCCTCGGCCGCGATCCCCGCCGCGCCGAGCGCCGCGGCGGCCATGCCGCCCGCAGGCGAGGAGGGCGGGAGGATGAGCAGGTAGGCGCGCTGCAGGTTGCCCCCCGAGAGGATGCTGTCGGCGCCGGTCTCTGCCGAGTCGCCGACGTTGCTGAGGCCCGCGACGACTCCCTGGTTCTGGAAGGCGCTGGCGGCGCTGCTGGCGTCAGAGCTGGCGGTGCTCGCGACGCTGTCGGCGTTGGAGGTGATGGTGCTCCCGAGATCGCTCATTTTCGTTCCTTCCCTGCCTAAGCCTGGCCCAGCATGATCGCGCCGTAGGCGAGCTCGAGCGTCTCTGTCGCCTGCTGCGGATTGCCGGCGTCGAACGACGGCCCGGTCCACTTCGCGGGGAGGACCCCCGAGAGCTGCCAGGTGAAGATGGGGGTCATCGAAGGCGAGAGCGCGGTGAGCTCGGCGGTCGACAGCGAGGTGGCGTTCACCGAGGCCTGCAACCAGGCCATCGTCTTGTGCGTGTCGGGGCCGATCGGCCGCGTCACCTGCAGGTTCGGGTACTTCACCCGTCCGCGGCGAGGGAAGACGTTCATCCCGCCGCCTCCCTCTTCGATCGTGGTGACGCCCATGTCCATCCCGAGCCCGGAGCAGGTGATGAACATTCCGAGGTCCCAGGAGTCGATGACCAGGCTGAAGTAGACGCTGAGAACGGTGTCGAAATCTGGATCGCTGCTCACTTCGTCCCTCTAACGGTGCAGGCCGGTGATCATCCCGGCCCGTTCACGGTCGCGGCCGAGCTCGGCCTTCAGCTTCTGACTGATGTAGGGGTAGATCTTGGAGGCGAGGGTGCGCGCCGCCTCGGCGGTGAGCTCGCCCTCGGCAGCGGGCTCGTCCTTCTCCGGCTCGGGCTCGGGCTCCGCCTCCGGCTCCGGCTTCTTCCTCGAGAACGGGTTGCCGATGAAGTTCGCGGCGAGCTGGCCGAGGAAGCGCTGCACCGTCGGGGGCTCGGCCTCCTGGGTGCCACTGCGGACGATCGGCGCGCTCGGGGCGAAGGCGCCCTGCGGCGCGGCCGCGAGCGAGCTCGTCTGCACGGTCGCCTGCGCCTGGGGCACGGCCGAGAGCGGCAGCGGCTGGACGCTGAACGAGGGGCGCTCGATCTCGGTGGCGACGAGGGTGGCGGTCGCCCTGGGGGCGGCGGAGCTGGCCGCCTGCGGGGCACCGAGGGGGAGCTCGCCGCGGGGGAGGCCGGTGAGCGAGGTCGTGGGGAGAGCGGTACCGAGGGCGCTGCGCTGCAGCGGCGTGGAGGCGGTGGGCAGGCGGCTGGCGGGCTCGAGCGCGACCCGCACGGCGGGCGACGGCGGGATCTCCGGGCCGGAGAACGACGGGCGCGCAATCGGCTCGGCCCCGAGGGGCGCAGCGAGCGCGAGCGGCTCCTCGCCGCCGAACGGCTCGGGGGCGGGCTCCGCCGTGATCGACGGCGAAGCGAACGGCTGGCCGCCCTCGGTGCCGTGGGGGGCGAAGTCTCGCGGCGGGGTCACACCTCCGTCGACGGAGAGACGCTGCACCGCCGGCGGCGGGGCGGCGGCGGGCTGGGCGGCGGAACGCGCCGCGCCGAGCACCGGCGGGAGGAAGGTCGGCTTCACGGGCGCCGAGGCGCTCCTCGCCGCAGCAGCCGGTGCGCCCGAGGAGTCGGGCGGCGGCGGAAGGCTGAAGGAGCCGCCACCCACCGGCGACGCGGCCGGTGGCATCGCCGAGGAAGCGGCGGAGACGAACGGCGGCGGCGTCTGACGCTGCACCGTTGCGGGCGCGGCGCTCGCGGGCGCCCGCCAGGGCCACTGCGCAGGAGCGATGCGAGTGTCGCCGACGACGGCGCTGTGGGAGACGGCTTCGCCGACGGACAGGAGCTGGAGGACGAGCGCCGGCGGCGGGGCAGCGCCCTCGGCCTCCTCTTCGGGTGCGAGCTCGTCGTCGGGGAGCGACAGCGCGAGCGGGCGCTCGCCGAGCGTCGGGAGCGAGCGACCCGCCGCGGCGGGCGGCGCGACGTCGGTGAACTGCTCACTCGGGGCGTCCCAGGCGAGCTCCTCGAGCGGGACCGCACCCTCCATGTTGGTGGGGGGGGTCTCGGGGGCGGCCGCAGGCACCGGAGAGGCTGCGGCGGGAGCGGCGAGCGGCTCGCGCTGGAGGGGAAGATCAAAGGCGGCCGCGTACAACGCCGCAGCGTCGGCGGCGGGCGACACGTCGAAGAAGGGTCGTGCCGTCTCGGGGAGCTCGACGAGCGGCTCCCCGATCCCACGCCTGCCGCCACGCCCGCCCTCGGTCCCGGCAAGGTCGAGCGTCGGCTCCGAGGCATCAGCCCCGCTCGGCGAGTCCGCCTCCACCTCGGGCTCCGCGGAAAGGGAGGGCTCGATCGGCCGCTCCCCGAGGAGCGGCGCGCCGCTTTCGGGGGCTGCTGAGGTGCCGGGGGGCGTCGCCGCCGTCGGAGCGGCCGGTGTCGCGGGCGGCGCGGGCGCCGACACCGCGAGGGGCTCGCGCTGGATCGTGGGCGGCGCCGCGACGGGACCTTCCGGCGCGGCGAGTGCCTCGAACGCAGGCGCCGCGCGCTCGACGCTGGCGTGCGCTGCCCCGAGCTCGCGGTAGACGAGCGGCGGCGACTCGTCGCGCAGCAGGGTCGGCCGCGGCGCCTCGACGACCGGCAGCACGGGTGGGAGCTCGGAGAGCGGCGTCGTGCCGACCGTCGGCGCATCGGGCTCGTCAGCGGCCGCTACGGGCGGAGCAGCGGGGCCGACGGGCCCATTATCGACGGCCTCGGGTGGGAGTGATGGTGGCGCCGGTGCGCTCGCGTCGAACGCCGACGGTGGCGCGGGCAGGCTCACTGCGCTCGCGAGCGCGCTTGCGGCGGCGTCTGCGGTCGTCTCCGCGGGCGTCACGAGCGGCAGGTCGGGGAGCGCCGCGTCTTGTTGCTCGGGAGGAGCCGCGTCGAGGTAGCCGGCACCGTCCACGAGCGGAGGCTCCTCACCGACGAGAGGTGCCTGGGCGGAGGGCTCCGGCGCTGCGACTCCGCCCGGAGCTGGCGCGGCGACCGCGCCGAGCTCGATCCGCTGGATCTCGGGGGCGGGCGGGGCCTCGACGAGCGACTCGGCGCTTTCAGTGCGGCCGCTCGCGGCGGGGGCGACGAGAGGGAGCTCCGGGAGTGGTGTGACCGACTCTGCCGCCGGACCGACGTTTGGAGTCTCCTCGAGCGGGGCAACCTCGACGAAGATCGACGGAGGTTCAGGGAGGGCCTCCGCTCCTACCACCGGCTCGACCCGCACCACGGCAAGGCCCGTCGGTGAGGTCGGTACCGCTTCCACGGGCGGCGCCACGGGTGCCGCCGACTCGGCGGCGGGGGCGGGGGCCGTCTCCTCTGGGTGCTCTTCTACGGCCGCGCCCTCCGTGGGAGGGGACGCGGATGGAATGGGCGCGGGCGCGGCCTCGACCGGCGTCGGGGCGCTCACGATCGTGGGGCTGGGTCTCGGTGGCGGTGGCGCCGGCGCCGCAGTCGCCGCCTCGCGCTGCACGGGAGCGCTCGGCTGTGGACGGAGGTCGAGCGCTCCGCGCTGTGGCGCGTCCACCGGCCCCGAGGGAGCCTCGGTGGGCTGGATCTGTGCGATCCCGGTCACCTCACCGGCGGGGTCGGCCTCCGAGCGACGGTGCGAGAGCGGGAGCAGCGAGACCGTCGGGTTCTTCCAGCTCGCGAGGTCCTCGCTGAAGTGCGCGGAGGCGATGCGTGGCATCGGCGGAATCGAAGAGGCGATCGGGGTCAGCTCGGTCCAGCCCGGATCGGCCGGCTCGGTCTCGGCGAGCGTCTCCGGGGCGGCGGCTTCGGGTGGTGCCGGGGCAGCCGGGGGTGCCTCAAGGACACTGCGCTGCGCCACGGGCGCGTCGGGGGGCGCGACCGCGTGATCGGGCGCGTCATCACCGGGAGCGACCGAGCCGTCCTCATCGGAGGACGGCTCGTCGGACGCCGAAGCGGAGCGAAATGGCCAGAGGCGCAACGGGCTACCTGTCTGCCGCGCTAGCCCTCACCGGAGAGCCGACGGTTGATCGAGCCGATCTCGTCGACGAAACGCCGGCGAGTGGTGTGTTCGAGGTCGAGGATCTCCTCGAGCGACCAATGGAAGTGGTAAGCGACGTACGCGACCTCCTCATAGAGACGGTCGGTCGCGTACGTCACGATTCCCCCAGGCGACCACCGGCCAGATCGACCGAAAAGCGCTCGTGGCACGCCGGGCAGGTGACCGCGGCGAGCGTGTGGCCCTCGGAGTTGATCCGACGGTAGAGGTCCTGGAGGAATGCGAGGTCCGACGCGAAGAGGTTCTCCACGATCTGCGCGGTGACGTAGTCCGCCTCGAGCGTCCCGAGTTGGGTGATCACGCGCGCCAGCAGTACGACGGTGAGATAGGGCGGGTTCGCCCGCACCCGGTCGTCGTGCAGCGGGAGGAGCTCGTCACGGGCGGTAGCGAGACGCATCCGGCCGGTGCGGTGCACCGCGCCGGACGCGTCCACGAAACCGCGTGGCAAGACGAAGTCGAACTCCGTGCGGAGCCCGTGGTCGACCTCGGCCACGGGGACCTCCGCCTGCGGTGGGGCCGCGACCGACCCCCCCGGCTCGAAGAACTCCTCCATTTCTTCTCCGCCGTCCTCCTCCGGCCGCGTGCCGGCCGGACCGCGACGCATCACTGAGAGGAGCTGAGACCTTCGTGCGAGATCGTGAGCTTCTCGGTGAGAACCGAGGTGTCACCCGCCTTCAGGGTCCCGTACTCGATGCTCTTCGCCCAGCCGTTCACGAACTTGAACGACTGCACAACGGTGCCGAGGTAGTCGTAGATGTTGATGGTCCCGTTCTTCCGGGCGGGCAACATCTCACCGTTCATCACCAGCTTGATCCAATCGTGCCACTTGAGGTCGGAAGTGACACCACGCGTCAGCGTGATCTCACCGGACTTCATCCGGCCCGGCAGCTTCTTGTTGATGTACTTGCCATCGCTGGTGTTGTGCTTCATCTCGATCGCGTCGACCTCGAGCTTCAGCCCGCTGATCTCCTGGATCTCCTTGATCTCGATGTTGTCGATGTCGAGTCCGAAGGACCATCCGACACCAGTGTCGAAATCTGGCAGTGCCATGGGGTCTCCCTCCTTGGGTTTCCGGTCCTAGTCCGGTGTTGTGATCTCCGAGTTTGAAAACGCTGCCGCCTCGCGGCGGCTGGACTCCGCGTCGCGGGCCGAAGCCCGCACCACGGCGTGCCGGCTACTCCGCGACGAGGCTCGAGCCGCCCGAGAACTGCGAGAGACGGAAGATCACGAACTCGGCGGGCTTCACCGGGGCGAGACCGATCTCACAGACGACCTGACCGGCGTCGATCCCTTCGGCCGGGTTGGTCTCGTCGTCGCACTTCACGTAGAAGGCCTCCGCCGGCGACGCTCCGAAGAGGGCGCCCTTGCGCCACTCGTTCACGAGGAACGAGGCGATGGTGCGGCGGATCTTGGCCCACAGCGCGCGGTCGTTCGGCTCGAAGACCACCCAGTCGGTACCACTGAGGATCGACTCCTCGAGGTAGTTGAACAGGCGCCGTACGTTGATGTAGCGCCACGCCGCGTCCGACGAGAGGGTGCGCGCACCCCAGACTCGGATGCCACGGCCGGGGAAGGCGCGGATCGCGTTCACCCCGATCGGGTTGAGTAGGTCGTGCTCGTTCTTGGTGATGTTCAGCTCGATGTCGATCGCGCCGCGGATCACCTCGTTCGCCGGTGCCTTGTGCACGCCGCGGTTGTCGTCGTTGCGACTCCAGATCCCGGCAATGTGGCCCGAAGGAGGCATGAACGTGTTCGTGCCCGAGGCGGGGTCGAAGACCTTCACCCACGGCCAGTAGAGGGCCGCGTATTTGGAGTCGTAGCCGGCGGTGTCGACGCGCCAGTCCTTGATGCCCTGGGCATTCAGCCCGGGCGGCGGGTCGATGATCGCCAGCCGGTCACCCATCAGCTCGCAGTGGGCGATCATCCCGAGCTGCACGGCCTTCACGCCCTCGAGGTCGATGAGACCCTTCTCGTGAGCGCTCATGAGGTCCGGGACGACGAGCATCGTGACCTCGTCGATGGCCTCGAGGCCATCGACGCCCGAACGGGCCGCCGAGTCGCCGACGTAGTCCCCGGCGTTCATGCTCTCGGGCGCTGACTCGCCGCCGCCGGCGAGGGTGACCTCGCCGCGGGCGACCGCCTCGACGGCAGTGCGGCTCGTCTCCTCGAGACGGATGAGCGTCGAAGTCGCGTTCACGACGGTGACGACGTTGGTGCGGCCGCGACGGGTGCTCACCGGGTCAAAGTGCTCCACCGTGTCGCCCTGCTTCACCGTGATCTTGAAGGCACCTTCCTCACCGGCCGCAGCCTCGGAGTCGGCGACCGTGACGGTGATGTCGTTGCCGACGCTGCCGGCCTCGCTCGCGGTGAGCTTGTAGGCACTGAGGGGGCTCTCGCCGCCCGAGGTCAGCTCGGCGACCGCCGGCTGCACGGCGCCGCCGCCGCCGATGCGCACGACGTAGGCGGTGCCACCGCCGTTCTGGAAGTACGCGAAGACCGACAGAGCCAGGTACGTGCCTTCGACCATGTCGCCGAAGTTCTGGACGTACTGGCTCCAGTTCGTCACCAGGGTGGGCGTATTGAACGGACCCTTTTCGGCGAGGCCCACGAAGGCCGCCACCGCGGTTCCGACACCCTCAATGGGACGAGAGCCGGACTCGAGCTCCTCGACATAGACGCCGGGAGACAGATACGTGGGCATGAACACTCCCTCCTAGAAGACTCTTTTGAACCTGCACATCATCGATGCCGCCCGGCAGGCATTCCATGCCGGATGGGCGCCCGTTCGGGAGAGCGACCTTTCCCGATCGGGCATTCCCTTCACCTCGGGCAACCCACCTGGAGTGAGTTGTTGCCGGTGGGCCGGGGCTTTCGGCGCGGGTCGTTCGGCGCCGCGATGCCGCGGAGTGAGCGGTTGCGCGGGAAGCTACGCCCGCACGGCTCAACCTTCGGAGTCGCCCTCGTCCATCTCCTCTTCCCCTTCGCGCTGCAGGGGGAGCTCTTGGACCTCGGCCTCGTCGGACTCCTCTTCGCCCTCGCGCTGCAGCGAGATCTGCTGCAAGGGGAGCTCCTGGACCTCGGCCTCGTCGGACTCCTCTTCGCCCTCGCGCTGCAGCGAGATCTGCTGCAGCGGGAGCTCCTGGACCTCGGCCTCGTCGGACTCCTCTTCGCGCTGCAGGCTGACCCGCTGCACCGACGGCCCCGCGGAGGCCTGGGAAGGCGTCTGGCGCTGGGTCGCGGTCATCAGGCTCTCCGCGCTGCTCTCGGCCTCACGCTCGAAGCGGTCGCTCGGATCAGAGACCTTGATCCCGCCCTCGCGCGGCGTCCCGTCGACCGGGCCGGAGCGCTGCTGCACCACGTGGGTGAGCTCGTGGGCGAGGGTGCGCTGAGCAGAGGGCGTCCCCGGCGAGAAGTGGTCCGGGTGCAGCACGACGTCGTTGCCGACCGTGTACGCCGCGGCCTGCACGGACTCGGCGGACTCGCGGTCGACGTGCAGGCGGACATCGGAGAGGTCCGTCTTCAGGTGCTGCTCCATCGTGGTGCGCGTCGGGGCGTCGAGCGATGTCCCGCCGCCGGAGCCGATGACGCCGTGCACCGGCGAGCGCTGGGCACCCTCGGCCTCGTCACGCTGCAGGTAGGCGGCAGTGCCGGCATTGCCGATCGAGCGCTGCAGTCGCAGCACCGAGGTGGCGTTCATGCTCTGGCGCTGGGTGGCGGGGCCCGTCGCGTGCGCGGCCGACTCCTTCGGCGCCGGCTCGGGCTTCTTCTCGAGCTCGTTCGCTGCGAGGAAATCGGCGTCTTCAAAGGCTCTCGACATCGCGGCCTCCTTCGACCGAAACGTTACCGGTCCCGGCGCGGACGCGTCGGGGGAAATCTCTCGGCTGCGGGATCACTTCGGCTCCTCCTCGAGCGCGTCGTACCACGACCCGAACTCCGAGCGCACCGAGAGGCGGCCGAGCTTGCGGTACTCGCGGTGCACGGCACGCACGAGGTCGCCCATCGACAGCGACGAGCGGCGCTCCGCCGCGAGGTAGGCGGCGGTGATCGCGATCGAGCGGATGTTGCCGCCCGAGAGCTCGAAGGCGTCGGCGAGGAAGTCGAGGTCGACGTCGGCGTCGGTCGGGATCTGCGCGCCGAGACACTGCAGCCAGAGAATCTTGCGCTGGTCGACATCGGGGAAGGGGAAGTCGACCACGGTGTCGAGGCGACGGGTGAAGGCCTCGTCGACGTTGGCACGCAGGTTGGTGGCGAGGATCGCGAGGCCGTCGAAGGTCTCGATCCGCTGCAGCAGGTAGGCGACCTCGATGTTCGCGTAGCGGTCGTGCGCGTCGCGGACCTCGGAGCGCTTGCCGAAGAGCGCGTCCGCCTCGTCGAAGAGGAGCACGCCGTTCACCCCGTCGACCTCGGAGAAGATGCGCTCGAGGTTCTTCTCGGTTTCACCGACGTACTTGTCGACCACGGTCGCGAGGTTGATGGTGTAGAGCTCGAGGCCGAGCTCCCCGGCGATGACCTCCGCGGACATCGTCTTGCCGGTCCCGGACTCCCCGGCGAACAGCGCGGTCACCCCGGTGCCGCGGCCGCCGCCCGGCCGCAGCTGCCACTCGCCGAGCACGGTCTCGCGGTGGCGGATGCGGGCGACGAGCTCGCGCAAGAGCAGCAGCGTCGGCGTCGGGAGCACGAGGTCCTCGAAGCCCACCCCCGGCTCGATGCGCCGCGCCATCCGTTCGAGGCCTGCCGCGTTCTGGGCGAGGGCGCCGGAGCGCAGGTGGCGAGCCGAGAGGGGGGCGCCGGCGAGGGTCGCCTGCCACTTCGCCGCCTCGGCGGCGCGCGCCATCTGCTCGGGGGCGAGGCGGAAGGCGGCGAGCGACTCCGACAGCGCCTCCTCGTCGTCGAGCACGCCGCCGAGGCTCACGTTCCAGCTCTCGAGGCGCTGCTCGCTCGCCGGCATCGGCGCGTCGAGGAGCAGCGGGACGCGCTGCGAGCAGGCGGGGTCCCAGGCGGAGCGCCCGAGGAGGATGACGGTCGCGTCGAGCTCGGCGAAGGCCCGCACCGCGGCGCGCTCCTGCTCGCGGGGGCCGCCCGAGAAGGCCTCGAGCGGCCCGGCGACGAGGCCCGCCTCGATGAGCCGCGCCTCGCGACCGGCGATGCGCGCCACCCCGGCGATGTCCGCGTCCGGCTCGAGGCGGGCGAGGTCGAGGTCGAGGGAGCGCTCCCCCACCGCGCCGAGGGCGGCGACGGCGAGGGCGCGGCCGGCCGAGCCCGCCTTCTCGCGGACGTAGACGAGCGCCGCGCCGGCCGCGAGGACGCGCGCCAGCGGGGCCTCGTCGACGACCACCGGGGGCGCTTCGCGGACGAGCAGCGGGGCGAGCTCGGGGTCGGGGCGGTCGTCGCCGAGGAGGTGGGCGGTGACCCGGTCCGGAACGCGCAGCGAGCGCGACAGGAAGGGGTGGTCCTGCTCCTCGATGAGGATCAGCCCGCCGGCGACGAGCGGGGCGAGGCGGCTGAGGCGGCTCCTGCCCTCGCGGCTCCCGACCTGCTCGCCGCAGAGCTCGAGGGCGAGGCCGATCGTGGCACGGCGCTTGGTGACGTCGTCGTTCAGGTAGCCGTAGAGGCGCTCGAAACGACCGTCGAGGTCGGGGGCGACCGCGACGACGAGCAGGTCGACATCGAGGGGGCTGAGGGCGAAGCGCTCGGCGAGGCGGGTGAGGCGGCTGGCGTTCGCCCCCGGGGCGAAGGCCTCCTCGACGCGCTCGCGCGACTCGGCGAACTCGGCAGTCGGCTCGGGCAGCTCCGGCCAGCCGCCGGCCAGCAGCCGCTCGACGTCCTCGTCCGAGACGTAGAGGCCCTTGAATGCGTCGTCGGGGTTCGGGTCGACCTCGCGGCGCGCCGCGACCGCGGCGCGCACGCGCGCCTCGAGGAGCGAGAGCCGCAGGCGCAGGTGGAGGCTGGTGTCCTCCTCCGCGGAGGGCGGGGCCGGCTCGCCGGCAGCGCGCGGCGTGCCGGCGGCGCGCCGTCCGGGACGGTCCGAGAGCTGCACCATCGCTAGATCCTGTGGGCGACCGAGGGCTTCATTCGCCCTCCCCCTCGGCCTCGGGCGCGTTGCGGGCGGCGCCGGCCACGCTCTCCTGGCCGGGCTCGCCGAAGGTGCGGACGCCGAGACCACCCTCGGCGGGCGGTGCGGTGACCGGCATCGGCTCGAAGGTCATCGGCGCGGTGAGCACGAGGTCGAGCGAGGCCTTCAGCTCGCCGCCGAGCGAGGTCCAGACCTCGGAGATCTGGCGGTTCTCGGGCGGCGGCTTGGCGACCTCGAGCAGGATCGGGATGCCGAGCGCGGCGAGGCTCCCCGTCAACATCTCGTCGGGGAGGGTGCGGTGACGGATGAAGCAGGAGAGGAGCGCCGACAACAGGCGGTGCTCGTCCTCGGGGCGCTGCGTCCAGGCGGTCGCGAGATAGGAGAGGCGGTAGTAGCGGGGGGGCTCCATCGTCGCCCGCAGCACGCCACCGTCGTCGCGGTCGAGGTAGTTGCCGGTCGAACGGCGGCGCGGGTCCTCGCGGATGTCGTAGAGGTAGAGGTTGACCGTCGGCGTGTTGCGACGGCTCGCCCAGTCCTTGTTGGGCGCGTCGAAGACGACCTCGACCCCAGCCCCCTGGACGGCGTCCTCCTCGACGAGGGTCTCGAGCGCGCTGCTGATCTCGTGGATCATGGCGAGAGCCTCGCGCTCCCACGGGCGCCCGTCACGGGAGAGCTGGCGGAGACGCCGGGGGCGGGTGCCTGAACGGGCAGGGCCACCGCGGTGCGCTCAGATGACGCCGACGCGCAGCGCGTAGGCGACGGCGTGGCAGCGGTTGCGGAGGTTGAAGCGCGAGGTGACGTCGTGGATGACGTTCTTCACCGTCCGCTCGGAGTAGGCGAGCTGGGTGGCGATCGCCGAGGTGTCGTACCCGTCGGCGATCAGCCGGAGCACCTCGATCTCGCGCTCGGTGAAGCCGTTGAAGAGCAGCCCCCGCGGCTGGAGCACGTTGCGCTGGAGCTTTCCGACCTGGGAGAGGAGCGACCCGAGGAGGTCGGGCGGGAGCGTGCCGTGGCCCTTCACCGCCGCGCTGAGCACCGAGGCGAGGCGCTCGGGGGCAGCCTCGGTGCGCCGGAGGATGGCGCAGGCGCCGGCCTCGACGGCCTTCAGGACGCCGAGGTCGTCGAGGCTGGTGGCGACGACCACGACGTGCAGGCAGCCGTTGCGCATCAGCGTGCGGATGGAGCGGGCGGCCTCGTCGTCGATCTGGTCGACGACGACGACGGCCACCGCGGCCTTGCCGGGCTCGTCGACGACGCTCAGCTCGCTCTGCCCGCGCAACTGGGAGGAGAGGCCGGCGCGGGTGATCTGGTCGCGGGTCTCTACGTAGGTGGCGATCCGCCGGGTGAGGTACTCGTGCTCTCGGACCAAGGTGCTCATGGCTGCTCTTCTCGCGCGTGACGGTGCTCACTGCCCTCCCCCGTCGGGGGGAAGGGGCGGCCGGGGGCAACCCATCTTGCACGAAGGTGCAACACTCCGCCACCCGCATATTCTCGCCACTACCTGGCCCTGTGCAAATGGTGGGAGGGAGCGCGGCGCGGCGCGCTGCGGCTGGTGCTCCTAGAACTCCGTCATCGCGAGCACCGCGGCGTTGAACTCGTGGAACTCCGGCGACATCGTGATCGGCAGCAGCGCGAGGAGCTTCGCGACGTCCCCGTCGACCTTGATCTTTCCCTGCATGAAGGCGGCGTTCGCGTCGAGCTCACCCTTTTGCATCGCGAGCGCGTCGTCGATGGTCTCGGTGAGGGTCACCTCCGCGTCCTCGAGCGTGCCGAGCTTGTTCTCGACGAGCTTCCCGTCCTCGACGACCCAGTAATAGTTGATGTCACCCTCGGGGCCGCCGGTGATCACGTACTGCAGGCGGGCGCTCGCGCCGGGGCGCTCCGGCTGGCCGACGGCCAGGCGCTTGCTCTCGTCCAGCCACTCCTGGGTCAGCCACTTCGGCATCGGCGCTCCTCAAGCTCGGTCTGGCGGGGAGGATACGGCGGCGGCGTGCGGCGGGGAAGTGGCGGCGCTCAGCGCGCCGCGAGGGAGCGCACGCCGGCGAAGAGGTCGTCCTCGGGGAGCACCACCGGCACCGTCGCCTTGGCGAGGGTGAAGATGTCCTCGCGGTGCAGGTCGGCCTCGACCTCCTCGGGGAGACCGAACCAGTGGGGGGACTGCGGGTCGATCTGGGTCGCGTGGGCGAGGAGGGCGTGGCGGCGGACGGCCTCGAAACCGGTGAGGTCGATGAAGGTCGTCGGCTCCTGCTCCTCGCGGTTGTCGAGCCAGCCCGCGATGCGCTCGGCGTAGGGGGAGTCGAGGCCGAGCTCGAGGAACTTCTCGTGGCGGCGGAGGAACGAGGCCCGTGCCCAACCCGAGTAGTAGAGCTTCTCCGGCTGGTAGGGCTCCCCCGCCTCGGGGTAGCGCGCCGGGTCGGCGGCGGCGTCGAAGGCGACGACGGAGATCTCGTGCACCCGCACGTGGTCGGGATGGTGGTAGCCGCGGCTCTCGTCGCCATAGGTGAGGATCACCTGCGGCCGCACCCGGCGGATCACCGCGACCAGCCGACCGACTGCCTCGTCGAAGTCGGCCTGCGCGAAGGAATCGGGGTTGGCATTGGCCGGCGAGTCGGGCATCCCCGAGTCCCGGTAGCCGAGCCAGACGAGCTCGTCGTAGCCGATGACCTGCACCGCCGCCTCGAGCTCGGCGCGGCGCACCGCCCCGAGGTTGGCGCGCACCTCCGCGGATTCCATCGCCGGGTTCAAGATGTCGCCCTCTTCGCCGCCGGTGCAGGTGACAAGGACGGTGTGCACTCCCGCCGCGTGGTACTTGGCGATCGTCGAGGCACCCTTGGAGGACTCGTCGTCGGGGTGGGCGTGCACGCTCAGCAGGCAGCGTTCCTCGGTCACGCCCCGACCCTACCAACGACCAATCGCAACGCCGCAGAGCCGGTCGTGCTCGCGGGGCGCCACGGGAGGGGGGCCGCCCTATGCTCGGGGACGTGGCAGTCGGCGCAGCGCCGGTGCTGGTGAGCAATGGGAGCGTGCCATGGCCTTCATGAAGCGCCTGTCGAGTGTCGTGCAGGCCAAGGCGAACAAGGTCCTCGACCGCGTCGAGGACCCGCGGGAGACCCTCGACCTCTCTTATGAGAAGCAGGTCGAGCAGCTCACCCAGGTGCGCCGCGGCGTCGCCGACGTCGCGACCGCCCGGCGGCGGATCGAGATCCAGGCCGAGCAGCTGCAGGCGAGCGCCAACAAGCTCCAGAACCAGGCACGCCAGGCGATGGGCCAGAACCGAGAGGACCTGGCGCGCGAGGCGCTCAGCCGGCGGGCCTCGATCAGCTCCCAGCTCGAGTCGCTGAAGACCCAGCACGACCAGCTCGTCGACCAGGAGGACAAGCTAGTCACGACGATGCACGCCCTCGAGGCGCGCGTCGAGGCCTTCCGCACCCAGAAGGAGACGCTGAAGGCCTCCTACACCGCCGCCCAGGCCCAGACGAACATCGGCGAGGCGGTCTCGGGGATCTCCGAGTCGATGAGCGACACCGGGATGGCCGTGCAGCGCGCCCAGGACCGCATCTCCCAGATGCAGGCTCGCGCCGGCGCCGTCGACGAGCTCATCGCCTCGGGCGCGCTGAACGACCTCTCCGGCTCCTCGGACCCGCTGCAGGCCGAGCTCGACAAGACGAGCCGCACCAACCAGGTGGAGCTCGAGCTCGCACAGCTGAAGGGCGAGCTGCCCGCCGGTGCCTCGGCCGAGCTGCCCGCCGGCGCTGCGCCCGCCGCCGCGGGGGCGAGCGCCGAGGAGGAGAGCAGCGAGGAGCCGGCGGAGGGCGAGACGGTCCCGCCGCAGGCGGCCGCCCCTGCGAAGGACCTCTTCAGCCTCGACAGCGGGGGCGGCGCGTGATCGTCCGCATCCTCGGCGAGGGGCAGTTCGAGCTCCCCGCCGACGCAGAGACACGCCTCGCCTCGCTCGACGCGGCGGTCGAGGCCGCCGTCGAGGCGAGCGACGAGGCGGCGTTCCACTCCGCCCTCGATGCGCTCGTCGGCGCGATCAAAGAGGCCGGCGCGCCGCTCGCCGCCGACCGGATCGTCCCCTCAGACCTCGCGGTGCCCGCCAGCGGGGCGAGCCTCGCCGAAGTGCGCGAGCTGCTCGCCAGCGAAGCCAACGCGGGCGCCTAGCAGCGACATGGCCCGCACCCGCTTCCCGGCCGACCGGGGTCTCACGGCACGCATGCTCACGACGGTCTTTCTGATCGGGCTGCTCTACGCGGTCTTCGTCACGGTGCTGCTCGCGGTCCATCTCACGGTGGCCTTCGTCGTCGTGATCGCGCTGGTCATCGGCTTCGTCCAGTACTTCTACTCCGACAAGATCGCCCTCTATTCGATGGGCGGGAAGGTCGTCACCCGCGAGCAGGCGCCGGCGCTGCACGGCGTGGTCGACCGCCTGGTCGCCCTCGCCGACATGCCGAAGCCGGTCGTCGCGGTCGCGCAGAGCGACATCCCGAACGCCTTCGCCACCGGCAGGAACCAGAAGCACGCCGTCGTCTGCGTGACGAGCGGGCTGCTGCGCCGCCTCGACGAGCCCGAGATCGAGGCGGTCCTCGCGCACGAGCTGAGCCACGTCGCGCACCGCGACGTGGCGGTGATGACGATCGCCAGCTTCCTCGGGATCATGGCCGGGCTGCTGACGCGGGTCTTCTACTGGAGCGGCCTGTTCGGCGGCTTCGGCGGTGGCAACCGCAACAACAACCAGGGCGGCGGCAACCAGACGGCGATGATCGAGCTCGCGATGGTGCTCGTCTCGGCCGTCGTCTACGCGGTCAGCTTCGTCCTCGTGCGCACCCTCTCGCGCTACCGGGAGCTCGCCGCAGACCGCTCGGGGGCGATCCTCATCGGCCAGCCGGCACTGCTCGCGCAGGCGCTCGTGAAGGTGAGCGGAGAGATGGCCCGCATCCCGACACGCGATCTGCGGGGCGCCGAGCACTTCAACGCCTTCTACTTCGTGCCGGCGCTCGCCCCGGGCGTCAGCCTCTCGACGCTGTTCGCGACGCACCCGCCGCTCCAGAAGCGCCTCGACCAGCTCGCCAAGCTCGACGCGCAGATGCACCACGGCGCGGCGTGAAGCACCTTTCCTGATGGGCATCCTCGACACCCTGCTCGGGCGCTCGAAGACCGTCCGCCCCAACCTCGACCACCTCTTCGGCCTCCCCGGCGCGCAGGTCACCCTCGAGGTCACCGAGGGGCTCCTCCCGACGGGGCAGGCGGGGGTCTGCTTCAAGCCGGCAAGCGGCGAGGGCTTCGTGGCCACCGAGGAGGAGCTGCGCCAGATGCTCTCCCCGGAGGTCTCCCCCGCCGGCGACGGCGCGAGCACCGAGCTCGCCGGCGAGACCGACGAGTTCGGCTACCGCTGGGTGGTGATCGGCGCCCCGGAGTTCTCCAACCTCGTCACCCATGTCCACTACGTGAACTCGACGCTTGAGGAGCACGGCTACGGCTCACAGCTGTTGTGCTCGGTCTTCGGCTTCGCCAAGAAGGCCCCCGACGGCACCCCCGCGCCGGCGAGCATCTACCTCGTCTACCTCTACAAGCGGGGCGCCTTCTACCCCTTCGTCCCGACCGGTCCCGAGCGCCGCGACAACGAGGCGGAGCTCAGGCTGAAGGTGGAGCTGGAGAGCGACCTCGTCCTCGAGGCCGACCTCGACCGCTGGTTCCCCCTCTGGAAGCTGCCCGTCCACTAGCAGGACGTCCTCCCGGGCCACGGCCGCCGGGGGCGAAGGGATCCCAGGCGACCGGTGCCCGGCGCAGGTGTTCGGTGAGCAGCGCGAGCACCCGCTCGAGCGTGAGAGCGCTCTCTCCCTCGTGGTCGAGCACCGCGACGAGGGCTCCCGCGGCGTCGGCGGTCCAGCGCGCGCCACGGCCCTCCTCCTCGCTCAGCCGCAGCGCCAGCGGCGCGAGCTCCCGCCGGCGGGCGACCGGGCGCGAGACGACGGTCACCCAGCTCTCGTAGCGGTCGTGGTAGGTGAAGCGCGAGCCGCAGGCGACGAGCACGCGGCTGCGGCGGGTCGCGCTGTGCAGCGCCAGCGGATGGAGGGGGATGCCGCCGCGGTGGCCGACCGCGAAGTGACCGAGCGCTACCCCGTCTGGGAGGGTGACGACCGCGAGATCGAGCTCGGGATGCTCCTCGATGCTCACCCTCCCCTCCGCGAGCGCCCGCCGTGAGGCCGTAAGCAGCGCCTCTTCCTCGGCGTAGAGGGCGGCGAAATGCTCGGGGTGTTCGAGCAGCTCGGGGAGGCGGGGAAGCAGTGCCTCGTAGCGGAGCGCTGTCGCAAGCGTGCCGGCGAGCTCGGTCGAGGACAAGATGCGGCCCCGCTCGGGGTCGAGCAGCGCCCGGGCCGCGAGGACACTGCTCGCCACCCCGGGGTCGGGAGCGACGTCGAAGTCGCCCGCCGCGGCGAAGGCGACGAGACGGTCTCCCAGCGCGAGCGCCCGCTCAGGCTCGACGAGGGTGAAGAGGCTCGCGAGGCCGTCCTCGTCGAAGTGGTCGTTGGTCACCGCCTCGGCGCCCCGCCAGGCACCTCGGCGGCCGACCGCGGCGAGCGCGATCTCGGCGGACAGGTCGCGCCGCAGCCGGCGCGGTGTGGCGCTCCCGGGCCAGTGCGAAAGGGTGAGGACGGTCCCAGGGCGGGCGGCTCCGTCGACGACGACGTGCGGTCGTCCGCCGAGTTCGTCGATCCCGACGAAGGGAAGGGGGGTGCGGGGCGTCAGCCGAGCGCGTCGATGCGCGCCGCGAGGTCGACGTCGGCGTCGGTGAGGCCGCCGAGCGAGTGGGTGAGCAGATGGAGCGTGACGGTGTTCCATCGCAGCTCGATGTCGGGATGATGGCCGACTGACTCCGCGAGGCGCCCGACCGCGTTCACGTACTGCAACGCTTCCGCGAAGTCGTGGCGGCGGACCACCTTCACCAGCTCGCCGCCCTCGAGCTGCCACTCGAGGCCGAGCAGAGCCACGCCCAGTGCGGTCGGGTCCATGAGCTCCATCCCCGGGACGTTAACGGGTCGGGACCACGTCGACCGAGGGGCCGAATTTGGCGCCAGGGCTGTAGAAATGGCGCCAGTTCGTCGCCGACGGATGGCGTTCGTCGGCGGGCCCGGCGCCAAAGACGCGGAGCACGTTCACCGTGATCGAGGCGAGGGGCGCGGCCGCCTTCCCGACTCCGAGGCCGAGCCGGTTGACCGTCCCGGGTGGCGCGTCCCACAGCGAGGTCACCCAGCTCGCGGTCCCCGTGGCGAAGACGCCGCCGCCGCCGGGGACGCTGTAGTACGCCATGTCGGAGTAGCCGGAGCCGGTCACTCCCTGCACCGGCGAGTGGGCGAGGATTTCGACCTCGTGGCCGGGAGGCTGGTGCAGGCCCGGCTCGTAGCCGTCGAACTCCGAACCCACCAGGTCCTGTTTTCCGCCGCTCGAGAGGCGTGAACCGTCCTTCAGCCCCGTCCCCGCGAAGACCCATGAGGCGGCGTTTGCCACGACGAGCGGCGCGTTCGCCCCGTACGCCTGGTACATCACGCCGGTCAGCGAGCTCTCTGGGCGTGACACGAGATCGGTCGCCCAAGAGCTACCCGTCGCGAGCGCGGGGTCGGCCTTCGCAATCGGGTCGGCGGCCGCGTCCTTGTAGCAAATGACCCGCCGGTTCCCTCCCGTCGGTGACGCCTCGAGGCGGATCTGCCGGTAGCAGGCGTTGGCGCCGAGGAAGGCGACGTTCAGACCCTTCTCGATCCCTGCCTCCACGGCGTCTCGCATCGGTGTCGACCAGTACTCGTCGTGGCCGAGCGAGATGAGACAGCGGTGCTTGGCGAGGAGTGCCGGCTGCTCGTGGAGGTCGACGTCGGTCCAGTAGGTGAGGTCGAGGCCGAGGCGCTCGGCGAGGAAGATGAAGGGCAGCTCGTTGCCGAGGAAGTCCCCCGAGCCCCGGGCGTCGAGCGCGGTGCGGTCGTGGCCATAGGGACGGTCAAAAGAGACAACCCGCGAGCGGTTCGCGAGGCTGTTCTGTCCGGGGCCCCCGTAAAGGCTGTAGCCGCCATAGGGGTTGTAGGCCTGCCAGGTCGTGACCGAGCTCTGCACGAGGTAGGTCGCCTCGCTCGCATCATCTCGCACAACGAAGGGCACGTACTGCTGCTGGTCGGGAGCGCCCTCCAGGCGGATGAGGTAGCTCCCCGGCGGCCAGTGATCGCCGACCTGCACCCTCCACGACGGCGACCAGCGGCACTCGACGAGGTTGACGCCCGCGGTGAAATGCGGGGTGGGCTGCTGTGTGCCGCGTAGCTCCGGAGACTGGGCGATCAACCGACCCCCGTACCCGCCGTAATAACCGACCCGGTAGACGTAGGCGCGGAAGCTGGCGGCGACGGTGTTCACGTACAGGGTGAGCTCCTCCCCGGCAACCGCACTGACCTTGTCGATGAAGCCCTCGATCGACGGACTCTCGGCGCCGACGACCTTGCGGGGGATGATCCATTTCCGGGTCCGCGCGCGGTGGGCGTTCTCCTCGACCAGCCAGTCGGCGACGCGCAGACCGTCGACCTCGCGCACCCCGCCGCGCGTCGACCTCCTCCCCGCGAGCGAGGTCGTGGGCACTGGACGAGCAGGCCCGCCGCGGCCGCAGGCAGCCGCGACGAGCGCGAGAAGGGTGGACGCGCCGGCGGCCCCCGCGCCACGGAGGAAAGCCCGTCGGTCCACTAGCCGATGCTACGTGTCGTCCCACCATGGGCCTCGCCAGCTGGCCACGAGCGCCAGAATCCGCCCTGCGGGCGGTCTAGCCTCCGGCGATGCGCCAGCAGACCTTGGGTTCGGCCGAGGCGTCGCCCGCCGCTCGGGCCGCGGGCCCCCGCGGCCACAGTGGGGCGGGAATGCTCGCCTTGGGGCTGGGGGCGCTCATACTCCTCGCCGCTGCCGCTGCTGCGCTCCTCGCTGTCGTCCACCACGTGGCAACCGGAAACTCCGACGGCGCGACCGTGGTCCTCGAGGGGCAGGCCGTCGCCAACGGCCACCCGCTGCTGCAGGGCTGGTCCCTCTCGCTGGACTCCTTCTGGACCGTCGACGTGCCCTTCTACGCGGTCGCCGTCGCGCTCTTCGGCACGACCGGCACGCTGATGACCGCCGTGCCCGCGGCGATCGCGGCGCTCGTTGTCGTCCTCGCCGTCGCGCTCGCGCTCGACGGCGGGAGGGGCTTCGCCGCCGCCACCGGGGCGGTGAGCGCCGCCGCCTTCCTCATCTTCCCGAGCCGGGCGATGGCGCTGTTCTTCGTGCAGGGACCGCTGCACGTCGGCAGCCTGCTCTGGTGCCTGATCGCCTTCGCGCTCGTGGAGCGAGACCGCCTCGGCGCACGATGGGCATTGGCCGTCCTATTCCTCGCGCTCGGACTCCTCGGCGACCTCCAAACGCTCCTGCTCGGCTTGATCCCGATGGTCTTCGCCGGCCTCGTCCTCGGCCATCTCCGCCAGAGCTTCCGTGAGGTGAAGGGGCTGTTGCTCGCCCCGCTCGCGGCCGGGGTACTCGCCGTGGTGATCCGCGAGGTGGCGCGGGCCTTTGGCACCTTCGTCGTGCCGCGTGCGAACACTTTCGCCTCAGCTCACCAGTTCCTGCGAAACGTCGCGCACCTTCCGGGCTATTTCGCCGCGCTTGTCGGCGTGGTCGGCGGCCCCTTCACGCCCTCCGGTGTCCCGCTCCCACTCCGTCTCCTTCATTTGCTGGCGCTCGCGCTCGTGCTCGGCGGCCCGGTGGTGACCGGCGTGAGCTATCTGCAGGCGCTCCGCCACTCCCACCGTCGGGCCGTGGAGCTGCCTCCCGGCGCCGTACTCGACCTCCTCCTTCTCGGCGGCTTCGGAATGGGCGTCGCGACCTTCCTCGTGCTCCCGATCATCACGAGCGACGCCTACGCCCGCTACCTGGTGCCGGCGGTCGTCTGCGGCGCGATCCTCGGCGGCCGGGTTGTCGCCCGGACCGTCGCCGGCTTGAGCGGAAAGGCGCTCCGGGTCGGGCTCGTCGGCGTCGGCCTCCTCGTCGTCACCCTCGCGTCGAGCTTCGGCCTCGAGCTTCGGGGTCCCGCCACCTCCCAGCCGGCCGCCTCGCTTGCCGACTTCCTCGCCGCCCACGGCCTCCGCCAGGGCATCGGCGACTACTGGAGTGCCTCGGTGATCACCGTCGTGAGCAAGGACGCCGTGACCGTGCGGCCGGTGATCGAGGAAGCCGGCCACCGCCTCGTCCGCTACGACAAGCAGTCGGCCGCCGGGTGGTATGGCCCCCGGTCCCATTTCAACTTCCTCATCTTCAACGCCCGCGCCGTGTGGAACGGGGTGAGCGGGACTCCAGCAGTGTCGACCTTCGGCCAACCGACGCGCGTCTACGCCGACGGCACCTACCGGATCTACGTGTGGGCAAAGCCCTTCACCCTCTCGACGAAGGGTTCCACCGGCCCCTGAGCTGCGGGCATGGGGGCACCTGGTGGCGTCCGTCAGGGCGTGCGCTGTCCCGGCGGCCAGAGGGGGGACGGATCAACGCTCTGTCGCCCACGACATCCAGGGGCGGCCACTGACCGGACAGCACAATCCGTTCCATGCCAGTTGCGGCGGCGCCCAGAACGACCAAGGGCCGCCTCGCCGGCGTAGCGGCGTGAGGCGGCCCTTGGTCTCGTTCCCTCGGTGCTACAAGGCGATCGACGAGCTCACGATCGTCCCCTTGAAGCCCCTCGGCACCGAGTAGCTCTTGCCGTCTCCAAAGCCGTAGACCTGGCCAGTGGAGTCGAAGAGCGAGTAGCCCTTCCCGCTCGGGGACGCCGCGATGCCGACCAACGAGCGCAGCGGCAACGTCAGCTTCAGCTGCCCGAACATCTTCGCGTCACCGAAGGAGAAGACCTGTCCGGTGACGGTCGCCAGCCAGTAGCCCTTGCCGTCCTTGGTCGGCGTGATGCCGACGATCCGGTATGGGAGCACCATCGACTTCGGGGTGGTGAAGGAGCCGTGGAAGGGCGCGTCCCCGAAGGCGTAGACCTGGCCGGTGTAGCTGGCCAACCAGTAGCCCTTGCCGTCGGGTGTGACCGCCATCGAGACGATCGACGTCGGTGGCCTGATACCACGGGTCACCAGCGAGCCGAGGAACTTGGCGTCACCGAAGTGGTAAACGCTGCCGTTCTGAGCGACGAGGTAGTAGCCCTTGTCATCTGCGGTCGGGACGAGCTTGCTGATCGGCGCCCGCGGAGAGCTGTGCAGCGAGCCGAAGGAACCGAAGAACTTCGCGTCACCGAAGGCGAAGACCTGTCCGGTACTCGTCGCGATCCAGTAGCCCTTTCCATCGCTCGTCGTGGCGACGTCCGCCGCCGCACCCCCCAACTTGATCGGAGCGACGGAGCCCGCGGCTTTCGCCGAGCCGAGCGAGTACACGGTGCCTGTCGGCGACACGGCGATCGCCCCTATCTCGTTTCTGGAGATAGTGACGACGGCGAAGACGGTGCCGCCCATCTCTGCAAGCGTCGGCTGGTCACCGGCACGCTGGTGCGAGGTGAGCGTGACGATGGCGCAGTACTGGCCCTTCAGCGTGCCGTAACGGACCAGGTCGGCGGACACGAGCTCGAAGGCCTTGGCCGAGGACTTGTACCACTCCACCTGCTGACCCTTGGCGAGGTTGCAGATCGAGAAGCTGAACTTGCTGAGCCCTCCGGTAGCCGTCTTGGTCACCCGGATGTCGACGAACGACGTCGGCGTGGCCGTCGTGCCAGGAGCAGACACCGCGAAGGTGGCCCCCCCGCTCTCCACCGGGTTGCCCTTGTAGGCCTGCACCGTGACCGTGCCTTCGCCCACCGCTGCCGTTGACACCGTCACCGGGCTAGCGGAACTGCCAGGGGGGGCCGGAACTACCACCGGCGCGGTGTGGAAGCTCGACGTGGGCGTGGTTCCAGTTTGCGATTCGGACGTGCGGGGATCGAGCACAGCCGCGTCAACCAGAGTGAAGGAAGTCTGACTGGACGGGCCCTGGACACCACCCACCATCGCGTAGACGGTGAGGGTGATGGTGGTGCCAGGAGCCACGGAGTCGGGAAACGAGAAACGGATCGAAGTTGATGTCCCGGTTTGGACCACGGACTTCGTCCTCCAGGACCACGTCGGGAAGTAGGTCGGGTTTGTCCCTGCCACCGCATTCCAGCTCGCGACGGCAACGCTGCTGCCGACCTGTTGGACCGTAAGTCCCGTAGGTGCCGCCGGAGGAGCGCTCGGGGTGGCCGGCGCCGTGTTCGCGGGCGCCACATTAACGGTGATCGCCGAGGACGTACTGCCGGCGAAGTTGGAGTCACTCCCGTACACAGCAGTGATCGAATGGTTGCCCGAGGACGTCAGGCTCGCCGAGCAACTGGCCTTCCCTGAGCTCAGCGCCACGCCCGCGCAGAGTGTCGAGGACCCGTCGAGGAAATTGATGCTGCCCGTCGGGCTTCCGGCGCCTGGCGTGTTAACGGAAACCTGAGCAGTGAGGTTGACCGACGCGGGCGCGGTGCCCGAGCTGGTGCTGCTGCTCAACGCTGTGCTCGTGGACGCCTGCGACACCGCCTGTCCGAACTGACTGGAGGCGCTCGATGCGAAGTTCGAGTCACCAGAGTAGGTCGCGACCACCTGGTGGGTGGCGGCGGTGCTCGGGGCGTTGGTACAACTCGCCGAGCCGGAGCTGAGCGCCACGGCGCTACAGATGCTCGACGAGCCGTCCGTGAAGGTGACGCTTCCGGTGGGTGAACCCGCACCCGGGGATGCCACCGACACCGTCGCCGTGTAGGTGACGCTCTGGCCAGTGAGGCTCGTCGAGGGCGACGAGGTAATCGCTACCGCGGTCGCCGCAGCGACCACATTAAAGGCGCTCGTGCTGGCCGCCGTCAGCGACCCACTCGTCGCCTTCAGGAGGAAGCCGACTCCCGCCTGATTGAGACTGCAGGTGAAGGTGGCGACACCCCCACTGACTGCCGTACTCGAGCTTGGCTTGCACGCGAGCGAGCCCGTTCCGGGGTTGGTCGCGAGGGACAGCGCCACAGTCGTCGCGCTGTCGGTGGTCACCACGTTGCTGTTCGCGTCCTCCTCTTGAACCTGGACGGAGAAGGACCCGCCAGTAACTGTCGTCGAGGCGGGAGTGTTGATCGCCAACTTCGTCGCCGTCCCGGGCGTGATCGAGAAGGTGCTCGACGTCCCGGAGATGAGGCCAGAGCCAGAGGCCGTGAGCGTGTAGCCGGTCCCGGTCTTGTTGATCGAACAGCTGAGCGCCGCGACCCCCGAGCTCACCGTCACGGGGTTGCTCACGCAGTTGAGCGAGCCTCCACCCGGGTTGGTGCCGATTGCCAGCGTCACCTGCATGGTGCTGTCACTCGTTTCGACGTTGCCGCCGGCGTCCTCCTCGCTCACGCTTGTCGTGAACGAGCTGGCCTCCTGCGTGCTCGCAGCAGGCTCGGTCGTGAAGACGAGGTGCGTGGCGCTTCCGAGGGTGACATTGAAGGCGGGGCTGTCCGCGGCGGTCAAAGAGCCGTCGGCGGCGTGCAGCTTGTAGCCGGTGCCGATCGTGTTGATCGAGCAGCCCGTGAAGCTGATGACGCCGCTCGATTCGCCCGACTGCGTGCAGCCCGAGAGCCCGCCCGGGCCACCGCTCACCGGCGTCCCGCCGGTAATCGACAGCGTGACGGTCGAATTGTCGGTGAGGACTGGGTTGCCGACGGCATCTTCGACAGTGACCTGCGGCTGTGTCGGCAGCGCCACGCCGCCGGTGCTCGAGGCGGGCTGACGGGTGAAGACGAGCTGGCTCGCCGCCCCCGCGGTCACGGTCAGGTTGGTTCCCGAGGCGGCCGAGTTAGCCGAGCCGTCGGTCACGACCACCGACTTCGCACCGACTGAGATAGCCGGAACGGTGAAGGTCACCGCAGAGGAGCCGTTCGTTCCGCTCGTCGCGCCCCCGGTAATCGTCGCCGGCGTTCCGCCGACGGTGACCGTGAGAGCTGAGCTTGCCGCGAAGCCTGTGGCCGAGATCGACACGGAACCTCCCAGTGAAGCGGAGGTCGGGCTGAGCCCGGTCGCAGCGGCGTTGACGGTGAAGTTGGTGCCGGAGGTGGCGTTGTTGGTGCCGTCAGAGACCACGATCGCTTGGGCCCCGTTCGGCACGGCGGGGACGGTGAAGGTGAGGGTGGCCGAGCCGGTCGCATCGGTCGGGCTGCCGCCGGTCACCGTGGCCGCGTTGCCGCCGACGGTGACGGTGAGGGCTTGGCTGGCTTTGAAGCCCTGGGCGGTGATGGTCGTGCTCGTCCCGACTGCGCCCGACGTCGTCGTGAGCCCGGTCGCCGAGGCGTTGACGGTGAAGCTGGTGCCGGAGGTCGCCTGGTTGGTGCCGTCAGAGACGATCACCGTCTGGGCGCCGTTCGGCAGGGCGGGGACGGTGAAGGTGACGGTCGAGGACCCTGCGGTGCTCGCGCTCGCGCCGCCGGTGACGGTCGCCGGGACTCCGCCGACGGTCACGCTGAGCGTGGAGCTCGCCGCGAAGCCGCTCGCGTTGATGCTCGCCGAGGAGCCGACGAGCCCCGACGTCGGGCTGAGGCCGCCGGCGGTCGCGGCGACGGTGAAGTTGCCGGCGTTCGCGGTGTTGGTGCCGTCAGAGACGACGATCGCGTCGGCCCCGTGCGGAGCGGCCGGGATCGTGAAGGTGAGCGACGCGGATCCGTTCGCGTCACTGGTCGCGCTGGAGGTGATCGTCGCGTTGAAGTTGCCGACGGTGACGGTGAGGGCGTGGCTCGCGATGAAGCCGGAGGCATTCACCGTGACGCCGGTGGTGCCGACCGCTCCGGAGGTCGGGCTGAGCCCGGTCGCAGCGGCGTTGACGGTGAAGTTGGTGCCGGAGGTGGCGTTGTTGGTGCCGTCAGAGACCACGATCGCTTGGGCCCCGTTCGGCACGGCGGGGACGGTGAAGGTGAGGGTGGCCGAGCCGGTCGCATCGGTCGGGCTGCCGCCGGTCACCGTGGCCGCGTTGCCGCCGACGGTGACGGTGAGGGCTTGGCTGGCTTTGAAGCCCTGGGCGGTGATGGTCGTGCTCGTCCCGACTGCGCCCGACGTCGTCGTGAGCCCGGTCGCCGAGGCGTTGACGGTGAAGCTGGTGCCGGAGGTCGCCTGGTTGGTGCCGTCAGAGACGATCACCGTCTGGGCGCCGTTCGGCAGGGCGGGGACGGTGAAGGTGACGGTCGAGGACCCTGCGGTGCTCGCGCTCGCGCCGCCGGTGACGGTCGCCGGGACTCCGCCGACGGTCACGCTGAGCGTGGAGCTCGCCGCGAAGCCGCTCGCGTTGATGCTCGCCGAGGAGCCGACGAGCCCCGACGTCGGGCTGAGGCCGCCGGCGGTCGCGGCGACGGTGAAGTTGCCGGCGTTCGCGGTGTTGGTGCCGTCAGAGACGACGATCGCGTCGGCCCCGTGCGGAGCGGCCGGGATCGTGAAGGTGAGCGACGCGGATCCGTTCGCGTCACTGGTCGCGCTGGAGGTGATCGTCGCGTTGAAGTTGCCGACGGTGACGGTGAGGGCGTGGCTCGCGATGAAGCCGGAGGCATTCACCGTGACGCCGGTGGTGCCGACCGCTCCGGAGGTCGGGCTGAGCCCCGATGCGGCGGCGTTGACGGTGAAGCTCGTCGTCGCGGTGTTCGTGCCGTCCGAGATGCTCACGGTCTGAGAGCCGTTCGGTGCAGCCGGGACGGTGAAGGTCACGCTGGCGTTCCCGCTCCCGTCACTGCTCGCCCCGCCGGTGATGGTCGCGCTATTGCCGGCGACGGTGACGGTGAGGGTGTGGTTCGCGATAAAGCCACTACCGGTGACGGTGACACTCTGGCCGACGGGGCCCGAGGTCGGCGACGGCGAGTTGAGCGATGCAGCGCTGCTGATCGTGAAGTTGCCGGCGCCCGTTGTGTTCGTGCCGTCCGAGACGACGACCGCCTGGGCGCCGGAGGTGGTCGTGGGGACCGTGAAGGTGAGGTTCGAGGATCCTGCCGGGTTGGTCGGGCTGCCGCCGGTGACCGTCGCACTCACACCGTTAACCGTGACGGTGAGGGCGTGGCTCGCGATGAAGCCCTGCGCGGTGACCATGGCGCTCGTGCCGATGGCGCCCGAGGTCGGGCTGAGCCCGGTCGCCGAGGCGTTGACAGTGAAGTTGGTGCCGGAGGTGGCGTTGTTGGTGCCGTCAGAGACCACGATCGCTTGGGCCCCGTTCGGCACGGCGGGGACGGTGAAGGTGAGGGTGGCCGAGCCGGTCGC
>Ga0307373_10002371_pt1 | contig 34063 bp, 28 predicted proteins | sample OX2MG_FD_202534 | JGI IMG/M metagenome (GOLD analysis project Ga0307373, IMG submission 202534) | Soil microbial communities from Risofladan, Vaasa, Finland - OX-2 | ecosystem: Environmental > Terrestrial > Soil > Coastal area > Acid sulfate soil | place: Finland: Risofladan, Vaasa | collected...
GCAGTGTCCCCCGGGCTCGGATCGATCCCGTCCTCGATGGCCCTGGCGAACCCGGGCGGGGTCAGCACCCGGAGCCCGGCGGCTGCCAGCAGGTACCCGGGCACACGCTCGGTGTAGGCGACCGACGCACCCCGGTGGCGGTGACGGATCTGGGCGATTACCGCCTCGACCGGGCCAAGGGAGCGGTCGAAGGCCGCCAGGTTGGCGGCGAAGGCGCCGGCGTCCCCGGGGTCGAGCCTGGCCAGCGCCGCCTCGATCGCCCGGGCCACCTGCGGCACCCGGCGGATGTCATACCAGAAATGCGGGTTCACGTCCGGGCCAGTTGCCCCGAGGACCTGCTGAACCAGGACCACGATCCGGCCGGGATGGCTCGTGACACCCAGCAGCTGCGACAGGAAAGCGTCATACCCGGCGCCGTTCTCGATCACCAGCCCGGCCTCGGCCACCGCAAGGGCGCTGGCGACGTCGGACTCGTACAGGTGCGGATCCGCGTTCGGGCTGGCGATGATCGAGGTCACCCGGGCATGGCGGCCGCCGATCTGAGCGGCGATGTTCCCCCAGAAATTCTCCCCCGCGACCACCCTCACCACCCCGGGCGTCACCGGAGGCTGCGAGCTCCAGCACCCGGCCAGCGCGACGCCGGAGCCGAAGGCGGCAACGGCAGCGAGGACCGCCCGGAAGGATGCCAGCCGGATGCGGTGCCGGGCGGCGGGTGATCCCGCGATCAGGGTCAGCTCCCCCGATGCCCGGCCTGGCGACCACACCAGCAGGTCATCTCGTGCGCTCCTCGTCAAAGGCGGACGCCGTTTCACGTGCGGACGGCTCGCGTGCGGCCGGCTCGCGCGCGGGCCGCCCGCTGGTCAATCCCGCGTCGCCAGCCTGAGCCAGGATGCGGCGCCCTTCCAGGGCCAGAAGTCCTGTCGACCGCAGCTGATGGCGACGTTCATGCGCGTCGGGTCCGCCCGAGCCCGGGCCGGCTGAACCGCCTGCGGCGCAGGTCTCGGCCGGTCTGCACAAGAGCTCCCAGGCGAGCCGCGTCGCGATAGTGGCCAGCTCGGCGAGTTCCGCCGTGCTGACTCCGGAAGCGAGAGGCGGCTCGGCGGGGAGCCGGGCGGGGGTGCCGGGCCGGCGAGGCGGCAGCGCGGGCGCCGGCAACGGGCCGAGCGCTCTTCTGTAAGCGTCCGTGGCCAGCATGCCCGCCGGGGCCGACCAGACTGGCTGCCGGCGGTCACGGAGCGCGGCGAGCACTTCGTCCTTCGTCCGCCCCCGCAGCAGCAGCAGGGCGAACGGGTCAGCGTCGAGTGCGTCGGCGGTCAGGTAGCAGACGGCGGCGGAGTGCTCGCACGGCTGGTCGGTCCAGTCGGGGCAGGAGCACGAGGTGTGCAGCTCGCCGGGGCCGGGGCGCAGGTCCAGCTCGGCTCCCAGCCCGGCTGGGAGATCGCCGTCGAGGAGCGCCGCGAGGTGCCCGACCTCGGCGGCCACCTCGTCTAGGAGCCTCGCCCAGCCGGAGTCGTTGAAGACCGGGATGCTGACGGTCACGGCAAACGGCCGGGCACGGCTTCCCCCGACCAGGGCATCGATAGCGCCGGGCATGATCTCCAGGTCACTCACCCGGTTGCCACGCACGTAGTTCCGGCCCCGGACCAGCCGGTCGGGATCCATCCCGGCCCGCTGCGTGAGCGCGTCGAGCCAGGCCGCCCCGCACCTGGTCCGGCGGTGATCGGGGGGACTCACCCGATCGCCCTGTCGGGGCCGAGGCTGACCAGCGCCGTGAGCTCGGCGGTGGAGAGCTCGGTGAGCCAGCCCTCGCCGAGCGGGTCCCCGGAACTGCCGATAACCGACTCGGCGAGCGCGCGCTTGTCGAGGAGCATGGTGGCGATCCGGTCCTCGACGGTGCCCTCGGTGACGAGCCGGTGCACCTGCACGGGACGGTCCTGGCCGATCCGGTACGCGCGGTCGGTCGCCTGATCCTCCACGGCCGGGTTCCACCAGCGGTCGTAGTGCACGACATGGGTGGCCCTAGTCAGGTTGAGCCCGACGCCGCCGGCTCTCAGAGAAAGCAGGAAGACCGGGGCCGCGCCGTCCTGGAAATCGGCGACCATCTTGTCTCGCTCGATCGTCTTTCCGCTCAGGAACAGCGTCCTGATGTCGCGGGCCGCGAGATGCTTCTCGATCAGTTCGCACATCTGGACGTACTGGCTGAAGACCAGTACGGACTCGCCCTCCGCCAGGATCACTTCGAGCAGGTCGTCGAGGGCTGCGAGTTTGCCGGAACGGCCGGGGATCGGTCCCGGCTCGTGCATGTACTGAGCCGGGTGGTTGCAGATCTGCTTCAGCTCGGTGAGGAGCTTGAGTACCAGGCCGCGTCGCGCCATCCCGGAGCTCGCCGCGATGTCGGCGAGGCTCTGGGCGACTGCGGCCTGGTACAGCGAGGCCTGCTCGGAGGTCAGCGGCACGATCCGGTCGGTCTCGGTCTTGACCGGCAGTTCCGGGGCGATCCCCGGGTCGGTCTTGCGGCGGCGGAGCAGGAACGGCCGGACCAGCCGGGCGAGTCGCTCGGTGGCGTCCGGATCGTGGTAACGCTCTACCGGGACGGCCACGGCCGCCGTGAATCTGTCCAGGGAGCCGAGCAGTCCCGGCGTGGTCCAGTCGAGCAGCGACCACAGTTCCGAGAGCCGGTTCTCCACCGGGGTGCCGGTCAGGGCGATCCGGGCTCCGGCGGGCAGAGTACGCAGCTGCCGAGCCGTGCGGGACAGCGGATTCTTGACGTACTGGGCCTCGTCCGCGACGATCAGCCCCCACTCGACCGCGGCGAGCTCCTCGGCGTCATTCCGGACGAGACCGTAGGTGACCAGGACGATCTCGTCCGGGGCCAGGTCCTGAAGGTGCCGGCCGCCGCCGTGGTAGCGGCGCACCGGGATGCCGGGCGCGAAGCGGGCGACCTCACGTTCCCAGTTGCCGAGCAGGGAGGTCGGGCACACGACCAGGGTCGGGCCCCGTGGAGGGCAGGCCCGTGCCTGGCAGGCCCGTGCCTGTGCGTGCCAGTGCAGATGCAGCGCGATGACCTGGATGGTCTTGCCCAGGCCCATATCGTCGGCGAGGCAGCCGCCCAGGCCCAGCTCAGCCAGGCCGGCCAGCCAGCTCAGGCCGCGCTCCTGGTACGGCCGAAGCGTGCCATTCAGCGCGGCGGGGACCGGGATAGGCGGCCGGTCCTGACCGGCGCAGGTCAGCAGCATGTTCTTCAGCGTCGCCAGCGCGCCGGTCGGCTCGAACTCGACCAGCTCTCCGTCGATGTCGATACGGCCGGACAGGGCAGCCGCCAGTGCCGCGGCGCCGGTCAGCGGCCGGCGTTTGCGCCGGAGCTTGCGCAGCAGCTCCGCATCGACCTTGACCCACTGGCCCCGCAACCGGACCAGCGAGCGCTTGGCGGCGGCCAGCTGAGTCAGCTCCTCCTCCGAGAGCGGCTCACCGCCCACAGTCGGCTGCCAGGTGAACTCCAGCAGCCCGGCCAGGTCGAAGGCCGACTCGGTCGCGCTGTCGGGAGCAGCGGTGGCGACCGCCCGGACCGCGAGTGGCTCGCCGAGCAGCTCGGCGGGGAGCAGCACCTCGATGCCGTCCGCCGACAGCTGCCCGGCCTCGTCGAGCAACTCGGTGATGGCCGCGTCGGCGACCTCGAACGGGCGCGGCGCCCGCTGCCCGAGGATCGCGGCCAGCGGCGGCCAGGCGCGCGCGCCCCGGCGGAGCGCGAGCAGCATCGTCGCCTCCGGATCCTGGCCGAACCGGGCCGCGACGGCCGGCGGAGAGGCCCACAGCTGCGCCGCCTCGATCAGCAGGCTGGGGTCGGCGGCGCTGCGCAACCACACGTCAACCAGGTACGCCGCGTCCCCCGCGTCCCCCGCGTCCCCCGCATCCACCGCATCCACCGCATTCTCGGTGGCAGGCAGGGTTACCCGGAGTACGACCCTGGGGGTCTCGTCGGGCCGCAGCCAGTCGAGCGGGCCGCGCACCTTCACCGGCGGCCAGCCGGCGAACGCGCCCTGGCCGCCGCGCACCTCAGGGCCCAGGCGCGGCAGGGTGTCGGCCAGAGCGTTCCAGAGATCCCGGATCAACGCCGCGGGCTCGGGCACCCTGACCGCCGGCCAGGAGCCGGGCAGGGCCAGGGCATGCCCCTCGGGCGGCAGCGCCGCGGCCAGGGCGTGCAAGCGCTGGGCGTCGGCCGCCTCCAGCGGGCCGATCCGCCAGGTGCCGTACCCGCTGGAGTTAACGGCCGGCCGGAGCCGGCCCCGGGCGATCAGGTCCAGGCCAGCCAGGGCCGCCGCGGACCATGCGGCCAGCGAAGGGCTTTTATCCCGAGCCGACAAGAGCAGCGGCAATGTCTCCTGGATCGACAGGAAACGCACCGTTATCGCGCGCTTTCGCAGTTCTCCCGCGGAACTCGTAAACAGCTCGAGGGTGCCGGAACCCGCGACCTCGTCAGCACCGGCCTCATCCCGCGCGTCCCGCGTATCCCGCGTATCCCGGAGCGCGAACCGGCCGGCGCGGGGGAGATCGTCGGGTACGAAGACGGCCGACAGCCCGCTGTGGAGTCGCACGACCTCAGGAGTCCTCCCCGAGCACGCCCTCCAGGTCGGTGTCCTCGCGGTAGTCGGTGTCGAGGAAGAGCGCCTCGGTCTGCGGCTGGAACTCCGGGTCGAGCCGCAGGAGGTCCCACTCGTTGATCCACGCGCGGATGTACTGGCGCATCCGGGTGGCGCCGAGACGCTCGAGCCCCGCGATGTCCGGCGGGGTCCAGTCGAACGCGGCGCCGTGGAGCTCCTTCAGCCGGGCGTAGGTCCTGTCCAGCTCGGCGGCGTCCGGCGGGGTGAGCAGCGTCATCTCGCGGTCGATGATGCGCATGCCGAGCCCGGCCCGGGCGGCGAGCTCGCTGGCCTCGGGCGACTGCCTGTCGCGCAGCTTCGCCGGAATGTTCTCGCGGTCCTTCTTACCGGTGATGACAGCGGCCTCGAAGTCGTCGGTCATCGCCAGGACCGCGGCGATCGGCAGGCCCGGCGCATCGTGCGTTCCCCGGACCCAGCGGGCGATCTCGGCGTAGGACTTCGCCCGCTGCATCACGGAGTAGCGGCCGATCAGTTCCACCTCGTCAAAGAGCACCAGCCAGCCCGCGCAGCCGGCGGCGGTCAGCAGCCGCGCGGCGAACCGCAGGCGCTGCTCCCCCAGCGCTCTGACCGGCGCCGGCGTGAGCATGACCGTTCCCTCGCCGACGGCCTTGAGCCTGCGGCGCAGTTCTGGTGCGCTGATCGGGTCGCCGGACCAGAAGCGCACCAGGACGTCGGCGAACTCCGGGTCCTGATCCCGGATCTTGGCGTACAGCAGGAGCGAGGCCGCGAACCGCCCGTTGAGGCCGGCGGCGGGGGACATCGCCCAGCGCAGGAACTCGGCGTAGGCCGGGCCGTGCACATCGAGCTCGGCGGCGGCTTCGGCGATAGCGCAACCGCGCCGCCCCGCCACGACAGCGCTATCGGCCGCGGCCCGGAACACCTTCACCGGGTCGTGCAGCGGCGTCTCCTTGCTCACCACGACCCGGCTGACCGCGTACCCCTCGTCGAGGGCCAGGCGCATGAGGTGCTCCAGCAGGTGGGACTTGCCGGAGCCGAAGCCGCCCCCGATGAGCATCCCGCCGGCCGTCCCCCCGCGCGCCGCGCCCAGCAGCTCCAGGAACCGGTCCTCGATCTCGGTCTGCCCGGAACCGAGCATGGCGACGGCGTCCAGGCTGGGCACGCCGGTGCGGAGGGCCTCGACGGCCCGCCGCCCCACGACCAGGGTCTGCGTCACTTCCGCCTCGGCCAACGCGGTCATCTGACCGCCTCCAGTCGCACGTCGAGCCGCACCAGCGCGGCGTAGGGGTTGGCCCTGTTGCGGTCGCGGACCTCGTCGGCGACTCGCAGCTGCAGCGCGCTGTAGGCGGGCAGGCCGCGACTCTCGTCGGTGACCAGCTCCGGCGGCAGCAGCACCGCGACGAACAGGCCTGCCAGCTCGTCGGTGGCATCGATGAGCTGCCGCAGCAACTCATACGCGTCGAGCGCGGCGGCCTTGGAGTAATAGAGTCCGTCGCGCTCCTCGGCGGGCGGGCGCCGGCTGACGGCGATGCGCTCCAGATCGAGCTGCAGCACCACGCCCGCCAGGCCGGCCCGCCGGACCCACCTGGTCAGCGACATCAGCATGGGGCGGGCATTGTGCCGGGCGATCTTGGTGTGCAGCAGCACCGCGCGCAACTGCGCGGCCGGCACCTTCTCGCCGCGCAGCCAGCCCAGCACGGCGGCCCGGTCGGCTTCGCCGACATCGCCGTGGGCCAGCAGCGCCTGGCACAGCCGGAGCATCGCCACCCGGAACTCGTGCGCGAGGCTGCGGTCCGCGAGCACGGCGCTCTCCAGCGCCCGCCGGATGCTGCGGTACAGCTCCGTGGGGTCCACCTGGTGGTAGGCGGCCACGGCCGCGACGGTCAGCCCCGCGTCGCCGGGCCCCGCGACCGGGAAACCCGCCTGCCGGTAGGCGTCACGCAGCACCCGGCCCGCGAGGGTCATCCAGTCGATCTGCCGGGCGACGGCGCAGAACAACTGGTCCATCAGGTGGACCCGGGTGCTGGCGGCGTCCACGGACACGTGCAGGAACCCGTCCGCGAACGGCGTGCAGAGCCCGGCCAGCCCGGTGGCGAAGTGCCGCGCGACGTCGCGGTCCCTGGTGACCACCAGCTTGACGGCTGTCCCGCCCTGGGCGATATAGGTCCGCAGGTATTCCTCGGCGGCGAAGTTCAGATAGTCATCGACCTTGTGGTTCCCGCCACCGCCCGGCAGCTCACCGCGCGGGCCGGGGACGCTCATCGCTGCACCTCGGCCAGGGCGAACGACACGCCCCAGTACCGCTGCTGCTGCCCGCTGCGCGCGACCGTGGTCAGCACCCCCGCGCCCTTCGTCCCGGTGCTCGCCGACCACCGGAGCTGCCGCGGGCTGCGCGCCGTGACGGTGACCCCGCTCTGGTCCAGCAGGTACAGGTCGCGGGCGAACTCCTGCTTGGAGTACTCCCTGCTCTGGCCGGGCAGCAGGGTCAGCACCGACCACACGTCGACCAGCCGCACCACCGCGTCAGGGCTCTTGCCCGCGCCGGCCACCGCCAGCTCATACGCCCCGCGCAGGCTGTCCAGGAACGGCTCCGGCTTGAACCGCGGCGCCCGCTGCTGCGCCGCGGCCAGCAGTCCGACCAGCACCGACGGCCTGATCCGCCGCTCGCGCACCTTGTCCACCTCGATCGAGCTGTCAGCGGCGAGCACCCGCACCAGGGACGGGTAACACATCAGCCGGTCGTCCTCCTCGAAAATCGCCACCCCCGCGTCCTGCGCCGCCGCGAGCAGTTCCTTGGTGTACTCACCCGACGACAGGTACTCCTGCTCGTCAATGTCGAAGGCGTCGCGCAGCCCGCGCACGGCGTCCGTCAGGTCCGCGGCCAGCGACCCGGCGGCTGACAGCGCCCGCCGCAGGTCACGCACCTGCCCGGTCCTCGCCGCCGCGCGGGCCTTACGCAGCTGCGTGGTCGCCGCCCCGGCCGTCCGGAGCGCGACCTCCGCCTGGCCCTCGGCAGCCGCCAGTACTGCCTCGATCGATCCTGGCGTCGTCATCTTCGATCCCCTCAGTGCTGTCTGGTCGCCGAGGCTTCCTGCCGCCCGGCGGCTCAGGAAGTGGCACTGCTCACCCTTGCACGTCCGGCCAGGGGCTGTCCGCGACTTCGCACCTGATCGAGCGGTATCCGGCACATCCGAGCAGGATCCGGCTGCCGCCGGACACGGTCAGGGCCTACGGCCAAGAAAAGCTGACGGATTGGGCCGCGGGCTCTGCTCCCCCGGAGGGCCGCCGGAGGAAAGCCGGCGCGCGGCCGCGACCAGGTCCGACTCGGCGTCGGCGATGCGGGCCCGGCGATCGGCGTTCCACCGGTGCGCCGCCGTCACCCGCCGGCGCACCCGCCGCGCATGTTCCCGCACCCGCCTGGGACTCGCGCCGCCTAGTACGTCCCGGGCCGACACGGCAGCGACGGGGTCCGTCGCGGCGGTGAGCAGGTCCGCCGTGATCGCCACCGGGCTCCCGGTGATCTCCTCGGCGGCCGCGCGGACCAGGGAAACGGTCAGCTCGGTGGCATCGCGGCTGACCGCGGTGGCGACGGCACGGCCGACCACCCGGTAGGCCGTGCGGTAGTCGAGCCGGAAACGCTGGGACAGCTCTTCTGCCAGGTCGGCCGCCGCGGTGAAATGGCTGGCCGCTTGCTCGGCCAGCACGACAGTGTCCGGGCTCAGCCCCACCACCACGGCGGACCCCAGCCGAACTAGCCGCCCGGCCAGGTCAAGCGCCCCAGCAACCTCCCCGTAGGCGTACAGCCAGTTGTCGGTACGCGCGGACGGGGTGAGGCCGGTGGCGAGCAGCCCGGTGAGGCGGCCGATCACGGTGCCCGCCCCGCCGCGCAGCACGGGAAGCGCATACGGGTTGCGCTTTTGCGGCATGAGCACGCTGGCCCGGCACAGCGAGGCGTCGAGTGTCACGTAGCCGAACGCGGGACTGGCGAAAATCTCCAGGTCGGCGGCTAGCTGGCCGATGCTCGCCACGGCCTGCGCCGCCGCGGTGACCGCGTCGGCCAGGACGTCGACCGACCACATCGCGTCGCGGGTGTGCGCACCCACTGAGCCGAAGCCGAGCAGCCCGGCGAGACGGGCACGGTCCAGTGGCAGACGGGTGCCGCCCACCCCGCCAGCGCCCCCAGGCGACGCATCGGCGCCGCGGTACGCGGCCTCGATCCGGTCTAGGTGGCGCACCGCCTGCTCGGCGAAGCCCCCCAGGTAATGACCGAACGTGGACGGCTGGGCGGGCTGCAGGTAGGTCGTGTCGGCCCAGAGCGTGGCGGCGTGCTCGGCAGCCAGGCTGGCGACCCTGTCCGCGAAGGTGGCGACATCGGCGTGCAGGCCGAGCAGCTTGTCCCGGATCGCGAGCCGGAACGCGATGCGGCCTGCTTCCCTGCGGGTGCGACCAAGGTGCACCCGGCCGGCCGCGGGACCGAGGGTCCGCTCCAGCTCCCGCTCCCTGCTGTTGTACGCGTCACCGTAGACCGGGTCGTACGGGAACTCGGCTGCCGGGCGGTCGAGCAGGTCAAGCAGCACGGCGCAGAGCGGGGCCGCTTCGTCGCGGCGCAGGGCGCCGCACTCGACAAGCTCGACGAGATGCGCGAGGTCGGCGAGGGTCAGCCCGCGGTGCAGCAACGGTGCATCGGCGATCTCCAGCGCGTAACCGGCCTCGACCAGTTCGGGTGCGGGCCCGCTGGTGATCCGGGCCCCGGCGCCAAGATAGCCCTCCGGTGGCCGCGGCGGGCCGGCCGGTGGCCGCGCGGCGGTCATGCCGGACCACCCCCCGATTGAGCAGACTCTGATTCGGCCTGCCCCGATCCGGTGAACAGGGTGGGCGCGCCGCCGCTGACCAGGAACACCTGGGTTCCGTGCACCTGGCCCGCGCGGCACCCCGCGACCAGTGCGGCCATCGCCTTCGCCCCGAACGTCGGGTCGAGGAACACGCCCTCGGCTGCCGCGACCATGCGGGCCGCCGCCTGCCCCGCTTCAGAGGCAACGCCGTAACCGGGCCCGATCCAGCCGCCGAGCACAGTGGGCTCTTTGACGGCGGCGTCGATGCCGCCCAGCGCGGCGGCCCCGGCCGCCAGGTCCCGCACCCGCTCGCGGCACTCCGGCACCGGCCTGCTGACCGTGACGCCGACGACCTCATGCGCCGCGCCGGCCAGCGCGGCGCCGGCCAGCAGGCCCGCCTGAGTACCGCATGACCCGGTCGCCAGCCACAGGGCCGACGGGCGCTCGCCGAGCGCGTCCAGCTGGGCGGCCAGCTCCACGCTCGCGCGTACGTACCCGAGCGCCCCCAGGGGCGTCGCACCGCCGCGCGGAACCGGGTACGGGCGCCTGCCCGCGGCGCGCAGCTCAGCAGTCACGGCCTCGATGCCAGCTTCCACCGAGGACCGGTCCGCGTCACCGGTGAACCGCACGTCCACCCCGAGCCGCCGGTGCAGCCGCATGTTGCCCTCGTCAGCCGCGGCGCTGCCGTAGCAGACGACGTACGGCTCGATCCCCTCCCGCAGGCACGCCAGGGCGGCAAGCATCGTCCAGTTCGACTGCGGGCCCGCGCCGGTCACCAGGCAGTCACAACCCTGCTCGTGCACGTCGGCGAGGATGTACTCCAGCCCGCGCAGCTTGTTGCCACCCAGGCCGACGCCGGCCAGGTCCTCCCGCTTCAGCAGCACTGACACGCCCAGCTCGCTGGACAGGCGCGGCGCCGGGTGCAGCGGGGTCGGCTCGAGGACGAGGGGCACCCTGGGGAAGCCGCCGAAACGTGCCGCGGCCACCGCACCCGAGGCCACGGTCATTCCCCTGGTCCCGCGCAGCCGCGGCGCACCCGGTCCGCGAACGCGGCGCAAGAGCCGAGCGAGGCCCTGACGTCCAGCAGCCCGTCCATCTCGGCGTCGGAGATCGCGGCCAGCCGGGAATCGCCGCGCAGGGCGGCACGGAAGTCCTGGCCCCTGTCGATGCCGTTCATGGCGGCCGCATAGACCACGTCGTGCGCGGTGTGCTTGCCGAGATGGTCGGTGAGAGCGCGCAGCACCGGTTCCGATAGCAGGTACCCGCGGTGGGCGTCGATGTTGCGCAGCATCCGCTCGGTGTCCACGCACAGGCCATCCAGCATCCGGGCGCCGGCATCGACGCAGGCGGCGAAGTACATGCCGGCTTCCGGCACCACCAGCCATTCGGCCTTCCAGGCGCGCCCGTCCCGCTCGTGCTCGCAGACCATGCCCTCCAGGGCGAGGCCGGCCTGCGCCCGGACGACCCGGGACAGGGTGACCAGGTGCTCGGAGATCTCCGGGTTGCGCTTGTGCGGCATGGTGATGGAGCCGACCGTGCCGGGGGTGAACCCCTCGCGCAGCTCGCCGATCTCTGGCCGCTGCAGCTGGTAGACCTCGTTGCCGATCTTGCCCACCGTCGCCGAGATCGCCGCGAGCAGCCAGATGAACTCGGCGACCCCGTCCCGTGCGGTGAGCCACGGCACGTCAGGAGCCGCCAGGCCGAGCCGGGCAGCGAACGCGTCGAGCAGGTCAGGCGCGCGCTCTCCCCAGAATTCCATGGTGCCGAGCGCGCCCCCGAGCTGGGCACGCTCCCACCGGCCTCGGCCCTGCCGCAGCCGCGCCAGGTGCCGGTCAAGCTCCGCGGCCCACACGGCCGCCTTGAAACCGAAGGTGATCGGCAGGCCGGGCTGCCCGTGGGTACGCCCGCACATCGGGGTGCCGCGGTGCTCGCCAGCGAGGTCGAGGGCGCGGTCCCGCATCCTGGTCACGTCGCGTTCGGCGATGTCGCCGAGGGTCTTGAAGACCAGCGCGAACCAGGTGTCGGAGAGATCCTGCACGGTCGCGCCGAAGTACACCCACTCGCGCGCGTGCTCGGGCAGCGACTCGCGCAGCGCGCGGATCAGGCCAAGCGTCGAGTGGCCCGTGGCCCGGGTCTGCTCGGCGACAAGGCCGAGGTCGACTTCCGCCACGTCGGCGTGGGCACTGATCGCGTCCGCGGCGGCGCGCGGCACCAGTCCGGTGTCGGCCTGGGCCTGCGCCAGCGCGGCCAGGATGTCCAGCCACGCCTGGGTCCGGCCCTCGTCGGTGAACAGCGCGGACGCCTCCGGGGTCGTCCACAGGTGGCCATAGATGCGCGAGTCGGCCGGGTGCGCCGCGGTCATGGCGCGGCGTCCGGCAGTGTGACGGGGGGCAGCGTGACGGGGGGCAGCGCGACGGGGGGCAGGCCGCAGAGGGCGCGGAGCGCGGCGCGGACCTCGTCAAGGTTCGCGCCCCACGGCACGACCGCCGTCCGGCCATCCACCTGGACGCCGCGCTCCAGCAGGCAGCACTTGGTGAGCACGCGGGCATCAGCGGGGCCGATCGCCCGCGCCTTCGGGCATAGCTCGACCCGGCGGGGCGCCGCGCCGTAAAAATGCTCGTGGAACTGGCGGGACCGGTCACAGCCGATGAGCAGCCAGTCGGGCTGGTACGGCGGGTGGCCGTCGAGGAAGCTGACGCCGCCGCCTGCTGCCGCGCCGCTGCCGCGGCACGGCAGCAGGTGATGCGGCGCCGGGTGCGCTGCCATCAGCTCACGCACGTCGACGGCGTCGAGGACCAGGGTGACCGGCGGCAGATCCTCGTCGTAGCCAACCACCTGCTCGGTCATCGCCAGCAGCTTCGGCGGATGCGGCGGTATGACCTCGGTGACGTAGACGGTCAGCGGCGCGGGCCGCCAGATGAAGTTCACGTGCTCGAAACGGCCCCGAACCAGGTAGGCCAGGGCGCCCTCGCGCTGGTGCGCGAGGGCGACAGCCGCGAGTGATGACGCGTTGCCGACATCCGCCGCGGGTTCGTCGATCCACACCGTCGTCGCCGGGCCCGATAGCACGCGGAGCTCGGCCACCGGGGAGAACAGCAGGGCGGGATCGTGTGGCCGGACCGCGACCAGCGCGGTCTCCCGCTCGTTGCGCAGCGCCAGGAATGCGGTGCGCCGGTAGATCTCGCGGCGCCCCAGCAGGGCCCCGATCTCGCCCTCGGTGAGCGGGATGTCGACGTCCTGCACCGACAGGCCCCGGTAGGGCCGGGTGATCGTGTTCGGCTCGGGGTCAGCGATCATGTCAGCGCGCCAACGGAGACCGTATCCGCGCGCAGCCCGAGCCGCAGGGTCTCCAGCGACAGCACCCCCGCGGGCGCGATGTTGCCGACGTTGACGTCAGGGCCGAACTGGCGGACGAACCAGGTCTGCTGGCCCTTGGTCGGCGCCTCGAAGATCACCCGGTCTTGCGGGATCCAGCCGAGGATGGCCGAGACCAGGTCTTCCCGGATGTCGTGGTCGGCGGTGTAGAGCCCCACCGTCCCGCTTTCGCGGCCCTCGGCGATCACCCAGGACGCACCGGCCTCGAGGTCACGGCTCATCTCCTGCGCCCACTCCGCCGGGGTCGGCGGGTAGTTGCCCTCCTTGGCCCCGGTCTCGGCGAGCACCACGAAGTCAGCGGCGAGTTCCCGGACCAGCTCATGCTTGCGGGTGTCCGGAAGGGCGCGCAGCCCGTTGGATACCTCGACGTGGGTGACCCCGATGGCGAGGGCCCAGTCCCGCAGCTCACTGACCCGGTTCTGCAGCGCGGCGATCTCGAGCAGCGTCCCGCCCAGCGACACCGGGCATCCGTGCTGGGCGCAGATGCGCACCCGCGTGCGCATCGTCGGGTCGATGTAGCCGATGCCCCAGCCAACCTTCACGATGTCCACCAGGTGCCCGGATTGCTCAAGGAAGCCGAGGGTCTCGTCCGGCGTCAGGCCGCTGTCGAGAACATGCGTGATCCCGCGGGATCGCGGTTTGGCCGCCCTGGTCGGCAGCTTGAGGAAGGTAGGACACTCTGGCACGCTGCGCCTCCCGCTCTATGGTGTGGTCGAACCATAGGCATGGCGGCACGCGAGTTTCGCTGTCCTGGCAGGGCGAGGTTCGGGGCATTTGTTGACCTCCGCCCTCAAGGCGGGGCCGGGCATGCGGCAGGGGCCCCGCGCCTGCGAGCCGGCGCTGGGACCCCTGATTCGCTGCTGCGTCCTAGCCCTGCACCTCCGCGCGGACCAGCGCGGCCCCGTCGGCGAGCGCGCGCAGCTTGCCCGCGGCGATCATCCGGGGCAGATTGATCAGCCCGCAGTCGGTGGACAGCCCGAGCCGGTCGGCCGGGACATACTCCAGCACCTGCCTGATCCGGTCGGCTACCTCGTCCGCGCTCTCGGTGACCGTGGACTTGACATCGATGACACCAGCTACGAACGGCTTCGTCCAGTTGTTGTCGGTCAGCGGCTTGAGGTCATCGGGACCGGTACGGCCCACCTCGTAGTTGAGCGCGTGAATGTTCGCGTCCAGCACCTGCGGGAACAGCGCGTGCGCCCGTTCCGGCGCCGGGGCGTCGGAGGCGCGCTTGTCGAGGACGAACGCGCCGAACTCGGTTTCCGTCTCGTCCGGGAAGTACGCGGGCGTACCGGAATAGTTGCCCCAGCAGGTGTGCACCCAGAACTCGCAGCCCACACCGTCGACCGAGGCGTTGAGCGCCTCGATTTCCCAGTCGCCCATGCCGTAGGGCCAGACGAACTCGTCCAGCTGGATGATGTCGCACCCATTGTCGGCGAGTTCCCTGAAGTCCTCGTTGAACGCCTTGGCCAGCGCCAGTGCCACCTCCCTGGTGTCTTTGTAGTGCAGGTTGGTGGTAGCGGCGGCGATCACGCCGAGACCGGTGTAAGAGACCTTGACCGGCTTCTTCGTCGCCTTCCGCACCGCGCGCAGGTTGGCGATGTGGAACGGGTATTCCCGGCGGACCTCGCCCACGCAGGTGGGTGAATACAGGGTGGAGTAGATCGGCAGGCCGATCGGCGGCCCGGAGAGCTTGTACCCGGACATGCGCTCCAGGTAGTAGTAGAGGATCGTGCCGTACGGGGAGTCACCGCCGTACACCTTCCCGTCACTGATCACGTCCAGGCCCGCGGACTCCTGGTCGTGCACGATCGCGCCGATGGCGTCTTCGAGCGCCTCCTTGCTGATGGAGTCGTGGATGAACTCTCCCTTGGGCAGCGTGGCGAACGCCTGCCCGTCATACCACCGTGGGTTGGGATAATTGCCCACCATCGTGGTGGGCAGCAAGATGTCCTGACCGCCTATGAGCATCTCTCGGCTCCTTCCGGATCTGCAGTGAGTGCCAGGAGCGTAGGCCGGCCAGCCAGCAGGTTTCTTCCCTCCCCGGGGACCGTTCTTCTTCCGGTTGTCCGCATGGCGGGCTGAATTTCAGCCGCCGCGCAGCCGCCAGTCCACGGCCATGCACCCGCTCACGCCGGCGAGCACGGGGTTCAGGTCGAGCTCGGCTATCTCCGGGTTATCTGTCATCAGGTCGCCGACCCGGGCGATCAGGGCCGAGACGGCCCCCACGTCCACCGGAGGGCTGCCACGCACCCCGTCGAGGACGGCCGCGCCGCGCAGGGACCGGAGCAGGGCGGCGGCCTCGGCCTCGGTCACCGGCGCGACTGCCAGCTGGACATCGCGCCGGGTCTCCACCAGGACACCGCCCAGGCCAGCCAGGACCACCGGGCCGAATTCCGGGTCGCGGACCCCGCCGACGACCAGCTCGACGCCTTGGCGCTGGGGTTGCACGAGCACGGCGGCACCGTCCGCCAGCGCCAGCAGGTCTGCCGCGGCCGCCCGCACGGCAGCTGCGGTCGCCAGGCCGAGCCGCACCCCGCCCACGTCGCTCTTGTGGGTCAGAGAGGGATGCGCGACCTTCAGCACCACCGGGTAACCGACGTGGCACGCGGCGGCGGCGGCCGCTGCCGCGTCGCGGCACAAGAGGGTCTCGATCACCGGTATCCCGGCGCTCGCCAGCAGCTCCCGCGTGGCGTCCGGGGCGAGCAGCCCAGGGCCGGGCGGCACGGCCAGCCGCAGCGGCGGGCGCGCTCGCCGCGGGGCCGCCGGTGCGGCGGCCGCCAGGCCGCAGCGGACCGCGACGCCGGCCGCTCGTGCGGTGCGTTCGGGCCACGGAAAGCAGGGCACCCCCGCCTCCTGCAGCAGGGCCGCGTGGCCGTCCGCGGCGCGCGGCGCCACCCAGCAGACATAGACGGGCACCTGCACCCCGTCGTCGCGCAGCCTGGCCACCGCGTCCCGGACGGCCGCCGCCACCTCCTGCGACGCGGCGCGCTGCAGCAGCACCGGCACCACCACGTCGACCTCGCCGGAACGCGCCAGCAGCTCGATCGTGGCCGGATACAGCGAAGCGAACAGGCTCCAGGTCGGCGTCATGTCGACGGGGTTCCGCGCGCTGGCGTAGCCAGGCAGCAGCGCCCGCAACTCGGCCTGCAGGGACTCGCTCAGCTCCGGCACCTCCAGGCCCTCGTCGGCGAGCAGGTCGGCCAGCTCGACGCCGGTGCCGCCGGAGTTGGTCACCACCGCCACCCGCGGCCCGCGGGGCGGCGGCTGGCCGGACAGTGCCCGGGCGGCGTCCAGGACCTGCAGCCCGGTACGCACCCGGACCACGCCGGCCTGCCGCAGGGCGGCGTCCCGGACGGCGTCGTCGGTCGCGAGTGCGGCCGTGTGCGACATCGCGGCACGCTGCCCGGCGCCAGTGCGCCCGCCGATGGCCGCGATGACCGGCTTGACCAGCGTGGTCCGGCGGGCCTCGACGAAGAACTGGCGGGCGTCGGTGATCGATTCCAGCAGCAGGCAGATGACCGTCGTCGCCGGATCATCGCGCAGGTAAGCGAGCAGTTCCGCGTCGGTGATGTCAGCCTTATTACCTGCCGCGAACACCTTGGCGACGCGCAGCGCCTCGTCCTGGCCGAGCGTGTGCACCGCCATCCCGTAAGACCCGGACTGGGTGACGATGGCGACCCCGCCGCCGCCGCGCGGGGCGCCGGCCGCTATTGACGCATTCAAGGGCAGGTCAGCGTTCTGTACGCCAAAGCAGTTGGGGCCGACCAGCCGCACCCCCCCGGCCCGTGCAGCGGCCACCGCCTCCTCCTGCAGCTTCGCCCCGCCGGGTCCCGTCTCGGCGAACCCCGCGCTGAGGACCACCACAGCGGCGACGCCTTTGTCCGCGGCGGCGCGGACGATATGCGGCACGGTGGCGGCGGGCGTCGCGATGACGGCCAGGTCGACCTCGCCGGGAACGTCGCGCAGGTCGGCGTAGGCCGGCCGGCCGCCGACCGTGGCCGCCTGGCAGACGGGCACCACCTCACCGGGGAAATCCGCCAGGTTGTCCCACAGCAGCCGGCCCACCGAGCCGGGCCGGTCGGAAGCGCCGACGAGTGCGACCCGCCGCGGCGCGAACACGGCGACGAGGCCGCCGCCGCTCAGCACGCGCAGTCCTGCCCGCCGACGTGGCTGAATACCCGGGCCAGCTCGCGCGGCGAGAACTCGGACTTGCGCACCCCGAGAGAGTCCACCGAGCGGACCACGGCCAGCTCCGCCGCCGAGGGCGGCGTGACGGGCCGCAGGTCACCAGCGACCTCCAGCGGGAAGCCGGTGGCCGCGCGGATCTCGTCCACGCTGACGTCCGGGAAGAGCTGAACCAGCCGCGCGCTGCCCGCCGGGAAGTCGAAGACGCCGAGCTCGGTGACAAGCCACTGCGGACCGCCACCGGTGTAGCCGAGTTCCGCCCGAGTGCCCAGCGGGGTGCGGTGTCCCATGTCCGTGATGAAGTCGCACGCCTCCACCAGCGTGCGCCCGGACCGGTGCCGGGTGGTCCACACGGTCAGCTGGCCGATCGTCGCGGCCAGGTTGCAGCCGCCACCACCACCGCCGAGCTTCACCTTCGGCCGGCCTGCCGGACCGATGGCGGTGACGTTGGTATTGCCGTAGGCGTCGATCTGGCCACCGGACAGGAACATCCGGTCCACGTCGCCGCGAATGGCGGCGTCGAAGAACTCCTCGAACCGCATGCTGTACGCCGCGCCGCGCTTGAGGCTGGCGTCGTTGCTGGTCGGCGGGATGAACGGGGGATCCGGGTTGATCGCGTACATCGCGCCCTCGACCAGCACCATCGCAGGTGCGTGGGTGCGCCGTGCGACGTGCATGGCGACCTGGGCGCACGGGCTGCCGAAACCGTGGAACACGGTCTCCTGCGGCCGGATGGTCCTGGCCAGGGCCACGACGAACCACTCGTCCAGGGTGAAGCTCACGAGAAGATCTCCTTCCACGCGGAGGTGGATTGCGACCAGGTGGTCAGCGCGTCAAGCCGGGCCGCGCCGACGGCCTCCCGGTAGCCGTCCTCGGTGCCACGGACGTAGGTCGCCAGGTACTTCTCGAGATCTTCGGGACCGCCCTGCGCCGCGGACAGGTACTCGCCCAGGTGGTCCCGGTCATAGGCGTACCGCGGGTAGGAAGAGGCCGGGTGCGCGCCGAACGGTGCCTCCACCACGGCGGCGACCAGATGCGCCGGGATGGTGACGCCCGCCACGGCGATTTCCTCGGGCGAGACGATCTCGTCGACGGTCGCGATGACGGCGGCGGATGCCGAGGCGAACCGCTCGTCCAGCACGTACGGCTGCTCCAGGTGCAGGTTGCCGTACCGGTCTCCGGACGGCGCGTGCAGCAGCGCCACGTCCGGCCGCAGCGCCGGGACCGCGACCAGCGTCTCGCCGGTGAACGGGCAGGTGATCTCGGCATACTCCGGATGCAGCCGGGCGATGTCCGACCCGCGGATACCGCGCACCGGCAGGAACGGCAGCCCCATCTCCGCGGCGCGGAGCTGGGCGAGGATGGTGACACAGCAGCTCTCCGCCACCTCGATCGCGCCTTCCTGCGCCGCCCGCCGGTAGGACGGGGCCAGGCCGAGGTCCTGCTCGAAGCCGACGTAGCTCTCCTCGCAGCGGCGGACCGCGCCGACCGCCACGAGCATGTCGACATCGATGCTGTGCGCCGACCCGACCAGGTGCAGCCCGCGTCGGCCCTGGCGGACCAGTTCGCGCACCATCGCCATGGGCAGCCGGGCCGACAGGCCCCCACCGAGCGCGACCATGGCGCCGTCCCTGACCAGGGATACCGCGTCGGCGAGACCGGCTCGCTTGTCGCGTTGCGGCTGCAGGCTCATCGTGATCCTCCGACGGTGTTCGCGGCCGGCCGGGGAGCCTGGCCTCCTGTGGTACTCCAGACCAGCCGCTCCGCCTTCTGCGCGGCGACGATCACGGGTTCATACACGGGGGCGAACGGCGGGGCGTAGCTGAGGTCAAGCGCGGCGAGGTCGGCGACGGTGAGCCCGGCGTACAGGGCAGTCGCCAGCACGTCGATGCGCTTGGCGACGCCCTCAGGCCCGGCCATCTGGCCGCCGAGCAGCCGGCCGTCGGGCGCGTGCACCAGCCGCACGTGCACCGGCGAGCTGCCCGGGTAGTACTTCGCCCGCGACCGGGAGACCACGTCGGTGGCGTCCGCGGCCAGGCCGGCGGCCCGGGCCTCGGCGAGCCCGAGCCCGGTACGGGCCACCTCGAGGCCGAACACCTTGACCACCGCGGTGCCGACGATGCCCGCGAACGACGCGGTACCGCCGGCCGCCACGGTGCCGGCTACCCGGCCGGTCTTGTTGGCGGCGGGCCCGAGCGGCACCCAGGCCGGGCCGCCGAGCACCAGATGCGGCAGCGCGACGGCGTCGCCGGCCGCGAAGATCCCGGGCAGCGACGTGCGCATCCCGGCGTCGACCACGACGGACCGGTCGGGCAGGTGCCGGGCCCCGGCGCCGATCAGCATCTCGGTGGCCGGGCGCACCCCGGCCGCGACGACCACCAGGTCGGTGTCGAGCTCCGCGCCGTCCACCACCGCGGTCAGGCCGCCATCGCGGTCGCGCACGGCGTCCAGCCGCGCGCCGAGCCGCAGCTGGGCATGCCGTCTCAGCTCAGCCTCGGCCAGGTCGGCGATCGGCTCGTCGACGGTGCCCAGGACGCGCGGCAGCGCCTCGATGACCTGCACCTTGATGCCCGCGCTGACGAGTGCCTCCGCCGCCTCCAGGCCGATGTAACCGGCCCCCACCACGATGGCCCGGCCGACCACGGCAGCGTCCAGCAGGCGGCGCAGCTCGATCGCCTCGTCCAGGGACCGGATCGTGAAGACGCGATCATGATCGAGCCCGGGCACCGGCGGGCGCACCGGATCGGCGCCACTGGCGACGATAAGCGCGTCGTAGCCGAGCGGCTCGCTCCCGCCTTCGTGGCTGATGCGCACCTGATGCGCGTCCGGGTCGATCCCGCTGACCCGGGTGCCCAGGCGCAGGTCGATGCCGCGCTTCTCGCGGAACTCGGCCGGCGGATAGGCGAGCAGGCTCTCCGCGCGCTCGACGGTACCGCCGAGGAAGTAGGGGATCCCGCACATGCCGTAGGCGGCGAAACCGCCGGCCTCGCAGACCACCACGTCCAGGTCGGGCGCAGTGCGCCGGGCGGCCGACGCGGCCGACATCCCCGCGGCGCCACCGCCGATCACTACGAGCCGTGCCACGTGCCGTCCTCGCCTTCTCACCCCGGTCAGGAACGAGCATGCGGGCAGCGCCACCCCGCAGGTCAGGTCTTCCGGGGACAAAGAACCGCCGCAGGCTCGCCCCGCCAGATCAGTGGAATCCGCCGCCGGACGGGTCACGCTAGGTCGCATGAGTGAGCGCAAAGACCAGGCGGACAGCCTCGTGCGGGACGAGATCGCGGCTGTCGTGGGGCGTGCCCGCGCTGCGGCACGCGCCATCGAGCACTACACGCAGGAACAGGTTGATGAGCTGGTCACCGCCGTTGCCTGGGCCGTGGTCCGCAAGGACCGCGCCGAGTCGCTGGCCAGGCTCGCGGTGGACGAGGGCGGGTTCGGCAACTACGCGGACAAGGTAACCAAGATCAACAAGCGGGTCACCGGGGTGCTGGCCGACATGGCCGGGTTGCGCACCGTCGGCGTGGTCGAGGAGCTGCCCTCCGCCGGGCTGGTGAAAATCGCCAAGCCGGTCGGCGTGGTCGCGGCGCTGATCCCGACCACCGGCCCGGACGCGACGCCGCCCGTCAAGACGCTCTTCGCGCTCAAGGGCCGCAACGCCATCATCTGCGCCCCGCACCCGAGGACCCGGGGAACCACCGAGGCCGTGATCGCGTTCATGCGTGCCGCCTGCGAGCAGGTGGGCGCGCCCGCGGACCTGGTGCAGTCACTGCCCGCGCCATCGCTGCCGAAGACGCAGGAGCTCATGCGGCAGGCTGACCTGGTGGTGGCCACCGGCGGCTCCGGCATGGTGCGCGCCGCGTACAGTTCCGGCACCCCGGCCTACGGCGTGGGGGTCGGAAACGCCGTGCACGTGGTGGACGAGACCGCTGACGTGGCGGACGCGGCAGCCGCCATCGCCGCGGCGAAGACGTTCGACTACGCCACCAGCTGCCTGGCCGACAACTCGGTAATCGCGCATGCGGCGATCTACGACGACCTGGTCGGTCGGCTCACCGGCGGTGGCGCCCACCTGTGCGACGATCAGCAGAAGGACGCCCTGCGCGCGCTGATGTGGCCGGACGGCGGCGCGGTGCCCGCGATCGCCGTGGTAGCGAAGTCAGCGGCGCACATCGCGGAGCTGGCCGGGTTCCAGGTCGCGGAGGACTGCCCCATGCTCCTGGTGGAGGAGACCGGCACCGGGCCTGACCACCCGTTCTCCGGCGAGAAGCTGTCCGTCGTGCTCGCGATCTACCGCTACGAAGGCGACATCGACGCCGCCGCGGAGCTGGTCAACGACATCACTGCCTACCAGGGCCTGGGCCACACCTGCGGGATCCACACGAGGTCGGAGGCCAATGTCGAGCGGCTCGCGCTGACCACCAGGACGGCGCGGGTGCTGGTCAACCAGAACCTCAACGAGGGAGCGGGCAGCCCGCGCAACGGCCTGCCGTTCACGCTCAGCCTCAGCTGCGGCACCTGGGGCGGCAACATCACCACCGAGAACGTCAACGCACGGCACTTCATCAACCTCACCTGGGTGTCGCGGCCCATTGAGCCGAAGGCAGTGAGCGAGGAGGACCTGTTCGCCGCGCACTGGCGCGCGCACGGCCGTTAAGCCGTCCGGGTACCAACCCGATCTCAGCCTTCGCGGCTGGCCAGGAACTCGTCCGGCTCCAGGTAGTACGGGTTGTCGATGATCATGCCGCCGAGCAGTGCCTTGGGATGGGTCTTCAGCACATCCATGATCAGGTCTCCTGAGCACCGGGTCAGGTCGTACAGGCACAGGTTGACCTGCGGGAAGTTCGACATGATCCGGTTCAGCTCAGATTCGTAGCCGATCAGCTCAGCGACTCCCGGCCCGTTGCGGTGCGCCCAGCTCATGTCGCCGATGTTGCGCGCGAACCCGGGTCCGCCGGCGCGGCACGGGCCCTGCCGCGCCTTGGCCTCCCAGAACTTCAGCATCCGCTCCGGCAGGAAGCCACCGTCGGCCAGGTAGGTGCTGGAGGAGTCGAGCACCTCCAGCTGGCTGACCGATAGGTACGAATCGACCTCGAGGCGCTCGGACATTTTCGCCAGCACGTCGTCGGGCGTGCAGCTATCCACCACGCAGGTGCACGTATCGCCGGCCTTGAGGCCCTCGACCAGGAAGGGGATGAGGATGTCGTCACGCTCGGACGGCATCCGGTAAAACCCGCAGATGTGATCACCGGCGCCCAGTTGCAGGCCCAGCACCTCGTACCGCGCATCCGCCGTCATGTCCCGCCTCCGATCGGCCGCCGGCTTCCCGCCCGCGCCGGCGTCCCCGAGCCACGCTGCCACCTGGGCGACGATAACACCGCCGAGCCGGGGCGCTCCCGGCGTCCCGGCCCCAGTGGCGCCATCAGAGCGTGCTGCGCACCGACGCGGCGGCCTGGCCCATGGCGCGCAACTTCGCGTAGGCGACGGTCCGGCTGAAGTAGCCGAGGCCGCAGTCGGGGGCGATGAGCAGCCGGTCGGCCGGCACTACTTCAAGCGCGCCGCGGATCCTCGCCTCGATCTGCTCGGGGGTCTCCACCATGAGGTTCTTGGCGTCGACCACGCCGACGCCCAGCACCTTGTCGGCGGGGAAGTCGCGGAACGCTTCCAGCTCGTCGAAGCCCTTGTTGGTGAACTCCAGGTGGATCACGTCCACCGGGGACTCCTTGAACAGCGGCATCATCTCGGCGGCCTTGCCGTCGAACACGTCCCGCTGGCCGTCCACGCTGCCGTAGCAGATGTGCCAGAACTTGATCGCGTCCACGCCGTCGAACATGATCTCCTGCATCTCGATCTGCCAGCGGTCCTGGGTATAGGGCGCGAGCACGTCGATCAGCTGCACGGACTCCAGACCTATGCTGACCAGGTACTTGAGCTCGGAATTCATCGCGATCGCCAGGTCCCTGGCGACGGCGACCTGGTCGCCGTAGTACTCGTCCCTGACGATGACGCTCTGCTGGGCCGGGCCGAGGAAGGCTATCTTGAACGGCTTGTCGGTCGCGTTCTGCATGGTCATGACCACGCTCTCGAAGATCGGCCGCTCCCAGGTGATCTTGTCTTTGACGACTGCCTGATAGAACGGCCGGTACTTCGGCCCGTCCCCTGGCGGCCCGTACGGCGCGAAGCCGCCCAGGTTCTCGGGGATGAAATGGAAGATCGGCTCCAGCTGGAAGCCTGGCGCCTCCCACTCGTAGTACTGGGCGCCGTCGGTCAGGATGTCCAGGCCAGCGTTCTCCTGCTCATGCGCGCAGATCTTGCAGGCATCCTCGTAGGCCACCCGCAGGCTGTGGCTGCGGTACACCGGCTCACCCAGCGACCCCAGCACGCGCCCCTGCAGCCAGTGCGGCCGCGGGAACGCCGACACCGCCGAGACGGGGAGCAGGACCTCTTCGCCGCGAATCTCCATTGATTTCACCTTTCTCGATGACGGGTACCGCTTACCTGCTTGCCGCGGTCCAGGAGCCCGCGGATCGCCGCCACGACACGCTGCGGCGAGACGTCCACCTCGGCCTCGAGTGAGGCCGCCACCGGCAGCGGAACGTTGCCGCCGCTGACCCTGGTGACCGGGGCGACCAGGTCGCCGAACGCCTCCTGCGCCGCGATCGCCGCGATCGAGGCACCCCAGCCCAGCTGGCCAGGATTCTCTTCCACCACGACCAGCCGCCCGGTGCGCGCCACCGAGGCGAGCACGGCGGCGGCGTCCAGGGGCACCAGCGTCCGCAGGTCGATGACCTCGGCCTCGACGCCGGCGGCGGCCAGTTCGTCGGCCGCCGCCAGGCAGGTCCGCACCGTGATGGACAGCCCGACGAGGGTGACATCGCCTCCGCTGCGCACGGTGCGGGCCCGGCCGAGCGGCAGCACATGCTCGCCCTCCGGCACGTTCTCCTTGCCGCCGTACAGCGCCTTGTGCTCGAAGACCAGGACCGGGTCGTTGTCCCGGATGGCGGCGGCCAGCAAGCCGAACGCCTCGGCCGGGCCGGCCGGCGACACGATCTTGAGTCCTGGCACGCACATGGCCCAGTTCTCCGCCGACTGGCCGTGCTGGCTGCCGAACCCGAGACCGCCCGAGCCGTTCGCGCCCCTCAGCACGAGCGGCATGCTGACCTGCCCGCCGGTCATGTAGCGGATCTTCGCGATCTCGTTCGCCACCTGGTCCCAGCAGGTCGCGTAGAAGTCGGCGAACATGATCTCGGCAACCGGCCGCAGGCCGGCCATCGCGGCGCCCATCGCCGCGCCCGCGATGGCCTGCTCCGAAATCGGCGTGTCCCATACCCGGTCCGGCCCGAACCGCTCGCGCAGCCCGCCGGTCGTCTTGAACACCCCCCCGCTCGCCACGTCCTCGCCGAGCAGCACGACGCGCTCGTCGCGCGCCATCTCCTGGGCGAGCGCGGCGGCGACAGCCTGCCGGTAGGTCAGTTCCGCCATTGCCAGCCCCCGTCGCTCCACACGTCTGTCCAGGCGGTCGCCGGATCTGGGACCGGCCGCGCGAGCACGTCCCGCGCCAGGGCGGCGAGGCCGGCCCGCGCGCGGCTATCGATCTCGTCCAGCGCGGCTTCGGCGGTGCCTGCCCGCAGCAGCGCCGCCCGCGACAGCAGCAGCGGCTCGCGCAGCGCCCACCGCGCCACCTCGTCGGCCGGCCGGTAGCTGCCGCCGTCGGCGCCCGAATGGCCCTTCAGCCGGTAGGTCTGCGCTTCGATCAGGCTCGGTCCCTGCTGGTTCCTGGCGGCGGCGACCGCGTCGCCGATCACCTGCCGCACGGCCAGCACGTCATTGCCATCGACCACGACCGGCGCCAGCCCGTAGGCTGCCGCGCGGTCTGCGGCAGGCCGGGCGACGGGGATGACGTCGGCGATCGGCGTGTACTCCATGTACCAGTTGTTCTCGCAGACGAACACGACAGGCAGCCGCCAGACCGCGGCCAGGTTCACCGCTTCGTGGAACGCCCCGATGTTCACCGCACCGTCGCCGAAGAAGCACACCGTGACCTGGTCGGTGTGCCGGATCTTCGCGGCCCAGGCGAGCCCGCAGGCGACCGGGAGGTGGGCGCCGACGATGGCGTATGACCCGTAGTACCCGTGCTCGACGCTGGTGATGTGCATCGACCCGCCCTTGCCCGCGCAGATCCCGCCCGTGCGGCCGAGCAGTTCGGCGAGTACCGCGTCGGGCGGGGCGCCGCGGGCGAGCGCATGCGCGTGGCCGCGGTAGGTGCCGATCGAGTAGTCACCGGGCCGGAGTACCGACGCGGCACCGATCGCGATGGCCTCCTGGCCGAGCCCCAGGTGGACGGGCCCGTGGATCTGCCCCTGCCGGTACAGCGAGTCGACCTTCTCCAGGAACCTGCGCAGGAAGCTCATCCGCGTGTAGAGCTCAAGGCCATCGGGGGACTCCATGACGGGGACGCTACGGCTGGCCGCCGCACGGCTACCTCGTCCTGGCAGGATCAACTGGGGGTCCTGGCTCCGCACGATCGGCCCCTGCGACGGCAGGTGCCCTCAGCCGGCGGCACGAGGCGCTCAGCCGCGCAGTGCCTGAAGGGTCACCCAGGCCCTGGTCGCGAGCTGCAGGTTGAAGTGGATCTCCGGATCGCCCAGATCAAATCCGGTCAGGTCACGGATCCGCTGGAGCCGGTACTTCAGCGTGCTGCGGTGTACCGACAGTGCGCTGGAGGTGGCTTCGTAGCCACCGCCGTGCTGGAGATACTGAGTGAGCGTCTTCAGCAGCTCGGTGTGCTTGTGCTCGTCGTAGTCGGCCAGGGCGCCGAGCCATTTACGGACGAAGCCCTCCACGTCGGCGAGATCGTCGACGGATGCCAGCATCCGCAGGACGTCGAGGTCGGCGAAGACCGAGGTCTGCTCGCCCGCCGACGAAGCCTTCTGCAGCCGGAGCGCGAGCCGGGCCTCACGCAGTGAGCGCGACAGCTGGGACGGCCGCGGATACGCCTCACCGACTCCCATCCGGCAACGGCTGCCACCCAGCTGAGCCATGGTGGCCTGGCGCAGCGCCTCCCAGTCGATGCCGCCGCCGGGAGCGACGATCACCACGGTGCCGGCCATCGTGCCCAGCAGCCCCGGCAGCTGTTGCTGGCGCAGCGCGCGCCGGGCGGCGTGCAGGACTTCCTCGTGGGCACGTGATCGTTCCGCGGCTTCCACGACCGCCACCTGGTGTGGCAGCCCCAGGTCGTAACCCAGCGCTTCGGCACGCAGGTAGGCACTCTCATCGTCGGTGCCGGTGAGCAGGTCGTGCACAAGCTCGCGGCGTACCCGGAGCTCGGTGTCGGCCAGCCCGCGCAGCCGGGCCAGCTCGACGGCCAGGACGGTAGCTCCGTGCTCGAGAGCCATCACGTCCGTGGTGGCAGCGCCGCGGCCCGGGTCCATGAGAGCGAGCAGGCCTAGCACGCCAGGGCGCGGGGACGCCAGCGCGACCACCCGGTCGCCGTCGCGTACCGACCGGCCCTCGATCGTCAGCCGGCGGACGAGCTGCTCCCGGTCGTACGCCGGCGCCTTCGGGTAGGCGGCGGGCTTGCCCGGACCCGCCCATGCGGACAGGTTGCCGTACCGGTCCTCGACCGCCACCGGCAGTCCGGTCAGGTCATGCAGCGCCTCGGCGATGCCGGCCGCCCCTTCGCCAGCCGCCGCGACCCGGGTGAGGCGCTCGTGGATCTGCATCCCGCGACGCAAGGTGGTCACCGTATCCTCAAGCGCCGCGTTCGTCCTGGCCAGTTCGAGCGCCGTGTCACGCTCCCGGCCGTGCAGCCGCGCATTGGACACCGCGACCCCGGTCTGCTGCGCCACCACCTGCGCGAGGAACTGCTCGTCGACGCCCGGCTCACGCTCGGCGCACACGACCATGTAGCCGAGCTGCCCCGCGATGCTGCGCATCGGGTACGCCCATGCCCACGCGGTACCGAGCACGGTCACCGGGCCGCCAGCCTCGGGCAGCGCGCGAAGCTGGCCGGTCAGTTCCGCGGACATCGCGCCGGTGGCCCGGGTGCCGGCCAGCCAGCTGTCGCCCACCAGGAAGCCCGCGATCCGCCATGATCCGAGCGACGAGGCAGACGACGCGGCCAGCCGGAGTATCTGCCCGTCGTCGGCGCTCTCGGTCATCAGGATGGACAGGACCAGCAGCGCCCGCAGGTTGGTCAGCTGGCTGCGCAGCGAGGCGAGCGTGTCGCCGCGGGCATCTGGCGATGACGCGCTACGCACCTCTGGTGCTGACGATATTGTGCCCACTCTTCCACCGCCCCGTGGATCAGGTGGTGGCAGCGTAGGCAGTCGGCCGCACGGCTCGCTAACTGTCTGCAGGACAAAAGAATCCGCGGCGCCTGTCCTGCCAGGACAGATCTGTCCCGGCAGGACAGGCGGCCATGACGGTCCGCACCGTCACTGTGACGTCATGCCACCGTCCGCGGTGAGGACGGAGCCGGTGAGGAAGGAAGAGTCGTCGGAGGCCAGGAAGAGGGCCACCGCCGCGATCTCCTCCGGCGTCCCGAGCCGGCCGATGGGGTACTTCGCCACGGTCAGCGCCAGCCCGGCCGCCATGTCACCGCCGCCGCGCGCCCGGAGCATCGGCTCCATCAGCGGCGTGTACACCGTACCCGGGCAGATGACGTTGACGCGGACACCGCGTGGCGCGAGGTCGACGGACATGGACCGGGTGAGTGCCACGACCGCTCCCTTGGACGCGCAGTACGAGGCGAAGTTCGCGACGCCGACGACCGCCGCGACCGAGCCCTGGTTGACGATGGAGCCCCCTCCGGTCTGCACCATCAGCCGCGCGGCCGCCCGTGAGCACAGGAACGTCCCCTTGGCGTTGACCGCGAAACTCCGGTCCCAGTCCTCGTCGGTCGCGTCGATCACTGAGCCGCTGCTGTTCACGCCCGCGTTGTTGTAGAGGACATCCACCCGGCCGTACTCGTTGTGGATCTGGGTGAAGGCATTTTCCACCTGGTCCGCTGCCGAGATGTCGGCACTGACCGAGATCGCCTGGCCGCCAGCCTCGGTGATCTCCGCCGCGGTCTCCTTGGCCGCCCGGGCGACGAGGTCCACGATCGCGACCACGGCCCCCTCACGGGCAAAGAGCGCCGCCGCCGCCCGGCCGATGCCAGAGCCTGCCCCGGTCACGACCGCTACCCTGCCGGCCAGCTTGCCTGTCATCAGGTTTCCTCTCGGTTGTCACAGCACGAGTCAGAGGGCGGACATGCCACCATCGAGCACCAGCGGGTGGCCCGTCAGGTAGGCCAGCCGGCCTGAGGCCAGCACGGAGACCGCGTCCGCGATCTCCTCGGGCGACGCGACCCGGCCCAGCGGGATGGTCCGCTCCACCTGGGCACGCAGGTCCGGCTGGTCGAGCCGCCAGCTCGTCATCGGCGTGTAGACCATCCCCGGGCACACCGCGTTGGCGCGGATGCCAGCGGCCGCGTAGTCGACGGCGATCGACCTGGTGAGCATCAGGGCCGCGCCCTTGGACGCGGTGTAGGCGCACCGCCCGGGAAAGGCGACCAGCCCGGCGACCGAGGCGATCGTGATGATGTGGCCTGATCCGCTGGCGACCATGGACGGCAGCACGGCGCGGCTGCACAGGAACGGGCCGCGGACGTTCACCGCCTGCACCCGGTCCCACTCGGCGACCGGGGTCTCGTGACACCGGGCTGCCTGCCGGGACCCGGTGATGCCGGCGTTGTTGACCAGCACATCGATCCGGCCGAAGCACTCGGCGACGGCGGCCATCGCGTCCTCGACGTTCGCCTCGTCGGTGACATCGCAGCGCAGTGTCAGCGCGGCGACCTCGACTGCGCCCTTCGGCTCCAGGTCGAGAGCGGCGACGATGAACCCGTCGGCGCTCAGCCGCTCGCAGGTCGCGAGCCCGATGCCGGACGCGCCGCCGGTGACCACCGCCACCCGGTCTGCGCTCACAGATTCACCAGGTTGACCTGGCCCGCGCGCAGCCGCGAGAGCTGGATGAAGTGCTCGGGATTGAGAAAGAGCTCATTCAGCTCGGCCATGTCGTCGATCGTCCAGCCCTCAGGCCGGCGGATCAGGTAGTCGATGTACTGGAAGGCGTCCTTGGCGCCGAACCCGACGTGGTGGGCGCCCAGGATCTTGCGCGAGTCAGCGTCGATGACCAGCTTCAGCCAGCCGGACAGGATCGGCCGGGTGAAGGCGTACAGCATCGAGCCCTCCGCGGCCGGCAGCGCGAACGTCTCCGGGTCGGCGTCGTCCGGCGGCATCTGGATCTTGATGACGTTGCGGTACCTGTCCCTGGCCTCCGCCTCGGACAGGCCGCACCAGGTCACCTCGTAGGTCGTGTGCAGGAAGTCGGGGTACTCGGTGAAGTCGAACTCGTAGTCCTCGCCCATGATGTTGCGGGCGGCGCCGACTCCGCACTTGCGCGCCTTGAACATCTCCATCGGCGGCCCGACCAGATCGCCCGACGCGTAGACGGAAGGCACGGAGGTCCGCATGTGCGTATCGGCGACCACGAAGCCGCGATCGTCAGTCTTCAGCCCCAGCGGCTCGTACATGTCGAGATTGGGACGCTCCCCCGTGCCGATGAACACGAAGTCGGTGTCGATCTCCACGACCCCGCCCTCAGCCGTCCGGTAGCGGACACCGGTGACATGGCCATCACCGAGCACCTCGAGTACCTGCGCGCCGTTCACGATCTCGATGCCCCGGTCGACCATCATCGAGATGACGTACGCGCGCAGCCCGTCGTCGACGTGGTGCAGGCTGGCGGTCTCCATGAGCGGGCTGCGGGTCAGGATCGTGGTCTTGCACCCGGTCGCGTGGAAGAACGACCCGTACTCCAGGGCGACCTTGGAGCCGCCGATGATGACGCAGCGGTTCGGCTCGTAGTCGAGGTCCTCGATCAGGGTGGCGAAGTCGTAGACGCCCTTGGTGCGGATGCCGGGGACATCCGGGTAAATCGTCCGGGCCCCGGTGGACAGGACCAGGTTCTTGGCCCGGAACCGCCGGCCCTCTACCTCGACAGTGTGCTCATCGATGATCGTCGCGGGGGCGTTCAGGATGTACTCCATGTCGAGCTGTTCCTTGGACTGCCAGTTCATGATCGCGTGCGGCAGCCCTCGCCCGGCCTTGAACAAGTCGACGATCTCCCTGATGCTCGCCTGCTTGTCATCGAACGCCGGGTACCACAGCCGTCCCTGCATGTGCCGTGCCAGGTCGAGCTCGCGGGCACACTCGGAGAACAGGTGATGCGGCACGCAGGCCTGGTGCGGGCACGATCCGCCGAGGAACGGCCACGCGTCGATGGTCAGCTGGCGGCCGCCCCTGGCACGCAGGTAAGCCGAGCCGAACCGGCCGCTGGCGCCACCGCCGACGAAAATCGCGTCGTACTCCCGGTCGTCCTCCTCGGGCGCCGCGACGTTCCACAGCCCCTCGGTGTTGTCCTCGGGGTGCGCGACGATGTCGTCGATCAGCAACGCCCACTCGCCCACAGTCAGCGGGGCGCCGTCCTGGCCTCGGTCGCTATGGGCTGGCGGCCCGAGCGCGTTAATGCGCGCACGCAGTGACCTGAAACCATCGCTCGGGTTCCGTACATCGATCATCGCTGACCCCTTGTCGCCGGGTGTTGCTAGCGTGTTCAGCATCACCAGCGACGCCCTGCCCAGGGCAGGTCATCAGGGGACGAAGTACCGCCCGTTCATCGTCCTGCGGAATTAGTGGGCGCGGACGCAGACTCTGGGCGTGGCGTCAGCGCTCGCCCCGCAGAGCCTGCAGCGTGCCCCAGGCCCGGGTAGCTAGCTGCAGGTTGAAATGGACGTCGGGATCGTTCAGTTCCAGGCCGGTCAGCTCGCGGATCCGCTGCAGCCGGTACTTGAGCGTGCTCTTGTGCACCGACAGCTCAGCGGCCGTGGCGTCGTAGTTGCCGCCATGTTCGAGGTACTGGGTGAGCGTGTGCACGAGCTCGGCGCCCTTGCGGGCGTCGTAGTCGATCAGGCTGCCCAGCCACTCCCGCACGAACTTGTCAACATCAGCGAGGTCCGGGATCGCCGCGAGCATGCGGAAGATACCAAGCTTGGGATACTCGCACGCGGTACTCCCGGGCAGCAGGGTTTTCTGCAGCCGCAGCGCGAGACCCGCCTCGCGTAGCGAGCGCGGAAGCTCGGAGGGGCGGGCACAGGGACCGCCCACACCGATATGGCACTGGCCGCCGAGGTCGGACATGATGGCGCGGCGCAGCTTCTCCCAGTCCGCCTGGCCGGCCGTGACGATAGCGACGTTGCCGGACCACGTCTCGAACAGCCCGGTCTGCCGGGCCTGGCGCAGCGCCCGCCGGACCGCGCTCAGCAGCGCGTCGTGCGCGCGGGATCGCCCTTTGCCCTCGACCACCACCACCCGGTGCGGGCGCCGCAGGTCGTAGTCAAGTGCCTCCGCCCGGGCCTGCGCGCTCTCGTCGTTCGTCCCGGCCAGCAGGTCATGGACGAGATCGCGGCGCAGCCGCAGTTCCGTGTCGGCGATGCTGCGCAGCCTGGCCAGCTCCATCGAGAGCACCGTCGCGCCATGCTCAAGGGCAACCAGGTCGGCGTTGTCCGCACTCCGGTCGGGGTCTATCAGGGAGACGACCCCGATCAGGTCCGGCCGCGGCGACACCAGCAGGACGAGCCGTTCGCCGTCCCGCACGGGTTTACTGTCCCGCATCAGCCGGCGGAGCAGGTGCTCACGCTTGGCGAAAGACTCCTTCGGGTAGGGCTCGGGCCTGCCCGGGCCGGCCCAGGCGGACAGGTTGCCGTACCGGTCCTCGATCGCGACCGGCATGCCGGTGAGCTCGTGCAGGGCTTTCGCTATGCCTGGCTGGCCCTCACCAGAGACCGCCACCTGGGTGAGCCGGTCGTGGATGTCCATGCTGCGCTGCAGGCTGGTCACCGTCTCGGCGAGCGCGGTATTGGTGACGGCGAGCTCGGCCGCGGTGGCGCGTTCCCTGGCGTGCAGCCGGGCGTTCGACACGGCGACACCGGTCTGCTGCGCGATCACCTGGATCAGGAATCGCTCCTCGGCGGACGGCTCCCGCTCGCAGGACGCGACCAGGTGGCCCAGCGGTCCGCTGACGCTGCGCAGCGGGTACGCCCAGGCCCAGGCGTGGCCGGGCAGCTCTATCCGGCCCGCGCCACTGCCCAGCGCGGCAAGCCGCTCAGCCAGGTCAGCGGGTACGGGGGCGCCGTGCTCATTGGCAGGATGCCACCTGCCGTCAGTGAATCCGTAGCCCACGATCCGCCAGGGGCCGAGCCCCGGTGCCGACGAGGCGGCGAGTTCCAGGATCTGGTCCTCGCCGACCGACTCGGTCATCAGCAGCGAGATCACCAGCAGTGCGCGGAACTCACCCAGCCGCTCACGCAGATTCGCGTCGGGCGCCTCCTGGAGCGGCCCGGGCAGCGTGACAACGGCTGCCAGGCCACTCGGCGCTGGGTGTTCGGCGGTCATCGCGACGGCCGATCAGATCTGTGCTGACCTGAGGAACTCGTCCGGCCCCACGTAATACGGGTTCTCGACGAGGATGCCCTGGATCAGCACCTGAGGGTGCGTTCTGACGATGTTGACGACGACTTCTCCGCTGAACAGGTCCAGATCGTACAGGCACAGCACAATGGCGGGATAGCACGAGGTGACCCGGTTCAGCTCGGACTCGTAGCCGACGAGATGCTCCACCCCCGGCGCGTCACGCAGCGCCCAGGTCATCTCGCCGACCAGGCGGCAGAAGGAGTACCCCTCGACCTCCGCCTTAGTCATGCTCTCTGCCCAGAACGTGAGCATGTCACTGGTGGTGAACTCCCCGCCGGCCAGGTACGTCGACTCCGGCAGGTGGATATCCAGCTGGCCGCCCGCCGGAGCACGTCCGGCACGGGCCACCGGGGCGCCGTCGCAAGCGCGCGGTAGCGACTCGAGCCGCTGCGCCGTGTACGGGGAGTCAACGACGCAGATGCATTTGTCCCCGGCAGTCAGGCCCGCGCCCAGGTAGGCGGCCAGCAGCCGGTCGCGGTCGCTGTCGCCCCGATAGAACGCACACACGTGACTGCCTGGTAGCAGATCGATCTCGTCGATACCGCTCGGCACAGCTCCGGTCACCCGCATCACCCCCTTGTGAACGCTAAGTGAATGATACGTGGTAGGCAGAACGTCTGGTTCGCCCCCGCGGGACAAATATTCCGCTCTTTATCCCTCCGCCAGGATCACGATTTCCGTCCCCGGGGCTGCGCTGCGCGGTCGGCCTGGCCTGCTGGGGCGAGTCGTGGCCGACTTCGGCCAGTTGATGGCGCCGCAGTTAGTGGACTAATGTGTTAGCTAAGGAGGTCTCATGTCGGGCGACGCGGCCGCGCAGTTCAATATTCACGACGCGAAGACGAACCTGTCCAAGATCATCGAGCGGGTCGAGCATGGTGAGGAGATCACCATCAGCCGCGCCGGGAAGCCGGTCGCGAAAGTCATCCCGCTGACCCGCACGGTCAGCCGGCGCGGGCGCGGGTCGCTGCGCGGCACGCTCGTGATGGCGGAGGACTGGGATTCCGATGAGGTCAACGAAGCCATCGCCGGTGACTTCGGCATGACGCCGTGAGTCTGCTGCTGGACACTCACGTGGTGCTGTGGTGGCTGGCCGACGATCCGTCGCTGTCGGAGGAGATCAAGGCCAGGCTCGACCACGAGCCGGATGTGTACGTCAGCGCCGCCACCGTATGGGAGGTCGCGATCAAGCAGGCCATCGGCAAGCTCAGGGAACCCGCTGACCTTCCCGAGCGGATCCGCGGCAGCGGTTTCGCGGAGCTGCCCGTCGGCTCCGGGCACGCCATTGCCGCCGGGCGCCTTCCGCTGCTCCACCGGGACCCGTTCGACCGGATGCTCGTCGCGCAGGCACAGTGCGAGGATCTCACGCTGGTCACCAGGGATACCCGCTGCCAGCAGTATGACGTGGCCGTTCTCCCCGCCTGACGGACTCCCAGCGGCCCGGGCACGCCTTCGTTATCAGGGCGCTACTGGACGCGGACTG
>Ga0307373_10002373_pt1 | contig 34061 bp, 21 predicted proteins | sample OX2MG_FD_202534 | JGI IMG/M metagenome (GOLD analysis project Ga0307373, IMG submission 202534) | Soil microbial communities from Risofladan, Vaasa, Finland - OX-2 | ecosystem: Environmental > Terrestrial > Soil > Coastal area > Acid sulfate soil | place: Finland: Risofladan, Vaasa | collected...
CCCCTAACCCCTAACCCCTAACCCCTAACCCCTAACCCCTAACCCCTAACCCCTAACCCCTAACCCCTAACCCCTAACCCCTAACCCCTAACCCCTAACCCCTAACCCCTAACCCCTAACCCCTAACAAACAGGGGGCTAACGCCCCCCGCTCGCCACACTAACCCGCGGCGCAAGCAAGGTCACGCCCACCCCCCATGGCCATCCGACGCATCGGTCAAATCCTGGTCGACCTGGGCTTCATCAATGATGACCAGCTCGAAATCCTGCTCGACGAGCAGCAGCAGCGCCCGCACGAAATGCTGGGCCGCATCGCCGAGGGCATGAACTTCGTCAGCGACGAACAGCTCGCCCAGGCGCTGGCCGAACAGATGGGCATGCAGGCCATCACCCTGTCGGAAGTGGTCATCACGCCTCAGGTGCTCAACTACGTCACCGAGCCCATGGCGCATTTGTACCGCATCATCCCGGTCAGCTTCCGCGACGACACCCTCACCGTCGCCATGTGCGACCCCCAGAAACTCTCGATCCTCGACGAGCTGCGCAGCTTCCTGGGCTACGACGTCAAGGGCGTGGTCGCCACGGAGCACGACCTGCTGGCCGCGCTCGAACGCTATTATTCCTCGCGCGACAGCGTCGAGTCGATCATCGACGACATGGCCGACGACGCCGACCTGGCGGCCGCCGCGGAAAAGGTGGGCCGCGCCAACGCTTTCGACATCGCCAGCGTCGAGGCGCTGGCCGACAGCGCCCCGGTGCGCAAGCTGATGAACATGGTGCTGCTGTTGGCGATCAAAGACCACGCCAGCGACTTGCACTTCGAGCCGTTCGAGCAGGAGTTCAAGATCCGCATCAAGGCGGACGGGGTGTTGTACGAGATGGTGCCTCCGCCGCGGCACCTGGCGTTCGCGATCACGACGCGCATCAAGGTGATGGCGAACCTCGACATCGCGGAGCGGCGTCTGCCGCAGGACGGGCGAATCGAGTTGAACGTGGGCGGGCACCCGGTCGATTTGCGCGTGGCCGTGCTGCCCACCATGTTCGGCGAAAGCGTGGTCATGCGGGTGCTCGACCGATCGGTGGTCAAGCTCGACCTGAACGCCGTGGGCATGAACGCCGACATTCTCAAGGGTTTCCGCGAGGTGATCGCCAAGCCCAACGGCATCATTCTGGTGACGGGTCCCACCGGTTCGGGCAAGACCACCACGCTTTATTCGGCCCTCAACGAGTTGAACCACATTTGCGACAAGCTGATCACCACCGAAGATCCGGTCGAGTACGAGATGGACGGCATCATCCAGGTGCCGATCGACGCCTCGATCGGCAACACGTTCGCCGCCTGCTTGCGTTCGATTTTGCGGCAAGACCCCGACAAGATCCTGGTGGGTGAAATCCGCGACCCTGAGACGGCCGACATCGCGGTGCAGGCATCGCTCACCGGCCACACCGTGTTCAGCACGCTGCACACCAACGACGCGCCGGGCACGATCACGCGCCTGCGCGACATGGGGGTGCCTCCGTTTTTGATCACGGCCACGGTCGAGGCGATCCTCGCCCAGCGGCTGGTGCGGCGCGTGTGTACCCACTGCAGAGAGGAAATCAGCCCCAGCCAGGACATTCTGGGCGAGTTGCGGCTGAAGGAAGACGACCTCGAAGGCAAGACGTTTTTCCGCGGCAAGGGCTGTGAAATTTGCAACAACACCGGCTACAAGGGGCGTGTCGGGCTATTCGAGTTGATGATTATGAACGACGAGTTGCGCGACATGATCATGCGCAACGCCTCGACCGACGACTTGCGCGAGCGCGCCAAGAGTTACGGCATGGTCACGCTCCGCGACGCCGGCATGCAGGCCGTTTACACCGGAACCACCACCGTCGACGAAGTCGTGCGCGAAACGATACTGGAAGGATGAAAAAGGCGATAGGCGATAGGCGATAGGCGCCCAACGCCCAACGCCCAACGCCCAACGCCCAACGCCCAACGCCTAACGCCTAACGCCCAACGCCTAACGCCCAACGCCCAACGCCCAACGCCCAACGCCCAACGCCTAACGCCCAACGCCCAACGCCCAACGCCCAACGCCTAACGCCCAACGCCCAACGCCCAACGCCCAACGCCCAACGCCCAACGCCCAACGCCTAACGCCTAACGCCTAACGCCTAACGCCTAACGCCTAACGCCTAACGCCTAACGCCTAACGCCCAACGCCCAACGCCCAACGCCCAACGCCCAACGCCTAACGCCCAACGCCCAACGCCCAACGCCCAACCCCCAACCCCCAACCCCTAACCCCTAACCCCTAACCCCTAACCCCTAACCCCTAACCCCTAACTTCCCTTTACTTTCTCCTTTTAACTTTCTCCTATTTCTCCCATGCCTACTTACCAATTCGAGGCGATGGACGCCACCGGCCAGGAAATCAAGGACGTCATCGACGCGCCCAGCGAAGAAGAAGCGCAAGCGACGATCCGCCAGATGGGCTATTTCGTCACTAAAATCGGCGTCAAGAAGGCCAAGAAAGCCGGCGGCGAAAAGAAGAAGGGCGGCAGCGGCAAAACCTTCGCCATCGGCGGCGTCAGCAGCAAGAAAATCACCACCTTCACTCGCCAACTGTCGATTTTGCAAGACGCCGGCCTGCCGATTTTGCGCAGCTTGCGGATTTTGCAAGACCAGCAAAAGCCCGGCCGGTTGAGAAACAGCCTGATCGACGTCTGCGAAGACATCGAAAGCGGCTCGACCCTTTCCGAGGCCATGAGCAAGTCGCCCAAAGCCTTCGACCGCTTGTACGTGAACATGATCAGGGCCGGCGAGGCCGGCGGCGCCTTGGAAATCATTCTTCGCCGTCTGGCCGAGTTCCAGGAGAAGGCCCAATCGCTCAAGCGCAAGGTCAAGGGGGCGATGGTCTACCCCGTCGTCGTCGTCACCGTGGCCGTCGGCATTTTGACGTTCATCATGATCAAGATCGTGCCCGAATTCATCAAGATCTTCGACGATTTCGACGCCGAACTGCCGGCGATGACGCTCGCGCTGATCCAGATTTCGGAGTATTGCGTGAACTACTGGTACACGATCCCCTTGATCCCGACGGCCGTCTGGCTGATGGTCAAGTTGATACGCAAGTTCCGTTACGGCCGGGCCGGCTGGGACACGTTCGTGCTCAAGATGCCCGTCTTCGGGCAAATCGTCGAAAAGAACATCGTCGCCCGCACCACGCGCACCTTGGGCACTTTGGTTGCCAGCGGCGTGCCCATCCTCGAATCGATCAACATCACCCGCGAGACCAGCGGCAACGCCGTCTTCGAGCGCATGTACAGCAAGGTGTACGAATCGATCCGCGAGGGCGAATCGATCGCCAAGCCGCTCAAGGAGTACAGCCGGCCCAGGTTCAACGCTGTCGCGGTGTTTTTCTGGCTCGCCTTCGTGCCGCCCGTTGGCCCGCTGCTGTATCTTTTGAAGTGGAACCAGCGGGTTGTCGACGACCTGGTGGTGAACATGGTGGACGTTGGCGAGGAGACCGGCGAGTTGGACGCCATGCTTTACAAGGTGGCCGACAACTACGACGAGGAGGTCGCCGTCTTGACGGAAAGTTTGATTAGCCTGTTGGAGCCGCTCTTGATTGTCGTCTTGGGTGTGATGGTCGGCTTCATTGTGGTCGCATTGTTCTTACCGCTCGTGAGTTTGATCGAAAAGCTATCGTAGGCGAGCGGGGGGCGTTAGCCCCCTGTTAATTCGGAATTCGGGGCGAGCGGGGGGCGTTAGCCCCTGTTAATTCGGGGCGAGCGGGGGGCGTTAGCCCCCTGTTAATTCGGGGCGAGCAACTGACCCCTGACCCCTGACCCCTGACCCCTGACCCCTGACCCCTGACCTCTGACCTCTGACCCCTGACCCCTGACCCCTGACCCCTGACCCCTGACCCCTGACCCCTGACCCCTGACCCCTGACCCCTGACCCCTGACCCCTGACCCCTGACCCCTGACCTCTGACCTCTGACCCCTGACCCCTGACCCCTGACCCCTGACCCCTGACCCCTGACCCCTGACCACTCACCACTCACCACTCACCTGGTGCCGCCATGAAACATCGCCCCTTCAAGCTCCGCCGCCTTCATCCTGCAAAGAACAGGGGACTGACGCCCCCCGCTCGCCTCGCGCGCCGCGCTTTCACGCTGGTCGAACTCCTGATCGTGATCGTGATCATCGGCATGTTGGCCGCCTTGATCACCGCCGCCGCCGCCAGAGCCGTCGGCACCGCCAAGCGGACCCAAATCACCCTCGACCTCGACCAGTTCGAGACCGCCTTCCAGTCCTACCGCAACGACACCAGCGGAAACTTCCCCCCCGACCTCAGCTACCCACCCCAGGGCTACGGGGGCTACTTGATGCGGCAGAACCGCATCATGCAGCACCTTCGCAAGGCTTATCCACGGACCTTGATCCTGGGCTACGGCGTGGCAAACGGCCCTTCGCCCAACTCATTGCAATGGCTCACACAAAACTGGTTCGCGTCCTATATAACGTGGTTTAACGCGCACAGCACCCTAACTGCGTTTCCCCCAAAGTCGCCTAGTGGCGACGTCTGGGGCAATGTCGACAACCTCGATCCGGGCGAAGCGATGGTTTTTTGGCTGGGCGGCATGCCCATACCGACCGACCCGGTAAACAACGGCACGGGCAAGTGGCTCTACAAAATGCAGGGATTCAGCGCCAACAAACAAACCCCCTTCGGGTTCGGCGTCATCTACGCTAATCCGCCCACCAACACCATACCCATGCCGACGTTCCCCAACGACGCGCGGTCGCCCGGTCCCTACGAGTTCGCGCCGGCGCGGCTGGGCGACGCCGACGGCGATGGCTGGCCCGAATACTATCCACCCGGCGCCGCCGTGCCGCAACCTCCAAACAGCCCGTATCAGGTCGGCAACCCCGTGCCCCCTTACGTCTACTTCGACGCCGCCAGTTACGACTCATTCTTAGTTTACGATTCGACGAACACCAATGGCGTACCCACTTATCCCTCTCCGTACCCCATGAATGCCGCCGGTCTGAATAACGGCCCCTCCACGACGATGACACTTCAACCCACAGGCTACCTCAACCAGTGGGGCTTGGCAGTGCCTTACGCCGCGACGATCCTGAAAACCGGCAATACCACCGGCAACGTCACCTGGGTCAACGACAAGAAGTTCCAGGTGATCAGTGCCGGGCTCGACGCCATGTACGCCAGCATTGCGGCCGGGACGACCACGCGCAACAATTTTCCGCTTTTTCCCACCCCGCAGCAGCTTCCCGCTTTGCCGGGCACGTTCACGCTTGACGTCAACGACGCCGTGATCGGCGAGCCGGACAACCTGACCAATTTCTTCAGCGGCACGCTCTTCGACGGATCGCAGCCATGAACCAGAACCACAACCACGTCGGAAGTCGGAAGTCGGAAGTCGGAAGCGGCGGCCGCCGCGCCGTCGTGCGCCTTCATCCTTCATCCTTCATCCTTCATCCTTCCGCGGCGCCGCGCCGCGCCTTCACCCTCATCGAGCTCCTCATCGCCATCCTGATCATCGGCATCTTGTCGTCGATCTCGCTGGCCGCCTTGATGCGCGCCCGCCAGGCCGCCAACGTCGCCAATACCAAAACCACCATCTCCAAGCTCCATTCCCAAATCCAGATGAAATGGGATTCCTACCGTACACGCACGATTCCCATCGACCCCAAGGCATTGCTCACGACCCTGAACTTCCCCACCCATCCGTATCAGGCGAACAATGCCTGGGCATTCATCCAAACGCTTCGGGCACAGCGCTCGATGCCCAACGACCCGTTGGGCGTCATGCCAGGCAACGCGCAGTTCCCCACGCTTCCGCAAGTCGCCGCGGTGCGGCTGTTGGCAGTGCGGGAGCTGCAGCGTTGGGAGATGCCGTGCGGGTGGGGAGACCTTGTTCAAGTGGACAGTAACGGCACCCCCGTCGGCACGCCTGGGAACTATTACCTCCTGAAGCCCTACGTGCTTGCGAGTGTTCCCTCTCTGGCGTATGAATACTTCCGCAAGCTCACTTCGGCCGCGCCCATCGTTTCGGGCACGCTGACCAACGCTCAGATTCAGCAGTTCGACGCGGCGGAGTGCCTGTACCTTGTTGTCACCTGCGGCACCGAAGACGTCGCCTTCGGCGGCGAGTTGGCGCTACCCAAGAGCGTCGGAGACGCCGACGGCGATGGGTTGCCTGAATTCCACGATGCTTGGCCGCTCGGCGAGCAGGCGTTTCCCGTGGCTGGACCACAACGGCAGCCGATTTCCTGGATTCGCTGGCCCGCGGGCTTCCACAATTACCAAAATCAAACGTACTACAGCTTGCCCCTCCTGGGAACCATCGTCAGTGACCTCGACCAGGATCCGACGCTTCCGAACATTTACGATTTCTCGATCGGCTATCACGACTACTTCGATACCCTCAAGATTGACGTTCCACCAGCGACGGCAGCGCCGCGTGGCTACAACATGATGCCGCTGATCTTTTCCGTCGGGCCGGATGGGGCTGCGGGCCTCTCGCCCGCGATACCGTTTCCGTTGCCGAGCACAGTGCCGGCGCCCTGGAACGATGCCTGGGGCATCGACCCGTACATCCCCGATTCGTACGGCAACATGGCGGGCACGCCGATCGGATCCTTTTGGACCGACAACATCCACAACCACCTGATCGAGGCGCGGTGATGCCCATGAACTTGATGGAAAAACCGCGCGTAGGTCAGGCTTTCCAGCCTGACGTCCTCGTGCTTCGAGGCGAGCGTAAAGTAGCAGGCACACTCCGTGTGCCGTCGCTTTCCGCTGGTGGACGTCGGTTCGCCCAAGGTCGCGGCACACGGAGTGTGCCTACTACGATGCCGTCGCTTTCCGCTGGTCGACGTCGGACCGCTCAAGGTCGCGGCACACGGAGTGTGCCTACTACGATGCCGTCCCTTTCCGCTGGTCGACGTCGGTTCGCCCAAGGTCGCGGCACACGGAGTGTGCCTACTACGATGCCGTCGCTTTCCGCTGGTCGACGTCGGACCGCTCAAGGTCGCGGCACACGGATGCCGTCGCTTTCCGCTGGTCGACGTCGGATCGCCCAAGGTCGCGGCACACGGAGTGTGCCTACTACGATGGTCCGCCGCGGCGTGACGCTGATCGAGCTTCTGATCGTGATCTTGATCATGCTTTTGATCACGGCCATCGTGATCCCCGCCACCGCCCCGGCCCTCAACGGCCGGCGCATCCGCGAGGCGGCGAGGATGCTCGATGTGTACATCAACGGCGCGAGGAGCCGCGCCTTGCAAACCGGCCGCTCCTATGGCGTCATGATCGAGCGGACGCCGGTGCTGAATGCGGGCACGGGCTTTGCGACATCGAGCATGGGAATCGCCGTGGCCTACGCCGAAGTGCCGCCCCAGTACTCCGGCGATTATGGAAACTCAACTATTCACCTGCTTGGCAACGGGGGCTTCGGGGTTTGGCTGGATTGGCCGCCGGCTGGGCCAAATTATTCGAGCAGCATCAGCACCGCCGCGGCCGATTCCGTATTCACCCAAGGTGACATCGGCTGGATGAACACCGTGTCCCCCGGCGACTACTTGATCATTCCGCCAGGTTCTAGCAACGTCTATCGGCTCTACGCGGGCGAGCCGTACATCGACGTGAACAACAACGGCATTTACGATCCCGGTGAGCCGTACGCAGACTGTAACCTGAACGGCAGCTACACGTTCCCCTATCCGAACCCGAATTTCGTTGATCCGGTGACGGGGTTTTTCACGCTCAACGCATTCAATAACGCGGCCCTCACATCCGCAGTGACCTATATGTTCGCCGATGCGGCACTGGCAGCCCGCACCATGAACCCGACGGGGCAGATTCAGTCTCCAACGCCGGGCGGACCAGTATTTTTTTGGCCCAATAGCTCGGCGTACGTTATCGTGATCGTGGGCGGGGTTCCTGTTCACGTTCCCGTCCCTGGTTTTACGTCCGTCGACGGCACGAACCCACCAGGTGCTCCCGGAACCCCCGGGACGTCATTTGGATACTCCTTCCAGATCATCCGGCGGCCGATCAAGGCGGCCGGCACTGACATGCAGTTGCCCGACGGCGCAGCGATCGACCTGGGCGGGTTCGATTTCAACGCGAACCCGGCGGTCCCGGCGGACGTCGTTCCCGGCTCGGGGCTCGACATCTTTCCCTTCGCGACGTTCCGTCCGAATCCGTACTATCAGTCGAATCCCGCGATCGCGAACTATTCCCCCGATGGCTCGCCCGTCATCATTACGTTCGCCCCCAACGGCATCGTCGACAAGGTGTTCAGTTGGGACGAGCGGACGTTCGCGACGTCCGGCGGCAACACCTCAGTCGTGAATTCGGTGCCGGTGGGTTGGGTGGGGCGGCAGCCAGGCACTCCGATTTACCTGCTCGTCACGCGGCGCGAACTGGTCGGCGGCGACGCCAGCGTGACCATCCCATCGGCGGCGGCCCCTCAGTATGGCATTCAGGACATGACGAGCCTGTGGGTGACGATCAACCCGCAGACCGGCTTGGTGAACACGGCCGCGAACGCGCCCGTGAGTTTCAATCTCTCGTACGCCATCCAGTGTTACGAGGCGCGCCAGAACGCACGCAAAGCCCAGAACGTGGGAGGGCGGTGAGATGAGGACGACAAATCCAATTGCGGATTGCGGATTGCGGATTGCGGATTGCTCGAATCCAAAATCCAAAATCCAAAATCCAAAATCGGGTATCACGCTGCTCGAGGTGCTGATCTCGATCTTCGTGCTGGCCGTCGGCCTGATGGGCCTCGCGTCGCTGTTGCCGGTGGCCAAATACTATTCGATTGAGGCTTCGAAGTACGACCGCGCCAGCACGCTGGCCCAGGGGGTTTTCCATGACTTGCAGATCCGCGGCTACTTGTTGCCCAAGAGGTGGCTCGATACGTCCACCTTCCCGTCCCCGAACGGCCCGTATGGCGCTTATGCGGTCAGCACGACGAACTACCCGTCGACCAATCTCTACAGCACGGCGATGAATCGCGCGATTTCGCCGCCCGTGGTCATCGACCCGTTGGCGATCGGCTACGCCATAACGATGGGCCAAACGCCGCCGCCGCAGTTTCCCGCGTTTTTGACACCGGCGACGATAATACAGATGACCGGCGCAGCGACTGTCCCCGTCCCTTCGATGCCGACGCTTTTTCGCCTCACGCTCGATTCGGCGCGCTCTTGGCCGAACGAGGATCCGATCGGTCCCGGCGGGCAGCTAACGATGAATTACTCGCTTGCCCAACGGTTGTTTCGCTCGAACGACGACTTGATCTTCTTCAATCCGCCGGACGCCAACCTGCGCCCCACCGCCATGTTCACAGCCGGCGGCGCGCCCGTCGCCACGCCCGACTATCAGGGCGACTTTTCCTGGTTTTTGACCGTGGCACCTGACCTGGATGATCAGTGGGGGACCCTCAATGCAACCGGGAAGTACATCCTGAACGCCGAGAATATGGACCGCTTCACGGTTTCCGTCGTGGTGCTTTACAAGCGTGATCTCAACCTCGACCAGAACCCCAACCCTGCTACCACGACGCTCGACCTCAAGGTCGCGCCGCCCGAGCGCATGGTTTACGCCGATTTGCTCGACGCCTCGGCCCAAACGAACAGCGGCGCCCCTTACGGCATCAACTACGCCGGCGGCGCCGTTCGGCTCCGCACGCCCATACCGAACGCCACCACGGTTCCACCCGTCTATAAGCATTGGCTGGATGTCAAGCCGAACGAATGGTTGATGCTGTCGGCGGTGATGAACGCTTCCACGAATCCACTTTTCGATCAAACCGGCAATGCGACGCCCTTGGTGACTCCGAGCGGTTTGCCTGTGCAAGTCTGCCAGTGGTATCGGATTGCGGGCGTCGGGGACACGGTGCTGAACCCCATTGACGGCAGTTGGTATCGCGACGTGCAATTGGCCGGTCCCGACTGGAACAACGGTTTTTATGTCCGACAGTACTATCCAACGCCGCCGGTCCCATCCTCAACACAGTTTGTGTACGCGACGCTCGTCACCGGCGCGATTGCCGTGTACGACTACCCGATCACTTTGGACGAGTCGCTTTTGAAGGATTGACATGAGCAACGCATTAGCCAGCCGCGAAGCGGCGACAGAGTGTAGCCTGGGGCGTAAGCCCAAGTTGTTCCACACATCTTTTGCCACGACCCCTGCCAGCTTGCCTGGCACGGTGAAGCAGTTTTTCCGGCTAGCCACGCACGCGCGAATCCAGCCGTTTGTCCGTGGTCGCCGGATCGCTGCCGCCGTAGGCGGCAGCGGGCCGGCGACCTCGCGGACGGTCGTTGGGCCAGCACTCTTAGCCCGCCAAACTGCCGCTCCTGCCGGGCAAGCCGGCAGGGGGCGGCTCAGACTCGCCACTTATGTAGCGCAACCAGGGCGTAAGCCCCAGGGCGCCGGCGCGCCCGTCGGTCGCAAGTGGGATGACTACGGTAAAGTAGTAGGCACACTCCGTGTGCCGCAACCTCCGACCGGTCGACGTCGGCGGGCGGAAAGCTACGGTAAAGTAGTAGGCACACTCCGTGTGCCGCAACCTCCGGTGCCGCAACCTCCTGTGCCGCAACCTCCGGCCGATCGACGTCGGCAGGCGGAAAGCTACGATAAAGTAGTAGGCACACTCCGTGTGCCGCAACCTCCGGTGCCGCAACCTCCGACCGGTCGACGTCGGCGGGCGGAAAGCTACGGTACAGTAGTAGGCACACTCCGTGTGCCGCAACCTCCGGCCGATCGACGTCGGCAGGCGGAAAGCTACGATAAAGTAGTAGGCACACTCCGTGTGCCGCAACCTCCGGCGCCGCAACCTCCGGCACCGCAACCTCCGACCGGTCGACGTCGGCGGGCGGAAAGCTACGGTACAGTAGTAGGCACACTCCGGTGCCGCAACCTCCGGTGCCGCAACCTCCGGTGCCGCAACCTCCGTGTGCCGCAACCTCCGGCCGGCCGACGTCGGCAGGCGGAAAGCTACGGTACAGTAGTAGGCACACTCCGTGTGCCGCAACCTCCGGTGCCGCAACCTCCTGTGCCGCAACCTCCGGCCGATCGACGTCGGCGGGCGGAAAGCTACGGTAAAGTAGTAGGCACACTCCGTGTGCCGCAACCTCCGGTGCCGCAACCTCCGGTGCCGCAACCTCCGGTGCCGCAACCTCCGACCGGTCGACGTCGGCGGGCGGAAAGCTACGGTACAGTAGTAGGCACACTCCGTGTGCCGCAACCTCCGGTGCCGCAACCTCCGGTGCCGCAACCTCCGGCCGGCCGACGTCGGCAGGCGGAAAGCTACGGCACACGGAGTGTGCCTGCTACTTTGGGCTACCGAACAGCCAGCCGCGAAGCGGCGACAGAGTGTAGCCTGCGGCGTAAGCCCCAGGACGCCGGCGCGCCCGTCGGTCGTAAGCCCCGCGGGGGCGACACCGGTCGCGGCGCCGTCACCAGCACCGAAGGCGCGAAACTCGATAGCGCAGGACGCGGCCCTCGTTGTTCCACACAAGTCACGGGTTGTGAGCCGCCCCCTCGCCGGCTTGTCCGGCAGGAGCGACAGTTTGGCTGGCTAAGAGGCTGGCCCAACAACGTCCATGTGGTCGCCGGCCCGCTGCCGCCTACGGCGGCAGCGGGCCGGCGACCACGGAAAAACGGAAGGATTCGCGGGCGCGTGGCTAGCCCAAAAAACTGCTTCACCGTGCCAGGCAAGCTGGCAGGGGTGGAAATCAAAAGATGTGAGGAACAACCAGGACGCAGCCGGCTGTCGAATGACGCACCGTGGGTGCTACACGCGCCAACCCAATATCCGCAAACGAACGATTTGAAACCATGAATCTCGCGGGAAGGCAAGCCCGCGAAAAATATAACAGGCCGCGGGCAACACGCCCACGGCCGAAACCAAACGAAGCGGGCCAGGGCAACAGAGTACGCTTCGCACATCGAGGTCATGTCATGTCACACAATATGTCACACAATATGTCACACCATCGCCAATCCGTCGCCCCACGCGCCGAACGCCCCGTCGCCAGCGTCGACACCAACCCGCGGCGCAAGCAACGCACTGAACTGCTTATGCCAGGCGACCCGCGCAGTGGGTCCGCTCGCCCCTGTCAACTCGCCCCGCCCCCCGCCGGCCAAGTCGACCGCCAAGTCGACCGACAGGAAGAAAACAGGGGGCTTACGCCCCCCGCTCGCCAAGTCGACCGCCAAGTCGACCGCCAGGAAGAAAACAGGGGGCTAACGCCCCCCGCTCGCCAAGTCGACCGCCAGGAAGAAAACAGGGGGCTGACGCCCCCCGCTCGCCAAGTCGAACGCCAAGTCGACCGCCAGGAAAACAGGGGGCTTACGCCCCCCGCTCGCCACGCGCGCCGCCGGCGAATCCGCAATCCGCGATCCGCACTCCGCAATCGAAAGGGCGTCATCCTGCTGGTCATCCTGGCACTCCTCGCCCTGTTCACGCTGCTGGGCCTCACGCTCGTCATGGCCACCGCCCAGGCAAGGCTCAACGCCCTCGCCTCCGCACGCGCCAATGTTCAGGCGCTGCACAACGGTTCGGCCGTGGACGAAGTGTTCAACCAGGTCATCCGCGGCAGCAACGACCCGAACTCCGTGCTGCGCATCCATAGCCTGTTGGAAGATTTGTACGGCACGCCGCTGTTGCTGGGCCGCGTCAGCTCGACGCCTGGGCCGACGGTTGTTGCGCCCCCCAATCCGCCGAACATGTCGTTCGGCCAATTGATCAGCATGCAGGTCACGGCGATACCGGGCAACAACCCGACGTACAACTACACCATCCTGGCCAGCGGCGAGTATTGCGGGCTGGTGATCACCATGCTCAACGGCCCCGCCAAGGGGCGCTCGAGTCGCGTCGTCGGCCATGCCTACTTCGCGGGCACGGGTATCACGACGTTGCAGGTCATGCCCTTCGGCGGCATCGTGCCCAACGGCCCGAACCCCGCCATCGGCTATCTGGGCGACCAGTTCCTGATCAATGGCCGGCCTTTCTCCGGCACAGGCTTCGGATTTGATCCGCAGGTCGTCATCAACAACTACACGGCTCACCTGCTGACTCCGACGGCCTCGATCCCGCCCACGCCGCTCTTGACGTCATACGATTCACTCAACGGCCCTACCCCCGGCCCGATCACCAATCCGCTGAATCTGCCGGTGTGGTATTACGCGCTGATGCCAAACCCCGCGACGATGACGTTGGGCGGCGGCATGACGGCAACATATACCGACCCGTCAGGGCCCGGCGGAGCGAACGAATCGTATGATGTGCCCGATTTCCAGAACATGATCCTGGCGCTGCACTACTACGATTCCACGTTCGGCATGGTGACGCCGCTCCCCTCGCTGCATCGCCCGGACCTGGTGATGTATTGGGCGAACCAGACGAACGGGGGAACCACCCCGCCGCCCACCGCGAACCCCAACTTCCTCAGTCGCGTCCTCCTGCGCCCCATGTATACCATGAACCAGGCGACAGGCACGGTCCAACCAATCCAGATGCAGGAGTTCATCGACGTCAATGGCAACGGCATCTACGACGCCGGCGAGCCGTTTGTCAGTCTATACGGTGGTTCCACACCGACATATCCGAACGTGGCACAGGCGATTGCCACAGACTTCACCAGCGACCGAAGTGTTGGCCCAAATAAGGGCGCATTCGACCCCATTCAGGGCCCCTGGTGGGACGTCGACAACGACGGCGACAACGTGCCCGACAGCATCTGGGTCGACGCCGGTCTCGAAGTGCAAACGGCCGCCGACGGCACCAAGTACAAATTGCTGGCGGCAATCCTCTGTGTCGACATGGACGGCAAGATCAACCTCAACGCCCATGGCGCGTTGGCGCAACTCGACCCCGATCGATACGGGCTCATCAATGCCAGCGACCTCACGGGAACGGTCAAGGGTCCCTTCGCCGGCAGTGCGACGGGCACGGTCGCAACCGGCACCGTCGGCGCCCGCAATCTGACGATCGGCCAAGGCGTCGGATCGTGGGAAATCAACCCCTTGTACCTACTGATGCGCAACCCGATGGTGAATGGCACGCCGGCCGCCAATGGCACGCAGGCGCAAGTGCAGGCGCTCAACGACATGTTGATTCTTTGGCAAGGTTTTCAGGACAACCCAAGCCCGGGGGCGCTGCCCCCGATCTATTATGACGGGCTGTTGGGCGAATCCCAGCGCCCCGGTTTGCTCGTTCCTACCAACAACCCCTCCTCGTATACGCTGTCCATCTGGAACCACATCCTCGGCGGACCGCGCGCCGGGGTATCGCGATGGTACGACGCGACCACGTTCATCCCCCACGACCCATTCGCCCTGGCGCGCACGATGGGCGTGCGCCCGTTCCTGCTGCAGCCGACCTTGCCGGCGAACAACCCCGGCACCTTTTTCGACTACCTGCCCGCTAGTTTAAGCGCGCTCAACCCGTCCGCCTCGCCCACGGCCCACGTACCCACCAGTTACGGCTCGCCCTACGACTTTCACGGCCGTGGCATAACGGGCGTCGACATTGCCGGGCACGAATTTTACGCCGGCACGCCCGCCCTTTCCTGGACCTTGGTGCAAAACGACCCTTCGTTCGCCAACGCGCCGTTGAACGACGTGGCCGACAACCCCGCCGACCTCGACCTCTCGCCCAATGCGCAGCACGACGGCTGGCTTGACCTCGAAACCACGCCCCCGACTCGCGTGACCAAGGACCAGCCATTCGGTCCCGACGAACTGTCGCACATCCTGCGCCCACTCGACGCCGACATGCTTCAAAGCCCGTCGCGGCTGAACCACCTCGCCAATCTGTCCACAAACAACATGACATCGACCTATGCGGCGATGACCACCTACGGGGGGACGCTTCCGCCTTGGCCGTTCCAACTATCCCAGCGTTGGTCGATGACCACCGACAGCCGCGCTCTGCCTGTTCCCGACACGGCATTGCTCGACTTCGCCGCAACGTACGCGGGCCAGCAGGACATGATGAACGTAAGCATTTACAACCCTAGTCCCTACTCCCAGAAACTGCTTCCCCGTTGGAACGGCAACAGCATTGTCGACCTGATGCGCGCACGGATCCTTGTCGAGAACCAAGGCAACCCGAACTCGAGCTACGGCTTGGCCAACAGCCCCGACCTCGCGCTGTTCGGCAATGTCAACGGCAACCCGGCCGCCACGCCCCCCGTGTGGCCGCTGTTGGCGCCGGAGCTGATCGAGGGGCTCAAGCTCGACATCAACCGCCTCTTGGGCAATGGCCGCGACGACAACCTCAACGGCGTCGTCGACGACCCCAACGAATCGCTCATGACGGGAGGCGAGCAACTGCTCGATCCGACGGAGCAATACAACGCGCCGGGTGCGTTGGGCTACGTGGTCGCGGCGCTCGTCGACCAGAACAACGACGGACTCTATCCCAAGTTTGACAGTATCGCCGTCGTTCCCGCGGACGCGACCAACGCCGACTTCCGCGCCCGCCAGTTGCTGGCGCGTCAGCTTTACGTCCTCATGATGCTGCTGGTCGACGACCGCTACGCGCAGGCCAGCATCTTCAACCCAGCGGCCATGCCGTGGCCCAGGCCGATGTCGCAAGTGCCGCCGTCGGCGCTGACGACCCAGGCGCAAGCCGCTTACGTGATCGCGCAGTGGGCGATCAACGCGGTCGACTTCCGCGATGCCGACTCGATCATGACCCCGTTCGAGTTCGACTTGCACCCCTTCCTCGATGACGACAGCAACCCGGCCAACGGCACCTGGGACGTCGACGACGTCGTGTTCCCCGCCAGCGGCGTTGTGTTTCCGCCCAATCCGCTGGCCACGCCCGCGGACGACTTGACCGCTTGGCGCGGTCTCGTGTTTGGTTGCGAGCAGCCGGAACTGCTCATCACCGAGACGGTCGCCACGCACGACCGCGGCACCGCCGACACCAACCAGGCCGCAGCGATAACAAATCCACCGTACCCGGCGGCCGGTCTCGACACCTATGTCAACGAGGTCGGCAAGGTGCCTCCCGATACTGATTACGACCAGATTCGGAGGCCACGCGGCACGTTGGCGGTCGAGCTTTACGCCACGGGCGCCTCGATCGACGCCCCGCGCTACGACACGCAATCGCTGACGACGCAAAACTTGTTGCCGATCGCCGGCGTGGACCTCTCGAAAGTCTACGTCGACGTACTCGGAAATCTCTCACCGGTGTGGCGGCTCGCGGTGGTCTACTCGCCGCTTGGGTACGACAAATATACCGGCGCCGCGGCGGCCCAGGCGCCCTACGCCCTTGACCCACGGGTGCCGGTGCTCCCGTCGGTGCTCGCGTCCAACGTAATCCACCGCGTCGCGTATTTCGGCACCGGTGTTACCTCGCTCAATAACCATGTGACCGACATTCCCCCATGGCAGACGTTCTACGTCGACCAGTTCACGGTGGCCGGCACGCCGCTAGTCGTTCCGGCGGGCCAGTACGCACTGATTGGCGCGTCGGCCGTCGACCCCACTTCAGGCTACGTCTCGACGTTTATCGGAGGGCGCACGAATACGGCGGATACGACGGTTGGGCCAAACGGCAAGCAGAACTTATATCCGATGCAGCTTCGGCTTTGGGGCAGTAGCCCGTTCGGCGTGGGGACGTACCCCGGGACAAACCCGAGCGCAGTTGTTGGCCTAGGGCCGTACATCGCGCCGCCGGGGTTGGCCGGTAACATCAAGCAGGTGTTGGGCGTGCCCTTGGCCCATAACCTCTTTGCCGCACCGCTCACTGCGCCGTTGGCCCAAGGCACCGCGACGGGAGTGGCCTTCACATCGCGGTTCAGCCTCTCGGAGCCCGAGAGCGGATATCCGGTGCCTGCCGGAATGCCCCCTTCCTACCTCGACGACGACGGCTTTTACTACTTGACCGGTGCCGGCCAGCCGGTGTTCAAATATCCGCAGACGCCCTACGACAGCCTGCTCCAGCCCGTACCGAGCAACCCAGGCCAAACAAAAGCCAACCCCAACATCGGCGCTGACGGCACGAAAAATCCCGTGTTCACCATACCGGGCTACACAACAATTTACCTGCAACGGTTGGCGAACCCGCTGGAAACCTGGGATCTTTACGCCAACCCCTACATCACTGTCGATAGCATGCCTGTCGACTTGAGCGCGTACACGGGCGAGGCGTGGCCGCCGCCAACGGCGGGCGTGACCCCGTACGAGCCGAAGTATGGCGGCGGCGTTGGTGGGGTGGCCGCATTCGACAATCTACGCCGCGGGCAGCCCCCGACAGGCCAAACATTGCCCATGCTCGACTCGCCCAATCTCTGGCGTCCGCTGCCGCCCGTCGGGTCCGCGTACTTGCCTCAACCTGCGTTGGGCACTTGCGGACTCGGGATACTCGGGCAACCGATGCCGCTACTCTACTCCACGCTTGGTTACCTGAACCAGGAGTATTGGTTTACCCCAGCCCTCGTGCAAGTTACGCAACCGAATTGGTCGAGCGGCTTCTATACCCCGTCCAATCTAGTAGCGTGGCCGAACGTGCTCGCGATAAGCGCGCAGACGGGAGTTTCGGCGTATGAGTATTTGGGCGCTCCGCTCGTGCCGTTCCCCTGGCTTACCTGGAACAATCGGCCTTACGTGAGCCAGTACGAGTTGATGCTCGTTCCGGCCAGCGGACCCTCGAGTTTGCTAGGCGATCTCGGCCTGCTGGGCGCCCGCAGCGCGCAGACGACACCACCAGGCACCGCAGGCGCGGCGCTGAACCAGTACGCTCCTTCTCTTCTGTCGTCGCCAATAACGACGCTGCCGTTCGCGCAGTTCGGCCATTTCTTGAATTTCTACGACGACACCGCCCCCCCCCCTACGAATGTCCCCGGATACAACGAGATTTCTCGCTTGTACCGCGCGTTCGATTACATCCATGTTCCATCGCGTTATGCGGGCACACAAGAGATGCTCAACCCCGCCCAGTTCGTGGGGAACACGGCCGGCGCGCACCCGTTCCACCCGCCGTTCAACTGGCTCAACCAGTATCGCGAGCCGGGACGGGTGAACCTCAATACCATCTACGACCCGCAGGTGTTCCAGGGAGTGATGGACGATTATCCGGGGACGTGGAACGCGACCGCCTCCAACCTCTGGCTGCAACTCATCGGCAGTCGGCGCGGCTACGGCGGGGTTGGCGGAGCCATCTTTGCGCCCAATGCGGCGATGCCGACGATTTTCGCCAACCCGTTCCGTGCCGCCGGCACGTCGCCGCTGGTGCCCCTGGCGAACATGATGAACGTCGATCTTACCAACCCAAACCCGTTACTGTGGCAGTGGCGCGACGTCAATTCGACCTTCCTGCGCGCTCTGGGCTCGGCGCCCGGCGGTAACTTGGGATTCGATTTCAGCATGTTCGACGCCAACAGTTTCGACACAACCAACCTTCCGCCCTACGTCTCGCCAAGCGGCGGTGGTGTCGCGAATGAGCAAGTCCCACCCCCAACCAACCAGCAATTCCTGTATCGTTACGCGGGTCGCAACCCGTACTTCGAGTACTCGCCGCAGTCGCGCCTGGGCAACCTGACCACCAACCACTCGAACGTCTACGCCATCTGGATCACGCTGGGCAAGTTCAAGGTCCAGCAGGGGCCCGTATCGGCGAACGGCCCCGACGGATATTACCTCGTCCCCGGCGGAGAGCTTGGGGCCGACACAGGCAGTTCGGTGCGTCCCAAGGCGTTTTACATTTACGATCGTTCGATTCCCATGGGCTTCATCCGCGGCGAGGATTTGAACAACGAGAAGGGAGTGTTATACGAGCGCGTGCTGCAGTAGGGGTTTGGTCATTGGTCATTCGTCATGGGTCATTGGCAAACGACGGATGGTGGCGGCGTGGCACCGCGCGCCACGAGCGCGGGCTAAAGCCCACGCTACGTTGGGTGTGTACCGCCCACCAACGGGTCGACCCACCGATGGCGCGGATTTCACCGATTGAAGAATGGCCGACGATACGGTGGTAGGATTCCGTGACAGAAAGATTACTGACAGGAAAATTTTTCTGTCAGTAATTTTCCTGTCAAAAAAACGAACGTGTTCAACATGATGAACCCAGGTGATGCCGTGAAAACGAAACAAGTCCTTCATCCTTCCCGCCTTCGGCGGATTTCGCCCCAAGCTCAACATCCTTCCCGCCTTCGGCGGAAGGTGGGCGATGCCCACCGTACGCCTGCCGCCCGGAAGGTGGGCGATGCCCACCCTACGCCCTGCCGCCTGCCGCCTGCCGCCTGCCCCATTCATCCTTCATCCTTCATCCTTCACCCTTCCGGTCATCCTTGCGCGGCGCCGCGCCGCGGCTTCACGCTGGTCGAGATCATGATCGCCACCGTGCTCACGCTCTTGCTCATGATCATGGTCGTGCAGATTTTCGCCATGGTCGGCACCGCCACGTCCGAGACACGCGCGGTGCTGGAACTGAACGAGCGGCTGCGCAACTGCAAGATCACGCTGCAAGCCGACCTGCGCAACATTACCGCGCGCATGCTGCCGCCCTTGAAGGTCGAAGACCATGCCGGTTATTTTGAATACGTCGAAGGGCCCATGGGGCCTGTTCCGACCCTGGCGATGCAGCCGATCGACAGCATCCGCGGAATCCCCGATACCAGCGTGGGCGACATCGACGACGTGCTGATGTTCACCACCCGCAATGAGAGCCAGCCGTTTTACGGGCGGACGCGCGTAGCCGTGACGACGGGCACCGCCCCCAACCAATTGACCACATGGACCGACACGACGACAATGTCGCAATACGCCGAGGTCTGCTACTTCGTCCGCGGCAACACGCTCTACCGTCGCGTCCTGCTCATTCGCGGCGACCTCAACGTCAATGGAACCTTTCCGCCCGCAGCGTCGTTGAGCAGCAACTATAACTATCCTCCTCCTATAGGTCTTCAAGCGTACCCGGCCACGTATAATCCGCCGTTCATTTATGACATCAGTTTTTACGACAAGTACGACATTTCGGTCCGCCAGGAGGGGGGCACCTACGACAAGTCGCTCGGCAGCAACCCAGTGCCGCAACTCGTGGCCAATTCGCTGAGCGACTTGACGCGCCGCGAGAACCGCTACGGCCACCAGCCGCACGCCTACCCGTACGACACGCGGTTCTGGGGGCCGCTGGGCCTGCCGACCTTGCGCGAGTGTACGTTTTACACGAACTTCTTGGGATACTCCGGCCTGCCGCCGACCGCCCATTGGCCGTTCCCGTTTTACGAACCGAATCCGAACCTGGCCACGATGAACATCGCGCCGACCGAATCGAGCACTCTCTGGGCCAGCCAGGGCTTCACGCCCCTGTTGGGTGTGGCGCCCAACACGTATCCCAACGGACCTTACATCTATCCGTATCCCAGCGTTGCCGCCGTCGCATCGGAATATCAGAACTACTACCAGCACGCCACCATGGTAGGTTATAATGGGAACTTACTGCCGGGCGGCGCCACGCCCAACACGTACCCCGGCGTCACCGTCACCGGCAAACTTCCGCTCCAGTATATCTACCTGACGCAGAACGGCGTTGGGCAGAATGGCGTTCTCCCCTCGGTGATCGACTGCTGGCGGTATCCGAACTACGATTATTCCTGGGACCAGGTTTCGCCGTTCAACGGGGCGATCGCCGCTTTTTCGCTGACGCCTGACGAGACCGATCCCATCAACCCCGGCCAATACGACGCGAGCACGCGCGTCTCTGACGACGTGATTCTGACGAACGTCATTTCCTTCGACGTCAAGGCCTGGGATCCCAACGCCCCGCTGGTTTACGGGACGATTCCCCCCGGTTCTCCCCCCGGTTCCACGACCCCCGGCAACGCGATGCCGACGACCTACCTGCCGGGCGACGGCGCCAACATGGTCAACATCAGCGGCACGAACTACCTCGTCAACGGCACAAGCTATCTGGCCGCCTTGCTGGCTCTGGGAAGCACCACAACCATCACAGGCTATGGCGCCTACGTCGACCTGAACTACCAGTATCAGATCGGCAATTCGTATCCTTCGATCTTTTCAGGTCCTGGCAACCCGAACTCGCCCTTGCAATTCATCTACGACACGGGCTGTTTCGCGTACGAGGAGGACGGCATCGACCAGGACGGCATCTACGGTCCGGACCAGTTTACCAACGGATTCGACGACAACAACATTGGGGGCGTGGACGACATCACGGAGTTGGAAGGTCCGATTCCGTATCCGTATCCGCTGAAGGGGATTCAGATCAAGATCCGGGTGTTCGAGCCGGACAGCCGGCAGATCCGCGAGATCACGGTGGTCGAGGACTTCTTGTGGGAGTGAGGCAGGCGAGCGGGGGGCGTTAGCCCCCTGTTTCTCCGCGAAGCGGGAAGTCGAAAGTGGGCGGGAAGAGGGGAAAAGGGGGAGGAGGAGAAGGGGGGAAGGCTTTTTCGGCAGCGCGTGCCGGGTATGATGAACGCCAAGTGAAATAGCCTTTCCTTTGGGGAACGTGAAGATGTCCATCACCATTTCCGCGATTTTCGAGGAGGGCGTTCTACGCCCGTTGCAGCCGCTTCCATTGCAAGAGAAGCAGCGGGTGCGTATCACGGTCGATGACGCCGAAGATGCGGTCGCAGCGACGTTTGGAATCATCGGTTGGAAGGGCGACGCCGCTACGGTTGAGCGGATCGCGCTCGATCCGGAGTTCGGCGTCGACGAGGCGCCATGACATTTCTCGACTTGCCCGCTGGGGCATCCGTTTACGTCGATTCAAATACTTTCATTTATCACTTCATGCCTCATCCCCAGTTCGGCGCAGCCTGCGCCGCACTGCTTCAACGAGCACAAGCGCGGGAATTCTGGGCGCATACTTCGTCGCATGCGCTCAGCGAGGTCGCTCATCGGACGATGACGCTCGAAGCCATGTCGACGTTGGGTTGGGCGGCGAAGAACATCGCGCCGAAGCTCAAGCGGCACGCGACGGAGGTTCAATCGCTGACGCGATTTCGTCTCGCCATCGACAAGATTCCAAGTCTTGGCGTAAACGTCATCCCGATCGACTACTCGCTGGTACGCGCCGCGACCACGATAAGCCAACAATTGGGTCTGCTCAGCGGCGATGCGCTCGTGGTTGCAGTCATGCGAGCTCACGGCCTGTCCCACCTCGCGAGCCACGACGCCGATTTCGACCGGGTGCCAGGAATAACGCGGTACTCTCCCGCGTAGCTCTACGACACGGGCTGTTTCGCCTACGAGGAGGACGGCATCGACCAGGACGGCAGGTACGGGCCGGACCAGTTTACCAACGGATTCGACGACAACAACATTGGGGGCGTGGACGACATCACGGAGATCGAAGCCCCTGTCCCGTATCCAGCGCCGCTGAAGGGGATTCAGATCAAGATTCGGGTATTCGAGCCGGACAGCCGGCAGATCCGCGAGATCACGGTGGTCGAGGATTTCTTGTGGGAATGAGGCAGGCGAGCGGGGGGCGTCAGCCCCCTGTTTGTTTGTTTGTTAGGCGTTAGGCGTTAGGCGTTAGGCGTTAGGCGTTAGGCGTTAGGGTGGCGAGCGGGGGGCGTCAGCCCCCTGTTTGTTTGTTAGGCGTTAGGTTTTAGGCGTTAGGCGTCAGTGGGCGAGCGGGGGGCGTCAGCCGCGTCAGCCCCCTGTTTGTTTGTTAGGCGTTAGGCGTTAGGCGTTAGCCCCCTGTTTTGGCTGTTCTGTGAACTTGGAATTCGCGTGCTGGCAGGCTAGAATGTGATTGATGGCTCGCTGAGACCGCTCATGCGCGAAGGGGGAACGAATATGACCCGATTGGTTGTTGAAACGGAAATCCGTCGCAAGCTTTTGGACCTGAACCAGCGCCTCGACTTTTGCGACGAGAGCGGACGATTGCTCGGCACGTTCATTCCGACGAGCGAGCGATTGGCCGCCGAGCGAGCGAGGCCCCCGATCAGCAAGGAAGAGCTCCAGCGCCGCCGCAATGAGCCCGACTACACGACGGATGAGGTCATCGCGCACTTGGAGAGCCTGTGATCTACCACGTCCGTTGGAAACGAACGGCGCAGGAAGAATTGGCCGATGTGTGGCTTTCGGCGACCTCCGATGATCGAGAGGCGGTCACACGCGCCGCGCGGAATCTGGACGAGCAGTTGCGCCTTGACGCGCACGACCTAGGCGAGTCGAGGACGGGCGACGAGCGAATCGTGTTCGGCTCACCTCTGGCGGCCGTTTTCGAGGTGGACCAACAGCACTCGGTCGTTCATGTCTTGCAAGTCTGGCGGTATTGATTGCGCCGGGATTCGGGTGTTCGAGCCGGACAGCCGGCAGATCCGCGAGATCACGGTGGTCGAGGATTTCTTGTGGGAGTGAGGGAGGCGAGCCGGGGGGCGTTAGCCCCCTGTTTCTCTTAGGCGTTAGGCGTTAGGCGTTAGGCGTTAGGCGTCAGGTGGCGAGCGGGGGGCGTCAGCCCCCTGTTTGTTTGTTAGGCGTCAGGCGTTAGGCGTTCGGCGTCCGTGGGCGAGCGGGGGGCGTGAGCCCCCAGTTGGTTATCCCGGATTATTCATGGTCCCGTAGCTGCTTCGCAAGAAGTCAGGCCGTGGACACGAGTTACGCCAGAATTCTTGCGAATTCCGCTACAGTACAGTGCGCGAGTTCCTCCCCGGACCATGAATAATCCGGGCTAGCAGGACGAGGGCCTGTACGATGATCTCCCCGCGGCTTCCCCGACCGCCTCTTGCCCGCACGAACGTACAGCGGTAGAATGTAACTGGCTTCGTTGTCAGTTCTCAGTTGTCGGTGGTTGTCGATGACGATGGCACTCTTTACCGCTTCACGTCACAGGTGCGGCGCGGGTCGGCATGGCCACCAGCGGCGGCGACAAAACCATCACGACCCGCCGATGTCCGCAACCGCGATCGGCCCGCAGTCGGGCTCATCGGCGGCCAATGCGGCGATTTCGCCGAAAAATGCGAACCGAATCGGCCGTTCCGGCGCGCGGCGGTCGCCAGTCCGCGCGCCCGGCATCGCAGGGGGGGCCCCCCTGGCCTGCGCAAACGGGATCCCGGGTTTGAAAGCTTGGGGCAATTCGATCCCGATTTTACGCAGGCCAGGGCCCCCCACCTGTCGAAATATACTGCACGCGGAGGTCGTGCCTAGTTTATGGGCAGGCTCGCGCAAACCGTAGGCAGCCCGATGCCAAAGCGATGAACCAAGACGCAGTGGATTAAGTAATCGCCCAGCGAAAAAGGGTTCATCCGGATATTGCGTACCAAGCGGCGCCACGACGGGGTACTGGTTGGAATTGGCTGGCCAACAGGGGCCGGCGACAATTTGGATCGACACTTCCACGTGAAACCCAACCTTCATCTTTCTTGGAACCCGTACTCCGTTTGGACGTCACACGCGGTTCTGTGGCAAAACCACCCACGCATCTCCATGCACGAGCCCCTTCTTTCAAGCCCTTGGTACGCAGTTTCCGGATGAACCCGAAAAAGGCCCATGAAAATCCATAGAAAACAGTTTTTCGGGTCAAGGATTTTGGCCGATTTGCCAGCCACTTCAGCCGCCGCCGAGGGCGGTTGGTTGTGCCCAGTTTTTAGGCAGCGTCGCGTAGGGGACGCGGGCTGAGGCCCCCGTTCGGTTCGTCATGTCTGGGCCACACCCGGCGGCGCGATCGCGTGGGATTCGGCGACGATGGGCGGGGCGGCGGTTCGTGTCGGAGTCCGCAGTCAAAGCACCTTGAGCGCGCAGCGGTACGTTACCCCCCACTGGTGTGCGGACGCTGCCGCCGCGCGAAGTGATGTCGCCGCGATCCGGAGCTCGTGCCATAAGGCCAATGGCAGCCGCTACTTGCGACGTGCAACCAAGTACCCCCCATTGGTGTGCGGACGCTGCCCTTGGGCCCAGGTCATTGGCGCGTGCGCGCATGCACTGCGCAAGTCGAATAACTGAAACAGTTTGCGAAAGACTAATAGCCACCCCCCACTGGTGTGCGGACGCTCCGGACGCTGAATTACCCTCCTTCTATCAGCACCCGGCAAATCACCGCGGCGACTTCAGCGCGATCCAGCCTTGCGCGGGTGGTGAATAAGATGGCGCGCTAGCACGGCTCCCTGAGAACCCCCCGTTTCCATGCATCGCCCCGGCCTGATGCCGCCGTAGGCGGCATCAGGCCGGGGCGAAAACGGATCGTTTGGCCGCGTGGGTGTAGCGCGCCATCTTTTTCACCCGCCAGGCAAGCTGGCGGGGGTCGCAGCCGAAAGACGCTCTGCCGCCAGCCACCACTTTCTGGTCGCAAAACGTCTCATTCATGGCCGCGTGCAGTATAGGGTGGCGAGCGGCAGGCGAGCGGGGGGCGTCAGCCCCCTGTTTGTTTGTTAGGCGTCCGTGGGCGAGCGGGGGGCGTCAGCCCCCTGTTTGTTTGTTAGGCGTCCGTGGGCGAGCGGGGGGCGTCAGCCCCCTGTTTGTTTGTTAGGCGTCAGTGGGCGAGCGGGGGGCGTCAGCCCCCTGTTGGTTAGGCGTTAGGCGTCAGGAGGCGAGCGGGGGGCGTCAGCCCCCTGTTTGTTTGTTAGGCGTCCGTGGGCGAGCGGGGGGCGTCAGCCTCCTGTTTGTTTGTTAGGCGTCCGTGGGCGAGCGGGGGGCGTTAGCCCCCTGTTTCTCTTAGGCGTTAGGCGTTCGGCGTTAGGGGCGAGCGGGGGGCGTCAGCCCCCTGTTTGTTTGTTAGGCGTCAGGCGTTAGGCGTTAGGCGTTAGGCGTTAGGCGTCAGTGGGCGAGCGGGGGGCGTCAGCCCCCTGTTGGTTTGTTAGGCGTCAGGCGTTAGGCGTTCGGCGTTAGGGGCGAGCGGGGGGCGTCAGCCCCCTGTTTGACCGGGTGGCGAGCGGGGGGCGTCAGCCCCCTGTTTGACCTGGTGGCGAGCGGGGGGCGTCAGCCCCCTGTTTGACCGGGTAGCGAGCGGGGGGCGTCAGCCCCCTGTTTGACCGGGTGGCGAGCGGGGGGCGTCAGCCCCCTGTTGGGTCCGCGTCGCGGGATCTGGCGTGTCGTGGACCAGGCACCATGACCTTTCTCGACTTGGCGGTACTGGCAAAGTCGGTTTGCCGTGGTAGACTGTGTTGATGAGCAAGTCCCCTGCCATAACCGAAGCGGATATCCTCGAGGAGGTCGTTGCTCAAGACCAGCCTGGGCTATGTCCGGACGTGGCGCGCGCCATTCTAGAATTGAAATTCAGCAAGAAAGCAACGCGGCAGATTCGTCAACTGCTACGGAAGAACAACCAGGGGACGATGGCCGCTCAGGAACGAGTGGTCTTGGAAAAGTACCTGCGGGTCGGGCAGTTCCTCGACATTTGGCACGCCAAAGCGAAATTATCGCTCAAGCAATCGGGTGACGTCCGTTGAACGATGGCCAAGTCGCGGCGACGGTACGTTTTGGAACGCGCGCGAAATTGTTGCGAATACTGCCAACTTCCACAGGCGAGCAGTGTGTTGCCGCACGAGTTGGATCACATCCGCGCGCAAAAGCACCACGGCCAAGACAACATCGAAAACCTCTGCTTGGCCTGCGCGTTCTGCAATGCCTTCAAGGGTACGAACGTAGCGGGTTACGATCCGAAGAGCGGTGGTTTAGCCCCGCTTTTCAATCCAAGGCAGGACGCTTGGCATGATCATTTCGCGTGGCGGCGCGCGGTGCTCGTAGGCAAGAGCCCGAGCGCCAGGGCGACGATCGACGTGTTGAGGATCAACGACCTTGACCGCGTTGCCCATCGACAATCGCTGATTTCCTTGGGTGTCTTCCCACCCGTCGATTGATCCGCGAGATCACGGTGGTCGAGAAAGGAGAAAGGAAAAAGGAGAAAGTGGTTAGGCGAGCGGGGGGCCGGGATAGGTGACAGTGGCGAGCGGGGGGCGTCAGCCCCCTGTTTTCCGGACGATCGACTTGGCGAGCGGGGGGCGTCAGCCCCCTGTTTGTCTAGAGAAAGGAGAAAGCGGGCGGACGGGGGCAGGGGCGAAATCCGCCACGGGCGGGTAGAACGGAATTCATTCCGTTGCCGAGATTGAACGCGGTTGTGTATAATCAAGGGGGAGATGCGTTTGGCGACGCATAGCAACGATTTGAGGGATCTGTTCATGACTCATTTGACGATTGATCCGTCCACGCTCGCCAAGCTGCGCAGCCTTGGCGAGGTAATGCGACTCAGCGACGAATCCGGTCGCATTCTCGGTTACTTTCACCCGGTGCCGGAGATCGGCATTGAACGAGGGCCGACAGACCGATCACCGTTCAGCCATGAGGAGCTACAGCGACGGCGGCAGCAGCGTGCCGGTCGGCCGTTGTCCGAGATCCTCGAGAGCTATCCGCCCACATGAAGTTCAACGTCGTTTGGACGCCCGCGGCGGAAGATGACTTGGCCGGCGTTTGGACGGAAGCTCGTGATCGCGACGCCGTGACGTCCGCCGCGCATACGATCGACCGCCTCTTGTCCCAAGACCCGGATTCCATCGGGGAGATTTGTTTTGACACGGTGCGCTCGCTTTCCGTTGCTCCGCTCGGCGTCGACTACGAGGTCATTGAAGCGGATCGCATCGTGTTCGTTTTGGCGGCGTGGGATTCCAGCCGGTCCAACCGTGCCTGAGGAGCAGGTACGAATCACCGTGGACGGCGTTGACGACGCGGTCGCGGCGACGTTCGGGATCATCGGTTGGAAGGGAGACGCCGCCACGGTCGAGGGCATCGCGCTCGATCCGCAGTTCGGCGTCGATGAGGCGCCATGATTTTTCTCGACCTGGCGGCCGGTGAGTCGATCTTCGTGGACGCCAATACTCTGATCTACCACTTTACGCCCCACCCGCAATTCGGAGCCGCTTGTGCCGCGCTGCTTCAACGGGTGCAACGCCGAGAATTGACGGCGTATACTTCAACCCACGACTCGCTCGTACGCGCCGCGACCACGATGAGCCGGCAATTTGGCCTGCTCAGCGGCGATGCCCTCGTGGTTGCCGTAATGCGCGCTCACGGCCTGTCCCACCTCGCGAGCCACGACGCCGATTTCGATCGGGTGCCAGGAATAACTCGCTATGCTCCGGCATAGCTCTACGACACGGGCTGTTTCCGTATCCGCTGAAGGGGATTCAGATCAAGATCCGGGTGTTCGAGCCGGACAGCCGGCAGATCCGCGAGGTCACGGTGGTCGAGGACTTCTTGTGGGAGTGAGGCAGGCGAGCGGGGGGCGTTAGCCCCCTGTTTGTCTTAGGCGTTCGGCGTTAGGCGTCAGTGGGCGAGCGGGGGGCGTCAGCCCCCTGTTTGTCTTAGGCGTTCGGCGTTAGGGGGCTCATCATTCCTCACGCGACCACAACTTCCGCAGGGCGTCGGGCGTGGCGGTCGTCTCGATCGCTTGATGGACGGCGCGCAGCAAATCCACCTCGGTAATCTGTCGAATCTCCGGCAAGAGCCGAGGTCCATCCGGGCCGAACTTGAGCTTCAACGCCAGTTCGATGCCCGCCAACAGGCCTTGCTTGAGGCCCTGCTCGAGGCCCTGCTCGCGGCCCTGCTCGCGGCCCTGCTCGCGGCCCTGCTCGAGGCCCTGCTCGAGGCCCTGCTCGAGGCCCTGCTCGAGGCCCTGCTCGAGGCCCTGCTCGAGGCCCTGCTCGAGGCCCTGCTCGAGGCCCTGCTTGAGGCCCTGCTCGCGGCCCGCTTCCAAGCCCGCTTCTCGGCCCAGTCGTTCGACACTCGTCACGTACGGCATCTCTTTCTCCTTTTCAAAATCACGAATCTCATCCGAAAACAGGGCTTCCAGCGGCTTGGGCAACTCCATCATCCAGTCGATCAGACGAAACAACTGGCGAACATCCTTGGCTCCCAAGCCTCGCGCGTAAAGTCCCTTGACGAGCCTGAGCTTCCAAACGTGCCGCAACTCGGAGTCTTGACGCGTTTCCAACGTCTTCAAATGGGCCAGCACGACGACGGCGAACGGGTTCGGATTGGTTTCCAGCGCGGCTCCGTCCGCCGCGTAGTCGAGCAGCTTGACCGCTGGAAACCGGAACCCCAACGCGCAGCCCCACAAACTGTAACCGAAGCCGGCCGGCCGCCATTGCAACCGATCGTCCCCCAAGATCGCCAGGCTGACCACCATTCGATGATAACGATCGAACAGGCGGTAGTTATAGACATACATTCGTTCGCCGAAATCGGGTTCTTCCTGGCTCTGAACCTCGACATGCACCAGAACCCATTCCTCTTGGCCGTTGAGACGCCAGACCTTGACCAACTTATCGACGACGCGCCGGCCCTGCTCCGCCTCGCGCACGATCCGCTGAAGTTCCTTGTCGAGCATTTCATAACTACGCCCCCAGTCGATCTCGGTGTGCGCCTGTGGAAAAAAGAACGCCATGAACGGCTCGAAATAGCAGTCCAAAGCCTCTTTCCAGGGGCTGTCGAAGTCGCTCAAGCGAACGCTCCTTGTGTGTGTCAAGGTAGTATTCTAGGCGCCGATTGTCGCGGAGTCGAGAACGACTTCGTCGACGACAACAAGAATGGCGCCGACGACGTGGGCGAGATCGAAGCCCCGCCCCCTGTTTGTCTTAGGCGTCAGTGGGCGAGCGGGGGGCGTTAGCCCCCTGTTTGTCTTAGGCGTTAGGCGTTAGGCGTCAGTGGGCAAACCTAAGGCGTTAGCCCCCTGTTTCTCTTAGGCGTTAGGCGTTAGGGGGCTCATCATTCCTCACGCGACCACAACTTCCGCAGGGCGTCGGGCGTGGCGGTCGTCTCGATCGCTTGATGGACGGCGCGCAGAGAAAGGAGACAGGAGAAAGTGGGCGAGCGGGGGGGCGTCAGCCCCTGTTTGTTAGGCGTTAGGCGTTAGGCGTTAGGGAGGCGAGCGGGGGGCGTCAGCCCCCTGTTGGTTGGTTAGGCGTTAGGCGTCAGGTGGCGAGCGGGGGGCGTCAGCCCCCTGTTTTCCCAGCGGCCCCCTGTTTGTCCCGCGCCGCGGGAAGTCGGAGGTTGGAACGGGTCGGCGCGGCCTCTCCGCCGGCGTTTCAATTTTGTGCTCCGCCGTGCTAGAATAATGGGGTCTGTCCGACGGGTATCTATTCAATAGTGTCACGGATCATCCAACCTTCGCGGCCGGAGGCGCGCCAACGTGTGGGCCAGAAATTCTTTGTTCGTCGGCTTGTGCCTTGCCGGGCTGATGGCCCTGGGCGCCAGCTTGTCGCCAGTACACAAACCCAAGCCGCACAGCGACTTGCGACCGTGGTTTTCGTCCGCCGCGGGCTTCGGGGCCACCGTTGCACGTGTCAATGCCGCCCTCGACGCGGACTGGGGCGGGCGAGGGATTCAGCCGGCCGGGCGGGCCGACGCGCTGACGCTCGCACGCCGGCTGTCACTGGCCCTCGTGGGCACCATCCCTTCCGTCGAGGAAATACGGCGTTTCGAGGCACAACCGTCCGAACGGCAACTCGCATGGTGGCTGGCCGGCATCTTCGCCGACCGCCGGCACCACGATTACCTTGCCGAACGGCTGGCCCGCGCCTATGTCGGCACGCGGGACGGCCCGTTCCTCATTTACCGCCGCCGACGCTTCGTCTCTTGGTTGGCCGACGAGCTGAGCGAGAACCGTCCCTACGACCAAATCGTCAAGCGGCTGATTTCCGACAGCGGCGTCTGGACCGACCAGCCGGCGACGAACTTCATCACGGCCACCATCAAGCCCGATCAAGGAACGGGCCCGGACGAAAATGAACTGGCGGCGCGCGCCGCGCGGGCGTTTCTCGGCATCCGCATCGACTGCGCCGAGTGCCACGACCATCCCTTCGAGCCTTGGAAGCAGAGCGACTTCCGCGGCCTGGCGGCGTTTTTCGCTCAAACTCAGCAGACGTTCACCGGTATCCACGACGTGGCGGGCGAGTACCAGGTCGAAGACCCGCTGAGCGGCACGTCGGAGAGCATCGCGCCGCGGTTGCCGTTCCCGCCCGAATTGCCGGGTGACGGCGCTGTGGCCGACGGCGCTGTGGCCGACGGCGCTGTGGCCGACGGCGCGCGGCGGTCGAAGCTGGCCGCCTGGGTGACTCACCGCGAAAACAAGGCGTTCGCACGCGCCGCGGTGAACCGGATGTGGGCGCAGTTGTTCGGCCGGCCGCTGATCGAACCGATCGACGACATCCGCCCGCGCGCCCATTTGCCGCCGGCGATGGACATTTTGGCCGACGACTTCGTAACGCACGGCTACGACTTGCGGCGGCTGATCGCGTTGATCGCCGCCAGCGAGGCGTTCACCCGCGACAGCCGAGCGGAGCCGGCGCGACAGGAACGCGAGATCACGCCGGACCACGAGGAAAGCTGGGCCGTGTTTCCGATCGTTCGGCTGCGGCCCGAACAGGTCGTGGGGGGGTTGCTGCAAGCGGGGTCATTGGAGACGATCGACTACGAATCGCACATCGTGATTCGCACCCTCCGCGCCGCGCAACAGATCGGCTTCGTCAAGGAGTACGGAGACGCGGGGGACGATGAGTTCGCGCCGGCCAACGGCACGGTCCCGCAGCGGTTGTTGATGATGAACGGTGAGCAGGTCCGCGACCGGATCAAGGAGAACCTGGTGGCCAACGCCTCGACGCGGATCGCCGTGCTGGCGCCGAACGACGCCAAGGCGGTCGAGACGGCGTACCTGGCGGTACTCACGCGGCGGCCGACCTGCGACGAAGCGGCCCACTTCGCCACCGCTTTGGGCGATACGAATGACGGCCGCGACCGCAACCAACGACTGGAAGATCTTTTTTGGACGCTGCTCAATTCAACGGAGTTCGCATGGAACCACTAACTCGCCGGGGCGCGCTGCGGCTGGCGGCGCTGGGCGGACTTTCATGGCTCACGCCCCTGGCGCATCTTTTGGCGCGCGAGGCGGAAACGACGGAAGGCGACGGGCCGGCCCAGTCGTTGATCTTCCTCTGGCTGGCCGGCGGTCCCAGTCAATTGGAAACCTTCGACCCGCACCCGGGCACGATGATCGGCGGCGAAACGAAGGCCATCGAAACGGCCGCCTCCGGCATCCGCATCGCCGCGGATTACGCGCGGCTGGCCGAGCGGATGGGCGATGTGTCGCTGGTGCGCTCGCTGGTCAGCAAGGAGGGCGACCACGAACGGGGCACTTACATGGTGAAAACCGGATACCGGCCGAACCCGACCGTAGTCCACCCTTCGATCGGCGCGATTTGTTGCCAGCAGCTTCCCGTGGGCGAGGCGGAATTGCCGCGGCACATCGCGATCTTGCCTGGCCAGTGGCCCGCGCTGGGCGGACTGTTGGGAAAGCAATACGACGCCTTCAGGATCTACGACCCGGCGAACAAAGTGCCCAGCATCGTGGCCCAGGTGCCCGGATCGCGTCTGCAACGGCGGCTTGACGACCTGGCGGTTGTGGAAAACGCCTTCTCCCGCGGCCGGTCGCGGCAAGCGCGCGCGACGCTGCACCGCGACAGCGTTGACAAGGCGCGGACGATGATGAGTTCGGAGCAGGTCAAGGCGTTCGACGTCGGCTTGGAGCCGGCCGAGTTGCGAAAGGCGTACGGCGATACTCCGTTCGGCCGTGGTTGTCTGGCGGCGCGGCGTTTGATCGAGGTCGGCGCGCGCTGCGTCGAGATCACCTTGCCAGGCTGGGACAGTCACGCCAACAACCATGAGGTTCACCGCAAGCTGGCCCAGACGCTCGACCCGGCTTTGTCGTCCTTGCTAAGCGACCTGCGCCGGCGCGATTTGTTGAAGAAGACGATCGTGCTTTGCGGCGGCGAGTTCGGACGCGCGCCGCACATCAACCCCGCGGCCGGTCGCGACCATTGGCCGCAAGGTTTCACGATGCTCGTGGCCGGCGGGCGGGTACGCGGCGGCTTGGCGATAGGCGAGACCGACCCCGCGGGCGAGCGCGCGGTGGCGCACCCCCATCAGGTTGCGGACTTGCACGCCACGGTGCTCACGGCGCTGGGCATCGACCCGCACCATGAGGAGTTGGCCCCCATCGGCCGGCCGATCCAACTCAGCGAAGGGCGGCCGATTGAAGAATTGTTGGGATGAGGGGTGGGAGCCTATCCCAAAACCGTGCCGATACCGAGAAGGCAAAGTAGCGACCAACCGTACAGAAAGCAACCGTGCAGGTATGCACGTATGAAGCGTAGACGTGCGTACATAACGCGCCGCCGCAGCAGCCGAGGTGAGGGCGAAAAACGCGGCTTCGGCGTAGCCGAAACTGCGCATGAAAAAACTGGCAAAACCGTACATGTTCCGACCAGGAAATCCGTCTCGGCGGATTGCCCGGCCGTAGACGCGTTAAGACCTCCTCGAACGCGACGCTTATCTGTGCCGCCACGCGACGATGCTTTCGTCGGGTAAAGGTACGGTTTTGCCAGTTTTTTCGGAGCCTTGGGGCGCCCCTGGTCGTCGGCCATGTGAACACCACTATGCCGCGCCCTGAATCGCGGACCAAATTTTTTCTAAAACTGGCTCTACGCGGTTGAGACGATTGCTGGACGGAGCGGCGCGAGGCATGGTGGATGGCCGCGTGACATCGGGCGGTTTGGAGGTTGTATACGGCGTCTCGCGCCGAACCTACGATCAATCGACGTCGCCGTGGTTTTCGACCGGGAGCCGAGCAGCCGTTCAGAACGATCACCCTGGACGCATGGCGCGAGATCGTCGAAGTCGCGTATGAGGAGGCGCTACTTGGCGACGACCGCGCGCGTCTTTGGATTCAGCGCACCATTGGATTCGCAGACGCCCAACGCGAGCGCTCGGCAAAGGAGCGGCCGTCATTTGAAGATTAGCCGCGCGCGCCTGTTCCCGACTCGGCGCTGCGCGAAAAAAAACGATTCCGAAACCCCTCCCCAAGAGATCCAAACGGGCGTGGGGTAAGGCGAAGGGGGTGAGGCAATCGGATGCCGCTTTCGCGGCTGGCTCAAGACGTCATGGGGTATTCGGAAGTCGTTTTTTTTCAACGATCCGCTTAATTACTGGTTTTTCAAGATTCGGCTTTCTAGTGTTCGGAGCAACAGACGCCGTTTTTTTTCGAGCGGCTTTGCCGCATG
>Ga0307373_10002374_pt1 | contig 34049 bp, 32 predicted proteins | sample OX2MG_FD_202534 | JGI IMG/M metagenome (GOLD analysis project Ga0307373, IMG submission 202534) | Soil microbial communities from Risofladan, Vaasa, Finland - OX-2 | ecosystem: Environmental > Terrestrial > Soil > Coastal area > Acid sulfate soil | place: Finland: Risofladan, Vaasa | collected...
CGGATGCTTCCCGGCACGGAGATCGGGGCGGCGCTCACGGCGTTAAGTCCGCTCGGCGTCGACGTGCTCGGCCTCAACTGCGCGACCGGACCGATCGAGATGTACGAACCGCTGCGCAACCTGGCGGAAACTTCCCCTGTGCCGCTGTCGTGTCTTCCTAACGCTGGGCTGCCGAGTGTCGTCGATGGCAAGATGCACTACGACCTCACGCCGGACGCCTTGGCCGAGCACCTGTCGAAGTTCGTCACGGAATACGGCGTGCAAGTCGTCGGAGGCTGTTGCGGCACCACGCCAGAGCACATGGCCCGCGTGATCGAAGCGGTTCGTCCGCTCTCGGCGGCCAAACGCTCGCCGGTGCTCGAACCGGCGGTGGCTTCCATCTACTCGGCGACCAACTACCAGCAAGACCGTTCGGTGTTGCTGATCGGCGAGCGGACCAACGCGAACGGCTCGAAGAGATTCCGCGACGCCATGTTGGACGGTGACTGGGATACGTGCGTCGGCATTGGTCGCGACCAGATCAAAGAGGGCGCCCACATCCTCGACGTGTGCGTCGACTACACCGGGGCCGACGGCGTGGCCGATATGAACGAACTGATGAGTCGATTGGCCACCCAGTCGTCAGTGCCAATCATGGTCGACACGACCGAGACAAAGGTCGCGCGCCAAGCCCTAACGTGGCTCGGCGGCAAGGCGCTACTCAACTCGGTCAACTTAGAAGAGGGCGACGGACCGGGCACGCGTCTCGACGGATTCCTCTCATTGGCCGCGGAGTTCGGCGCGGCCATCGTCGCAACGTGCATCGACGAAGAGGGACAGGCGCGAACCACCGAGTGGAAAGTGCGCGCCGCTCGCGCGATCACCGACCTCGCGGTCACGCGCTACGGCCTCGACCCCCACGACATCTTTATCGACACCCTGGCGCTGCCACTGTCGACGGGAATGGCGGAGTCGCGACGCGACGGCATCGAAACCATCGAAGCGATTCGACGCATCAAGGCCGAGTTGCCCGGGGTGCGAACGATTCTCGGACTCTCCAATGTCTCCTTCGGTCTCAACCCGGGCGCGAGACAAGTGTTGAACAGCGTCTTCTTGCACGAATGCTCGGAGGCCGGTCTCGATGCGGCCATCGTGCACGCGTCGAAACTGTTGCCGCTCAATCGCATCGACGAAGAGGCTCGGCGAGTCTGCCTGGACCTCATCTACGACCGGCGCAGCGACGACTACGATCCGCTCACCGTCTTGCTCGGACTCTACGAGGGCGTCTCGAGTTCGAACGCCGCGACCAGTTCACTCGACGACCTCGAACTCAACGACCGGCTGCGTCGTCGCATTATCGATGGCGTGCGTGTCGGCCTCGAAGGTGACCTCGATACCGCGATGGCTGACGGCATGGCGCCGCTCGACATCGTCAACCAACTCCTCCTCGACGGGATGCGCGAGGTCGGCGACCTGTTCGCGTCGGGCGAGATGCAGTTGCCCTTCGTCTTGCAGAGTGCTGAGACCATGAAATCCGCGGTCGCTCACTTGGAGCCACACATGGAAAAGAGTGATCAAGGCGGGCGCGGGCGCGTGGTGTTGGCGACGGTGAAGGGCGACGTGCACGACATCGGCAAAAACCTCGTCGACATCATCCTCACCAACAATGGGTACGAGGTCTTCAACCTGGGCATCAAGGTCGGCGTCAACGAGATGCTGAGCGCCTTGGAAGAGCACCACGCTGACGCCCTGGGGATGAGTGGACTCCTGGTGAAGAGCACGCTCGTGATGCGAGAGAACTTGGAGTTGATGAACGAACGCGGCATGAGCCACGTGCCGGTCCTGCTCGGTGGGGCCGCACTCACGCGCACCTACGTCGAACGTGACCTCCGTCAGGTCTACAGCGGACGGTTGTTCTACGGCAAGGACGCCTTTGAAGGTCTGCGAGTGTTGGACCGCCTCGGTGAACTGCGCCTCGGCGCTGAAGACGACCCCACTTTCGGGCGCGAGATCTCAGAGCGCAAGGTCTTTCGACGCATCCGCGGCGACGCCGGTGAAGCACCCGAAGGTCTACCCACTCGCAGCCCCGACGTCGAGGACGACAACCCCCTCTTCACGCCACCGTTCCTCGGCAGTCGCGTCGCCAAGGGTATGTCCGTGGACGAGATCAGCGACTATTTGAACTTGACCTCTCTCTTTCGCAATCAGTGGGGCTTTCGACCGGAGAAGGGTGAGGACGACCCCGCCTTCAAGGAGCGGGTCAGTGCAACTCTGCGCGGGCAGTTGGCGATTGCCAAAGAGGAGTCGCTCCTCGTGCCTCAGGTCGTGTGGGGCCACTACGCGGCCGCCTCAGAGGGCAATGAGCTGATTCTCTTCAGCGACGACACGCGCACGAGCGAGTTAACCCGATTCACGTTCCCACGCCAACGGGTGTCGCCGTTCCTGTGCATCTCAGACTTCTTCCGGTCAGTCGAGAGCAGTGACCTGGACTACGCCAGCTTCATGCTCGTCACCATGGGATCACGCGTTTCCGAACGATGCCAAGAACTCTTCTCGGAGAACCACTACAACGATTACCTCATGCTCCACGGACTCGGGGTCGAGATGGCCGAAGCGCTCGCAGAGATGTGGCACAAGCGCATCCGTGGCGAACTCGGCTTCGTCGAAGAAGACGGTCCGACATTGACGGGACTCTTTCGTCAGAAGTATCGAGGCGGCCGCTACTCGTGGGGTTACCCGGCCTGTCCCGATCTCGCCGACAACGCCAAGGTCGCCGAATTGCTCGAGAGCGAGCGCATCGGCGTCACCGTCTCTGAAGGATTCCAGCTCCATCCTGAGCAGACCACCGACGCGATCATCTGCCATCACCCCATGGCCAAGTATTTCGTGGCTTAATTTGGTGCGTTCACTACGCTTCTAGAGAAGGTCGGCGCACTGCGCCCGTGGGACCGGTCGCCAACGCCATGATCCGGGCACCTGGGACCTCCATGGGTCCCATGAAGACCGTTCCTCCGCTTTGGGTCGCGGTGGCACCGAGGCATTCATGTCGTTGGTCGTGAAGTACGGCGTCATGACACCCGCGCCTCCCTCACCCTGAGCGAGTCTCATCACTGGAGCCGTCGGAGTTCGCGATCGAGCAGTAACCCATCATCTCGTCACCTACATCCCGCGTCCAGCCGTAGAGCGCGGAGTAGAAGATCATGAGCTTCACGCTGCTCAGTGGTCTCGACCATGACGCGTGCCCAATTCGTTATTCCGTTTGTGAGCATCAAGTTTGACCATGCCGAACCATTTCACTGCCCAATACGCCGCGCCACGGCCCCGATCGAACTGTCGCTGACACGACGGTTCCAGCTTGGTTAAGGAGAATATTGCCTAGCGACGACTGGGTGCCGCCACCGGCGTGGCGTCGCTTAGGGCCTCGCGAGCGTGATAACTCGACCGAGTCAATGGGGACGACTGGACGTGCTTGAGCCCCAGGCGACGACCTCGTTCAGCGAGATCGTCGAACTCCCATGGTTCCCACCAACGAGCCACGGGCAGGTGATCGGCGGTCGGGCGCAGGTACTGACCAATTGTCGCGATCGATACACCGACCGCAGCCATATCCGCGAGGACCTCTTCCACCTCATCGGCGCTTTCACCGAGTCCGACCATCAACCCGGACTTCGTGGTCAGGCCCGCGTGGACGCTTCTCGCAAGCACGGTGAGCGAGCGCAGATATCCTGCGCTCGGTCGAACCGCTCGTTGGAGCCGCGCCACCGTTTCCACGTTGTGGTTTAAGACGTCCGGCTGCGCGTCGATGATGAGTTGCAAGGCCGCGGCGTCGCCCTTGAGATCACTGGTGAGTACTTCCACGTTGGTCTCGGGCGAACGTTCGCGAATGGCGCGAATCGTCGCCGCGATCGCACCAGCCCCGCCGTCACCCAGATCGTCTCGCGCCACACAGGTGATAACAGCGTGCGCCAGTTTCAAACGAACGACGGCTTCGGCGACTCGCTCAGGCTCGGTCGGGTCGAGGTCGAAGGGCTTGCGAGTATCGATCAAACAGAAGCCACAGGCTCTCGTGCAGCGTTCGCCGTTCACCATGAAGGTCGCAGTCCCGGCCGACCAGCACTCGAAGATATTGGGGCAACCGGCTTCCTCACAGACCGTGACGAGTCGCAGGTCTTGCGTCAGCGTGCGCAGTGACTGGTATTCCTCGCCCATGTGCGCTTCAATGCGGAGCCACTCTGGTTTGCGACTTCGCAGCGGCACGCCGGCGTCGGGATCGACACCGGCTTTTCGCAGACGCCGCAGCAACGCTCGCTCGGTACCGATCGTCGCCGCACTTCGCTCGACGCGCGCCACGCCCGCCCGTCCCCCGAGTCGCGATTCCAGTTCGACGCCGAGTCGTTCATCGACGTCCGATGAGCTCACATCGAGGCCCAGCGACGTCATCGACGCCACCGGCTTATCCGCGATACCGCAAGGGACGATGGCCTTGAAACCTTCCATATCGATATCGACGTTCAACGCCACCCCGTGCAGCGTGCGCCGATGTCCCCGTTCGTTGCGCTCGGTGCGTACTCCGACGGCGGCGATCTTGGAGGGCAGGCCATCGGCGTCCGCCCAGACTCCCGGGTACCCGTCGAGGCGATCGACTCGACCAAGTCGGCCCTCGGTGTCGAAGTGTCGCACCGTCGCGATGACGGCGTCTTCGAGTCTCGTCACATGGAGCTTGCCGGCCGAAGGGTCGTCGGCGACGGTGACGATCCCCCACGCCACCACTTGGCCGGGTGCGTGATAGGTCACGTCGCCACCACGATCGGCGTCGATCACGACCGCGTTCAATGACTCCGGCGGCACCAAGAAATGCTCTTCCTGCGTACGAACACCTCGCGTATATGTCGGCGGATGTTCGAATACCAAGATGTAGTCGTCAGATGATTGCAGGAGCGCGCGCTGTAAGTCATTCGCCTCAGCGAAAGAGACGCGTCCTAAGTGGCGACGGCGCAACACTTAACGTTCGCCTTCGACGTCGAGACCGGCGAGCAATTGACTTACCCGCTCGAGATAGCTCACCGCGGCAACTGGTTCACAGACCCGGTGATCGAAGGAGAGTCCCAGCACGAGATGGCGCCCGATTCCCACGGTCGCACCTTGGTTTTCGTTGAGGATTACCGGAACCTGTCGCACGGCGCCAACCGAGAGCACGGCGACCTGCGGTTGGATGATGATCGGCTCCGTCCAGAGCGTGTTCACACTCGGCGCACCGAGAACGGTGAAGGTCCCGCCCATTAGGTCATCGGTCGTGAGATGACGTGAGAGGACCCGCTCGTCGAGTTCACGCACGCGACGAGCAAGAGCGCGCAACGTCAGACCGGCCGCGGCGTGGACCACCGGCACGAGCATTCCGTCATCTGCGACCGATCGCACGAGACCAAGATTGACTGTACGGTGCACGACAAGTTCCTCGCCCGTGAACGTCGCGTTAAGGAACTCAAACTCCGCCAGCGCCCGAACGGCGGCGAGACTTACGAGCAACTCGTCAGTGACCGCGACACCGTCACGCGTCGTGCGACCGAGCGCGTCGAGTTTGGCGAAGACGGCGCCGTCGGCCTCGATGGCGACAAATCCGTGTGGCGTCACTTGGGCCGAAACTGCCATGTGCTCACCCATGCGACGTCGGCCATTGGAAAGAGCGACCACCACCTCTTCGGTTGGGCCGTCGAGGACGGCTCTCTCGGCGTCACGACGCGTGATCGATCCTCCCGGACCACTGCCTTGTATTGTCGACGGTTCGACACCGCCGTCACTCAGGATTCGACGAACTACCGGCGATACCACCACGCCATTTACTACGTCGTCACTCTTCTCGACCACTGGCTTTGGACTCACTGGCGCGACGGCGGATTCCTTCTGTGGCTCATCAACGATCGGTGCACTCGGCGTACTCGGCGCACTCGGCGCACTCGGCGTCGTCGAAGCAGATTCATCAATGACGGCGACTCGTGATCCTGTCTCGACCGTGTCGCCTTCCTCGGCCAGGATCTGGGTCAAGACCCCCGCCGCTGGTGAAGGCATCTCGGAGTCAACTTTGTCGGTGGAGACTTCAAAGAGCGGCTCGTCTCGCGCAACCGTATCGCCCACCTTCTTGAACCATTGGGTGATGATTCCTTCAGTGACCGACTCGCCGAGTGACGGGAGCGTAACGTCTGCCATGCTGTCAACACTAACGGCGTTGAAATTGCGGCATTTCGGACGAGCTTTCTGAAATCGGCGAGAACTGCGTACCGTCCGAAGCCGTACGCGCTATCCGATCACCATGTGCTGAGTACCGTCGATGGTCTCTCGCGCTATATCCAAGTGCCCGGCGTGACATGCCGTCTCAGTCACGACGTGCAGAACCAGCTCGCGCAGGTTGGAAAGACGCCACGAACCAAAGAATTCGGGCCACGCGGCTGGTTCGTCGCTCGGAGCGTGGACAGCGATCACCTCGTCCGCGAGCGCGCACTCCTTCCTGTATCGCTCGATCGCCGCGCGGCCACCACCGGGTGCAACATCCCAGGCGCGCTCCGGATCACCGGGACGCACTACGGATATGCCGGCGAAGACGGCCCGGAACCAGAAGTACTCGACGTCGAGTGCCAAGTGCTGAATCAGTCCGGCCGGAGTCCATCCAGTCGGGACAACTGAGGTCGTGAGTTGAGCCTCGCCAAGACCGTCGACGGTGGCCAAGACGTGTTCGCGCTGGAGTGTACGCTTGACGAGCTCGAAATCGTCCACGAAGTGTTCTGACACGCGACGGCCTGCGGCCACTCGCTCCAATCTTTAGATCGAGTGTTCATGAGCGCACGAATTCGGATTCGAACCGTCAAGGGATATTTACGCTGGTTAATTCCTACCCACTACACACAATTTCTATTTCCGTTGCAAGCGATTATTGGGTCTAATGACACGGATCCGCCGAACATGACTTGTCGCGGTTCCCACTCGCTGGTTGGTGACTGTTGTCTTCGGCGAGACGGGTAACGCCAGCACAGGGTTGTCTGTTGCGTCGGGCCCCGTACATCCTCACGCAGGTCAGGCGATTGCTAATTCCGAGAAACGTCAACCCTGGAGGCAACCCCATGTGCGTTCACGATGCACGAACGGTCACGGTGAGAAAGAAGATCCGGCTCGGCATTAGGCACTCGGGGTAACAAACTGGGTTGCCGACGGCTGAGACACGAGCATTACCGGTCGCTATCGCGCGAAAGACGGAGAGACCGGCGACGGGGTTCATCTCGGGCACGGAGATCAAGACCCGCGTATTAGAGGAGACCGCAGTGGTCCAAACCAGCGGCGAGGAGATAAGTCGCACGGTCAAGAGGTCGCCGACGGCAAGGACGTAGTGTCGGCCGTAGTCGGCCAGCCTCACTGTGACATTGCGGGGCCGAGTGATGACGAAGGTGGTGACGGTGCGAAGAGTCAGGCCTAGGAGACCAGCCTTGAAGGTGTAGCGGCCGGCCGGCACGGCCAGATCAGGATGACCGCTCCGCTGATCCCAGGTGAGCCGGTCGCGGTACGTGGCCCCTGGGGCGAGGATGCGGTGGAGCAGATACTCAGCGCACGGGGCCGGACCTCCACCAAACCAGCACGAAGCCCAGACCGTGACGCCGGCGGAGTTGGAGAGGACGAAGTTGGGTGAGATCGGACCGGTGGTGTACGAACAGGCGGTGCCGGAGTGGTTGTGCAGAGCAATAGTGACGTGCACCAGAGCGCCCGATGAATAGCGCAAATGCTCGGGCGTCGCCGAGAACGTGACCTGGCTCGGAGAGCAGGCAGAGGGGTTAGTAGTGGACGCGACGGCAGCGCGCGCACTGCCGAGGACGGGTAGGGCGGCCAGTACGAGGGTCGCGATGACGAGACGGCTACATAATCGCAAAGAAACCTCCTACCTATACTTCTTACTGTCCGGTCAGAGCGAAGTGTTGCGCACGGCACCAGAAATGAGAGAACTGACCTTGATTCTCGGGTTTGTGAAGCTCCGAGACACCGCCGACTCCGCTCCTACGGTGACTTTTGCACCTTCGCGCTACCACCATATGAAAATACGAGTGCCCGAGCGACAGTAAGTGCGTCGGCATCTCTGACATCTCTGGGTGTAGGAGGAAGGAGGTCATCCCAGATGGCGAGACAAGTGCCGCGAAGTTGAACGAAACCCTCTGGTCGTGCGAAGAAGAAGACATGGAGGTGCGCTCCACCGTCGCCCCATCGCGAAACGTGCGCGCGAGCTACGTGCGGCAATGTTTCGATAGCTCGCGCGATATGTACGACGAGTCGTCCCAACTCACCTGCTAAATCGTCAGACAAATCCGTTAGGTCTAAGTGTTCCTTCGGCAACAGCATCAGCACGAGTGGTGCACCAGACGGCTCCGAAAACGTGAGGAGCCGCCAACGGTCGTCCTGCCATATGTCACCTCGGCCCACTGCCGCACAGGAGTCACATGAAACACCATTTTCGCCTCGTCGAGACGGCTCGGGCAGTTCCGGCGTCTTGAGGGGAACGACTCGAAGGCCCTCGGGTTCAAAAGGGAAGATCTCCCATGCCGTTAGGCGCGACAAAGGCATTCGCCCTTCGGCGTCCGCCGCTTTGAGAGCACTTACATGAAATTCATCGGGCGTGAGTGGCATTGACGGATCGTACATTGGTCCGGTGGAACTTTGAGACGTCCAAAGCACTGGCGGTAACGGAAGATCACTGGTTGTGCCTGAACGCGTTGGTACCCACGGCGATCTACTCGAAGACTTCGCTCATCTCGATCACCCTGTCACGATGGGCTACCCAGAGATAGCCGAGGTAAATAATGCCGATCGCGAACCAAATGATCACTACGATCCCCGCTCGATCGATAGGGTACGGCAGCGGCGAGACGAACTTGAAGAGCGAGGTCTTGATACCGAGCGCGGATAAGAGCACCGGGATGAGAATGAGCGAACTCACGACGGGGATCACGAAGTGCACGAACCAGTTGAACTCTGAACGTTGGCGGCGAAAGTAGTAGCCGAAGCTCGAGATATTGATGACGATGTAGATGCAGATCATCACCGCCGAGAGAATCGTGGCGAGCAGCGAAAAAGCCTCGACCGGACCGTAGTTGAGCGCGAGCGGCAGCGCGATGACGACCGTCGCGAGGCTTTGGACGAGGATGCCCACCACCGGTGATGCGTAGCGCTTGTGCGTGCGTTCGAACACCGACGGGAACACCCTGATACGACCCATGGCGTACCAGGTCCTCGTTGAGGCCACGAGCGCCGAGTTGCCGTTCGCAAAAAATGAGTTGATGATCGCGATGAACACGACGACCCAACCGAGTCCCCACAGCTTTCGCGCGAACACGATCCACGGGCTTCCACCACCAAGTCCTCCGTAGGAAGCGAAGTGCGCCGAGCCGACGAAAGCCGCCGCGGCGTAGGTCGTAAAGAGATAGAAGATTCCCACGACCACGCAGGAAAGAACGACCGCTCGTGGCACGTTGCGTCGAGGCTCGCGCGCCTCTTCGGCGAGCGGCCCGGCCGCTTCGAAGCCAACGAAGGCCAGCATCACGAACACTCCACCGGCCACGACGCCCGACATCCCGTGATATCCCTTGATCGTGGCGTATTTCAGCGTGAAGACGCTCCAGGTGTTCCCGCCGGGGGCAGCGTGAACGATGAGCCAGATGGAGAGCGCGATGAACACCAGCATCTCAAAGGCACCCAACACAACGCCCACCCACGTGCTCAACCTCACCCCTCGGTATCCGATCAGGGCAGTCAGCACCATCGCGAGAAGCATGAAGCCTATCCACGTAGCTCTGAAGTCCCAGCCGAACTCCTCATTAAGAATGCTGCCAACGAAATAGCCAATCAGCAGGTTGACAATTGGGCCGACGAGTCCGGTGATCATCGCGTAGCCCCACCCCACGAGAAACCCGATCGTGGGGTGAATTCCTTGGGAGGGGTAGGTGTAGATACTGCCCGCCGAGGGGAGATGGCGCGCGAGCTGTGCCATGGAGATGGCAACCAGCACCGCGGCGACCAGCGTGAGCAGCACCGACAGCGGGAGCGCGCCTCCGGCGTAGACCGCGCCCACGGCTAGCGAAGTCGCCACGGCGCCACCGGGCGCCATGAAGGTAACTGATTGAAACAAGACGCCCGGAAGGCCGACGACGTGTCTGGCGAGACTGGTTCGCCCGTTGCTCGTCTCTGGCACGGTCGGTGCTTCAGCAGAACTCTCACCGCGATTCATAGGACCTCCTCTGACAAAGCGTGGGCGGCTATCTACTTGGTCTCAACCTCGATTTCTAACTCCGCTTCACCCCCGTCGTTGGGCAAATGCTCGACGATGACGAACTCAACCGGACTGCTATGTTGCACGGTGCGCGAGACCGTGCATAGGACGTCTGCGGTCAATCGTCGCGCCACCTCGATGTCTTCGTCACTGACTCCCGCGCCCTCGGGCAATGCGTAAAAGACCTCTATGGCTTCCAATCGTTCGTCGCTCGCCCGACGACCTCGCACTTCAATCTCAAGTCCGCCGAGAGGGTGACCACGGCGGGCTAACACCGTCGTGAAGTCAATCGCCGCGCAACCGCCGATCGCCGCGAGCAGCATCTCGATGGGATTGAATCGTTGCCCCTCCCAACCGGTGCCGATGGACAGCTCCCCGCCACGAATGTTGAGCGCCGACATGGACCCGTCTGCCGAGACGTTCACTCGCACGGGCGTGATCGCGTGGCGAGGGTGAGTGGTGTGCCGACGCGAGATTGCGCCCGACTGTTCGTCCTCGGGTCGAATTGCATCCACCATGAGGTCTCCTCGCCGTGAGTACTTTCACAATTGCGTGATCCCAGAACGTTCTATTGGCTCCGCGGCCACTTTCGTTCACTCAACAGTGAGTTGGCTGACAACGGCATTAAGACAAAGTGTTCCTTCATCCGAGAATCCTCGCGGTGTCTCTAGGTGAATCTAATCCGCGTGAAATCAACCAACGTGAAGTCCCCGACCGGCGAGCGCGATGAGCGTCTCACCAAATGTCTCCGACAGAGACGGGTGCGGCTGGATGAGCGCGGCTGCCTCTTCGGCGGTCGCCTCCCAATTGACGGCGAAGTACCCGGCGCCCAGTTGTTCGGTCACCCACGGCCCGGCCATGTGCACTCCCAAAATCTGGCCGGCCGTTCCATCGGCGCGCTTCTCAGCGATGATCTTCACGACGCCCTCGGTGTCACCGATGATCTGCGCTCGGCTGTTGCCGCCGAAGGGGTCCTTTTTCACGACGACGTCATAGCCCTTCTCCTTGGCGCTGGCTTCAGTGAGTCCACAGAACGCCACTTCGGGATTCGAGTAGATGGCCCACGGAACGCGGTCGTAGTCGACTGGGACACTCGGCTCGCCGAGGATGCTCTTGATCGCGACGATCGCCTCGGCGAATCCGACGTGCGCCAGCTGGGGTGTGTTGGCGACCACGTCGCCCACCGCGTAGACGTGGGGATTGGCGGTGCGCTGACGTCCGTCCGCGACGACGAAACCGCGATCGTTGATTTCGACGCCGGTCCCTTCGGCCACTAGACCTTCCGTCCGTGGACGGCGACCGACTGACATGACGACCATGTCCACGGCGACGTCATCACCGTCTTCGATCAATATCGTCGTCGAACCCTTCTTCGGCGTATGACCGGTGATTGTCACGCCAGTGCGAATCTCGATGCCGCGCTTCTTGAACGATCGTCCCACGACGTTCGCGACTTCCGTATCGCAACCGGTCAGGATCGATGGCAGTGCCTCCAGGATGGTCACTGTGGTGCCCATATCGGCGAGCAGCGACGCGAACTCACAACCTATGGCTCCGCCGCCGATGACCGCAGCGGTGGCCGGCAAAGTTGAAAGATCAAGGAACTCGTCGGAGGTGACGACGATCTTGCCGTCGACATCGAAGCCGGGGAGCGTACGAGGCACCGAGCCCGCTGCCAGGATCACGTTGGCGCTCTTGGTTATCACTCCGGCGTCCGCTCCGTCAACGATGGTGACGCTGCCGTCAGCTTCCAGCCGCCCCGTGCCCTCGAAGATGGTGACCTTTCGCCCCTTCAACAGGCCGGATAAACCTTTGTAGAGGCGATCGACGATCTCGTTCTTCCGGTTCTGGCTGACCGCGAAGTCCACTTTGGTCCCCTCGCTGGTGATGCCGAACGCTCCCGCATGCTCCACCGTTCGACGAACGTGCGCGGTCTCCAAGAACTCCTTGGCCGGGACGCACCCACGGTGCAGGCAGGTCCCACCCACCTTGTCGCGCTCGATAATCGCCAGGTTGAGTCCCGCTGAAGCTCCGTAGAGGGCGGCGGCGTAGCCTCCAGGGCCACCTCCGATGATGATGACATCGAACTGCTGGGCCTCGTTAGTCACGTCTTTTCCTTCAATCTCGTAGTGAATGACCCCCTGAGGAATCCTAATGTTTATGGCCGTTCGCCAATTCGTGAAGTGCCATTGATTACGAGTGACGACCCCGTTGGGTGTCCGCCGCTTCCGTTGCGAGCACGTCGACGAACTCGTTCATCGCGTCGCCCGAATGTCCCTTGACCCACGAGAAGCGCACGTCGCGGGTGTCGTTGAGGACCAAGGCGAAGAGATCCTCCCATAAGTCGCGATTTGCGACCGGGCGACCTTGTGAGTTCTTCCATCCGCGACGCAACCACCCGGCGTACCACTTGTCGTTGAAGCACTTGACGACGTACGAGGAGTCGCTGACGATCTCGAGCGGGCTCTCCTCGTTGGCACGGAGGGCTTCGATGACGGCCATCATCTCCATTCGCTGATTCGTCGTGTGTGGCTCCGCTCCACTGGCGAAGTCGTCTCGCCCACTCGCCCAGGCCCACCCACCCGGGCCGGGATTGCCGCGGCAGGCGCCGTCGGTATGAATCTGCTTCATATGCTCCGGGTGACCCACGAATCTGATTCGGTGGTGAAACGGGTAACAGCTTCCGGCAGCTCACCGCGAAGGACCTGGCCGAGCGTGACGTGCTCCAGCACTTCGCGAAGCGCCCCGCGCACCGCGATCCACACGTCACGCAGATGCGTGGCTTCACCTTCGTACTCCAACGTCTCGGGTCGCATGCCCCGAACGCCAGCCATCGGACCGCTCACCACGCGAACGACGTCGGCGATCGTGATCTGATCGGCATCGCGGGCCAACTTGAAGCCACCTTCCGGTCCGCGCTGGCTGTTCACCAGACCGCCTCGACGAAGGTCCGAAAGAATGGCGCCCAGGAACTTGGCCGGGAGGCATTGCTCCTGGGCCAGATGCTCGGCGCTCACCGACACGTCACTCGCCGCCAACGTGAGTAGTGCACGTATGGCGTACTCGGTCTTGGCGGGAATCTGCATTTCACCATTCTGCCCCACGGCGCCGATTCTCGAGCGCTCCTAGGGTGGGCCCCGTGTACTTGCTCGATCATCGCCATTTCTATCTCTGCGTGCCGCACCGCGACGACCTCGCCACGTTCTTACCGGCCGTCCTTCGCGGAGGTGTCGACGTCGTCCAATTACGTGAGAAGGACCTCGATGACGCGTCGCGGATCGCTGACGCGAAACTGATGATCCCCATCTGTCGAGAGTTCGGAGTGCCGTTCATCATGAACGACTCACCCGAGTTGGCGCTGACCGTCGGAGCGGACGGCGTGCACGTCGGGCAAGAGGACGAGAGCGTGTCGCGCTGTCGAGAGTTGCTCGGACCCGAAGCGATCGTCGGACTTTCGACGCATTCCACGAAGGAGTTCGACGACGCGCTCGATCAGTCGGCGACCTATTTCAGTGCGGGCCCGATCGTCGCCACACCGACGAAACCCGGTCGAGCCGGAACGGGTCTCCAGTACGTCGTGGCCAGTCAGGCGCGAAGTGACCGACCGGTCTTCGTCACCGGTGGCGTGAACGTCGAGAACATCGCGGAGTTGGTGGCGGCGGGCCTCCGGCATTTCGTCATAGTGCGTGCGCTGACCGAGTCGAGCGAACCCGAAGCGGCGGCGAAGCGAATAAGGGACGAACTGGACCAAGCGCTCTCAGCGGTGCCGGTCGAGCCAACCTAACAACGTCGCCACCATTCGGGGATCGGCGCGTAACTGATGTCCGGCACCTTGAATGAGTCGAAGTTCGGCGCGCCCCTCGGCCGCGGCGACGAGGTCGCGGGCGTCGGAGTGAGGTATCTCGATGTCCTCGGTCCCGTGACCGACCATCAGTCGGCGAGGCGGGATCTTCGCGATCGACACCAGCGGATCGATCGCGAAGACGTCGTCGCGCAATGCTTCGGCCGCCAATAGGTCGCGTTCGTCGCCCACGACGCCAGCGATCTGCACCGCCCGTCGGAACTCCTCGGCGCTGCCGCACCACGGCTCGAGATGTGCCGGCGTCGCGAAGGTCGCCACCCCACGAATCCGTTCGTCCTCGGCGGCGATTGCCAAGGCCAGGGCCCCTCCGAATCCGAAACCGGCCAATGAGATCCGGCGCTCCCCCTCGTCAACGCGCTCGAGGATCGTCTTCAGATCGGATCGCCATTGGGTAGCGGAAAAGGTTCCGGTGCTGCCGCCGACGCCCGAGAGCGTGCCCGTCGCGACGATCCATCCCGATTCTGTGGCAAGGTGCTCGGCCAGTTCCGGCAACAGTCCGGCCGCCTGTCGTCCCATGCCCATGGCTCGCGGTAGGCCGTGCACCACGATCAGTGCGTGGCTGGCCGACGGCTTCGCGCTCGAGGCCGCTATTCGAAGGTCCAGGAGCGACGAACCGCTCTGCAGTTGCTCGTGGGCGAGCACCGAGCTAGATGCCTAGGCGCTGAGCCAGAAGTTCGCGGTGATACGCCGGGTCGCCCAAGAACAGTTCCGAACTCTTCGCGCGCTTGAAGTAGAGGTGCGCGTGGTGCTCCCAGGTGAAGCCAATACCGCCGTGGATCTGGATGTTCTCCGCCGCGCAGTGGAAGTACGCCTCGGAACAAAACGACTTCGCGAGGCTCGCGGCGATCGGCAATTCGTCGTTGCGTTCTTGAGCCGCCCAGGCAGCGTAGTACGCGGCCGACTTCGCCGACTCGACGTCCAACAGCATGTCGGCGCACTTGTGCTTTATCGCCTGGAACGATCCGATAGGTCGACCGAACTGCACGCGATGCTTCGCGTACTCGACCGAGTTGTTGAGGACGCGCTGGGCGCCACCGACCTGTTCGGCGGCCAGAGCCGCGGCCGCGACCTGCAAGGTCATCTCGAGGCCGGTCAGCGCTTCACCTTCGGCGCCGACCAAGCGAGCCGGAGCGTCCTTGAAGACGATTCGACTCTGCTTGCGCGTCTGGTCCATGGTGGCCAACGATTCACGCTCCACGCCTTGGGCGTCGCCTTCGACAGCGAAGAGCGACAGACCCTTATCGGTCATTGCCGGCACGAAGATGAGCGACGAGGTGTTGCCGTCGGTCACGTAACTGCGCACACCGTTCAGCACGAAACCGTCGCCGGAGGCTTTGGCCGTCGTAGAGGTTTTCTCGAGGTCCCAAAGACCGGCATCGTCGGTGAGGGCCACGGTGGCGATCGTCTCACCAGCGGCGATACCGGGAAGGTACGTTGACTTGTCCGCGCCAGAACCAACGAACAGCACGGCGTTGGCCGCCAAGGCGACGGTCGAGAAATACGGCGAGCAGAAGAGCGCCGCGCCCATCTCTTCGAAGACCACGTAGAGCTCGACGGGGCCGTAGCCCTGGCCGCCGAACTCCTCGGGAATACCGAGTCCCTGGAGCGCCAGCTCCTTGGCCATCTGATCCCACACGGCCGAGTCGTAGCCTTCGTTGGTCGCCATCAAACGGCGTACTTCGGATTCGGGGGACTTCTCTTCCAGGAATCGCTTAACCATCCTTCGGAGCTCTTCTTGCTCCTCGCTGAATCCAAAGTTCATCGCAGTCCTCTTCTTGACCTACTGGACGGTAATCCCAGCCACTTCGACATTACTCAACCTCGACGCCGGGCGACTGGTGGCAAAATGGAGCGTGGACAGCGTTGAACTGGTCTGGTCAGATGGTCGTGCCGAAGTGCATCGATTCGTCGTGGGACCAATAGAGAACAACGTCTACGTCGTGCGCTGCAAGCGCACGGGTGAGGCGACTCTTATCGATGCGGCCAACGAGCATGATCGATTGCTGCGGGTCGCGAGAAGTCTGGGCGTGACCTCGGTGCTGGAAACCCACGGCCACTGGGACCACATTGGCGCCGTCGAACAGGTCCGTGAGGCCGGCATCGACGTGTGGGTGCGCACGGAGGATTCGGGCATGTTGCCGAGTTACGACCACCTGCTCCAAGATGACACGGTTCTCAAGGTCGGTGACCTTCGCCTGCGAACGCTCCACACCCCGGGTCACACACCGGGCAGTATCTGCTTCGCGCTGGAAGAGACGCCGATGCTCTTCACCGGTGACACACTCTTTCCCGGCGGTCCCGGCAACACCAACCACGACGCGCACGACTTCGCGACGATCATCACGTCGATCAACGAACGCATCTTCGGCGTGTTCGGCGACGACGTGACGATATGGCCCGGACACGGTGCCAAGTCCACCGTTGGTGCCGAACGGCCGCACCTCGACGAATGGGTCGAGCGCGGCTGGTAAAGACCGGTCCTTGGTCCGATTTGGGCCGTTAGGCTCGTCACCGTGTCGACGCCTCTCTTAGAACTTCGCAACCTCCACGCCGAGGCGGAAGGTAACTCGATTCTTCGTGGTGTGGACCTCGTCGTGCGCGAAGGTGAAGTGCACGCCCTCATGGGCCCCAACGGCGCGGGCAAGTCCACCTTGGCCAACATCGTGATGGGCCACCCGGGTTACACCATCACCAGTGGCGAGATCTTGCTCAATGGCGCCAACATTGCAAAATGGACCCCCGACGAGCGAGCGCGTGCCGGTATATTCCTGGCCTTCCAATACCCGGAGGCCATCGCCGGCGTTTCGGTCGTTCAGTTCTTGCGTCAGGCGATCGCCGCGCGAAAGGGACTGGATGAACTCAGCATCCTCGAAGTGCGCCTGGATTTGGCGGAGTGGATGGACCGACTGGGGATGGACCCGGCCTTCGCCGAGCGCCACCTCAATGACGGCTTCTCGGGCGGCGAACGCAAGCGCAACGAAGTACTCCAGTTGGCGCTGTTGGAGCCGGTAGTCGCCTTCCTCGACGAGACCGATTCGGGGCTTGACATCGACGCCCTGCGCGTGGTCGCCAAGGGCGTGCGCACCGTTCGTGGTGAGCACCCGAACATGGGCGTGATCGTGGTCACGCACTACGTGAAACTCCTCGAAGAGATCGAGCCCGACCAGGTGCACATCCTGGTCGACGGTCAGATCGTGCACTCCGGTGACGCGCAGCTCGCCCAACGAATCGAAGTTGACGGTTACGACGCCTGGCGTCCGGTGAGCGCGTGACGAGTTTCAGCGCCAAACGCGTTCGCGCCGACATTCCCCAGTTGAACCGAGTGGTCTTCGATCGCCCCATCACGTATCTGGACACAGCCTCCACCTCACTGCAACCCAACGCCGTCATCGACGCCATGAGCCGCTACTACCAACTGCGCCACGCCAATGTGCACCGCGCGGTCTACCAGACGGCGAGTGAAGCGACAGCCGCCTACGAAGGTTCGCGAGAGGCGGTGGCCCGATTCATCAACGCCCCAGGTGGCGCGAACGAAATTGTGTTCACCAAGAACGCGACGGAGTCCTTCAACCTGCTCGCCAAGTCCTGGGGTGCGAAGAACCTCAAGGCCGGCGATGTGGTCCTGGTAACCGAGATGGAGCATCACGCCAACATCGTGCCGTGGTTCCAGTTGCGTGAACAGACCGGCATCGAAGTCCGTTTCATCCCGGTCACCGACGACTACCGACTCGACCTCTCCCGAATCGACGAGTTGATGCGGGATGTCAAACTGCTCTCCGTCACCGGCATGTCGAACGTGCTGGGCACGATCAACCCGATTCGTGAACTCGCGGCGATCGCCCACGGCCACGGCGCCTTGATGGCGGTCGACGGCGCCCAGTCGGTAGCGCACTCCTTGACCGACGTCGTCGCGCTGGACATCGATTTCCTGATCTTCACCGGACACAAGATGCTCGGGCCGACCGGCATCGGAGTCTTCTGGACCCGAGAAGACATCCTGGATTCGATGCCGCCATTTCTCGGCGGCGGCGGCATGATCGCCGACGTCCGTACCGAGGGTTACACGCCCGCCGACGGTCCGACCAGATTCGAAGCCGGTACACCACCCATCGCCGGGGCCGTCGGTCTGAACGCGGCGGTGTCGTACCTTGAGGGCCTCGGTATGGTCAACGTCACGCCGTACGAACACGCGTTGGCGAGCGACGCCCTCATGCGACTCGCCTTCGAGTTCGAAGGACGAGTGCGGGTCATCGGACCGCACGATATGACCGACCGCGGCGGCGTCATCAGCTTGGACGTCGAAGGGGTCCATCCTCACGACGTTGCCCAGGTGCTCGATCAGTTCGGCGTGTGCGTGCGTCCGGGACATCACTGCGCCAAACCGCTCATGCGTCGCTTCGGTCTCGCCGCCACGGTGCGCGCCTCCTACGGGCCCTATTCCATGCCGAAAGACACCGACGTGTTGATTGAAGCGCTCGCTCACGCGGTCAAGATGTTCGGGTAGTGCTGTGTCGAACCTCGGAACGAACCTCGACGATCTCTATCGCGAAATAATTCTCGATCACTACCGTTCGCCGCGTAATCGAGGCGAACTGGAGTCGCCACCGGCAATTCGAGTCGAGGGATTCAACCCCTTATGTGGTGACGAGATCGTGGTGTACCTCGACGTGGAAGACGGCGTCTTGAAGAACGTCAAGATGGTGGGCAGCGGATGCTCGATCTCCCAATCCTCCGCGTCCCTCATGAGCGCCGCCGTCAAGGGTAAGCCACTTGATCAGGTTCGAGAGACCATCGCCACCTTTAAGCAACTCATGACGGTGCAAGAGGCCACGCTCGCTCACGATGGTGAGGCGCCCAAGGTCGATATTCGCTCGCTCGGCGAACTGGCCGCTCTCCAGGGCGTGATCAAGTTCCCCGTGCGCATCAAATGCGCCACGCTGGCCTGGAACACCCTCGTCCAAGGACTCGACGAGCTGGACTAAGCACCTACGGCGTGCAGGGCACCGGGTCGAACGAAGGCTGGGTCAACGTTGGATTGACCTTCGGTGTCGTGACCGGGTGGTGATTTTTCGTCGTAGAGCTCGCAGCGATGGTCGTGGTAGTCGTGGGCGTAATGACCGGCGGCATTGGCGTTTGCCCCGCGGCGTTCGGTGGCGGGTTCGTCGGGCGGAGCAACGAACCACCGAACAAACTGGTTAGCATCTGCTCGGCTTGGGGTTCTTCGACGACTTCGACGTCGGCTCCGTTGACGACCGCGGGGACCTCGGGCAACGTGTACGTCTGCATCGAATTCGAGTTGTAACTGTGGAACTTGAGCGCCAGACCGATAAGTTCGTTCAGCGAGAAGGTGTTGTCGATGGTGATGCCTTTGGGCAGGTTGGAGAGGAACCCGTTCATGGCGATCGGGTCGTTGAGCTTGCTCTTCACGCGTTCGAACATGGCGCGTAGGAATGACGTCTGGCGATCGATGCGACCGAAGTCACTCGTGGGGTCGTAGGTAAAACCGTCGTTGAGGAGTTCATCGTTGATGGCGGAGTCCGTCATGGTGGCGAAGTCTTTGCGATTCGGCCAGACGGGATGACCACTAAGCGCGTAGTAGTAGTGGCGGCTGCGCGCCACCGCGAGCGCCTCGAATCCATTGACCAACTGACAGCCCGTGTGGGTGATCTCGAGACCGGAATTCGGGTCGATGGCCGGGTAGCGGAAGTCCAGATAGACGCCGCCGAGGGCGACCGCCGAGTTGATCAGGCCATTGAAGTTCACTTGGACCACGTGATTGATGGTGATGCCGAAGTTCGCCTGGATCGTTTTCACCAAAAGTGACGGTCCGTTGGCGTAGTTGACGTTGATGCGATTGAACTGGCCATAGAGCGCCTGGTTGGCCAGCAACGTGACCTCCGTGTCGCGAGGAATTGAGAGAATCGTGATCGTGCCTGCCGTCGGACCCACGTGGATGATCTTGATCACGTCACTGCGCTGTCCGCCAACGGTGCCGCCGCTGGCGCCGGCCTGGGCCGCGACGGCGCCGCTAAGCCCCGCCCGAGAGTCCGAACCGACGGCGAGAATGTTGAACGGCTTTCCTGGTACGGGGTACGAGATACCTTGTACGTGAATCGTCGGTATCAGTCCGAATCGCCAATTGGCATACAGGTAGCCGCCGCCCAAGACGCCGAAGATGAGCACGATGACGGCCACGCCTGCAATGAGCCATTTTCGACCGCGACGGCGTTTCTTTCGACGCTTCGGTGCCCTTCCGGACTGGCGATCGACGGCGTCGCCGAGTGCCATGAGTCGACCCTCGTTCGCGAGGGCTCGTCGTTTGGCACCAGAAGATCTGTCTGATTGGCCCCGAGAAACGCCATTGCTTCCGTCAGCCATCCGACGAGTTTAACCTTCGCCTCGACATACCCACAGTCAAGCGGTGGTGACGCGGAACGGCTCGTACCCGTCTCGCTCCAGAATTTCGGAGAGTTCCGGCCCGCCCGTCGCCACGACCCGTCCCTCACTCAACACGTGAATCGTGGTCGGCGTGAGTACTTGGAGCAGTCGTTTGAAGTGGGTGATCGCCAAGATGCCGCACTCCCACTCGTTGCTCGCCATCGACAACCGTCGCGCCACTGCGCCCAGGGCGTCGACGTCCAGACCTGAGTCGATCTCATCGAGGACGGCGAACTTGGGTCGCAACATTCCGAACTGGACCATCTCGGCTCGCTTTCGCTCGCCGCCGGAAAGGTCGACGTTCACGAAGCGATCGAGGATCTCCGGACGAAGTTCAACGCGCTTGGCTTCTTCGTGCATCCGAGCACGCAGATTGGTCGGATCGACGCCCGCCGCGATCAGCAGGTCGATCGGACGTACGCCCGCGACCTCCAACGGCTGTTGCATCGCCAAAAGCAAACCGTGTCGGGCCCGTTCGGTCGGCGACATGGTCAGAAGTTCGACGTCATCGATTCGCACCGATCCGGCCAAGACCTGATAGCCCGGGTGACCGGTGAGGGCGTGGGCCAACGTCGATTTGCCGGAACCGTTCGGTCCCATGATGACGTGGACCTCGCCGGTCCTCATGAAGAGGTCGAATCCCTTGAGGACTTCTTTGCCCGCGACCTCGACGCGCAGGCCCTCGATCGTCAGTGTCGAGGTCACGGGAGCACCACCCGAAGTTGGCCGTCGAAATTGAGCACGTCGTAATGCGCGACCGGTCGCGTCGCGGGAAACGACATGGGCTCGCCGTCCTTCAATTGGAACATCGCGCCGTGGCGCGCGCATTCGATTTCGGCCGTCTCACAGTTCACTTCTCCCTCGGTGAGACTGAAGTCTTCGTGGCTGCAGCGGTCGTCCAAGACGTAGACGTCGTCTTCGATGCGAACCACGACCAGGACCCGACCTTCGACGCGAACCTGACGCGGTACGCCGCTTTCGTAGTCATCGAGCTTTCCGATGTCGGCGGTCGTCACGGTGTCACCACGTTCACCGTCGCGAGCACTGACGTCACGTCGCGTTCGACCAGTTCGGCCAACTCCGGCGGCAAGTTGGCGAGCATCTCGTAGAAGAAGCCCTGGATCATCAGACGTTCGGCGTCCTCGCGGCTGACACCTCGAGATTCCAAATACCAGCGCTGCAGTTCGTCCAGGGGCCCGACACTCGAAGCGTGAGCACACATGACGTCGTTCTCGCGAATGTCCAAGTTGGGCACGCTGTCGGCGTGCGCCGCCGGAGAGAGCAAAAGATTGTGATTCGTCTGACGGGCATCAGTGCGTTTCGCGCCTTTTTCGATCTCGATCAGTCCGGTGTAGACGGACCGCGATCGGTCGGCGACCGCACCCTTGGAAAGGAGTGTCGAACGCGACCGCGCACCCGTGTGCATCTGGTGAGTACGAAAGTCATGGACCTGGTCGCCGGAACCGAGGAACGTCGTGCGAAGTTCATTCTCCGAACCAGCGCCACGCATCTCAGCGTCATTTCGCGAACGGTTGTAGTGCGCACCGATGCCGACGACGGCCTGACGCAGCCGGGCATCACGGTTCACGAATCCCGTGGTTCGAGCAACGTGCCAGGCGCTCGGGTTCAGGCGCTGATAGGTGATGAGCTGCAGAGACGAGTTGTCCTCCAGCGAGTATTCGCTGAGTGGAACGACGAGGGCGTCCTCGCCGCCCTCGAAGTATTCGACGACCGTCGCGCTTGAGCCCCGACCCAGTTCGATCTGGGTACGTGAGAACGACGCGGTCGAATTCGACAGGTTGAGAACGACGATCGGCTCTTCGACGTTTACACCCGCAGCAACTTGTAGCAGTGTCGTCGCCGGGGCCAAGGCGACGTTAAGGACGGCGAATGTGTCACTGCGGTAACGCTCGGCGAACGACGTGCCCGAGAGCGACGCCGAGGACTCGACGACCGAGACGCTGACCCCTTCGAGATCGTGGCCGGCATTCACGCAGAAGCCGTCGACCACACGCACCACGAGCCCCGCTCGTTCGCAGAGCTGGGCGGCAAAAGGTGAATCGGGGCGCCTCGTGGGCTCAGACACCACATCGAAGTTGTCGAGGTCGAACTCCTTCAGCGGGGCGTAGCGCCAGACCTCGTCGCTCGTCGTCGGCAGCCCGGCCGCTTCGAAGGCCCGCCAGGCCAGTTGTCGAGCGGCGACGTCGGGACGGTCGGCAATGAAGGCGGAGGCTGAATCAGCGAAGATTTTCATAGATATCGGAACCAAGGCAGTGTACTGGGCGTACCCAATTGTCCATCGACGACAGTCATAGGCTGAGGGCGAATCGATCAAGGAGTACACGTGGAATTCTCGTCCGAGGTTTTGACCCTCGAGGTAGACGGTCACGTCGCCACGCTGTGGCTCGATCGAGCAGAAGCGCGCAACGCCATGGGGAGCGCGTTGTGGCGTGACCTGCCGCTCGCCGCCGATGCGGTATCGGCGAACCGAGACATTCGGGTGCTGATCATCGCGGCGAAGGGTCCGCACTTCAGTGTCGGCTTGGACCTCAAGGAGTTCGGCGGCAGTTTCGCGGGGTGGTCGTCGTCGACATCCCGAGCCACATCGAATGCCCAGTCCTACAAAGCCGTCCGATCAATGCAGTCATCGGTCACGTCCATCGCCGATCTCGCGGTACCGGTCATTGCGGCGATTCACGGATACTGCATCGGCGGAGGCGTCGACCTGGTCAGCGCCTGTGACATTCGACTCTGCGCCAGTGACGCCAAATTCTCGGTACGCGAGACCAAGGTGGCCATTGTGGCCGACCTCGGTTCACTGCAGCGACTGCCCAAGATCATCAACGCCGGCCACCTCGCCGAATTGGCGTACACCGGCAAGGACATCGACGCGCAACGTGCACTCGCCATCGGTCTGGTCAGCGAAGTCTTCGAGGACAGTGACGCCGTCCTTGACGGCGCGCACACCCTCGCCCTCGAGATCGCCCAGAACTCACCACTCGCGGTTCAGGGCACGAAGGCGGTGCTCGCGGCTAACGACGGACGCAGCGTCGACGAAGGATTGGAGTTCGTCGCGCGGTGGAACACGATGTACTTACACAGCAATGACCTGCGCGAAGCGATGACGGCCTTCATGGAGAAGCGGCCGCCAGTCTTTCGGGGCGACTAGCGCCTCCAGAACTTCCAGCCGCGCTGGCGGCGCTCTTGCTCGTCGAGTTCCTTGCGCCGCTCTTCGTACAACTCAGGCGCGACGTTGTTGACGATCTCGCTGGCCTGGTTGAGGACCTCTCGACGCTCGTCCACACTGGCACTGGTTTCGGGTACTTTTTCAACCGGTCGATCGACTAAGGAGCCGTGGGACCATCCGACATCGGCGAGACGGCGCTCGTAGGTGACGCAGTTCTCGGGACAGGACCAAGGTTGGTCGGGGGCGACACCAAGCACACAAAACCGCGCGACCTCTCCCGATTTGTACGTCCGGCTCTGAAAGTGCTTGCACTCTTCGCGCATTCCCATGACCCCATTCTTTCACGTCCCGGTTGAGAATTTGCTATAACTTGCCGGTGCCTGGACGCAGAATCGACGAGAGAGCGCTGATCGGAAAGGAATTGTCAGCCGCCATCACGATCTCAAGTCGCGCGTTCTTTGACGATCCGTTTTTCAGTTACTTGATTCCCCACGAAGCGATGCGACGCTCGCGGCTGCCCGTCTTCATTAAGTCCGTCTATTCCCATATGGGACCACGAGGCCGAATCGTCACCGTTCGAAACGACGATGACGCAATCCTCGGTGTGGCGGCGTGGCAGACAACCGGTGGCTACCCACCTTCCATCGCGTTGCAACTGAGGCAGGTGCCGTCATCCTTGCGGGCGTTCTACCGTCGGCCGCGTTCTCTCATGACCGGCAATCGATATGTCGCGGCATTGGCGCACGTACATCGCAAGGATCCCCAGTGGTACCTCATGGTGCTCTGCGCCGACCCGACGGTTCAAAGGAGCGGCGTCGGCACCATGTTGCTCGATCACGGCCTGCAGATGGTCGACGCCGAAGGCGTGGGCAGTCACCTTGAGACACCGCGACTCGACAACGTCGCGTACTACCGACGCTTTGGTTACGAATTAGTTGAGACCGTGACACCGGTCGAGGACGGCCCACCGTTTTACGCGATGTGGCGAGCGCCTCGCTAGCCGATGGATCCTTCCATCTGCAGCTCGATCAAACGTGACCATTCGACCGCGTACTCCATCGGGAGGGTGCGCGTCACCGGCTCGATGAAGCCGTTCACGATCATGCCCATCGCCTGGCTCTCGGTGAGACCGCGACTCATCAGATAGAACAACTGGTCATCGCCGATCTTGGATACCGTCGCCTCGTGACCGATCGAGGCGTCTTGTTCGCCGACTTCCATGTAGGGCTTGGTCTCGGACACGGACTGCTCATCGAGAATCAACGCGTCACAGCGAACGAAGCTCTTCGCGCCGGTGGCGCCTTCTTCGACCTTCACCAATCCGCGATACGTCGTCTGACCGCCGTCTTTCGAAATCGACTTCGAGATGATCGTCGAGGTCGTCTCGGGGGCGCAGTGAATCATCTTCGCGCCAGCGTCTTGGACCTGACCGGGGCCGGCGTAGGCGACCGAGAGGACCTCGCCAGAAGCCTTAGGACCCATCAAGTAGACCGACGGGTACTTCATCGTTAATCGTGACCCGATATTGCCGTCGATCCACTCGACGTGGGCCTCGGCTTCGGCGCGGGCGCGCTTCGTCACGAGGTTATAGACGTTGTTCGACCAGTTCTGGATGGTGGTGTAGGTGATGCGCGCCCCGGGCAGGGCCACCAACTCGACCACCGCGGAGTGCAACGAGTCCGTCGAATAGACCGGTGCCGAGCAACCCTCCACGTAGTGAACCTGCGATCCCTCGTCGGCGATGATGAGCGTTCGTTCGAACTGGCCCATGTTCTCGGTGTTGATCCGAAAGTACGCCTGCAGTGGCTGGTCGACGTTGACGCCGGGTGGCACGTAGATGAACGAACCACCACTCCAAACCGCGGAATTCAATGCGGCGAACTTGTTGTCGTTCGGTGGGATGACCGTGCCGAAGTACTTGCGCACCAACTCGGGGTACTCGCGAACGGCGGTGTCCATGTCACAGAACAAGACACCGAGGCGTTCTAGGTCCTCGCGGTTACGGTGGAAGACCACTTCGGACTCGTACTGAGCGGTGACGCCCGCTAAGTACTTGCGTTCCGCTTCGGGGATGCCCAAGCGCTCATAGGTGTTCTTGATGTCGTCGGGCAGGTCTTCCCACCGATCGACCTGATTCTCGGTCGGCTTGATGTAGTAGTAGATGTCGTTGAAATCGAGGTCCGGCATCCGATCGGCGAACCACGGCACCATTGGCTTCTTCTCGAACTTCTTAAGAGCGTTGAGACGGAAGTCCAGCATCCACTTGTCTTCGTTCTTGATGCCCGACATCTCGCGTACGATGGCTTCGTTGATCCCCTTCTTTGGCTTGAACACCGGAATCTGGTCGTCGGACCAGCCCAGTTGGTATCGGCTGAAATCCAGATTGTCAACTGACATAGCGCTCCCCTGGGATAATCCCTATCTCCATAGTACTAACTCGCGATGGGGACATGTCTACAAATAAGGCAAAGTAGAGCGGTGCCAACTCCCCCGATAGTCCCAAAACGACCATTTACCATCACACGCCACGGCGACGTTCGCGAGGACCCTTACTACTGGTTAATGGACCGCGAAGACGAGACGGTGCTCGCTCACCTTCGCGCGGAGAACGACTTCCTCGCTGAGAGCTTCAGCGAATTGAAGCCACTCGAAGACGAACTCTTCGAAGAGATCAAGAGTCGTATCGAAGAGACGGATATCTCGGTGCCGGTTCGAAAAGGTCCGTGGTGGTACTACGAGCGAACACGCGAAGGTCTCAACTATCCAATCAGCTGTCGCGTGTCGGTCACCGACCACGACCTTACGCCGCCCGAGATCGATCCGGCGACCCCGCTCGCTGGCGAACAGGTGATCCTCGACGAGAACAAAGAAGCGGGTGACAGTGACTACTTCTCGGTCGGAATCCTCGCCGTGAGTCCCGACGACGACTGGGTCGCGATTGGCACCGACTTCGACGGCGACGAGCTACATCACGTCACCATCCGCCCGCTCGCCGGCCAAACGCCCGTGGACGACGAACTCGATGACGTCCATTACGGATTCGCCTGGGCGATGGACAATCGACACTTCTTCTACGCGCGTGTCGATGACGCCAAGCGTCCGTTCCAGCTCTGGCGCCATGAACTCGGCACCGACACGAACGCTGACGTGCTCATCTTTCAAGAGGACGACGAACAGTTCAACTTGTCAGTCGGTCGAAGTCGCGACGACGCTGTGATCTACGTCCACCTCGGTTCGTCGATGACGACCGAGGTGCACTTCCTCGACGCGCACAATCCGACCGATTCGTTGACACTTCTCGAAGCTCGTCGACACGGAATCGAATATGGCGTCGAACACTTCGTAGACAATCAAGGCGTCGCGTGGTGGTTGAAGGTCACGAATGAGGGGGCCACTGATTTCCGACTCTTGGCGCGCGTAATCGACGGGGACTCGTGGCGCGAGGTGATTCCCGAACGTCCGGGCTCCCGCCTCGACGGCGTCGACGCCTTCAAGACGTTCCTCGCGATCAGCGAGCGCCACGACGGCGGCGCGGCAGTCCGGGTCGTCACGACGTTGAGCGGTGCCGATCCCTTCGGCAGCGACGTCCTCGAACGCTCGTACATGGTCGAGGGACCGGCGAGCCCCAGCACCGTGGCGATGTCAGCGAATCCAAACTTCGACACGACACTGCTTCGAGTGTCGGTGACCTCCCTCGTCACTCCGCGATTGGTGGGCGACGTCGTGGTCGCGACCGGCGAGATGATCGTGCGCAAGCAGCAGATCGTCCTCGGTGGTTATGACGCATCGCAGTACGTGACGGGACGTTTGTGGGTAACGGCCAGCGACGGCGTGCGCATCCCGGTCTCGGTGGTAGCGCGCGCGGACCTCATCAACGTCGGTGACGACGGCGAACTGCGCGCTCGCCAAGCCTCACCGTTCCTCCTCTACGGCTACGGCAGTTACGAGATCTCGATCGATCCCTCCTTCTCGTCGCTTCGACTCTCGTTGCTCGAGCGCGGCGTCATATTCGCGATCGCTCATATCCGCGGCGGCGGCGAGATGGGCCGCTCCTGGTACGAGACGGGCAAGCTGGCCCAGAAGCCGACGACGTTCAGCGACTTCGTCTCGGTGGCGCGAGAACTCATTCGAACCGGATGGACGACGAGTGAACAACTCGCCATTCGCGGCGGTTCGGCCGGTGGGCTCCTCATGGGCGCGGTCATGAACCTGGCGCCCGAGCTCTTCCGTTGCGTGATCGCTGACGTGCCATTCGTCGACTCCCTCACGACGATGCTCGACGCTTCGCTCCCCCTCACCGTCGGTGAGTGGGAAGAGTGGGGCAACCCAGACGCCAGTGCGACGGCCTATCGCACCATGAAGAGCTACTCGCCCTACGACAACGTCCGGGCCACGAATGCCGACGGCTCGAAACGCGTCTATCCGCACCTTTTCGCCTCGGGCGGACTCAATGACCCTCGGGTCGGATTCTGGGAACCGACCAAGTGGGTACTGAAGATCCGCGACGCAAACCCTGAAAACATCGCGTTTTTGAAGACCGAAATGGGGGCCGGTCATGGCGGACCGTCCGGTCGCTACGACGCGTGGCGAGACGAAGCCCAAGCGCTGGCCTGGACGCTGAACGAGATTCTGACCTTATGAAGAGACGAAGGACAGCACCAGCGTCGACGGCAATGGTGAAGGAAAGACCACCGGCTTACCTTCGACCGTGACACTCGCATTCTTCGGAGCGCCCACGGTGATCTGTGAACTCCCGATCATTCGCAGTGACTCCGTCGTGTCGTGTTTCACAGTGCCCTGCCATTCCAGCGTGCTCGTCGATCCCATCTTGTAGACGGCCCATGTCGGCCCGAGTGCACCGCGAACGACGACGAAGTAACTCCGAAGTGGTATTCGATAGGACGCCGTTTGTCCATTCGTAGAAGTGGCGACGAACGACGACGGAAGCGCGAGCGCAGTCGTGGTGGTGGTCGAGGGCGGGTGGGTCGTGGTGGTCGTCGGAGTGTTCTTCGCGTCACGGTGTTGCAAGTAGATACCGAACGCACCGACGAGCACGACAACAATCGTCGCGATCACGGCGACTCGAAGTCCCGTGAACGATGTCGTACGTCGCGCCGATTTGGAAAGAGCCCACTTTTCGTTGTGGCGAAGTGGTGTCGGCACGACTTCGCCGTCACCCAGCATTTGCGATTCGCTGAAGACGTACTCGCGGTCCGACTCGAGTCGCGGTCGAGATGGCTCGGGGCGGCGTGATTCGTCAAGCGGACCGTCGAGCAACCGGAATCCCTTGGATGGCGCATACGGCGACGGGGGCGGCGTCATCAAACGACGCTCGACCGGTCGCGTCGTTTCACGCAGTTCATCACGGCGAAGCTTTCTAATACGAAGGGTGGCGACCGCGACGACCAGTAGGACCACGATTCCGATGACGACGTCGAGTGCGTTTGGCATCAGTAACTCGTGCGACCACCAACGGGACTGACGAGCGTCATCACACTTCGAGCGTACTGAAATCTCGAATCAGTCGAATCCGCCGTACCCACCGCGGTAGAAGATGAGTGGCGCACCAGGGAAACTCTCGGCGTGTTCGGCGGCAACGACGACGATGGCGTGATCGCCCTGGGTGGTCACGAACTGCACGCTCCCCTCCAAATGCGCGAGCGCGCCCCCGATCAGAGGTGCGCCCTTCGGGCCTGGCGACCATCCAACTCCGGCGAACTTGTCGACTCCCGGCTTCCCGAAGACTCGGGCCACCGTCTCTTGGTCGGACGAAAGAATGTTGACAGCCACCACTCCCACCGCCCGCGCCCTCGGCCACGAGTGGCTGCTGGTCGACGCGGAAAACGAAATCAACGTGGGTTGAAGTGAGAGCGCACCGAATGTCTGGCAAGTGAAGCCGACCGGTCCTTCCGGCGTGGAAGCGGTGACGACGGCGACGCCCGTGACGAAATGTCCGAGGACCTCTTTGAAACGCTCGATGTCGTTGGAACTCACGAGATCGAGATTATCGAGCGCTCCGAGTTCATCGAGCGAACGACAGCATTCGCTACTCGCCGAACAAGTACACGAGTCGCCCGCGATGTTCCACGAGGCCATCGACGACTAAGCCGGCGATCAGCGTTGCGCCACGTTGGGCATCAACGTCATCGACACACGTGAGCAGTTCGCGAATCGATCGGGGCTTGTCGCGAAGTGCTGCGAGTACCCGACCGCGAACTTGACGATCCGATCCTTGGAATGTCGACTGCGGTCTCGATACGCCGGCGCTTCGTGGTGCCGGGTCCGGTCCCCCTTCCAGATTCCATTTACACGTTCGAGCCACGGGACACGTGGTGCATCTCGGTGTCGAAGTACAGAACTGCGCCCCGAGATCAAGCATCGCTTGGTTGAACGAAGCGGCATTCGTTCGAGGTACGAGTTCGTTCGCTTCAACGCGAGCTTCGCCAACTTTTAGCGTTCGATTCATCAACGCTCGCGCGAGCACTCGCCCGACGTTGGTGTCGACGACCGCGACGGATCGCCCAAAGGCGAACGAGGCGACGGCGTTGGAGGTGTACTCGCCGATTCCCGGTAGTCGTCGCAGGTCCAGGACATTATTCGGCACTTCACCAGCGAATTCGTCACGAATCATTCTCGCGGCGTCATGCAATGCTTTTGCGCGACGGTGGTAGCCGAGACCGCTCCAGAGACGCAGAACGTCCGATAAGGGAGCGTTGGCGCAGGACGTCGGTGATGGAAAGGCTTCAATAAATCGGGACCAAGGTCCCAGCACGCGCGCGGTCTGCGTCTGTTGAAGCATGACTTCGCTCACCAACACCGCCCAAGGGTCGCGCCCAATCCATGGCAGATCTCGACGGAGTCCAGGAGCGCCTCGACGTAGAGCTCGTCGAAACGCTAGGTGGTCGTTACGACCAGACGTCGCCACTGTACGGACGTTGACGAAGCGGAGCGAACTCGCGCTTCCAGACCATCACCTTGCGGCGGAAGTAACAGACCTCGAGTCCCTCCTGGTTGAAGCCCTTGGTCTCCACGACGACGATGCCTCGGTCGCTTTTGGACCTAGTGGGAATCTTTTCGAGAACCTTCGTTTCGGCGTAGATGGTATCGCCGTGGAACGTCGGGTGACGATGGACCAGCGACTCGACTTCGAGATTCGCGATCGCCGAACCCGAGACGTCGGGCACGCTCATGCCCAGGACGAGCGAATAGACCAAGTTGCCCACGACCACGTTCTTGTGATGAACGGTCTCATGCTCGGCGAACCACGCGTTGGTGTGCAACGGGTGGTGGTTCATCGTGATCATGCAAAACAGATGATCGTCCGCTTCGGTGATCGTCTTGCCCGGCCAATGCTTGTACACGTCACCGACTTCGAACTCCTCGAAGTAGCGACCGAAAGGGCGCTCGAATGTGGCCACTGGATCGTCCTCTCTCACCGCGACGGTGTCGACTTACTCTTCCACGTCGACCGGTACCGCGGGGCGCGTCGTGAAGGACACGGTGGCACCGGGAAGCGAGTCGCCGTCGATCACCATTCTCCACGTGAAACGAGCACCGTCCTGTAACGGGATTGGTCCGAAATTGACTGCGATCGGGACGTCGACCGGTGTGCCCACCGGAACGCCGTCGGGCGCAGCAGCTGAGAAGTCGCCGCGCACCTCAATCGGCTGGGGCCCGTCGGGTGTCTCGAATCGAACTGGTTGACCGTCGGCGTCTTCCAAGAACAGTTCCCAGTGGTGGCTGGAATTGAATTCATGCCAATCGACCATGACCTTGATGGCGACAGCCGACGGCGTGGGATCCGGTCCGGTGACCGACCAACCGCCTCCCAAGATGTAGAGCTTTCCGTCGGCCACTTGGGCCGAATCGGCGAGGAGCATTGTCACATTCACGCCCCGAGCCTACGTCGCCGAGTCGAGGGCCTCGCACCCGATAAATTTTTCCTATGGCTCCCCCTCTCGATCTCGTTCAGGCTTCCGAACTCGTGGAACAAGCGCAGTCAGTCATCAACGGCGCACTGGTAGCGCTCAGGGACTCCGGCGGCATCGACGCTCATCAGAGCCTCGCTTATGACGTGGCCCACGCAGCGAGCGCGCTTGCGACAGCGCGCGCGTCACTCGACTACGCCGCGCGCGGCGAAACCGAATCCCGGCTGGTGGCCGCGTTCCTCGCCATCACACTGAGTGACCTGGCGACGCGCGTCCTCGGGCGTGAAGCCCTTTGGGCCGCCAAAGGCGATTGGTACCGCGCGTTCGCCGACTTCGTCACCACGTACCGCGACCCGGCCTTCGTCGCAAGCCTCGCCGAAAGCCCCGGACCGCGCCACCTCGGCGAGGACTTCGAGATGGTGGCCGACACCTTCCACCGCTTCGCCGCCGAGAAGGTTCGCCCACACGCCGAACACGTGCACCGGGCCAACGCCGACATTCCGGAGTCGGTGATCGCGGGTCTGGCTGAACTCGGCGGATTCGGTCTCTCAGTGCCCGAGGAATATGGCGGCTTCGCGACGGGCGGCGAGTCCGAATATATGGGGATGGTCGTAGCGACCGAGGAGTTGTCCTGGGGTGCTTTGGGTGTCGGAGGTTCGTTGATCACTCGACCGGAGATATTGACGCGCGCCTTAGTCAGCGGCGGCACGCCCGAGCAAAAGCAACGCTGGTTGCCCCGTTTAGCCTCGGGCGAGGTTTTGGCGGCCGTCGCGGTAACCGAGCCGGATTTCGGAAGTGACGTCGCCAGCGTGACGACGAGCGCCACGAAAACAGCGGGCGGTTGGCTCATCAACGGTACGAAGACCTGGTGTACTTTCGCGGCCCGAGCCAACGTCCTATCGCTGCTCGCGCGCACCGAGACCGACCGTGACGCCACGCACCGCGGACTGTCGCTCTTCCTGGTGGAAAAGCCCCAGGGCGACAGCGAGGGATTCATTCTCGCTCAAGGTGAACGAGAAGGATTCGGCCACCTCGAGGGTCGTCCCATCGACACGATCGGCTACCGCGGCATGCACTCGTACGAATTGGCGTTCGACCGTTGGTTCGTACCGGACGCCGACCTGGTCGGCGGCGACGAGGGACTCGGGCGGGGCTTCTATTTCCAGATGGCCGGGTTCGAGAACGGACGATTGCAGACAACGGCACGCGCCGTCGGAGTCATGCAGGCCGCCTACGAAGAGGCGCTCGCCTACGCCCAAAACCGTGTGGTCTTCGGTGAAGCGATCATCGACTACGAACTCACGCGAGTGAAGCTCGGCACGATGGCCGCCATCATCCAGTGCGCGCGACAGTTCTCACTCGAAGTCGCGCGCGAGATGGCGCGCGGCGGCGGCACACTTGAAGCCTCCATGGCCAAGGCGTACGTCTGTCGGGCGGCTGAGTGGGTGACGCGCGAAGCAATGCAGATCCACGGCGGCATGGGCTACGCCGAGGAGTACCCCGTGAGCCGGTACTTCGTCGACGCCCGAGTGCTCTCCATCTTCGAAGGGGCCGACGAGACGCTGTGCCTCAAGGTCATCGCGCGACGACTGTTGGAAGATCTCCCGAGCTAATCGGACGCGAAGCCGAAGGCTGGGCCGATGGTCTCGCCGCGAGGCTCATCGTCACCGAGGTTTCGTTCCGCGCTGTCGAGGATCGCGATTTCAGTCGGGCGAAGGCTCGAGCTCCACTTTTCTTCGATGTGTCCGTAGCGCCAGATCAGCACGGCGCCGAGCCAGGTCACCACGAACATCCCCACGATGATGATGCCAGCCGTGTTGAGGTCGAAACTGGACATCAAGTGCCAGAACGAACCCTTCCAATGGAGCTCTTGGGGCAAGAGACCGAGGACCTCGATACCCGCGATGAAGAAGCAGATCGCCACGGACAGTCCGGTGATCGCGAGGTTGTAGAAGATCTTGCGCACGGGATTGAAAAAGGCCCAGCCGTAGGCGACGTTCATGAACAGACAGTCGATCGTGTCCATTAGCACCATCCCTGCGGTGAACAAGATCGGCAGACACATGATCGAATACCACGGAAGATGCTGGGCCGCAAAGAGTGCGGTCGTCGCGAGCAGCGCCACTTCGGTCGCGGTGTCAAAGCCCATGCCGAACACGACGCCCACCGGGTAGAGCTTCCACTCTTTGTCGATCGAGCGCATCCAACGACCGAAGAAGCGGTACATCAGGCCGCGGTTCTGCAGTTGGGCTTCCAACTCGGCCTCGTTGTAGGTGCCGTTTCGCATGGAGCGAAAGACGCGGTAGATCGCGCTCAGGATCACGATGTTCATCAGCCCGATCAAGAAGAGAAAGGACG
>Ga0307373_10002378_pt1 | contig 34027 bp, 41 predicted proteins | sample OX2MG_FD_202534 | JGI IMG/M metagenome (GOLD analysis project Ga0307373, IMG submission 202534) | Soil microbial communities from Risofladan, Vaasa, Finland - OX-2 | ecosystem: Environmental > Terrestrial > Soil > Coastal area > Acid sulfate soil | place: Finland: Risofladan, Vaasa | collected...
ACCACAGCAAACACCGCTGTCACCGGCAAATCACGCACCCCGCCCGGCGTGTCGCAGCCGTTGGCCGCGCGAGCCTCCGCGGCCACCGTCACAGCACTTCCGAATACTTACGAAGTCACAGTACCGTCGCTATGGCAACCTCGTTTACGGCATAGACACCTTCCGGGGGCTCTTCAACGACCGCCAGCTCTACGTCCTCGGTTCCCTCTGCGAGGCGGTCCGGGCCGCTCATGCTCAGATGCTGGACGAAGGGATGCAGCCTGACCGGGCCGTCGCAGTTGCTACATATCTCGGGCTCTGCGTTGACCGCATAGCTGACTACGATTCCTCCTTTGCAAGTTGGGCGACGTCAGGAGAGTTTCAGCGGAGCACGTTCCCCCGTCAGGCAATTGCAATGGTGTGGGACTATGTAGAGATCGACCCGTTCCAGGACGTTTCCGGAAGTTGGAAGGGTGCTGTTCGCTGGATCGAACTCGCGATTCGGCGATGCTCAGCATCGAGTGATGTTCCGGCGACCGTGAGCCGCGGTGACGCCCAGAGCCTGGGGTTCCCGGACAATACCTTCGACGCCGTGATCGTCGATCCCCCTTACTACGACGCGATTCAGTACGGGGATCTATCGGACTTCTTCTACGTCTGGCTGAAACGGAGTATCGGACATCTCCACCCAGGCGTTTTCGGCACTCCACTGACGCCGAAACAGCAGGAGGTTATCGAGAGCCGCGCTGACCGGAAATCACCGGAGTACATCTCGCACGATGAGTTCGAGCGTCGGCTCCAGCGCGCGCTCGGCGAGATGGCTCGCGTTGTGAAAAACGACGGGATGGTGGCGATCGTCTTCGCCCATACTGACGTTGAGGCATGGGAGCGGCTCCTTCGGGCACTACGATCAGCGAATCTGGTGGTTACGACATCGTGGCCGATGCGATCCGAGCGCGAAGCCCGGAGCACAGCTCATATCAGCGCGGTCCTCAGCTCGTCCGTGGTGCTCGTGTGCCGTCCCCACCGTGCTGAGCAGCAGGGGTTCTACGATGATGTGGTCCGTGCGCTGGAGGATCGCATCGCTGAGCGCCTGGATGCCTTCGAGGAGATGGGCCTCGTGGGGGCGGATTACTTCGTGTCCGCGATCGGGCCAGCGTTCGAAGTATTCGCCCAGTACTCCAGGATTGTGAAGCTCTCCGGCGAAGAGATCAATGTGCCGGAGCTGATGGTCCTTGCCCGTCAGGCGGTCGCCCGTCATGCCATGCGGCGTCTGCTGGGGCCCGAGTCGCTAGCTGTGCTTGACCCTGAGTCACTGTTCTACCTGACCTGGCGGTGGGCTTACCTCACCGCTTCGATTCCGGCCGATGAGGCGTACAAGCTAGAGAAAGCGTTCGACGTCGACCTCGGCCACTTGTGCCGCCCCCGCGGCTTCGCGCGGCAGGCCGGCTCCAACTTCACCCTGCTCGGACCGCAGGACCGGAAGGGCCTCAAGCTATCGACCGCCCCGCCGCTGATCGATGTCCTGCACCTCGCCTGCCAGCTCTGGGACGCTGGCCGCCGACGCGAGCTGGAGGAGATGCTGGGTGCCACGGGCATGGGGGTTGAACCGGGATTCTGGGCCCTGGCCCGGGCTCTTGCCGAGATCCTGCCTGACGACAACCGGGAGCGCACCATGCTGCTCGGATTGACGGGGAACCGGGACGCCTTGTCGCAAGCGGCCGCGCGGTCCACGACCACGTTTGAGGAACTCACGCTGTTCGATGTGGAGTCATCGTGATGGCATCCTCGATTCCGCTGCCGCATAAGGAGCCGCTGCGATGACCGACTTGAAGCCCTGGCTGGAGGTCGCCGAGCCAAGGCGCGACATCGCTGACGGTTCGTTTGATGAGTCACTGTTCGCCGCGGACCTTGGCCTGGTAGATCGTGACAGGGGCCCGGCTGACTATCTGGACCCGGTGACATTCTGCGAAAAGACTTACCTGACCGAGAACCTGCTCGCGTTCCTGCGGGAGCTGACAGCCCGCCTGTCAGGCGACATGGCAGCGGCTGGTGTATACCGGCTCCAGACCGAGTTCGGCGGGGGAAAGACCCATACGCTGCTTGCCGCCTATCACCTGTTCCGTGATCCGGCGCGAGTTGCTGGCACGGACTTCGTCAGCGAGTTGGCTGCCAAGCTAGGGCGGGCCAGCTTTCCCCAGGCGATGGTTGTCGTTCTTGAAGGCGGAGCGCTCGGGGCAGGAGAGATCGACTCACACATCCAAGACGCTCAGGTCCGGACCCTGCTAGGCCAGCTCGCCTACCGGCTCGGCGGGCCGCCCGGCTTCGCCAAGGTGGAGGAACAGGACCGGAACCTGCGTGGCTCATCGACCACCCAGATCGCCGAGCTGCTGGAAGCGAATGCTCCGTGCCTGATTCTGCTGGATGAACTGCTCCAGTACCTCACCAAGGCACTCGCGGTGCCGACCCACGACGGGAACCTGGCGGCCACCACGCTGACCTTCATCAAGGAACTCTGCACGGCCGCGGCCAGTGTTCCCCGCGTCGCGGTCGTGGCCACGCTCACCAGCTCCAACCTGGAGGACTATGCAAGCGTCGCCGGCGAGGAGATGCAGGAACGCCTATCCAAGGTGGTAGGCCGGACCGAGAACATCGTCACCCCTGTTGAAGGTGATGACATTTTCCCGATCTTGCACCGACGCCTGTTCACCACCATCGGGACAGAAGATCAGCGACGCGCCGTCGCCGATGCCTATGCCAACTGGTATGAGTCTCTCGGTGATGCGGTGCCTGCTAGTTACCGGGAGGCCAGCTACCGCGACCGCCTGGCCACCGCGTTCCCGTTTCACCCGGAACTGGTGGACATCCTCACCAACCGCTGGGGGTCGCTGTCGGGTTTCCAGCGGACCCGGGGTGCGTTGAGGACGCTTGCCCACACGGTCAAGGCTCTGTCCCAGCGGCGGAGCAAAGCCCTGCTCATCCACCCGGGCGATGTCACGCTCAGCGATCCGGGCATCCGCGGGGAGGTCCTTCGTTTTGCCGGGGAGAGCTACAAGGCTGCCCTGAACGCCGACATCATCCGTCCCGACTCGATGGCCCCGGAGGAGGACCGGCGCCGGGGAGGCGTGGTCGAGAGCTTCGGCTTGGCCACTGGGCTGGCCACGACCGCGTTCTTGAACTCGTTCGGCTCCGACCGTGTCCTGGGCGCGTCAGCGGTGCAGATGCTGATTGGGGTCGGCCGGCCCGGGCTGTCACGCGGGCTGGTCGAGGACGTGCGTGACGGCCTCGAAGGATCCCTGTGGTACATGCGCCTGGAAGGCGGGCGGTACCGGTTCACCACCGAGCCCAACCTCAACAAGGTCGTCCTCGAACGTGAGGGCGCCATTAATGAGGACCGAATCGAGACCCTGCTGCGTGAGGCGATCGGGACCGTGGCCCCCAGCACGCCAGAACTGCGGGTTGAACCGCGTGTAGAGGCATCCGCCGACTTGCCGGACAACCAGCAGCTCGTGCTCGGCATCCTGGACTTCAGCCTGCGCGTCAGTGGAGATGCGTCGGAGGCGACGACCCGGGCAGCGAGGGAGATCCTGGAGCATCGCGGTGGGAGTTGGCGGTCCAACAAGAACGCCGCCATGCTGATCGCCGCTGACGCCCCGGCGATCGCCAAAGCCAGGGCCACGGCGCGTACCCTCGCTGCGCTCCGCGACCTGAAAGACGACCGGCACCGGCTGGCTCGTTTCAACGCCGAACAGCGCGAGCAGCTTGGTAAGCGGCTCACGGGAGCTGAGGAACGCCTCCCCCAGCAGGTAACCATGGCCTACCGGCACATGCTGCTGCTCGGGGAAGGAAACGGCGGCGGCCCGAAGCTCGACCACATCGACCTCGGGCCGGCGCGGGTCGACGCCACGATCGGCGGCCGGGTGCTGGAGTATTTGCGCTCCGCCGACCGGCTGGTCGAGACCAGCCTCGCACCCGCTGCGCTCCTGGCTGCCCGTTTCGGGCTGCTCCCCGAAGGCAGTGACGCGGTTGAGATTGACATGCTGCTGGGTTACTTCTACCGGCTGCCCCGTCTGCCCAAGCTCGCCAGCCCCCAGGTCCTGCGCCAGGCCCTGGCCGAAGGTGTGCACCAGGGCCTGTTCGGCCTGGCAAGCGGGTCAGCATGGGACGCCGAGGACTCCGTCCTGCGGTTCGGCGACTTCGTCGACCCGAGCGAAATCCAGTTCCAGCCCGGAACCTGGCTCGTCCGGGCCGCGGCCATCAAGGAGCTCATCGCTTCGCGCAAGCCGCCTGAGCCGTCAGCCCCCGTTGAGGGTGGATCATCAGGCCCGGACACGGTAGCAAGGCCGGGGGAGAACGAACCGGTGCCTACCAACGAGACGCCTGGAACCAAGGATCGTCCCGCATCGCCCCCCGCGACGCTACGGACCGTGACACTACGAGTCCGAGGCGTTCCTGGCAGCAAGGTCAGGGACGTAGTCAAGGTCGCCGTGCTACCGCTCAGCGCTGCCAGCTCGGACGTAACGGTGGATGTGGTCATACAAGCCGAGGGCGGCATGGCTGGCATCCCCCGCGAAACCCTCAACCTTGTCGTGCTCGAAGGCTTGCGCCAGCTCGGCCTTCATGACGTAGAGGTAAACACCCAGGAGTAGCCGGAGGAGCAACCGCTCCGGAGATAGGTGCTGATGCCGAGTTTGTGTTACGGACGAGGCTTGCCCGACTGGATCTTCTTGGGCTGCTGGAGGGGGTAATTCAAGAGGGCGGGCCTTGGACGGTGGCGGGGACCCCTCACGTGAGAGCCTGTTCCACGGGAGATCCGCCGCTAACACCCTGGCTTGACCTCTGGCCACGGCTAGAGGCAATGCAGGGGAGTTAAGGTCCGGCGGGGTTTGTCACGGATTTCCGTCGGCGTGTCGCGGGCTGGTGGTATCTGGCATCGACGTGCGTGTTGATGCTGGTGATGCGCTTGCTTGAGCGGGGCTTGCCGTCGGGGTGCTTGTTCCAGCGGCTGAGCGGGGACTTGACCCTGCGGGCGCAGACGCGGGGCCGGCGGGGGCCGTGCAGCCTGGACAGGACGGCGCGGCCGATGTCGCCGCGCAGGTCGTCCTCGCCGCCGGTGATGTTCGCGGCGGTGGTGAGGAGGTTCTGGGCGGTATCGACGGCGGCCTGCCAGCTGGCACGGTCGGGGTCGGTGCCCGGGACGGACTGGACGGCGTCGGTGACCGCGGTGCGCAGTGCCTGGTAAACGGCCAGCAGCGCCCATGTCTCCTGCTCGATCCCGGCCGGGTCGCCGGACCGCAGGACCCTGCCCTGGAGCAGGGTGTGGCGCAGCGCGAGGTAGGCGACCTCGTGCTCCCAGCGCTCGTGGTACAGGGCCATCAGCGCCTGCGCGGAGTACGCGCGGTGATCAGGGAGAGTCGTGGCCAGCCGGTACGTGCCGCCGTAGCTGGTGCCGTCATGGCAGGTCACGGTCACCGCGGCGGTGATGACCCGGACCCTGACGCCGCCGATGACGGACAGGAACGACCCGTCGGGCAGGTGCCGCAGCACGGGCAGGCGGCGGGTGCTGGTGAGCCGGACCAGGAACTGAGCCTTCGTCGCGGCGACGGCGGCGAGGAAGTCCCCGCCGTCGAAGCCGCGGTCCATGAGCAGCAGCATCGTGGCGTCCAGCAGGTGCAGCAGTCCCAGGGCCTGGCCGGTCTCCCCGCCGGCGGCCGGCCCGAAGACCGCTCCCAGCAGCGCCCGGGTGCCCGTCTCGACCAGGGCCATCAGCGACAGCGCAGGGTAGCCGGTCTCGCCATTGGACGCGTTGAGCTTGCCCAGCCACGCCCGGTTCGAGGCGGTATCAGGCACCTTGATCGACTTGCAGCCGTCGAAGGACGCCGTCCGGTAGCCGCCGAACATGATCCCGGGCGTGCGGGGCCGTCCCAGCGGCCCGGCCAGCACCTCGAACAGCCGCCGTACCGGCGGGACCCCGATCCGGCGGCGCAGGTCCCGCAGCGCCTCCGGCGACGGTCCCGGCAGTCCCAGCGCCCGCAGCCCGGCGGTGAGCTTTCCCCATACCCCCAGGTAGCCGGGCTGCGGGAACAGGCACATCGCCAGCACGAAATACAGCCCGACCCGGGACGGCAGCAGCCGCACCCGCCGCTCGGTCGCACCGGGGAACTCAGCGAGCACCGCGTCGGCCAGCTCGAACGGGATGATCCGGGTCAGCTCGCCCAGGTGGCCGGCAGCGAAAGCACCCGCGGCGACCGTGATCACCGAGGCAACCGGCATGACGGCAGAACGGATGGCAGACTGGACGCGCAACGGAGGTCCTCGGAAACGGGAAGGTCTTGGTCGACACCCGTCTTACCGGACCTCCGTTGCCATGTCAGCACACTCCGCGATCACGACCGAACCGCTTGACAGCCGACCTCAGCCCCTAACTACCCGGCATTGCGGCTAGAGGCGGTTTGACCTGACAACGACGCGGTTCGCCGAGCCGCGCATGACAGATGAGGACCTGGGCGAGCGTTGCGGTACGAGCCGAACCCGAAGCACAAGGAACCCTGGCAGCGCGGGGCAAGAGGATCCTTGTGCCCTCGGGATGCGGACGGGCCAGCGCTGCTTGCTATCAGCGAGGTCGATCCGAATCACCCAGGCAAGCGTTACGCCACGGATGGTCATCGCGCATACTGTGGTCATGAGCACTCGCCGGACTGCTGGCATGGGTTCCCCGTTGAGTGGAGGAAGGTTCCTGCGAAGCTTCGCAGTGCGTGGCTTGCAGACGGACGCGTCAGCAAGCGCAGCGTAAGAGAGCTTTGGTGAACATTATGGGCTTCAGTAACTGGGAGATGCAGGCAGGCGATCCGGCTGTTTTTGCTTTCAAGCTCGCCTTCCTTCGTAATCCTGACGGTGACGATGACCGCGCGACCCTTGACGAACGTGTGTCCTGGGGGGCCTTTAGCGTGTGGGTGCATGGAGAGAATCTCTGTTCCCATACCGAGCAAGGCGAGACCCTAGACTCGGCGCATTGGTATATGTTGCCGCTGATTGAATGGTTCGTTGATAACTGGGATGCGCTATTGCACGAAGAGCGCTTGCCGCTATCAAACGTCGGCCTATCTGCGGCTGAGTCGCTAATGCTGACGAAGAGGCCACCTCTCTTGCTTAAGGAACTCGACGAGTTCGAGTGGCTCGACGTCTGGGCTGCATGGTGGGATAGACATTCTTTGCGCGCCAGTCGAGAGGGTGGCCTATTTCCTGATGTGTACCTGCGGCGATATCGGGATAGTCTAGAAGTTTCTACTGGATCGGAGCCGTTGCCGGGAATCCCGGAGGAGCATATCTTCCTAACTCCTAATAGACTGTATTACGTGGACCTTGCGTCCGCTGCGGATTCACTATTCGCTGTACTGAGTGCAGCTATTCAAGAACTTCGACGACGCGTTCCTGAGTCATCGCGTATCGAGCAACTCGACGCCAAAATTGCGGGTTTGACATCAGCTCAAAGAAGTACGATCCGCATGGCCTGGCTAGCTGGATTCGGTGACGATATGCCAAAATACCTGGCTGTCGAGCGGCAGGTAAACGAAGCCCTCAGTGGAGTAGATTCTGATGTCCGTGAAGGAATTCTCGGTACAAAGCGCTCCACGCCCTTGCTCGTGGAAGGAAGTGCATACGCCCGCCTACTCTACGGTGCCATAAGCCCAGAGACCACGCTGTCTGACGTTGTTAGCCTCACGCGGCTCATTGTAGAGAATTACGTTGAAGACGCCTCACCTTGGCTTGCGCGACTGGATCTACCACTTGAGGTAGGCGAAGTTCAACAAATGAAACCTGGACAGCAAGGAAGCTGGCTCGGAGAGCGTGCATGTGAGCTCTTGTCAGATGGCGCCAGGGGGTGGATCGATGTCCACTTTATTCTGCGAGCACTGCAAGTCGGTGTCACAAAAATTGATCTTTCGGACAATCAGGTACGTGCGGTATCTGTTTTTGGCCCTACTCAACTGCCGCACGTTTTCTGTAACAGGCAAACACGCTGGGGTCAGAGTAATGAAGTAGAACGCTTTACGCTTGCCCATGAACTGGGCCACCTCTTGCTGGACCGTGAGTACGGGGATGAGCTGGCGGTGGCCACGGGGCCATGGGCCCCGCTCGCGATCGAGCAGCGGGCTAATGCCTTTGCTGCCGCTTTCCTCATGCCAACCTGGCTGCTCAGGGATGCTCTCGGCTCTGTTGGCTTGGCGGCCGATGACCCGAGGGCCATTGAGAGGGTTAGCGCAGAACTGCGTGTAAGCGCCTCGTCTTTGATTGACCGACTGTACAACCTGGATGAGTTGACTTTTGATGACCGTATCCGACTGCGGTCAATCTGGCTACCGCCGCACCATCAGTAGGCGGAGGCTTCACTCCGTGTCGTGGAGCTGACGGGTGCAGGGTGGTGTCGTCTCTTTCATCTGGCTGTTGCAACCACGGGTCTGCGTCTCCAGGCGTGCGATGAACCGCTTGGCAGCTGGGAAGGATCGTTGGATCGGCAATTTGGTTGAGGAGTGCTTGAGCGCGAGGCCACGATACCTCAGGAGCGCAGCTCATGTTCTATATGCGATCTTGATTGGAGCTCCCTGTAAACCATCGGCTCAACCTATGATGGTTCGACTCCATCACCTACCGCCACCAGAAAAGGTCTCTGACTAAATTAGTACAGAAGTGGTCCAGGATGCTGCTCGTCAGGCCTGGTCATTCCCGGCTGTTCCAACCAGCTGCTCGCCGTGTATCCATGGAACAGACGTGGAACACTGGAGGGTCGATCTGCTCGCAGTTCAGCATCGCGGGCGCAGCGGGCCGGATTCCGAGTCGTGCCCCAGCCTTGCGTTGTACAGCAACTCCTCGAGGTCGACCTGGTGGCCATACAGGCGCCGCAGTGCCGTGGTGAGCCGCATGAGGTCAGAGGCATCTTGATGCACCTGGTGGCGCCGAGCGTGGCGGTTCGCTGGCCCGGGTGGAGGATGCTCACCTTCGCCGAGCCACTCGCCTCCGGTAGCCAGCCACAGCTCATATTGGCACTCAGCCGCACGGACTGACTCTCGATGGCACGCCGGGTCCGGCGCAGCGGAGACTCTTGTTGAACAGCCAAAGGGCCCTGCCCGCAGTTGGCACCCGGGTTCGCTCGGCCGTCCAGTGAGTCCCGGTCATCCAGGAATGCCGGCAGGAGGTCCGCGCCGCCACGTCATCTTGGCCTCAGCGCGCATCTGACGAGCGCCACTGGTCGGGCCCCGAGCCGAACTGCCGCTCGGCGGGCGGCAGTCGTGGTCGCCGTCTGTAACGCAGTGTTACGGCGTCCGAGCGATCCCGTGGTAGCCGGCGGTGCAGATCGCCGACTTTGTGCGGCTGGTTACCGGCTCGTTGGCGCCGGTCGAGGTGCGCATAACATGCGGTTCTGCGTGCTGTCAGCTGGCGAACAGCACAGTCCTGGACCGATGTACTGACAGTCGGCGAATGTGCCTGCAGGTAGAGGCTGCCGTCCGCGGAACTCTTTCGCGGGTACGCCATGGCGTACCGCCGCCAGCCATCTCACGCCCACCGGACCCTCGACATCATCACCTCGCGCAAGCACCAAGGACACTGCTGCCGCGCGGAAACGCCGAGGCATGGAGGGTTATTCACAAGATCATCAACCGTGAGCTGATCAAGCTCTGACCAGTGGCCACGTCGCGCATGATGCTTGATGATCATGACCGTGAATAAGCCTCATGATGCCCGCACCCGAAGCTGCAGCGAGTGTACAAGCGCGTATTTGCCGCCCCCCTCAACGGAGATTTCGACCAGCGCCGGGCCGAGCTGGCCGGGCGGACTCAACCCGGGAGGGTCAGGAATTTTCTGTTGCCGCTGGAGGGTGATCATTCGGCTCGAGACCGAGGGCGCCTCTCGCTCGTAGGGGCACCCGCTCGTGGGGGGACCGGCACGGCGAAGTGCTGGCTCATTGCCGCTTACGATCGTAGGCTCTGCTCGTGGCGTTCCCATATATTACATTTGCCTCTTCGCGGTGAGTAACTGTCCCGTCGTTCCGCAGTGACGACTTCTGCTGCGGCCGTGGTGACGGTGAGTGATTCCCAGGGAAGCCTGTAACTGGCGTGAAGGCGCGGCGGCCGCGAGGCAACCTTGTGATTTGTGGAAAAACAAGAACTCCCCGCGGCCGTACCGGCCAGCATAGGGGATCCGGTCATGGCGGTCGAGAGAGCGAATGCGCTGGTCAGCGCGGTCCTGTCCGGGCTGCTGAAGCGGAAGCGCAGCATCGCGGCGGCGCTGATGTACATCCTGGCGCCCGGACGGGACGTCCGGGCGAACTGCTGGGACCTGTCGGAGAAGGCCGGGCTGGAGCCGGGCGATGGCCGGTTCCACCGGCTGCTGGGGCGTTACCGCTGGTCATGGGAGGACGGGCGGGAGATGCTGCCCCTCCTGGCGCAGCAGGCCCTCGGCACGGGCCCGGACGCGGGCGACGAGATCGGCCCGGGCCTGGCCGTCGACGAGACCACCGACCTGAAGAGAGGCACGGGCACTGCCTGCGTGTCCCCGCAGCATTCCGGGGTGACCGGGAAGACCGAGAACTGCGTGACCTGGGTGTTCTCCGCGCTGGTCACCGCGACCGGGCAGTGCTGGGCCTGGTTCGGCCTGTACATGCCCGGATGCTGGGCGAAGGATCCCGCGCGCCGGAAGAAGGCCGGGATCCCGCGGGGACTGACGTTCGCGACCAAGCCGGATCTCGCGATCGCGCAGGTCAGGGCCATCATCGAGCGCGGGGTCCGGATCTGCTGGGTCGCCGCCGGCGAAGTCTACGGCCGGCCGGGGGACTTCCGGGCCGCCTGCCGGGCCGCGCTCCTGTCCTACGTCGTGATCATCCCCTGCGATTACAGGGCGACCCTCGCCAGGGGCACCGCGCCGGCCCGCGCGGCGGAGGCCGCGCGGGGCGCCGTGTTCGAACGGCGGTCCGCCGGGAACGGCACCAAGGGCCCCCGCTACGGGTGGTGGGCGCTGCTCGCCACCGAGGACCCGGAAGAATTTCTCCTGGTCAGGCGGCTGGAGCGGGAGAAGAACCCGTACACGTACTACCTGTGCCACGCCGCGCCCGGCCGCCCGGCGACCCTGAAGTACTTCGTGATGATAGCGGCAAGGCGCTGGCCGGTCGAAACCAGTTTCAAGAGCGGGAAGGACGGCTTCGGCTGGGACCAGTCCCAGGTCACTGCCTGGACCGCGCAGAACCGCCACACCCTCCTGGCGGCCCTGGCCATGATCCGCATCATCTTCCTCCGCGGCTTCCTGGCCAGGGGAATCACGGACGGGGACCCGCTGCCCGTCCCGGGGCCGGCCCCGGCCGGCGACGCTGAGAGCACTGCCAGCACCAGTGCTGACCTGCGCATTCGCCCCGGCGCCGACACCGTGCCCGCCGTCGCGGGACTGCCCTGCCCGGCGGACATCCCGCCCGTCCGCCTGTCCGACACCGAGACCGCCCGGATCGACGCCCTGACCAGGGCCTACACCGGAAGGCTCCTCAGCCGCGACCGGCTCGCGTTCCATTTCCGCTGGTCACACTGGCGCCGCCGCCACCAGGCCCGCGCGCGCTGGTCCCACTACAGCGCCCGCCTCGCCGGATGAACCACGACGGCCGAAGGGAGGTGACGGCATGTAACCAGACCACGTGAACCATGTGCCACGCTGGGCTGCAGCGCACTCACAGAGCGAGAAACAGCAAATGTAATACACGGCGTCCTGATCGTCATGGGCGCATCCTCCGCTGCTGCGCAAAAACTAGATGCCAATAGCATGGCGTTTCTCACCGAACGCGCCAAGTAGAACCCGCACAGCCATCCGCGTCACTCTTTGTGCTCATTCCGTCACGTCAGCCTCAACGGCATGGCCGGGCACTGTCACACCAGCCAGCAGCCCCGGTTCAGGGCCACTGAGAAGCAGGAGCCATGCGCCGTGATCAGCTATCGTGCCACTCTTGACGTCTCCCGGGAACTGGTCCTGTTCACGGCGGGCCTGCTGGCCGCCGAGCGGCGCCGGCGGGGCACCCCGCGCGGCAGCCGCAAGCTGGCCTGCTACTGGCAGGCGGTGCTCGGGCTGCGCTGGTTCCGGGACAAGACCGCGATCGAGTCGCTGGCCCGCGACCATGGCATCTCGCGGGCGACGGGCTACCGCTACGTGGACGAGGTGATCGAGGTCTTGGCCGCGGAGGCGCCTGAGCTGCCGGACGCGCTGGCCCGCGCGATGGCCGAGGGCGTGGCGTTCGTGATCCTGGACGGCAAGATCGTCCCCTCCGACCGGTGCCTGGAGAAGACCACCAGCGTCAAGGGCGAGGCCATCGACCTGTGGTACTCCGGCAAGGCCCACCATCACGGCGGCAACATCCAGGCCGTGGCCCGCCCCGACGGCCTCCCGCTGTGGGTCTCCCCGGCCGAGCCCGGATCGGTGCACGACATCATCGCCAGACAACCCGACGACGGCCGCGAACTCGACCCTGGCAACCGCACTCGCAACGCCATCCAGCGCTCCCTGCGCTGCCTTGGCGAACGCGCATTCGCCCTGCTCAACAGCGATGGCGCACCCTCCAGCACATCACCGCCAGCCCCAGCAAAATCACCGGAATCGCCCGCGCCGCCCTCATCCTCACCCAATACGAGCACGGCTACATCAAATGACGCGCACCCACTTTCTCTGAGATCACCTCACTGAGTACCTCCTTCGGGAGAGTGTCATTCGAGTGCCAAGATCAGCTTGAGACGGGTGCCGTGACCAGGTGTCTTGCCGCGCGGAGGTTCCGCGTGGAGCGGTTCCTGTCTGGGGAAGAGGTTTCGGCAGCCGCGCTGGGTCACTGCGTTGAGGGAACGTCGGCAGCCGGCACATCTGGCCACTACGTGATGGTGCGAGCGCGCCCCGCTGACTGGGTGTGGACTGGTAGCGGTCGACTGTCCCCCCGCCCGGGCCGGTAAGAAGGTGGCGCAGGCATGCGCGGGGCGGATGGGTTCGTTCCTGGACAGGGGAGGGCGACCTGCGGTGGTTGCCGTGAGGTACTTGAGGTACCTTAGTAACTAGGTGCCTGCTCCTGGCGTGGAGGGTAATGACGCGGTGATGACTACAGAACACGTGCCTCGGCAGACGGCAATCAAGGTCTCTGCGGAAGGCGACAGGTTGATCACCAGCGGTGCGCACTATCTGCGGATGAGCAAGAAGGATCTGGTTGAAGCCGCGGTCGCCTTCTACCTGGACGCGCGCCGGGAGGAGATGCAGGCCGGGATGCGGGAACTGCTGGGCCAACTCGATGGCAGCCGCGCGTCGCGTGTCGCGATGCTGGCTGGGATGACCCGCGCGGAGCTGGATTCGGTTGGCGGCGTCAGCGAGGACGAGTGATGGCGGTCAGGCCGACGATGCGCTGCCTGCGCGAGGATCTCGCGTTACCTGTCCCTGACGTCGGCACCCCGCTGGACGAGGTCAGTCATCCGCTGCTGGCCAAGGCTGCCGAGCGTTTCGCCGACGGCCAGGCGCCGCAAGAGCGAATCAGCGCGATCGATGACAGGGTGCTGTTCAAAGTGAAGATCCAGCGCTGGCGTGGTGCCGTGTGGACCAGCGACGATCTCGTGTGGCTAGTGGCGGCCGGTCAGCGGGAGGAGGGATCGCCTGAGGATTTTTATGCCGCGCTGGCAGCCAGCGGCAAGGCCGCCAGGGCACGTTACAACGCCGACCAGTCGGCGCCCCTGACCAGCACCACCTACACCGGGTACTTGATGCCCGGCCGTGAGGACGAGCTGCGGTGGCGCGCAGAAGCGGCCACACGGACGGAGCGCCGGCTGAGAACGATCGTCCGCGATCTGGTCCGGCAGTCACTGCTTGACGGCCGCGAGCACGCCGCAATGCTCGAAGGGGCTGCGCTGGGCGTTCAGGTGCTTGCCGACCGCGGTCACGAGACTTACGTCGCGATCCGGATCATCGGCTCTGTCCCCCAACGACTCCTAGCGACCGTCCTCAGCTTGATCCCCGGCTGCGAACTCAGCACCTGGATGTCGGACTACGCCATGCCTGAGCGTGCGGTGGCTCCAGCGGAACAGATCTGGTCGAACATCATGGACCCTGCCGCCGCCGCGAAGTTCCTTGACGAGCAGCCGATAACTTAAGCGCCATCCGGCGTAGGGCGACGACAGACGAGTTGACGGGTTGACGGCCAAACCCGGCTTGTCGCCGGGAAACCCGGCTCAGATGCTGGGCGGATCTGCTCGCCGGGGTGGTGGGCACGGCGAGACAGATGACAGGCTTGCCAAGGCTGGCGGCGCGGCCTCGCAGATCCTCCCCCCTTGAGGCCCGCGTGAGGTATAGCCGAAAGCCAGCTAACGATCTCTAATGGTGGGGTTACAGAAGGGTGTGGATCCAGGTGCGTGGTCACTGGCGTTCGGTTATGGATCGGGCCTGGCGGGAGTTCGTCGTGGTGTCCTCGGGGTCCGGTAACGTTGCGTGGTTGCTCTTGCGGTGCGGGGCGGGTTTTTGCGCTGGCTGATCCATTACGTTCCGTGAGATCGGCGTGTGGTGTCCGGGGCTGGCGTCCGTGGAGTGCCCGGTACTGGCCTGGCCGGCTGTGGCCGCGGTGTCCCGGGCATGCCGGGATTCCGGCGCGGCGGGTGCCGGGCCGGGCGGGCGCGGGTCAGTCAGGCGGCGGGCGGGGCGTTGGCCTCGTGCGGGAAGGGTTCGGCGGGCAGGGGCAGCAGGTGCAGCTGGGTGGCGGCGGGCACGACGTCGTTGCTCTTGCGGGTCCTGACCTTCCTGATGGTGAAACGCGGGTAGTGCCGGCCGGGCCGCCAGGTGGTGACGAACCGCAGCGGGTGCGCGGTGATGTCGCGGCGGATGATCTCGATGGCCGCGGCCAGGGTGCCCGCAGTGGCGCCTTGCCCGGCGCCGGTGCTGGCGGTGACCGCGTCGCGGAGCGCGGTGGCGCTGATCCGGGCGGGCTCGGCGCCGGTGGCGGCGGCGATGCTGGCGCCGGTGATCCGCAGCGCCTGGTGGGCGGCGACGGTGGCGGCGGCCATGCGGCAGGCACCGGCGGGGGTGGCGGCGGTGACGGGCTGCCCGCCGGCCAGGGTCTGCTTTTCTTCCAGGTAGACGAGCTCGCTGGCCCATCGCATGCCGTACAGGTCCGCGATGTCGCGGGCCGGGCAGGCGGCGGTGTCCATCAGGTCAGTGATGATGGTGACGGTCTCGGATACTTCCACGCGGATGGTGCCGGGCGGCCGCCTGCACAGCCCGGCGTCACCTTCGCCGTCATCGGCTGTCTCCATGACGCGGACGGACGGCCCCGCGGGCGGGGCGGCCAGCAGCGGGTGGCCTGGCGGGAGATCGAAGACCTGGTCGATGTGGTATTCGATGACGCGGACCTTATAGGTGCGGCCGTGCCAGGTGATCTGCGCCTTCCAGGTGCCGTCCGGCAGGGGCCGCCCCGGGCGGCGCAGCGTCCACGCCGCCGGCACCCGCCAGGCGAAGTGCTTCCCGGCATCGATCTTGGCGGCGGCCGCCTCCCGGCTGGGGAACCCGCGGCCGGCCAGGTCCAGGTCACCGGGCCCGCAGGCGGGTTCCAGGTGCGCGGCGAGGGTGGTCTCCCCGGTGCTGCACGGCCCGGCCGCCCAGGCCACCGCGCCGCGGGTCCAGGCATCAACGGTCCCGGCCATCCGGACCTGCGGGTCAGCGGGCGTGCCGGTGCTGGCCGGCCGGCTGAAGTGCGCGGCGTTGCGGGACTGCCCGCCGCTGCCCCCTTGCGGTCGCTGCCCCTGGGGCCGGCGACGTTGCGGACGGTGCCGTCCTTGGCGAGGATCCGCAGCCCGTGCCAGCGGCCGTCCCGCCACGGCCCGCCCGCGAGCGGCCGCAGCCGGATCGCCGCCCGCTGCCCGCCCGGCGTCCCCGGCGCCGGCAGGCACACCGCCGCGACGCCGGGCAGCGGGACGGGGCGGATCTGCCCGCACAGCCCGGCCAGCAGCCGCAGGAACGGCTTGACCTGCAAGAAGCTGTCCACGTCCGGCAGCGGCGACGCCGCGGGCAGGTCATATCCCGGGTCAGCTTCCCGGGGCCGCTGCGCCAGCACCCGCAGCGTCCCCGCAGCCGTGCCGGGCATCAGCGCCCGCGCCAGGCTCACCTGCATCGCCAGCCGCGGCGTGATCTTCCGCGTCCGCCGGGCCGGCACCCCGGCCAGCGCCTCATCCAGCAGCGCCGGCGTGAGCACCGCCGGCGCCAGCCCCAGCCCCGTCCCCTCCCGCACCCGCCCCGGCTCCCCGGCGATCCCGGCCGCTGCCAGGTGCTCCGCCGTCCACGCCGGCCCGGGGGCCGCCGCACCCGGCAGCGCCCCGCACGCCACGATCCCCGGACCAGGCCCGGGAAGCTCCAGCAGCCGCCCGCCGGCGTCCTTCCAGATCGCCGGCATCGCCAGCACCTCAGCCAGGCCCGCCTCCGCATCCCGCGCCGGCCGCTTCCGGCGCGCCCCCGCCGCGGAGCCGGCCGCGGCGCGGCACAAGATCGCCGGCACCGGCCAGGCGTGACGTAATACCGGGCAGCGGGTAGCGTCGCACCAGGAAGCACCGGCGGACCCCTCGCAAGAGGCAGGTACAAGACCCGCCGATGCTTCCGCAGAAAGCTCCGTCTGTCCGTAACCCCCATGCGGCGTGCCGCCGGGAACCGCGCATGGCCGCCACAAGCCACCCGGAGTCCTCTCCGCGCGCCACCTGTCACTGATCACGCAACGTGACTCCCAGCCGGGCCGCCATCCAGTAACGCTGCGTGGCAGGAGACGGCAGCCCCGGCACCGCCTGCAACGGCAAACCCGCAGGCCGGGCGCTTCGCAGCTCTAACCGAATGCCAGTGGGTGCGTGGTAGCGACGCTGGCCGGAGCGAAGAATTACGCAGAAATCGCTCGGCGAGCCCAGGGCATACCCCAGTCGCTGCTCCGGAAACTCGGCGCAAAATGGAACTGGTTCAAGCTCCGCTATCAGTGGCCGAGTCTGTCTGTGATATATAACATCCTGACCAGGATCGACGGGAACTCACTGGATGTCATAACCGGAACATGGCTCTTCCGGCAGGCCATGAAAGACGCCAAGAATGAATGGGAAATCGCTCTTGACGGCAAGGTCATGCGCGGCGCATGGACCGATGAGAACGACAAGGTAACGCTCTTCTCTGCGATGATCCATCGCGAGGCAATAACGATAGCGCAGGTCAGCGTACCCAGTGATACGAACGAGATTACCCAGGTGGGCGCACTCATAGAAGCGGCGGGAATACCGAAGGAAGTATCAGCGCTCATCACCATGGACGCTGCGCACACGCAGCATGAGACAGCTGAAACCATCTGCGCGGAACCCGGACTGGACTACCTGATGAGAGTCAAGGGAAACCAGCCGACCCTGCAGAGGGCAGTATTCGATAAAATCCTTCCTCTGACCCAGGATCCTCCGCACGATGTCGTGGAAGAGCATACCCGCGGCGTGATAAAGAGATGGACCTGCTGGATCGCCGATGCCGAGGGAATCGAATTCCCGCATATCGCCCAGGTTGCACTCGTCCGTCGCGATATATTCGAGATATCCGGCGACTGGATCGGCAAGGAACTAGCCCTCATGATCACCAGCAGGAAAAAAGCGAAAATGACGGCTACCGACATGAACTGCCACACAAGGAATCACTGGGGAATCGAGAATAAAAGTCACTGGGTCCGCGATACCGCATATCGTGAAGACCACTGTCAGGCATGGGCCGGAGAAGGCCCGCAATGCCTTGCATCACTCCACAACCTCGCAATCGGATTGCTCCGGCTGAAAGGAGTGACCGCCATAAAGAAAACCACGCAATGGATAGCCGAAGACCGCAGGCGGGCACTACAATTCATGACCACGTAGCGTGACGCTGCTCACGTAGCGCTACCTCGAAATGGCCCTGCGGCCGGCACGGCGGAAAACCCGGTTCCATGGCCCGTAAAATTGCCTCTGTGACGACAGTCGATGCCTTGCTGGCCGTCTATGACGGGCAGATGCGAGGGTTAGAGCCTATGCCGTCGGCTGGGGTCAGGTACGAGTGGGACGGGCCGCTGCTGCGGGGCGTCGGCGGGCGGCGCGGCTACATCTGCGGCCCGCGTGACATCGGGGTGACAGGAGCAGAACTCGACCGGCTGATTGCCCGGCAGCGGGACTACTTCGCTGGGCGCGGCGAAGCCATCGGGTGGCAGACCCGGGCTCACGATGAGCCGGCTGACCTCACCGCGCGCCTGCGCGCCGCGGGATTTGTTCCCCAGGAGGAGCGGACGGTCCTGATCGGGCTCACCGCGGAGTTGGCCACCGCCCCCGTCCTGCCCGGCGGTGTCGTCCTGCGCCAGGTCACTGCGGACGGCGACATGCGCCGGATCGCCGCGATGCAGTCCGCTGTCTGGGGCCAGGAGTGGAGCTGGCTCGGTGAGCACCTCATCGGCCGGATCGCCGCTGCCCCGCATGACATCGCGGTCCTGGCCGCGGAGGCCGGCGGCGACGTTGTCTCCTCGGCCTGGCTGGCTTTCTTCCAGCCAGGCGCTGACAGCTTCGCCCGCCTGCTGGGCGGGTCGACACTGCCGCAGTGGCGTGGCCACGGGATCTACCGGGCGCTGGTCGCCGCCCGCGCTCAGCGCGCCGCCGCCCGCAGCGTCAAGTACCTGCAGGCCGACGCCTCTAACGACAGCGCCCCCATCTTGCGCCGTCTGGGATTCCATGCGGTGACCACCACCACCGCGTACGTGTGGACGCCGCCGCAGCCCACCAGACCTGGATGACTCAGGCGGCGGGTCCGAACCTGACTTTCCTGATAGCAGTGTGTGGCTGGCTCGGCGGCGGTTGTCGGCCGTGCTGGTGCCGGCGTACCTGGGGGTGTGGATCGCGGTCACCGTGGCCCGGGCGCGCTCGGCCGTCGCCTTGCGGGCGTGGGCCGCTGGGTTCTGGGAGAGCATCCGCACGCCATGCGGGCCACGCCAGCCGATGAAGTGGCGGACCGTATGGCGAATGATCCGGCTCGGGCGACCGCCAGTGATCTGACCCAGGTGGTTGCACACCGAAGGCGCTGAGGCAGCTCCTCCCGGAGTGTCAGTTGAGTGTCAAAACGGCGCTCGCGCGTGCTCGCGGACGCCTTTCTGCGCTAGCGACCGCCAGCGGTTTGGCCTGCTCAGGGCCGATATGGCAGCTACAGAAGCCGATTTGTGGTCCATGGTAAGGAGAAGGTCTACGGTTCGATTCCGTAAGGGGGCTCCAGGTCATGGGGATTTTTCGAATGCAGAACTGAGTACCTCCTTCGGGAGAGTGTCATTCGAGTGTCAAGATCAGCCTGAGACGGGTGCTGTGCCCAGGCGTTTTGCCGCCCGGAGGTGCGCGTAGAGCGGTTCCTGTCTGTGGAAGAGGTTTCGGCAGTCGGCGCGGGTCGCTTCAGTGCGATCGATGACCGGGCGCAGTTCAAAGTTCAAGATCCAGCGCTGGCGTGGCGCCGTGTGGGCCAGCGACGATTGCGTGAGGTTAGTGGCGGCCGGGCAGCCCTGGAGCTGCGCCATTGCAGCCGCACCCGGGTCCGGGACGTTGGCATCGATGCGGTCAGGACCGCCGCCCGCGTCCTCCTGGGCCGCGCCGCCTGAGTTCTACCTGGACGAGGACGCGGTGACCAGCTCCGTCCGCCCGCTGCTGACCGGCTTAGGGTACACCGTGCACACCCGACGACGGATGCGCTCCAGACACCCGGACGCACTGGTACGGGTGGCTGTTCTTGCGGGCCGGGCCGCTGGCTACTTGCGCACGCGGAAGCGCAGGGTCGTGACTGAGCCCGAGTGGGTGCTGCTGACGGGTTCCAGATCAACACGGGTGGGGGTGACGGAGAAGGAGAAAGGCGTGCCGGCGCCGAGCAGGACGGGTGCGATGTGCACCACAATCTCGTCAATAAGCCCGCGTTCCAGGCACTGGCCGGTGAGGTCGGCGCCGAATATCTCGACGTTCTTGCCCCCAGCGGCCTTCCTGGCCGTGGCGACCGCAGCCTCGATGTCATCCGTCAGGAAGGTGACCGCTGGGTCGGACGGAGCCTTCGGGGGCTGGTGGGTGAGCACGAACTGCGCTCCCTGCCACGCGCCGCCGTAGGCCTCGCCACTTGGTTTCCCCGTGTCGCGCTGGCCTACCTCATAGGTCCTCCTGCCCGCGATGATGGCGCCGGTTGCCGCCATGATCTCCGCTGCCTGGCCCGGGGCCGCGTATTCGAAGATCCAGTCCATGCTGTCGCTGGGTCCGGCGATGAAGCCGTCCAGCGACATCGTCCGGTGCACGACCACTCTCCCGGTTGCCGTGCCTGCATCACTCATGAGGCGCCTTTCGTCGATTCCGGTCATCGGTCCTTTAGACGGACCAGGATGGTAGAACTCATCGTCAGGTGCAAGCCGATAACAGGCCGGACCGTGCACCCGCGCATATAGGCTTCCCGGCGCTCGCGGGCGGCGGCCTTGCCCGCAGACCGCTCTTCGCTGGTCCGCGGATCAGCCGCGCCGCCCCCGGCCTTGACGTCGCTCCACTTCGCGTAGCCCCTGCTCGCCACTTCTTCGCCTCTTCTACTTCCAGTCCGCCATGCCGGGCGAACCTCTCACCCGCCAGCGGGTTGTTGTGGCAGTGCCGTCAGCGGTCTGTGTCCTTGGGGTGGCGGGGCGAGGCGTAGACAAGCCAGATGGTGCGGTTCTGGTCGTCGATTAAGTACCGGACGCGGCCTCCGTTGGTGACCTCGTATTCCCACTGCTCGAGGTCTTTGCCGTTGTGCCGGTGGGCCGCCAGGTCGCCGCGCAGTCGGTGCTGGCGGCCAGGGTTCGAGGTGGAGCGCGGCTCGGCCTGCAGGATCTCCAGACAGCGGCGGGTGTTGCCCACCGCGTGCCGGCATGGTTCCTCCCAGCCGGTTGCCGCGTCGCCGGTGGCGAACCGACGTCCCACTGGCCGTCTGGCGGTGGGACGGTGACCCGGTCGCCGCGCCGTGGGCTCACGCGATCACCTCGCCTGGGCCGAAGTCTCCCTCGGTTGGGGTCAGCGCCTGCGTGTACAGCCCCTTGTCGGCCTTGATCCGCGCGGTGGCCCGCCAGCCGGCGATGACCTCGGACGCCGTGGTGTCGATGGCGAGTTCGGCCGCGTCGGACAGTGCTGCGACGAGTTCGGCTGCGAACTCTGACCGCTCAGGGTCTGGCAGGTGCCGCGTCCAGGGGAACACCTCGACGATGGCGGAGGCGACCGCGCGGATGCCTGCGGGGCTGCGGGACAGCGCGGCGAACATCCGCGAGGCTGTCAGCAGATTCCCGTCCCGCTCCTCCTCACGGTCTGCGGCGGTCAGGTAGAAGTCAGTCGCGTCCCGGTGGGTGACGCGGATCCGCCCGAGCCGCCGGGCGCGCTCCGCGACCGCCCGCGGGTTGCGTGACAGGTCGGAGAACGTCACCGCGTCGGCGGGCTGAGCAGTCATGAAATCAGTCTATTCAGATCGTGTTCTGATGTCCACGCCGGTGGCAGTTCGCGGCGCTTCCTCAAGACCGGCGGGCGGTTGCCCCCGCAACGTGTCCGATGGTCACGGTGTGTCATCGCACGTCGGCCGCGCAGGGGCTAGCGCGTGGACCGGAGGCGTAGTCATCCTGTGCGTTCGGGGACTCGTCTAGCGCCAGGCTGAGCGTTCTGTGCAGGCAGTGCGTCTGGGCCGGAAACGGCTCTTCAGTTCATCGGATAGCTGCGCGGCTGCTTCGCCGAGAACGGTGAAGTTCCATAGCAGTGATTCGCTGCGGAGCCGGTCGGCCCGCAGGTCCTCGACTGTGAGGCCGCGGGTGAGCCGGTGTGCTCGCTCGGCTGTCTCGATCATCTCGCCGAGGAGAAGCTGGTCACGCTGCATACAGGGGACGGGCTTCCGCGAGCACGGCGGGCTTGAGCCGCGGGTGCAAGGACCGCAGTGATACCAGGTCGACCGGGTGGCCGAACAAGACCGACAGCTCGTCGGCGAGCTCCTCGATTTCCCAGCCAAGTTTGCGGCCGGGCCGCAGCGTGTAGAGGACGTCGATGTCGCTGTCGGGGCGCGCGGTGCCGTGGGCGCGTGATCCGAAGATCTTCAGCTCGGCGATCCCGTACCTGTCACAGACAGCCGCGAGCGCTGGGAGATCGACCTCGATATCCGGAGCGATCCGCATACATCACAGGCTACCGCCGGCATCGGCCACCGTCGCGTACGCGTAGTGACGGCCCGCCGCAAGCGCGCGGCCCAGGACACGCTCGGCCCGCTCCAGCTCGATGCCGGCGGGCGGCGGGTCCGGCCGGACGGGCGCGAGCTCCTGCCCACGGAGGCACTGCGCGAGCAGATCGGCCAGGTGGCCGTGCCGTTCGGGATCTGCACCGAACCGGGCAACGTCTCAGCCGGCGGCGGGTCGTGCCCCTTCCGGCACCGCTGTTTCGGATGTGAGTACTTCCGCACCGACCCCTCCTACCAGCCCGGGCCGCCGGGGTGGTGGCGGGCGGCTGCGAACTTGGTCAGCGCCTGCCACCAGGCAGGGACTTCCGGCAGCCGGGCGGCCAGCGACGCCCCGTAACGGAACGGCCGGTCCGGGTCGGCCAGCTTGCAGCGGTTGCAGAGCCCGTGGCCGGCGTTGGCCCGCTCCTGGCCGCACCGGCGGCACCTGATCGTCTTCGCCGGCCGCGCGGGGCCGGCGGCGCGGTCGCAGATCGCGCAGGTGCCTGCGGGGCGCAGGCGCCGGACGCGTCCGCAGCGGGGGCACGGACGCTTGAGCTCGGCCCGGACCGCCCGCCGGTGGCAGGAATGACAGCGGTCCCGGTCGCGGAACTTGACCGGCGCGCCGCACTCGGCGGACGGCGGGTAAGGGGTCATAGCGGCGGCAGCGACCGCCCGCGGGAGGCCTTCGGCTCTTCCCTCGCCGGCGCCGGCCTGGCCGCAGGCTGGGGGACCGGGGTGGTGTCCACCTCGATGAGATCGCCGGGGGCGCACTCCAGCGCGGTGCACAATGCGGCCAGCGTCTCCAGCTTCACCTGGGCCGGCTGGCGGGTCAGCAGCGCCGACACCGAAGCCGATGACAGGTGCAGGCCGGCCCGCTCGGCCAGCAGGCGGCGCAGCTGGGCGCCGGTCCAGACCTCCCGCTGGGCTGCGGCCATCCGCAGGCGCCACCTAATCTGCACCGCCGTCTCCTCCAAGCTCGGTGAGCGTGCCGGACACCGTCCGCCGGTAGGCGTCCTCGATGAACGTCGCCGACGGGGTGACGTAACGCATCGTGGTCACGACATGCCAGTGGCCCAGCATCTGCTGGATCGCCACCAGGTCCACGCCCCGCTCGTAGTTGCGGGTGGCGCACGCGTGCCTGAGCGTGTGCGGGCTGAACCGGCTCAGCTCGCCGTGCCCGCCGCGGGCGAGGGCCGCGGCCTGCTCCATCTCCAGCAGGCTGGCCAGCCGGTTGCGGATCGTGCCGCGGTGGATCCGGCCGCCGCCCTCGTCGCAGAACAAGGCCGGGCCCTCGCCCATCCGCGGGCGGATCTCATCCAGGTACCAGCGCAAGATCAGGTCCAGCCCGTCCAGCATCGGCACCCAGCGGGGCCGGGGACCGGAGGTCTTCGCGCCCTTGCCGAACCGCACGTGCAGCTTCCCGAACGGCCCGCGGCCGAAGTGAACATCGGGCCTGTCCAGCATCGCTGCCTCATCAGCGCGCAGCCCGGCCAGATACAAAGCCCGGAACAGCGCGTAATCCCGGCCGGCGGCAGCGTACTTGCGCGCGCTGGCGATCCGCTCCCTTAAGAACCCGAAGAAGTCCTCGCTCCGGCCCCGGCGGCGGGCTCGCCGACGGGGAATCAGCGCTGACATGCCGGGCCGCGTTGAACTCATCGACTGGGTCTTCCAGGCGGACGCCGAACGCCGCCTCGATCGCCGCGGCCTTGCGCGCGGCGAGGAACGCGTGAAAGCTCTTGAACGCCTGGACGTACCCCCGGCGAGTCGAGGCCGCCAGCCCCTGCGCCGCGAACTCCCCGACCACCCGGTCGACGTCCTCCCGGGTCACTTCCCAGGCCGGGCAGCCGCAGGCATCCAGGAACCGCTGCAGCGTCCCCGCCCCATTGACGACCGTCAGCTCGCTGAAGCCCCGCGCGACCTGAGACGCCCCGAACGACCGCAGGCACTCCTCCTGGAAAGCCACCGGATCCGGCGGCGCTCCGATCGCCCCCGCCGCCGCCCCGCCCGCCACGACCCGCAGCCCGGTTCGCTCCACCTACCTTGCTCCCCCCTGAATCATCAAGGCGCCACCTTACGTTCAGTAACCGCGCCTTGACATCCGCGACACGCCGGGAAAGGCCGCCGACCTGGGCGCAAGGCAGAATCCCGCGTCAGGAACGTATGGCAAGCCCAGGTGAATGGGAGATCACGATCCTCGCGTCGACGTCCAGGGGGATCAGCTCCCCGTCCGCGCCAGGCGCGGCCGGGCCGGCCAGCGCCCACGCCCGATCCCGCGCCGCCGCCCGCGCGGCCCGGATCTGCTTCAGAGCCCGGGCCTGATCGCCGGCCAAGGCGGTGACCAGCCGGGAGACCACCGGGTCGGAGGCGACCGGCCCGAACAGCTCCGGCTCGGCCCGCAGCACCGCCACATCGGCCAGGCAGTCCCCGCCCAAAGCCAGCGCCGCCGCGAGGTCTGTCAGGATCTTCCCCGGGTCGTGCGCCGCACGCGGCGCACGCCACCGGGCCAGGCCCTCCGACAGGCCCCGGCCCGTCGCCCGCACCGCCTCGGCCAGCACCAGCCCGCCCGCGTGGGACACGATCCCCCGCCCGTCAGCCGACACTGCGATCTTGGGGCGGGGCCGGGTAGTCTTCACTCGAAAGGTGCGTTTCGAATTGGTGCGGACAGGTCTCTCGACAAGCCCTATTCTCCCAGTTCAAAGGCACTTTTCGCATCTAAACGATCAAGCCCGGGCCATCGCCAGGCGAAAGCGCGAGGTTAGGCACCCACCCGGACTTTCGGGCGTCGAGCCATAAGCTCGCCCTGAACATCCCGATCTGCCCTGGGCTGCCGGTGCTTCCCAGGTGTCGCCCGATCGGCAGCGTTGCGTCCTACCGGGGCGCTGTTCCGGCGCAGACCGCGCGCCTGCGGCTTGGTCGTACCCCGATGGCGTCCGGGGGGTGGCGATGAATTTCCGGTGGACCGGGCGTCTGCATTCGCAGACGATGACGTGGGCACCCGGGGGCGTCCCCGACGAGGGAGTCACGCATGGCACGAGTCAACACGTATCTCAACTTCCAGGGCCACGCCGAGGAGGCGTTCGCCTTCTACGCCAAGACCTTCGGCACCGAGGTCACCCTGCTCACCCGCTACTCGGACATGCCCTCCGCCGGGCCCGGCGACTGGCCGCGGAGGAGTGGAACCTCGTGATGCACGCCGAACTCCCGATCATCGGCGGCCACGTGCTGATGGCGACGGACATGCTTCGCTCGATTGGTCAGGCGACCCGCATCGGCAACAACACCACCCTGTGCCGCTGGCCCGGGCTCTTTGCTGACCGCGCACACCTGAGTGGACCGCATCCTAGTCTCGTGTGAACGAATACCGGACAAATAGAGCGAAGGACCTGGCCGGTGCCAGTGACGGCGCGGTGTACCACGCCGTCACACAGGCCCAGTCCGCTGCCGCCGCGATTCCTACAGCATGATCTTTCCGCCGGCGATGTCAGTCGTCACGCCAGTCATCCATGAGGACGCATCGGAGGCCAGGAACAGAGCAGCGTTGGCGCAGTCGGCAGGGGTCCCCCAGCGCGGGATTGAGAACTGCTCCTTGGCGATCCTTTCGCGCACTTCCTCGGGGATCCGCTCACGCTGGCGCTCGGTGAGGATGGCCGACGGTGCCAGGGCGTTGATGCGGACGTTGTGCTTGCCGACGTCGAGCGCCAGCCGGCGGGTCAGCATCAAGATCCCGGCCTTCGCAGCGGCGTACCCGACCGACGACCAGCCCGGCAAGCGGCCAGCGGCGGATGACATCGTGATGATGGACCCCCGCTCGCGTTCGATCATGCCGGGCAGGAAGACGTTCAGGGTGAGGAAGGTGGCGGTGAGGTTACCATCGATCACCGTTCGCCAGCTTTCCTCGGCAGCCGGGCCGAGTGGAACAGGGCCGAGATCGAAGCCCGCGAAGGCGGCAAGGACATCGACTGGCCCCAGTTCCCGTTCGGCTGTCGCACGCAGTGCCTCCAGTGCGACGCTGTCCGTGCAGTCCGCCGTCACACCCACCGCACAGCCGGAACGCGATTCGATGTCCTTCACCACTGACGTGATGGCATCGCTGTCGCGGCCGACGACGGCGACCTTCATGCCGTTGGCCGCGAAGTACCGGCAGGTCTCCGCGCCGATGCCCCGGGAACCGCCGGTCACCACCGCGACCTTCCCGGCCAAGTCTGGGTAGATGGGCATGTCTGTGCTCATCGATGCTCCTCGCCTTTCTCCTCGGATATGGCGGCGAATTGATCAGCAGGAACGGCGACAATGAGATCAGTCGGGGCTGACGGCCACATTTCGCGTGTCTCCGCGACGCGCTGCCCGCTGCCCGCCTCTACCTTGACGACCTCGTCCAGGCCCTTGACCTGGACCGGGACGTGCCACCCGGTAGTGCTCCCGTCACCGAGCTGGCCATTGGAATTGTCGCCCCAGGCACTGATGCTCTCGCTCATGCTTGCCCTTCCCATCCCTCAGTTGTGGCGCCGATGACTCGGCTTCCAGCCCCGCCCGGCTGCGCTTCACCGCACCTACCAGGCTCGTCCGGCGATGTCCCCACGTCATGAGGGCGCGATCCCGGCGGCCCGGGACTTGCTTTCCCGGACCCGGTGAACGCCAGCCGGCTACGTTTCGTCGCCGCTCGGCTCCCTGGACATGATGCTCCGCCCCGGCAACGCGGGATCGAACACCTTCACCGACCACAGGGAAGTGCTGGACCAGGCCCTGAAGCAGGTCCCCGCAGGGTTCCGGCGCAGGGTCCTGGTCCGGATCGACGGCGCCGGCGCCAGCCACGACCTGGTAAAACACCTGCTCACACTGTCGTCCCCGCGGAAAACGCTGCTGTTCACCTGCGGCTGGATGATCACCGCGTCCGACGAGGACGCGATCCGGCAGCTCCCCGAAGGCGCGTGGCTGCCCGGCATCCGCCAGGACGGCAGCCTCGAGGAGGACAAGGACGCCGCGGAGATCACGCACCTGCTGGCCAGGGCCGGGAACTGGCCCGGCGGGCTCCGCTGGATCGCCCGGCGGGTAAAGCCGTCGCGCCGGCACCTGAAGAACCTCACCGCCTGCGAGAGGGAAACCGGCTGGAAGTACTCCATCACCTGCACGGACATCGGCTACGCCGGGATGGAAGGAGTCCCCGGCAGCCAGTACCCGCAGCACATCGACGTCACCCACCGCGACCACGCCACCGTCGAGACCGGCGGGGTGCGCACCGCCAAGGCCATGGGCCTGCGGAACCTCCCCTCGAAGACCTGGCAGGTCAACAAGGGCTGGGTCCTCGCGGCGAACATCGCCGCCGACCTCACCGCCTGGGCGCGCCTCCTCGGCCTCCATGACCAGGACGACCTGCGCGACGCCGAGCCGGGCACGCTCCGCTACCGCCTGTGGCACATCCCCGCCCGCCTCGTCCGCCACGCCCGCCAGCGGATCCTCAAGATCAGCCCCGACTGGCCCTGGAAAGACGCATTCCTCGCCTGCTGGCAACGACTCTGCGCCCTGCCCGCACCCGTATGACCAGCCGAAACTGCCCCAGCAACGCGGAAGGAGAACCACCCCGGCACGGTCGGAGCCGGTGCGCACCCGGGCACACCGGGCACCCGCGCCTCCCGACCCCCAGGACCGAAACAGACATGAAGGTCAAAAACAGACACCGGCACGAACAGTAACCAGGCACGGAGAGCCTGACTCATTGAGGTTGACGGGGAGTTGAGCATCGAGTCGACGGCACCATGCACCGGCCGACCGCAGGCGGCATGGTCTTCGCGCCGCGTGGGCTGCCCCACTCATGCAAGGTGGAATCACCGCTCGCACGCTGGCTGGTACGGGGTACCCAAGGCGGGTTCGACGGCTGGTTCTTCTACACCGGCCGGCCCGCCGAACGGCTGGAGGTCCCGGAGTTCAATCCGGCGGACTTTCCCGATTTCGGCGATGTGATCGCCCGGTCAAGGAAATCGCCGGTGTGAGAGCACGGATGGCATAACCGGGATCTGGCCACGGCCGTCATCCGCGTAAGGGAGAAAAGATGCGGTTGCCCGTCCGGGGGGCATCCAGGATCGTCCAACGAGCCCTCCGCTTCGCCTGGCACTGGGTGAATCACCCGGCCGCTGGCCTGTGGTACATCACGCCACCATTCACCGACGTGGACGCGTCCATGTGGGTGGGCGGGATGAACGAGGACGAGGAGCACATTGTCGACCCGCGCGATATGGACGCCTGGCTGGAGCGGATACTCGGCGCGGCCGGGGCGCCGGACCAGTTAGGCGGTCCCACCGAAACGGGCGGCGAGTGGTGACGGCAGTGGAGCGATTCCGGCAACTGAGCTGCGTTCCAGAGCCGCGATGACGTCGCCGGGGCTGGCATGTAAAGGCGGTGCGTCCCTGTGACATCATCTTTATGAGACCCGCATGGGAGGGCTCACACTTTACCTGTACGCAGGGTATTTACGTTAGAACCCTCCGTGCGCGGGCTACTAATGCCACGGCCGTGACTCACAGGCTTGCCGATTGGTTCCGTTATGCGGACTACGCGGGTTTCGTGATAAATATTAGATATTGACATGCTTCGCCGCCTCTGCCGTCAATGAACATCAACGCGATCATCGGGCCAGCCAGGGGGACCACGGCGGACCACGGCGTCACGGCTGGCCAGCCGGTCCGGCGCGGCGTGCCCCGGGACGGCCTCGCGTGACCAGGCTCCGGCTGACCGCCGAGCGAACGCGGAACAGCCGCTTTCCGGCGGGCGCCAGCAACGCCGGTAACCGCACGGCCCGGGCAGGCTCTACTTGCTATTGCCCGGTCGCCCGGCCTGCACGTGCTTATCAACCCGATCTGCGTGCCGTCGATGGCTAGTAGCCAGGCTGCGGAGCGCGCAGGCGGCGATGCGGCGTTTACCGGCTCGTAGTGCGGCTACAGGCCGTGGCCAGAGATTCCGTGCCGCCTCGCCGGGCGGGATCGTCGAGACCAGCAACTGACCCTTTTCCGATTTGAGTGAAATTGGTTAATAGGTCGTATTAATTAGTTCATAAGTTGCTGGACTTTTACGCCCGTCTGTGAAATAATGAGCGCATGGCAAAGAAAGGGCGCAGAGCCAGTAACGAAGAGCGGCTGACGGTAATCCGGATGCATGAGCAGGGAATCTCGGGAGACCGCATCGCAGAAATCCTCGACGTGAGCCGGGCATCGGTTTTCGACTGGATCGCGAAGTACCGTGCGGGCGGCCTGGCCGCGATCTCCACGAAGATCGCATCGGGGCGCCCCACGACACTGATGACGGGGAAATGATCCGCCTGCATGCGATGATCAACGGCAAGGACCCGCGTGCCCAGGGATTCGGCATGGCATTGTGGAACCGGGCGCTGATCCGCGACATGATAAAGCGCGCCTTCGGGAAGAGTGTTTCCCTGGTTACCACGGGACGGATTCTCGCGAAACTGGGAATGTCACCGCGGCGGCCACTGTACCGGGCCTGGAAACAGGACCCCGCCCGCGTGGAAAAGTGGAAGCGCGAGGAATACCCTGTGATAAAGGCCGCGGCGGCCGCCGCGGGCGGGTTGATCCTGTTCGCTGACGAGGCATCCGTCCGCACCGACTACCACGCTGGGGCAACTTGGGCCCCGGTCGGGTGCACGCCGGTAATTACCGGGCCGGCGGTCCGGCATGCCATCAAGATGATCTCGGCAGTAGGCACACGCGGTGAATGCAGCTTCGAGGTCCACGAAGGTTCCATGAACGCCGACCGGTTCACCGGCTTCCTGGGCAAGCTCCTGGATGACTTCGACAAGCCAATTTTCCTGATTGTCGACGGGAGCTCGGTGCACAAGGCTGGTAAGGTTAAAGAGTTCGTGGCCGCTTCGAATGGCAGGCTTCAGATCTTCTTCCTCCCGCCATATTCGCCGGAGCTGAACCCCGACGAGTGGGTGAACAAGAATGTTAAGCATGACAGGATAGCGCGGGCCGTTCCCATGACCCGCGACGACCTGAAAGCCATCGCCGTGAATGCCCTGGAACGGCCCCGCAGGTGCCCGGAGATTGTCCGGGGATTTTTCGCCGATCCGAAGCTCTGTTACATCGCCGCCTGATATCAATTACCCGAATGCGGTCCAGAAACTAACGTTCTCCTTAAATACCAGGTGATGTCCGCCGGCTCCGGCGCGGCCCATGCGGGCGGCTCGCCGGTGGCCGGGTCGAATTCCACGCCCCGCCGCGCCGCGCGGACCAGTTCCGCGCGGTAGCTGTCGGCCAGCGCCCGGGTGATGAAGGACCGGGTCTTGTCGTGGCCGGCCACCTGCCAACGCACCTCGAACACACTCCGGCCGGGCCTGCGCCGGATCCCGAAGATGCGGACGTCGAACCGGTTCAGCGAAATCACCCCCGACACGTCGAGAGACAAGAGCAGCTCCAGCCGCCCTAGCCCGCCATCCCGCGCGCTGGCCAGCAGGAACGCGCAGCGGGGATCAGCGTTCTGCGGTGCCGTGCAGCCGGAGACCGCGTCCCCTAGTCGGTGAAGTTGGTGGTGGCCTGGCCGAAGCCGGGCAACCAGGCGCATGTGCGCGGATGCTGGAGGGTGTCCCCAGGTCCGCCGGTGGCCAAAGGCCGCTCTGACGACGACCGCGGGACCTTCCACACGCGTATTCCTGGCCCTGCCCTTCCAGGTATTCCCGCAGCTCGGTTCAGCTGCCGGACGCGTCGTCGCCGCACACGAAGTCCGGCCACACGCCATCGGTGGCCGCCTCAGCGAGGAGGTCAATGGCCAGCTGTCCCTTTGTGCGGAACCGCAGATCCGGCGGCAGGCCCATCACGATGGATTTCGCAGGGTCATCGATGTGCTCTTGCGATATCCACTGGCGGGTGCCGATCAGCGTGTGTCGGCCCTTCGCGCACAGAGGACAGGTGCGCTGTGTTGATCCCGTTCCCCAATCCGCCCGCACAGCCCAGATGCTGGCGCTTGACACCCGCTGTGGCCTGGCCTTTCTTCTCTCAGCCGGTCTCATCCAGCGCCCCGACCGCCAGGCCGTGCCGCCGCGGTCGGCCCGCCGCATCGTCCAGGACCGCGACCGCGAGCCGGCGCACCACTCCATCGCGACGAACGTGTCCCACGTCGCCCGGTTCAGCAGCCGCAGCGTCCGGTCGCCCACGTGCCGGCGAGCGTCCAGCCGTTCCGCTTGGGCAGGTCGCTCATCACCGCGCTGACGTACTTGTCGGCTTGCGGCCACGGCTCGGGCCCAGCGAACACCGGCCGCAGTAGGCCCAGCAGCTCCGACCGCTTTTCGCCGGCCCACAGCGGCCGCTAGCCTGACGGCGGCGGCCGCCTCAGGTTGTGGTTTGCTCGTACGGACATGATCGAGAGGCGGCTGTCCTGCTCAAACCCGAGACGCCGGTCGCTCAGCCTAGGTCATAACCCTATTGGCGGCTGCTGTGCCGGCGAAGACCAGGACGATGCGGGCGAATGATCGAGCGGATCCTGGGGGCGGGGGTGGTGGCGGTGGAGTCGCTGACCGACCCGCCAGATGTCGTTCTGTTCCCCGAAGAAGAGGCGGTTGTCGCCCGCGCTGTCGCCAAGCGCAGGCGCGAGTTCACCACGGCCCGGCACTGTGCCCGGCAGGGTCTGGCCAAGCTGGGCTACCCGGCGATGCCATTGCTGCCCGGGGAACGGGGGGCGCCGCAGTGGCCCGCCGGTGTTGTCGGCAGCATCACCCACTGCGCCGGTTACCGGTGCGCGGCCGTGGCCCGGGAGTCTGAGGTTGTCACGGTCGGGATCGACGCGGAGCCGCACGAGCCATTGCCTGGCGGGGTCCTCGAAGCGGTTGCGCTGCCCGCTGAGCACGCCAGGCTGGGCGCACTGCCCCAGTCGTCCATCCACTGGGACCGGATCCTGTTCGCCGCGAAGGAGAGCGTCTACAAGGCCTGGTTCCCGCTCACCCGCCGCTGGCTGAACTTCCATGAAGCGGACATCACCTTCGACCCGGAGCGTGGTGAGTTCGATGCCGCGCTGCTCGTGCCGGGCCCTGTCGTTGACGGCCGGGAGCTGACCGGGTTCTCCGGGCGCTGGCTGGTCTCGGACGGCCTGGCACTGACGGCCATCATGGTCACCCGGTGACGTCTTCGGGCCGCAGCACTGATCAGCAGTGGCTCGCAGGACACGGACAGGACAGAGAAGTGTGGGCGGGCGGTCACCGGGATTCGTGAGCGGCGCACACACTGTGGGCGGCGCGGCTGTGGGCCGATTACATAGGGTGAGACGTCTCGATGCTGGTGTGCGCTTGTATCGTCGGGCTGGTGGATGCGGATCATGCGGTGAGGGCCGGCGGTGGTGTTCGGCTGGCATATGAGACCGCCGGTGACCGGGGCGCTGCGCCGATGGTGCTGTTGCACGCCTTGGGCGAGCGCGGTGCGAGCTGGGCGCCGGTGATGCGCTGGTTCGCTGAGTCGTTCCAGGTCTTTGCGCTGGACCTGCGCGGCCATGGCGGCAGTGGCTGGCCAGGCGCCTACTCGTTCCAGCTCATGTGCGATGACGTGGTGGGCGTGCTTGACCAGCTTGGTCTGGGCAAGGTCACCTTGGTCGGGCACTCCATGGGCGGCATGGTGGCTTACCTGGTCGCCATGCGGCGACCGGACCGGGTCGAGCGGCTGATCGTTGAGGATGTGCCACCGCCGTACCGCCGTGACCGGGCGATCCCCGACCGCCCGGCGGGACCACTTGACTTCGACTGGCCGGTAGTGCCGGCCATCGTTAATCAGGTCAACAACGGCGACCCGGCCGCCTGGGACGGCCTAGGACGGCACTGAATAACCCGCGACCTCCCTGATTGGCGTGTTTTGCCGGCATCGCGTTCGATTCCTTGGGAGAATCGTGCTATGCAGGGGATGACGCGGCTGGACCGGGACTTGTGGGACGCGGGCGAGGTCACCGGGCACCTGGTGCCGCCGGGCAGCGTGTTCGCGTTCCTGGCTGAGCACCGCACTGAGCTGTTCCCCGATGAGTTCACAGCGGACCTGTTCTCGTCGCGGACCGGGCGCCCGTCGCTGCCGGCGGACCTGGTCGGGGCCGTGCTGGTGCTCAAGGAACTGTATGACCTGTCGGACACCCAGACCGCGGATGCGCTGAGGTTCGACATCCGGTGGAAGGTGGCTTGCGGCCGGTCGTTGCTGCAGATGAGCTTTGACCCGTCGGTGCTGGTGTACTGGCGGCGGCGGATCGCCGCTTCCAAGCGCCCGGACCGGGTGTTCGACGCGGTCGCGGCGGTGATCGCCGAGACCGGGATCCTGCGGGGGCGGCGGAAGCGGTGCGTGGACTCGACGGTGTTCGACGACGCGGTGGCCACTCAGGACACGGTGACCCAGATGGTGGCCGCGATGCGGAAGGTGGCGCGGCTGGTGCCCGGCGCCGCCGGGGTGGTCGCCCGCGTGTGCCAGCTGGACTATTCCAAGCCGGGCAAGCCGGCGATCGACTGGGACGACCCCCAGGCGAAGCAGGACCTGGTCAGCGGCCTGGTGAATGACGCGCTGGCGGTGCTGGATGAGCTCACCGGCGCGGGGGCGCCGGAGCGGGACGGGCCGGAGGCGGACGCGCTGGGCCTTTTGGCGCTGGTCGCGGGGCAGGACGTGGAGCCTGCCGGGGGATCGGATGGGACCGATGGCCGGTGGCGGATCGCCCGTAAGGTCGCCCCGGACCGGGTGATCTCGACCGTGGACCGCGAGGCCTGGCACACCCGCAAGGGCAAGTCCAAGCGCCGGGATGGGTTCCGGGGGCATGTGGCCGCCGGGCCGGGCACCGGGCTGATCACCGGCTG
>Ga0307373_10002380_pt1 | contig 34019 bp, 30 predicted proteins | sample OX2MG_FD_202534 | JGI IMG/M metagenome (GOLD analysis project Ga0307373, IMG submission 202534) | Soil microbial communities from Risofladan, Vaasa, Finland - OX-2 | ecosystem: Environmental > Terrestrial > Soil > Coastal area > Acid sulfate soil | place: Finland: Risofladan, Vaasa | collected...
TTCCGCCAGGACTACATCCGGACCGCCCGCGCGAAGGGCCTCAAGGGCCGCTCCGTGGTGCTCACACACGCGATGCGGAACTCCCTCATCCCGATCGTGACGGTCGTGGGTGGCCACATCACGGCCCTCTTTTTCGGGTCCGTCATCCTCGAACAGATCTTCAGCATCAACGGCCTCGGCCAGTTCTTCTTCTATTCTGTGAGCACGGCCGACTTTCCCGTCGTCGAATTCCTTGTGCTCTATACCTCCCTGATCGTGATCGTCCTCAACCTCACGGTCGACCTCTCCTATGCGTTCATTGACCCGCGCGTGAAGTACACCTGATGGCAACGGAAACGTCCGCCATCGCCACTTTCGACTGGGCCCGCGCGTCGGGGCGTCCTGCGTGGCCGCGCCGCCTCGGGCGCCTTGCGCGGCAATACCCGCTTGGCCTCTTTGGCCTCGTCATCCTTGCCGGCTTCGTTGTGCTCGGGATCTTTGGTTCAGCCCTCGCCCCATATGACCCGCGCGAACTGGCCACCGGCGTGCCACTCTCGGGGCCATCGTCCGCACACTTATTCGGCGTGAATCAGCTCGGCCAGGATGTCTTCAGCCGCGTCCTCGCGGGTGCGCACTATTCGCTCGAAATCTCCTCGGTCGCGGTCTTCGTCGGGGCGGGTACGGGTTCGTTCCTCGGCATCCTCGCCGGCTATCACGGGCGCTGGGTCGACTACCTGGTGCAGCGCTCGGGCGAAGCGTTCGCCGCCTTCCCCGGCCTCGTCCTGTATTTCCTGCTGATCGCTGCCTTCGGCCGGAGCGTGAACACGATCATCATTGCCATCGGCATCGGTGCCCTCTTCGGCGGAAACCGCGTGCTGCGCGGGGCAACCATCATCGAACGCCACAAGACCTACATCGAGGCGGCCCGGGCCACGGGCTGCTCGGAGTGGCGCATCTTTTTCCGCCACGTCATCCCCAACGTCGTGCCCCTCACCATTGTGATCATGAGCAGCGCGCTCGGCGCCGCCATCCTCGCCGAATCCGCGCTCTCGTTCCTCGGCCTTGGTGTCGCCCCCGGTACGCCTTCGTGGGGCATCGATATGAGCGGTGCCAATCTCTCGATCGCCCGCACCGGGCATTGGAACGTCGTCATCTTTCCCGGCCTCGCCATCAGCCTTGTCGTGCTCGGCGCTAACCTCTTCGGCGACGCCCTGCGCGACATCCTGGACCCGCGCTTGCGTCACTGACCGGGGAGGAGGGAGGAGGGAGGAGGGAGGAGGCAGGAGACGAAAGACGAAAGACGAGAGACGAAAGGCGAGGGTTACGCTGGCAGCCGCTCGGCCGGCCGCATGGTCATCCACGCGATGAGCAACACGCCGCTCCCGAGCAGCACGAGCACAGACCCCAGCGGGAACTCCCACCACGCGAAGCTGCGCCCGTCCGCCGCCCAGAGCGCTGCCACGGTGAACACGAAGCCCGCCGCCGCACCTGTCCCACCAGTAGCGCGTGCAGCGGCAGACTGCATCTCACCAAGCCCGCTCGCCCAGAGCGCGATCACCGGGAAACCGGTGGCCGTGACAAAGATCAGCGCCACCGCGATCGCAAAGAGCCAGCCCTGGCCCGTCGCCCCGCCGACAATGTGCAACGCGAAGCTCGCGAGGAAAAGCCCGAGCGCCACGGCCAGCCCGCGCCCCACTGCCACCATCTGCGTCCCCGTCATGCCCTCAGGATACCCAGCACGCCGTCACACGCGAATCCGTCCCAGGAGCGCATTAACCTTCCTGTGGGCTGCGAGGCCGCTCGGACGCCCGGTCGCCTCGTCCCACCTCTCGTCCGCTGACTACGCGACGTTCGCTGCCTCGCCCGCGAACTGTGCGTTGTAGAGGTTGGCGTATGCGCCTTCCCGCGCCAGCAGTTCGACGTGATCGCCCTGCTCGACGATCCGGCCGCCGTCCATCACGAGAATCGTATCGGCGTCGCGGATGGTCGATAGGCGATGGGCGATGACGAAGCTCGTCCGTCGCGACCGCAACGCCGCCATGGCGTGCTGGATGAGGACCTCGGTGCGGGTGTCGACCGAGCTGGTCGCTTCGTCCAGGATCAGGATGGGACGATCTGCCAGGAAAGCGCGCGCGATGGTGATTAACTGGCGCTCCCCTGCGCTCACAGAGCTGCCGTCATCGTCGAGCTTCGTTTCATAGCCGTCGGGCAGCGAGTGGACGAAGCGATCGACGTAGGTGGCCCGGGCGGCCTCGAGGATCTGCTCTTCGGTTGCACCAAGGTTTCCATAGGCAATGTTTTCGCGGATCGTGCCGCCAAACAGCCACGTGTCCTGGAGCACCATGCCTATCTGGGAGCGCAGCTCGCGCCGGGGCATGGACGCGATATCGCGGCCGTCGATCATGATCTGCCCATGATCGAGCTCGTAGAACCGCATGATCAGGTTTACCAGCGTCGTCTTGCCGGCGCCCGTGGGACCCACGATCGCGACCGTGCGGCCCGGCTCGGCGACCAGCGAGAGATCCGTGATGAGAGGCGTGTCGGGGTTATACGAGAAGGAGACATGCGCGAATTCAACCTTCCCCCGCGTTTCGCGATTGGGCTCGTAGGCTGAGACATCGGGAGACTGTTCCTCCTCATCGAGAAGTTCGAAGACGCGCTCAGCGGAGGCGATCCCCGACTGGAAGAGGTTGACCATCGAGGCCATCCACGACAACGGCTGCGAGAAGCTGCGCGAGTACTGGATGAAGGCCTGGATGCCGCCGATGGTCATCGCGCCGGTGGTGACACGAACTCCACCAAGCACAGCGATGGCGACGAAGTTCAGGTTGCCGACGAGCATCGTCGCGGGCTGGATCACACCGGAAACGAACTGGGCTCCGAAGCTGGCTTCGTAGAGGTCGTCGTTGGTCTCCCGGAAGACGCTTTCGACTTCGCGTTGACGTCCGAACGCCTTGACGATGGCATGGCCAGTGAAGGTCTCTTCGACCTGGCCGTTGAGCTTGCCGGTGTCCTTCCACTGTGCGATGAACCGCGTCCGGGAGCGTTTGGCGATGGCCCGGATCATGAACATCGATAACGGAATAGTGACGAGCGCCACAAGCGAAAGCACCCAGGAGATCCAGATCATGATGGCGACGGTGCCGATGAGTGTGAGCGCCTGCGTCAGGAGCTGGGAGAGCGTCTGCTGGAGGCTCTGCGCGATGTTGTCGATGTCATTGGTAACCCGGCTGAGCAGGTCGCCCCGCTGCGCCTGGTCGACGAAGCTGAGGGGCAGGCGGTTGAGCTTGTCCTCAACGTCGGCGCGCAGCCGATACATCGTCCGCTGCACCACGCCCGCGAGGAGGTATGCCGTGCCGTACTGCAGTGCCCACGCCCCGCCGAGCAGCACCCCTGCCAGGCCGAGAATGCGGCCCAACTGGTTGAAGTCGATCGCGTTTCGCGTCAATAGGGCGTGCACGATGACGTCCGTGGCATTCCCGAGGAGTTTCGGCAGCGACACGCTCATGGCGACGCTCAAGATCGTCATGAGAATGGCCGTCGCCACCAGTCCGCGCTCTACGCGCAGTCGCCGGAGCAAGCGCCGCGTGGTGGCGCCGAAGTCCTTCGGCTTTTCGGTGGGCATGCCGAACGAGCCCATCCGCATTCCCGGTTGGCCCGCCGGCGGCGGCCTGAACCCCGCGGATCCGGTTGGAGAAGTCATGCCGCGGCCCCTTCTCCAAGCTGCGACTCCACGATCTCCGCATAGGTCGGACAGGTCGCGAGCAGTTGTTCGTGAGTGCCCAGCCCGACCATTTCGCCATCTTCGAGGACCAGGATCTGATGGGCGTGCATGATCGTGGAGAACCGCTGAGCCACGATGATCACCGCTGCATCGCGAGTGTAGGGCACCAACGCAGCGCGCAAGCGCGCGTCGGTTGCCAGGTCGAGTGCGGAGAAGGAGTCGTCAAACAGGTATACTTCCGGCTTGCGCACAAGCGCGCGGGCCATCGCCAGGCGCTGGCGTTGGCCGCCCGAGACGTTCACACCTCCCTGGGAGATCTCCGCATTGATCCCGCCCGGCATCGCCTGGACGAAATCGGCGGCCTGTGCCACTTCGAGGGCTGCCCAGATCTCAGCCTCGCTTGCGTCCGGTTTGCCATAGCGCAGGTTACTCGCCACGGTCCCCTCAAACAGGTAGGGCTTCTGTGGGACGACGCCGATTCGATGCCAGAGCGTATCAGGATCGAGTTCGCGGACATCCACGCCGTCGAAGAGGACTGCGCCGGACGTGGCGTCGAAGAGGCGCGCAGCCAAATTGATCAGGCTCGTCTTGCCAGAGCCAGTGCTTCCGATGATCGCTGTTGTCTGACCCGGCAATGCCGTGAATGAAATTTGTTCGAGGACGGCGTGCTCCGCGCCCGGATAGCGGAAGCCTACCCCGCGCAACTCGAGCGTCCCGCGGCGGGTCAGTTCAGCGACGGGCGACGTGGGAGGAGCAACCGAGGTGGGGGTGTCGAGCACCTCCTGGATACGCTCCGCAGAAACAGCGGCTCGTGGCGCCATCATGGCCACCATGGTCGCCATCATCACGGCCATCATGATCAGTGATAAATACGTGAGGAATGCGACCAGTGAGCCAATGGACATGGCGCCACTGTCGATCCGGTGGCCTCCGAACCACACCACGGCGATGCTGGATGCGTTCACCACGAGCATCATGGTCGGAAACATCAGCGCCATCAGTCGCCCGGCTTTGAGCGAGGTCTCGGTGAGGTCCTCGTTAACCCTGTGGAAACGCTCGGCCTCAACCGGCTCTCGCACGAAGGCACGCACCACCCGCATACCTACAATCTGTCCCCGCAGAACGGCGTTGATACTGTCGAGGCGCTCCTGCATCAACCTGAACTGCGGAACCATGCGTGAAATGATGATGCCCAGGATGACCACGAGCAGGGGCAGGCTGACCGCGAGCAGCCACGACATTCCGAGGTCCTGCCGCATCGCCATGAACACGCCGAAGACGACGGTCATCGGCGCTGCCACCACCATCGTGCACGTCATGAGGACGAGCATTTGCACCTGCTGCACGTCGTTGGTGATGCGAGTGATGAGCGACGGAGCACCAAGGAGATTGACTTCCCTGGCTGAGAAGTCCGTCACACGGTGGAACAACGCCGCCCGCACGTCTCGCCCGAAGCCCATAGCGGCCTTGGACCCGCAGTACACTGCGGCAACCGAGAAGACGGCCTGCACCGCAGACACTGCAAGCATGACTGCGCCGATCGACCAGATGTAGCGGGTATCGCCCCGCACGATGCCCTTGTCGATGATATTCGCGTTGAGCGACGGCAGGAGGAGTGACGCTGTCGCCTGGATGGCCTGGAAAACAAGCACCCCGAGGAGCCATCGGCGGTACCGCCGAAGATACGTGCGAAGAAGCGTCAGCATCGAGGACTCTCCCCTTGGAATCCGTCGTCGTTGCGTGCCCGGATACCGTCGAGCAGCAAATTCACGATCTCCCGGGGGGTGAGAGGCGCGCTAGCCCAGAGCAGCGGATGACTCACAGCGAGCGTGAGGGCGCGCAACTGGCGGGCAGCCGTAACAGGGTCATTCCGCAGCCGCGATTGTTCTGCTCTGAAGATGTCGGCAAGAGCGGCGAAGTCACGTGGCGGAGTGGGTCGACCGCCGGGATCGCCGACGCTGGAAACCAGCCGCCAGATATCGGCGAATCGCCGCTGCATGACGCGGACCGCTGCTTCGAGCTGATCTTCGAAGGAGAGCGAACGATCGATCGCCTCCAGGGCGCGCTCAGTGGGCTCAGGATCGAACGCAGCCCGCAGAGCGGCCTGGAGGACCGACTCTTTGTCGGGAAAGACGCCGAAAATCGTCCCTTCGGCAATCCCCGCCGCGTCCGCGATCTCGCGAGTGGAGACGTTGGCACCCCGTTCAAGTAGCAACGGCAAGGTTGCAGCGATGATGGCCTGTCGGCGTTGTTCTGCTGGAAGCGCTGGCGCACGTGTGGTCACCCCAACACCATACACGAGTGAGTACTCACTCATCCACACATGACCAGCGCTGTAGTAGCTGTAGTAACAGATACACCGGACCAGGGCTGGTTAGGTGGGACTGCTCTCGGGCGAGAGCGCAGGTGGCGGAGGCACAGGAGGAACGTCGGTGGCAGCCGGGATGACAAGGACCTCACTGTTGAGCAATTGCATGAGCTCGTCACCGGCCAGGGTCTCGACATCCAGCAGGACGTTCGCCAGCTTGTCCAGGAGGTCGCGATGCTCACGTACCACGTGGCGCGCGCGCTCCTGCGCCTCGTCGATGAGACTCCGCACTTCAGCGTCGATCTCCTCGGCGACCCGCTCCCCGTAGTTGCGCGTCTCTGAGATCTCACGACCAAGGAAGACGAGCGACTGGATGCGCCCAAGGGTGCGCGGCCCGAGCCGCTCACTCATGCCCCAGCGCGTCACCATCGCGCGCGCCATCACCGTCACCTGTTCGATGTCATCCGACGGGCCGGTGGAGGCTTCACCAAAGATCATCTCTTCGGCGGCGTAACCTCCGAGAGCAGTACAGAGCTGGTCGCGGAGCATGCTGGGTGTGCGGTAATGCGTCTCTTCCTCCGGCAGAAACCGCGTGTACCCGCCAGCCATCCCGCGCGACACGATCGTGATCTTGTGGGGCTGGTCGTGATGCGTCATGAAGTGGCCAACCACGACATGCCCACCTTCATGGTAGGCCGTCACGCGTTTCTCATGGAGGCTCATCACGCGGCTCTTGCGCTCCGGCCCCGCAATCACTCGGTCGGCCGCCTCTTCGAATTCGTCCATCGAGATGACCGTCTTGCTGCGCCGCGCGGCCAGGATCGCAGCCTCGTTGACAAGGTTCGCGAGGTCAGCACCGCTGAAGCCCGGCGTGGTCTTGGCAAGAATGCCGAGGACCACGTCGCCGGCCAGCGGCTTGCCCCTGGCGTGGACGTTCAGGATGGCCTCGCGGCCCTTTACGTCCGGGGCATCAAGGATGACCTTGCGGTCGAATCGGCCGGGGCGGAGCAGTGCCGGGTCGAGGATGTCGGGCCGGTTCGTTGCTGCAATCACGATCACGTTCGTACTGGTGTCGAAGCCGTCCATCTCGACCAGGATCTGGTTGAGGGTCTGCTCGCGCTCGTCGTTGCCACCGCCGAGGCCGCTGCCGCGTTGGCGGCCGACGGCGTCGATCTCGTCCACGAAGACGATGCAGGGAGCGTGCTTTTTTGCCTGCTCAAAGAGGTCGCGCACGCGGCTCGCCCCGACGCCCACGAACATCTCCACGAATTCGGAGCCGGAGATGCTGAAGAAAGGGACGCTTGCCTCACCGGCGACGGCGCGCGACAAGAGTGTCTTGCCCGTGCCGGGCGGGCCTACAAGCAGGACGCCCCTGGGGATGCGCGCGCCCAGGGCCGCGAACTTCTCCGGGTACTTGAGGAACTCGACCACCTCGGCGAGCTCCTCTTTGGCTTCATCCACACCGGCGACGTCGGCGAAGGTGACGGTCACCTGGTCCGCGCTGAAGAGCCGTGCGCGACTCTTGCCGAAACTCATCGCCTGCGAGTTTCCGCCGCGGGCCCGCCGCAGCACATAGACGAGCAGCAGGCCAATCAAGATAAATGGCAGCACGCTCAAAACGATCCCCAACAAGGCGCTCGAACCGCTGCTCGTATACTCCAGGTCCACAGATGGCGTCCCGTTCGGGGGAGCAGTGCGCGAGAGCTGAACGCCTGCGCTGGTAAGCAGCGTTTCCAGGTCTGTCTTCGGCCCGATTTGCGAGCTCTTCACCACGGGCGGGGCATTCCCCTGGGGCAGGTAGGTCACCGTCAGGTTCGTCCCGGAGACGCTGATCGTGTCGATGAGTCCCGCCTTCGCATCCGTTACCACTTGCCCCACGGACACCTGCTCGTGACTTGCACCGCGGCCCGCGAACAGGAACACAGCGGCGATCGCCCCGCCCACGGCTACCAAAGTCACGAGCGTGCGCTTCGCAGTCCTCGAATTCACTCAGCACTCCTACCAGACTTTGAGCTGAACAACACGTGCCTGCCCTGCACTCGCCATTCGCAGACCTGCTCCGCGACCGCACCAGTCAACGGGCGGAGCGTGGGCGTGGATTGAGTGAGGGGCATCGGTTGGTCTTGAGGGAGCCAGAAACACGCACATTCGGCAGGACCGCGCGCGTGGCCTGGCGACGCTGCGGCCCGCACGCGACATCCCCCAGAGAGCACACGAGCGCGCGTTAGTGCGATTTCCTCTTCTTCATCATCGGCGGGCGCTGTGTGAGGTCACTCACGACGGGTGCGGCACCGTCGCTGGGCGCCGGTGTGAGCGCAGCGGCGCGCTTGTTCTTCTTCCCGGTTCGCTTATCAGACATAGCAACCTCCGTGGTGCTGTTAGGAGCGAGCCGACACCCCGTCGCCATCGACAAACTCAGGCGCAACTGGCAAGCCGGGTCGTGCGACGTGAGCGATGGACGGTCAGCGGGGGGCTGAATATCCGTCACAAAGAGCCTGGCCGTTCGGGGCTCCGCTTGGTGCACTCACCATAACACGTCGCGATAGGCCCCGGTGAGCGTGCGTTGTCGGCGTTTCCGGTGTCCTCCGCCCCTTGGAGGATCGTCCACCCGCCGCACGCTTCGGGCATGGGACTCAACGGCGACGTTGTGTTTGCGGCTCGCCCGCTCCCTCTCGCCCTCCTCCCTCAGCGCGCACCAGCGCCGTGGCCACAACCGCTGCCGTCTCCGAGCGCAGGACGTTCGGGCCGAGCGAGACCAGGACCGCTCCCCGCGCCCGCGCAACCGAGACTTCCTCAGCAGTGAAGCCGCCCTCGGGGCCGATCGCGACTGCCACGTGGCCCGTCGTTGGTAGCAGCGCGCGCGCCTCCTGCCAGCTTCGCCCGGTGGCGTCGGCGACTAGCAGCGCACCGCGGTAGCCATCAGCCAGTCCGCGGAACGCCGCCGGCGGTTGCACCACCGGGAGAAAGAGGCGGCCGCACTGTTCGGACGCTTCGACTGCGACTCGCTCCCAGCGCGCCTGCCGGCCGGCGGAACTGCCATCGCCCCGCACCACATGCTCCGTGAGCAGAGCGCGGATCACGTCGGCGCCTGCTTCACTGCACTTCTCTATTGCCCAGTCGAAGCGGTTCGAGCGCACCAGCCCGCACCACACTTCCAGCACAAGCGGAGGGGGCGGTTCCTGCCGCGTCAGAGCCCCTACGGACGCGTGCACGACGGCTTTTGTGACAAGCGAAACTTCCGCTTCCCACTCCCGTCCGTCGCCGGAAAACGCCAGGAACCGATCGCCGGCACGCAGCCGCATGACTGCTCCCAGGCGCTTCGATTGGCCTGCGTCGAGGACGATTGGCCCCGGCGCAAGCCGTCCGGGAAGGTAGAGCCGCGGAATGTGGGCCAGGATGCCCCCCTATGGGTTGTGGGCTGCCGCGCGCCCGCGTTCCCGCGTCGCACCCGCGAGTCTGAGGAGTTCGACTGCCCGCTCGCCCGCGCCGGCCCCCTGGTAGGTGCCAACCAGAGCGCCTCCGGGCGCAATCACGGCCAGCGCCAACTCCTTGCTGACGCTCTCGACTCCGAGCGCCTTCATCACCTTTGCTTCCCAGTCGGGCAGGATGACGATGTAGTCCGCCGGGTCGCGATCCTCCGGGACGCCCTTCGCGTTCTCTTTGTAGTTGTTGGCCATGAGGCCCTCGGCGATCTTGCGGACGACCTTCGGAAACTTCCGCAGATCGACCACGTTGACGATCTGGACCATCTCGGCCGCTGGCCAGAGCTCCCGCACCGGCCCCAGCACCGGGTCGAGCGTTGTCGAGGTGCCCTGGTCGAACAGCAACAGGAGCGTGGGCACCGTCACCTCGTTCAACGTGATTTTCCGCTTGGAAACCACGGCGGTGAGCGTCAGTGCGGGCGCTTGCTCGGTCATTCAGCCAGTCTCCGATCTCGCTTAATGTTCCTTCCAAGTTGATAGCGCCGGCGCGCTCCGGGCAATGCTGGGCCCCCGGATGTCGAGACCTCCCTACGAGCGCCGGTGGCATGAGATTCGAACGGGCCGTCAGTCACCGTCACCGATCCGGAAGCATGGGCTTTGGTCCGACGCTGCTGCCGGCCGTGCCTCCGCGCTTCAAGCTTGCCTCGTGAACTCCAGCAGGCACCAGTCGCGCTCGTGCCGCATGGCCATCCTCACGAACCCGCGCGCGCCCATCGCCGCCCCCACGGCCACCGCGTCCGGCGCAAGGATCCCGCTCAGCAGCAATCGCCCTCCAGGCTCCACGACGGCCGCGAATGCCTCTGCGAGCCCGATATTCGCGGCGGTGCTGATATTCGAAACCACCAGCGGATACGTGCCTGAGTGGTCCGGGCCGAGCGTCCCAACGCTCAGCGCGACTTCCCTGCCGATCCCGTTGGCATCGCAGTTGGCGCGCGCCACCTCCGCCGCGATCGGGTCGATGTCGATCGCGGTTACAGCGCCCGCGCCCAGCTTGATAGCCGCGATCGCAAGCACTCCGGATCCTGTGCCGACGTCCAGCACACGCATACCCGTCGCGACCGCGTCATCGAGTGCGAGCAGGCACAGGCGCGTTGTCTCGTGGTGCCCCGTGCCGAAGGCCTGGCCCGGGTCCAGCCGGATCACTGCCTGCCCTGGGCGCGGCGCGTGCTCAATCCATGTGGGCACTATCACGCATCGCCCACCGCTATCCACCACGCCGAAGAACTCCCGCCAGCTCACGGCCCAGTCCTCTTCGTAGATCGGACGGGCGGTCAATTCGACGGCCGGGAACGCCGACATGGACTGGCGCAAGTTGTCGGTCAGCACGGCCCCCAGTTCACTCGCAGGCAGGTACGCGCGCAAGAGGACCGGCTCGTCGCCGCGCACGGTGAACCCCATTTCCGGGCCGAGGATGTCGATCGGCTCCTCAATGGTGATGCCGCCCGGCGAAACGGCGCGCAGCAACTCCGCGACAGCCTCCACCTCTGCAGGCGCCACGCAGGCTGTCAGTTCAAACCAGAGCACTCGGCCAGCCCTCGCTCATCGCCGGTGCCCCGCGGAGCGTGCAATCATCCGGCGACAGCGTCCCGCAAGCGTTCGAAAAGGTTCTTGCCGCTCTTTTTCGGCAGCGTCGGTGTCCCCATCGTCTCGGCGAGTCGCTGGAGGATCTCGCGTTGCTCGTCGGTCAGGGACTCCGGGATCACCGCCGTTACCCGGACCACCATGTCGCCGCGTCCGACGCCGCGGAGGTGCGGGACGCCCTTCCCGCGGATCACGAAATCCTCGCCGCTCTGGGTGCCGGCCGGGATCTCGAATTCGGTTTCGCCGTCGAGCGTGGGGATGGTGACTTTGGCGCCGAGCGTTGCCTGGGCGATGTTCACCGGCAGCTCCAGGAGAATATGATCCTCCACCCGCTCGAACTTCGGGTGGCTGCCCACGGAGAGCACCACGTAGAGGCTGCCCTGGTCACCGCCGCGTGCCCCGGCTTCGCCTTCGCCCGTAATCCGGATCTGCGCTCCATCGTCCACGCCAGCCGGGATCTTCACGCTGATGCGGCGGGTGCTCTTCTCGCGCCCGGTGCCGTGGCACTTCGTGCAGGGGTTGGAGATGATGCGGCCCTCGCCCTGGCAGCGAGGGCAGGCCGTGACATTCACGAACTGGCCAAAAATGCTCTGTTGGGCGCGGCGGATCTCCCCGGCACCGTTGCACTCGGGGCAGGTGGTGAGGTCGCTTCCGGGCTCCGCACCCTTGCCAGAGCAGCGATCGCAGCGCTCCATGCGCGTGAACTCGACCTCTTTCTCGGCACCGAAGACGGCCTCTTCGAAGGAAATCTTCAGGTTGTAGCGGAGGTCTGCCCCGCGCGCGGGGCCCCGACGCCGCCGCCCGCCACGCTGCTGTCCACCAAAGAACGCGTCGAAGATATCGCCGAAGCCATCGAAGTTCTGGAAGCCTTCAAAGCCCTGCGCGCCCGCGCCATTGCCGTTGACGCCGGCGTGGCCAAAACGGTCGTAGCGCGCGCGGTTCTCATCGTCCGAGAGCACCTCGTAGGCGCGTGTCAATTCCTTGAACTTCTCTTCGGCGTCGGGAGCGGCATTGCGGTCCGGGTGGAACTCCATCGCCAGCTTGCGATAGGCTCGCTTTATCTCCTGGGCATCGGCGCCGCGCGGGACGCCCAGGATCTCGTAGTAGTCGCGTTGTCCGGTGGGCATGGTATCAGCAGTGTAGCAAACCGACTGCCAAATCGGACATCCGGGAATCTGCCGATCCGCCGCCGAGGCTGACTCTCCCTCCGGATTCAGCCCGGTTCAGCGTGCTATGCTTCCGCCACACTTCGTGGGCGACGTCTGTCCGGTCGTGAACCTTGGGAGCGCTCCTTTGACACTCAAGATGCGAGACATAAGACGATCCTTGTGGATCGGGTGGACGTTCACGTTCCTCTTGAATTGGGTGGCGTTCCTGTGGATCGGTTTTCGCGCTAGGGATAAAAAGCTGGCAGCTTTCGGCGTGGGCTATTTTGGCATCGTGCTCCAGAATTTCGTGATCAGCGGGATCACAGGTGGCAGGGGTGCCGTCTACGGCTCATCTCTAGTCGTGCTGCTCTTCGCTGCCGTCGCTTCCATCGTCCACGCCTTTGCCGTGCGCCGATCCTACCTTGCAAGGCTTGACGCGCTTGTCCGAGGGAGGGAGGCCCGCGTTCCACGAGTACCCCGTTCGCTAAGGCACCTGCCGGTGGCTGTCACGCGGGCCCGACGGGGAATGACGAAGGTTTTCTTGGCCACTCCACTGCCCGCTCCACTCGAAGCGGACGACGCCATTGATAGCGCCACTCCCCACGCGCCTCGGAAGATTGAACTCGACACCGTACCCGTCCCTCCTGATGGCGAGCCTGGTGGCACGTCCGAACACCGGACGGAACTGGTTGCGCCTCAACCCGTCGCGGCGGCCCAGCTTGACCACTCCCGCGATGGTGCCCAAGCGGGGCTTGCAACGCCTGAGCCCGTGTATGGTGGTGAAGCCAGAGCCGCTGTCAGCCGGCATAAGAATCTCGGGGGCCTACCCACATGGGCTTGGGTGCTGACCGCTCTCGGGCTCGGCGTGATCGCCCTCGTGATCGTGGCAACCGCGACCTCGAACAACAGGACAGCTGCGGCGGCGGTCGCATACGGCAAGGACGCTTCCACGAAGCAAGGCAGCCTCAAGATTTCGTTCTCAAAGCTCTACATGAAGGATGGCGTGCTCACTATTCCTCTCACCATCCAGAACGACGACTCCGCCGATCGCTATGACTACGACGTGAACCAGTCGTTCAGCGTTAACTATCCTGAGCGAGGGAAGGACTACCCCGCGTCTGTCGATGGAATCGCGGTGGGAACTCTGGCCCCAGGGGAGGCGCGATCGGTGGTGCTGCACTTCAAAGTCGCCTCCGGACGGTGCCCCAACAACCTCCACTTTCAGGCCATAAATTTCAGCAGCTCGTCAGGTGACATGCCGATTACTGGGATTGACTGCAAAAGCGGGGGCCACCCGGCCACGCAAACGGTACCGCCGACGGCCAGCTCCGCGCCATCGCGTGAGAGCGGCCCGGTGAGTGCCGCTCCGGTGCGGCCAACCGCGGCTCCTACGTTAGTGCCCACGGTCGCTAACACCCGTGCGCCAACGCCAACGCCAACGCCAACGCCAATGCCAACGCCAACGCCGACGTTCGCGGTTTCCGTGTCTGGAAGAGGGACGGTACAGGCCACCATAGGCGACACGATTACTACTGAGATTACTATTACTAATACCGGCTCTCGAATTATCAAGTCTATTGCCTTGACGTTACATGGGTATAATAATTTACCATTTATCGGCAGCATTCCGTCGGCGCAATATTTGAATAGTTTTGGCATTAAGGCGCTTACGTTTAATATTGATGTGGAAGCAGGTAAGACCGTAGTGCTAAAATTCGAATTCTTGGCCGACTCAGTCAATGTTTATCACAATATCGTGTTTCCATCATTCACAACTGATGATGGTTCATCAATCACCGGCAGCACTCTTGGATTCACAACTGTTGTTCGGTAGATTCATGGGCAACACCGCTTGTGTCCCGCGGAGTAGTCCGGGTCCGAGCGCTTAACTCAATGCCAGCAAGCCCCTCCTCCCGCAATCGCGCCCGTCGTGGTTGCCGGGGCTCTCGTCGCGCCCCAGAATGCGGGCCATGCCCTCGCTTCCGCCGGAACTCAAGGCGACCTTCGCACGCTTCTCAGCAGGCCCGACACTCGTGCGCGACGCCATCGAGGCGATCGGGCCGGGCGAACTCAATCGGCCTGGGCCCGGCGGCTGGTCGATCCGCGATGTACTTGTGCATCTTTCCGATACTGAGCTCGTCCGCGCGGTCCGCTTCCGCACGATCCTTGCCGATGACGGCCCGGTGTTGTGGGTCTTCGATGAGGAGCTCTGGAAGCGCCGCCTGCACTATCTCTGGCGCAGCCCTGAAGCAGCCCTCTCGCTCTTCCAGCAACTTCGCTACACGAATGCTGAGCTGCTCGCCCAGTGTGACCGCCAGGCCTGGGCGCGCACTGCGGTCCACCCTGAGCTGGGAGCAATCACGCTCGCGGACGTCCTCGAACGCGGTGCCGACCACGTCGATGAGCACGTCGCCCAGATCGCCGAGCTCCGAGCCCCGCGGGGCGGCTAACTGATAACGCGGCGCACTCGCAAAATCGTCCGCGCCTGTTCAATGTGCGCGTTCAGATGGCCCACGATTCCGGTTGCCAGCACCCCCATCGCCAGCGTCCCGAACGGTGGCACCTCCACCGTCCTTGCGAGGACAGCCGGGTCGGTGTCGGGCAGGCACTCCGTGAGTGCGACGCGAAGGCTCGCGATCCGGTCGGCTGCCTCCGAAGCCGAAGGTGGTGGCGCGCCAAGGACATCGTGGCCAACCTCTTCGCGGAAGAGAAACAGGTGCTCGTGGTGGCGCAGGCGGACGAGGTCGGCAATGAACAACAGCCCACTCAGGTGGATGTGCGAAACGATCTGGGCAACCGTCCAGCCCCCGTCCGGATGAGCACGATGCAGGTCCGCATCGGCGACCGAACGCAACGTTGTCTCAAAAGCGGTCAGCCCGGCGCTGGCGCTTTCGGCGAGCGTCCGCAATTCGTCCATGGCGCGCATCCTACATTGCCCGAACGTTCGCCAATAGCGCCGGCGCCGAACAAATGTCCCGGCCCTCCCCGCGGGTTACAATCCTCTGACTTCCCGCTTTGTGAGGCCCGCACATGTCCGAGACCGTCCTTTATGAGGTTGATGGCGCCGTCGCTATCCTGACGCTAAACCGCCCCGAATCGCTGAATGCCATGAACCCCGAGATGCTGGAAACCATGCACGGGGTGGCCAGCCGGGCTGCGGATGACCCGGCAGTGCGCTGTGTCGTCATCACTGGCGCTGGCCGGGCCTTCTCCGCCGGTGGGGACGTCAAAGCGATGGCCGATCGCAGCTCCGCCGGTGGTGCAGCCTTGCCGGGCACCGATCCCGCGGCCGCGCTGCGCCAGCAGGAAGAGATTTCACGCCTTCTCCAGGAGATGCCTAAGCCCACGATCTGCGCCCTCAACGGTGTCGCGGCCGGTGCTGGGATGAGCGTCGCGCTTGCCGCCGACCTCCGGATTGCCAGTGACCAGGCGCGTATCGTGACGGCATTTTCCAGGGTCGGCTTCAGCGGCGATTTCGGCGGAACCTGGCTCCTCCAACGCCTCGTCGGCCCTGCCAAAGCAAAAGAGCTCTATTTCCTTTCCACTCCCATCGATGCGGCCGAAGCGCTGCGTCTGGGACTGGTGACGAAGGTGGTGCCACACGCAACGCTCATGGAAGAGACGCTCGCGCTCGCCCGCCAGCTCGCCGCCGGGCCGACGCTCGCCTATGGGCGTATCAAGGACAATTTCACCTTCGGCGCAACCAACAACTTCTCCGATACCCTTACGAACGAAGCGAAGAACATGATCGCCAGCGGCAAGACGCGCGATCATCTCGACGCTGCCCGAGCGTTCGTTGAGAAGCGTGAGCCTCAGTTCGGCGGCCACTGACCCCGGCCAGTGATTGCGCGCAAGCGCCACATCACCGCCCGTCCGCCATTCCGTTAGACTTCCGGCGATGAATGCGGAGGTTCCTCGCAGACTGCCTCCCGCGGCGCGGGTCCTCCCGAAGCGATTTTTCTATGGCTGGTATATCGCCATCGCCTGCGCTGTATTCAGTTTCGTGGGCGTCGGCGTGGGCTATTACGGCCTCGCCGTCTTCCTCAAGCCGCTAAAGGACGAGCACCACTGGTCGACGACCGCGGTGAGCGGCGCCACTGGCCTCTATTTCAGCATCTCGGGCATCACGTCGGGTTTCGTCGGTCCGCGCATCGACAGGAACGGCCCGATCGCCTTCATGGCCATCGGCATCGTCATCTCCGGCGTGAGCTGCGCCATGATCGGCTTCGTCCAGAACCTTGGCCAGCTATATCTCGTCTATGTCGTTTTCGCAGTCGCCTTTGGCATGTCCACCTCGGTCGCAACATATGCGATCATGACGCGCTGGTTCGTGCGCCGCCGCGCCATGGCGATGAGCATCTCTTCGACTGGTGTGTCCGCCGGTGGCGTCGTCCTCGCACCGTTGATCAGCCGCCTCATCGACATCGGCGGTCTCCGGCTCGCGGCGCCGGCGATGGGTATCCTCGTCGTCGCGGTCGCCCTGCCCGTCATCTTCCTTGTCGTCGCGTGGGACCCATCGCTCATGGGGCTCAAGCCCGATGGGAACCTGCCCAGGCAGCCCGCGACGGCCGCAAGCGTCCTCGCCGACACCGTCCAATTGCGGCGCTGGTCGCGCGCCGAAGCTATCCACACGCTCGGTTTTTGGGCCATCACCATCGCCTTCCTGCTTGTGCTCCTCGCCCAAACAGGATTCGTCTTTCACCAGGTCTCGTTCCTCGAGGGCCGCCTCGGATCGCGCGACCGGGCCGCCGTCGCACTCAGCGTGACCGCCCTGGGCAGCATCATCGCTCGCCTCGTCGTCGGCACCTTTGCCGACCGCGTCGACAAGCGCAAGCTCACGATGCTCTTCTTCGTCGTCCAGGCCTCGGCAATCCTGCTCATCATCCACACGCAGAACATCGCTGCCACGTGGGCGCTGACGCTCGTCTTCGGCTTCACGATTGGCAACGTCTACATGATGCAGTCGCTGCTTGTGGCGGATATCTTCGGCATGGTGTCGTTCGGTGCCATTTTCGGGCTGATCAACCTCGTCGGGCAGGTCGGAGCCGGGGGTGGCCCCTTTGGCATCGGCTACCTGCACGACCGCACCGGCGGCTACGGCGTGCCCTTCACCGTCACCGCGCTCATCACCTACGCGGCCGCTTTGATCATCGTCTTCGCTCGTCCGGCGAAAAGGCCCGGCCTCTCCACCAGTGCGGCCGCGCCACGCGCGGTGCCGTCGCCGGGAGGCGGAAAGTAGCCGCGACGAGCACCAGGTACGGCACGAGAGGTCTGCGCTCACGGGACAGTCGACGTGCCGCTTATCGCTCCACCATCGCCCGTTCAGCGATCCGGCTTTCGGAAATCACAGCCTCGAACAAGCGCTCGATGGCTTCTCCGTCGAGCGGCCCTTCGTTGCGCGCCACGACCCGGGAGATGATCTGCCGTTCCCGTTCTGGCACATCCAACGGAAGCTGGAGACGCCGCTTGACGACGCCGATTTCGATCGCACATCGCGCGCGACGGTTGAATAGCTCCAGGAGCTGGTCGTCGATCTCGTCAATGTCACGGCGCCATGACTCAATAGCCTCGCTCATGGACATTCGCCTCCGGCGTGCGTGATTCGCAGTTTCTGGCCCGTGCAGCCCGGCCACCACCGTCTGGGCCGCCGGAGCACGCCCCCATTGCTCCAGCATACGGGAACGCCGCGGATGCAGGTTCAAGTGATCCCATCAGTCGCGCCTGGCGCCCAATCTTCCCGACCGCCGCGCCCACTGGTACATTGCCGCCAGCGCGGCCACCGGGCGTTCCGCCGCGTATGGATAGGCGGGGATGCCGCGCGCCTCCAGGTATCGGCATGCCTCTTCGACCTCCACGTCGCCCACCAGTGAGGCAACGATCGGCTTCACGTCTCCGGCCGCCCTGCACTCGTCCATCACCTCGGCCACAAGCTGCGCGAACACCATCGGCGGCGTGATGATCGTGTGCCAGTAGCCGAGCACGAGCGCGTGCACCCGGTCGTCGGAGAGGGCCAGCCGGATCGCCTTCCGGTAGGTCTCCGGTGGTTCCCCTCCTGTGATGTCGATCGGGTTTCCGGAGGCGCCGAAGGGAGGGATGAGTTCCCGAAATGCGGCGTCGAGGTCGGCCGGGACCGTCATGAGCTGAAGGTCATAGTCCGTGCAGGAATCCGAAAGTAGCACTCCCGAGCCACCAGCACCGGTCACAATGAGCACGTTTTCGCCCTTCGGCTGGGGGAGCATAGCCAGCGCGCGCGACCAGTCGAGCAGGTCTTCCAGTGTGCGTGCCCGCACCACTCCGGCCTCCCGGAGAGCGGCATCATAGATGAGGTCCGTCCCTGCGAGGGCTCCCGTGTGGGAAGCGGCCGCCCTCGCCCCCTGCGCTGTCCGGCCCGCCTTCAAGACGATCACCGGCTTGTCGTTCGAAACGCGTCTCGCTGCTTCGACGAACGCCCGCCCGTCCTTCAGGTCTTCGATGTGCATCGCGATCACGTGCGTGTTCGGGTCCTGGGCATAGAACTCGAGCAAGTCGTCCTCGTCCAGGTCGGACTTGTTTCCCAGGCCCACGATCGCCGAGACGCCCATCTTGTGCGAACGGCTGAAGCCCACAATAGCCATGCCCACGCCTCCGCTCTGGGAGGATAGGGCGACACTGCCCCGCTCGGTGTAGGGGGTGCAAAACGTCGCACAGAGTTTCGAAGGAGTGTAGTAGTAGCCGTAGATGTTCGGGCCCATCACCCGGATGCCGTGCTTGCGCGCGACGGCAATCATCTCGTCCTGGAGTGCCACCTCGCCGATTTCGGCGAAGCCCGACGGGATCAGGATCGCCGTGGCCACCCCCTTCTTCCCGCACTGCTCCAACGCCCCCGCCACCAGCGGCGCGGGAATCGCGAAGACGGCCACGTCGATTTCGCCCGGGACGTCTTCGATTGACCGGAATGCCGGCAACCCCTGGATCTCCTGCACCCGTGGATTCACGGGGTAGATCGCTCCTTCGAACCCGCCATCGAGCAGGTTGCGCACCACCGAATAACCGATCTTCCCCACTTCCGTGGACGCGCCGATGACGGCCACTGAGCGCGGGTGCATGGTGCGCTCCATCGTCGCGAGGATGGCAGCGCCGTCGGGCCGGAAGCGCTCCATGGGAGTGGCGCCCAGAACGATCCGCGCGTCCACGGCCTCGGCACCGTCGCCTCGCGCAACCACCGGGTTCAGGTCCACCTCCGCGATCTCGGGAAAATCGGTCACCAGTTGCGAAACTCGCTCGACGATCGCGGCGAGTGCGTCGAAGTCGACTGGTTCAGCACCGCGCGTCCCGGCGAGGATCGCGTGGCCACGGATCTCCGAGAGCATTTCTCGGGCCCGCCCCGGCGCAACGGGTGCGAGCGCAAAGACGACGTCGCGCAGCACCTCCGCGTGGATGCCGCCCAGCCCGAAGGCGATAACCTTTCCGAACGTTGGGTCGGTGCTCGCACCGATTATCACTTCGCGGCCGGGCCTTGCCATCGCCTGGACGAGCACGCCGTCGATCGTTGCGCCGGGCGCATATGCCCGCACGCTCGCCATCACCTCGTCGTAGGCAGTGCGGACCCCCGTGGCGTCTGCCAGCCCAAGCCGCACACCGCCCGCGTCGGACTTGTGGCTGACCTCTGCGGCGACGACTTTCAGCGCGACGGGAAACCCGACCCGCTCCGCCGCCGCCACTGCCGCGTTGGCATCGCGCGCGAGCGCCTCCGGAGGGAACCCGATGCCGTATGCCCGGCAGAGGGCGACCGCTTCATCGGCGGTGAGGCTCGCACGGCCCCCTATGCGTGCGCGCTCAAGGATGGCGGCGGCAGTGGCTCGATCGATAGTGGCTGCGGACATGCGGATACAGAGTCCCCCTCGGGCGTGGCGTTGACGTAATTGCTGAATCCTACATCAATGCCACGAACGTTCGAGCCGCGGGGCCTTCGTCCGGAAGCCAGAAAAAGTCATCTGCCGCCCTGGCTTCGCCTTGACAGTGACTGTCTCGTTTGCCTCAGCGCTCGGGCGTGAACTTCACCGGGAGATGCTTGATCCCGCCGATGAAGGTAGAACGGAGCCGTTCAACAGGCCCGTCGATCTGGATGTCCGGGAAGCGCCGGAAGAGCTCCTCGAAGATCACCTTCAGTTCGAGCCGGGCGAAGCCGGCGCCCAGGCAAAAGTGCTCGCCGATCCCGAAGGCCAGGTGCTCGTTCGGTGTCCGCGTGATGTCGAAGCGGTCGGGTTCCCGGAACACAGAGGCGTCGCGGTTCACCGATGGGTACCACATCGTCACGCGCTCGCCCTTCTTGATTGGGAAGCCATTGATCTCCGTGTCCTGCAGCGCGACGCGCGACATGTGCGTCACCGGCGAAACCCAGCGCAGGATCTCCTCCACCGCCTGCGGCAGCAACGACATGTCGGCCTGCAGCCGCGCCCGCTGTTCGGGGTGCTCGCAGAGCGCGACCAGCCCGCCGGAGATGGCGTTCCGCGTCGTTTCGTTACCCGCGAGGATGAGCAGAAAGCAGAACCAGAGGATGTCTTCCTCGGTCAGCTTCTCTCCTTCGACTTCGGAGTCGACGAGGATGCTCACGAGGTCGTGCCCCTTGTTCGCCTGCCGCTGCTGCAATAGCTGGGCGAAGAAGCCAAACATCTGCATGGTGCCCATGTTGCCGGTGATGCGAGCCGCCTCGATCGTGCCCCGCTGGTTTTCCGGGACGTCCGTCTGATACTCGGGGTCGCCCTGGCCGAGCACCTTATTCGTGAGCTGGAACATCAGGTCCCAGTCCTTGCGCTCCAGGCCCATCATCCCGCAGATCACCGCCAGCGGGAGCTGCGCGGAGACGTCGAGGACGAAGTCGCAGCGGCCTTCCTTTGCGACGCCATCAAGCAGCTGGTTCGTGATCTGGCGGATTTCGGCTTCCATCGCGCTCACGGCGCGTGGCGTGAAGCCCTTGTTCACGAGGCGCCGCAGCTTCACGTGCCGGGGCGGATCCATGGTGATCAGCATCTTTCCGTTGCCCGCCGCTGCGGCCACCTGCTCGTTTGGATCGACGGGCTCAAACTGCGTGATGCCCCCCTCGGAGCTGAACACCTCTGGATGTCGGGAGACATAGAGGACGTCGTCGTAGCGGGTGATGTTCCACCAGCCTTTCACGGACTCGTTCCCGTCGTTCCAGTGCAGGCCCGGCCTGCGGCGCAGCGTCTCGAACGCTCCGTGCTGTTCGTAGCGTTCAAAGAGGGAATCGTCCCCGAGATTGATTTCGTCCGGCTCGATCGCTTCCTGCGTCGTCATTTGCGTGTCCCCTTGCTGAATTGAGGTTGTTGGCCGGCCTCGCCGCTATTCGGCCACCCAGGAGATTGCCTGGCGGGGGCAGAGCCGGATGGCCCGGTCCACCTTCGGCCGAAGCTCCTCGCCCACGTCGTCGATGAGCACGTGGCTGATGTCGTCATCGCCGAGCTTGAAAACCTCGGGCGCGGACTGTTCGCACTTGCCATGTCCTTCGCACATCTCGGTGTTCACGGTCACTTTCACACAACGCCTCCTCGCGGCGCGGACCTGCCCGGGGCCGGCGCCGCACGCCCCACAGGATACAACTACCGCACGGTAAGTTGGGGTTTTTGCCTGGCGCGCGTGCCGCTCGAAATTACAGTACAGAACCGCACAACTGTGGTAAATGAACCATCATTCAAGATGAATGGGGAGCCTCCGTCGCGCCCCCGGCACAGCCTGCGCTAGAATCCCTTCGCCAGTCCGAATTCGAGGAGACCATCGTGGAAGTTCCCCTGCTCGTCAACGATTTCCTCCGCCGCGCGGCGAAGCTCTACCCCAATAAGGTCGCCATCGTCGATGGCAATCAACGGTTCACCTATGCTCGCTTCCAGGCGCGCGTCAACCAGCTTGCCCACGCCCTGCTGGACCTCGGGATCGAAAAGGGCGACCGCGTCTGCATCCTCTCCCCCAACTCTCATTTTTTCCTCGAAAGCTACTACGGCGTCACCCAGATTGGCGCCATCCTTGTCCCGCTCAACTATCGCCTCATCCCCGCCGATCACCAATACATCATCAACCACGCGGGTGTGAAGGCCGTCCTCGTCGACTACGAGTACACGAAGGTGATCGACGAGATTCGCCCCAACCTCCCGAAGGTCCAGCATTGGGTGGTCGCCCAGGACGAAGGCGAAGCCCCCTCCGGCTGGACCGACTGGGAGCGCTTCATCGCTAATCGCCCCGAGACCGCGACGCCACACGTCGACCAGGACGAGAACGACACGACCTCCATCAACTACACGTCTGGCACCACTGCTCGCCCCAAGGGCGTCATGCTGACGCACCGCAACTGCTACATCAACGCCTATGACTTTATCGCCCACCTGCGCATCCAGCACGACGACGTCGAGCTCTGGACCCTGCCGATGTTTCACGCCAACGGCTGGGGCGGCCCGTTCGCGCTCACTGCCATGGGGGCCACGCACGTCGTCCTCCGCGCCATCGTCGGCAGCGAGATCTTCCACCTCATCCAGGACGAAAAGGTGACGTTCGCCTGCATGGCACCAGCCGTGCTCAGCACCATCCTGAACTTTCCCGACAGGGCCAACTACACGATCACCACGAAGCCGCGCTTCACCATCGCAGGCGCACCGCCGCCAGCCGCGTTCGTCCAACGCCTCGAAGAGGACCTCGGGTGGGAGTTCATGGAGATTTATGGCCTCACCGAGACAGCCCCAATCCTCACCGTCTCCACGCCCGACTCCATCACGGCAAAGACCGACTACGCTCGCCGCATGCGCGCCGGAGTGGAAGCGATCGGCTGCGACATCCAGGTTCTCGACGACAACGGCAGGCCCGTCCCCAGGGACGGCGTCTCCATCGGGGAAGTCTGCGCGCGCGGCAATATGATCCTCAAGGGCTACTGGGAACAGCCTGAAGAGACTGCGAAAGCAATCTACGACGGTTACTTCCACAGCGGCGACCTGGCCGTCTGGGATGAGTTCAGCAACATCCACATCGTCGACCGCAAGAAGGATGTCATCATTTCGGGCGGCGAAAACATCTCCTCGCCCGAAATCGAAGACGCGCTCTACAAGCACCCGGCGGTGCTGGAATGCGCCGTCATCGGGGTGCCCAGCGAACGCTGGGGTGAAACCCCCAAGGCGCTCGTAGTCCTCAAAAGCGGCACCTCCGCCACGGAGCAGGAGATCATTGAGTTCTCGCGCCAACACCTCGCCCACTTCAAAGCGCCAACCTCCGTGGACTTCGTCGAATCCCTCCCGCGTACGGCCACCGGGAAACTCCAAAAGTTCATGATCCGCGACCAGTACTGGAAGGGCGCCGAGCGCCGCGTGAACTGAAGCACACCTTCGGACACGCTCCTCTGCGTCGAAGACATCCCCGCTTGAGGTGGTCAGCCCGCGGGCATATCCTTCCCCCACCTTCAACTGAGTCGAAAGGCGGTGACGTTTGCCCGAATCCTCCTCGCTCGATCTTGCCGAGCGCCTCTTCAATGCCATCCAATCGGGCGACCTCGCGACCGTCTCCGCGATGTATGACCCCGCTGCCCAAATCTGGCACAACAACGACCAGGTCACACAGGACCGCGACACCAACCTCCGCGTCATCGGCTGGCTCGCAAAGAACATCCCGGACATTCGATACGAGGAGGTGCGCCGCCACTCGTTCGCAGGCGGCTTCGTGCAGCAACACGTGCTGCGTGGCACTGCGCCCAATGGCAAGCCGTTCGAAGTGCCGGCGTGCATCGTCTGCGAGGTGGTTGACGGCCACGTGACCCGCCTCGATGAGTACCTGGATTCCGCACACACGTCGGTGCTGCGGGGGTGAATGGCTCGCGTGAATGAACCGACGGCTGGCGCGCGTCTGCGCGCAAAAATGGCTCGCGGCATGGTGCTCGCACCGTTCGTCTTCGATGGCGTCCAGGCCAAACTCGCGGAGGCTGCGGGCTTCGACGCCGTCTACATGACCGGCTTCGGCACGGCTGCCAGCCACGGCCTCCCGGACCTCGGCCTGCTCGGCCTCGGCGAGATGTCGGCAAACGCGGCACGTATCGCGGCGGCCGTGAGCGTGCCCGTGATCGCGGATGCCGATACCGGCTACGGCAGTGAAGCGAATATCGCCCGTACTGTTGCGCTCTATGAGCGGGCGGGCGTCGCCGCACTCCACATCGAAGACCAGGAGTCGCCCAAGCGGTGCGGCTTCCTCGATGGCAAACGGGTCGTCTCGCCGGAGGAGATGGTTGCCAGGCTGCACGCTGCGATCGCGGCCCGCAGCGACCCCGCGCTCGTGATTATCGCCCGCACGGATGCGCTTGCCCCCAACGGCTGGGACGATGCCCTTCGCCGCGCCCGGACCTATCACGCCGCCGGTGCGGACATGGTCTTCATCGATGGCCTCAAGACGACGCCGGATATCGAGCGTGCCGCCCGCGAGCTCGCGGGCGTGCCCCAACTGCTGAACTCGTGGATTGTCACTCCGGCCGTCGCCGCTGCCCTCGGTTTCAGCCTCTACATCCACCTCGGCGTTATGATGCGCCACTTCGCCGACTTCCGCGCTTCCCTGCGCGAGCTGCGGGAGACAGGGCACGTTGCCCTGCCGCCCGGCGAGGAGTCGGTGCAACCCATCACGGAGTTGCTCCGCGGCCCCTGACAGCAGCTGCGTTCTCCCGGATGTGGCTCGCAACCGCCGGGGGACACCTCCGCACCCGTGGCTGTCGCGGATCCATCAACTCTGGTACGTTCAACGTTACCTCTGAGGCAGATCATGAGTGAACTCGGGACGTGGCTAATCCGGGCGCGCGAAGCCCGCGGCCTCACCCTTGAAGACGCAGAACGCGACACCCGCATCTCCCGCCGCTACCTCCAGGCGCTCGAAAGCGAGCAGTTCGAGGTCATCCCGGCGCCGGTGTATGCCCGTGGCTTCCTCCGCTCCTACTCCCAATATCTCGGTCTCGACCCGGCCGAGATGCTTGCCCTCTTTCCCAGAGAGGATCGCCAGGCAGATGGCCAGCCGGTGATCGGCGCTCAACGCGCAAATGCGTCGACCGCCTCCGGGCCGCCGCGCCCCACACGCCCCCAGCGCCAACAGCCCCCGAGTGCCGTGGGGCCTGCGCGTCCCACATGGCGCCGCCCGGATATCGATGAGCCGGCTCCCAGTCCGCTCGCGCCGTCCTCCCGTCCGTCTGTCCGCGGTGGCCCCGCGGCCCGGCCGGGGTACTCGGGCCGCGAGCCCGAGTTGCCCCTTGAACCGATGATCGGTGTCGATATCGGTGTGCCTGCCCCGGCTCGCCGGATCAAGACCGACCCCGCGGCGCAAACGCGCTCGGTCGTCATCGCCGTCGTTGCCGTTGCTGTGGTCTTTGCGGTCGTGCTGTTCGCCTATCTGCTGTCGAGCCTCGGTGGCGGCAGCCCCGGCGCCGGTCCAACGCCGGCGACCAACGGCGGCCTCGCCGGGCCCGCTCAAGCGACCGCAGCCGCGGCCGCCGCCACCGCGCAGGGTGGTTCCCCGGCGGCCTCGGCGAGCGCCGCTGCCTCTCACCCGGCCGCGGCGACCGGCATCGTGCCAAACGTGATCGGGATGACCGCGGCCCAGGCACGGGCTGCGCTCACCGCCGCTGGCTTCAAAGTCAACGAACTGTCCCAGACCAACAACGCCACGAAGGGCACAGTCTTCAGCCAGGCTCCGGCACCAAACGTCCAGTTCTCCCCCGGCCTCACGGTCACCATCGCGACGAGCACAGGACCCTGATGGCAACACCGAAGACCTATCACCTCGTAACCCTCGGCTGCCCCAAGAACGACGTCGATAGCGAGCACCTGGAACGGCTGCTCACCGGCGGCGAGCTCTTGCCCGTCCTCCAGCCTGGCGATGCTGACGCCATCATCGTCAACACCTGCGGCTTCATCGAACAGAGCCAGGAGCAATCGATGGAGGCCGTCCGCGCGCTCGCCGCAGGCAAGCGCGCGGGCCAGACGCTCATCGTCGCGGGCTGCATGACGCAGCTCTACGGACGCCAGGTGAAGGAGGACACACCCGCCGTTGATCACGTCTTTGGTGTCGGCCAGTGGCAGGATGTTGCCCGCCTGCTCAGCGTCGATGTCGATGCGGTGTTCGATATTCCCGAGTCCAATGTCAAAGTGACCGGCCCGAGCGCATACCTGAAGATTTCCGATGGCTGCGACGCGCCCTGCACGTTCTGCGTCATCCCGAAGATCAAGGGTGTGCTGCGTTCGGCACCCGCCGGGTTCCTCGTGAAGGAGGCCCGGCGCCTCGTTGCGGCCGGTGCACAAGAGCTCGTGCTCGTGGCCCAGGACAGCACCGCCTGGGGCGAAGATCTTGGCTTGCCCGTCGCGAGCGGCCTTCCGAGGCTGCTGCGCATGCTCGCTGAAGCGGTCGGTCCCGACACCTGGCTGCGCGTCATGTATGCCTACCCGAGCCGCGTCAACGGACCGCTGATCGAGGCGATGGCCTCCATCCCCAACGTTGTCCACTATCTTGATGTCCCCCTTCAGCATGGCTCTGAGGCCGTCCTCCGGCGCATGAAGCGCCCCCATAACGTGGAACGCGTCCATCGCTTCATCGAGGACCTCCGCGCCGCTATGCCGGATATCGTGCTGCGGACCTCTTTCATCGCCGGCTTCCCCGGCGAGACCGACGCCGAATTCCGGGAGCTCCTTGATTTCGCCCGTGCCATCCGCTTCGACCACGCCGGCTGCTTCACATACTCCCTGCAGCAATGGACCGGCGCGTTCGATATGTCCGGCCAGGTGGTTGAAGAAGTGAAGTTCGAACGCCGCGACCGCTTCATGCGCCAGCAGCAAAAAATCGCGGCGAAGCAGGCCAGGCGCTTCGTCGGCCGCACCCTGCCTCTGCTCGTCGAGGGCACCGGTGAAGATGAAGACGGAGCGCCCATCGTTGTGGGCCGCACCTATCGCGAGGCACCCGAGGTCGATGGCATGGTCTTCGCTCGCGGTATAGCGGCGCCGGGTGCCCGCGCGCTCGTGCGTATCGACCGCTCCGCCGACTACGACCTCTTCGGCACGCTTGTCGCCCCGGCGGGAGAACCAGCCCATGCCGGGATGCTTGGGACCTCACGGCTGTGAAGGCATGCTTCTGGTATAATGCAGGGGTGCGCACCACAGCTACGACGACGGTGATAGATCCCCCGCGGCAATCCCGCGGGGCTGTCATTTAAGGCCCCAAAGCTCCCCTTCCGTGGCCTAATCCTGTTGCCGCGAGCGCGTGCGCGCGCCGCCGGCCAACGCGAACCGATATTCGGAAATTGGAAGTCAGCCGTGCCCACTGATCGCGTCCAGCTCTACGACACAACCCTCCGCGATGGCTCCCAGATGGAGGGCATTTCGCTCTCCGTGGAAGACAAGGTCCGCATCACTCGCAAGCTCGATGAACTCGGCCTCGAATGGATCGAGGGCGGCTTCCCGGGCTCCAATCCGAAGGACGCTGAATACTTTCGGCGTATGAGCCAGGTGGAGTTGCGCAACGCCAGGGTGAGCGCCTTTGGCGGCACGCGGAAGCCTTTCAGCACCTGCGAAACCGATGCCAACATCCAGAGCCTCGTAGCTGCCGGCACGCCGGGCATCACGCTCGTCGGCAAGGCTTCCATGTACCAGGTTCGCGAAATCCTCGAAACCTCCGCCGAAGAAAACCTGGCGATGATCGCCGACACGGTCCGCTACTTCAAACACCTGGGCAAGACCGTCTTCTTCGACGCCGAGCACTTCTTCGACGGCTTCAGCGATGACGCCGATTATGCCCTCCAGTGCCTCGCCACGGCCGCTCGGGCGGGCGCCGATAGCCTCGTGCTCTGTGACACCAATGGCGGCATGACCACCCGTGCCATGCTCCTCGCCATCGAAGCTGCGCAGCAGCGCGCCCGCGATGTGCGCCTCGGTATCCACTGCCACAACGATGCCGGCCTCGCTGTGGCGAACTCCCTGGCGGCGGTGGAGGCAGGCGTCTGGCAGGTGCAGGGCTGCGTCAACGGCTATGGCGAACGCTGCGGCAACGCCGACATCCTCACCATCCTCGCGAACCTCAAGCTCAAAATGGGACTCGCTGTGGTTGAAGACGAACAGCTCGCACGGCTCACGGAAGTCTCCAACTACGTCTCCGAACTTGCGAACCTCGTGCCCCATCCGGGCGCACCCTATGTCGGCGCCTCCGCTTTCGCCCACAAGGCTGGCTATCACGTCGCCGGCATCATGAAGGACGAACGCGCCTACCAGCACATCGATCCCGGCCTCGTCGGCAACACGAGCCGCGTCCTCGTCTCCGAACTCTCCGGCCAGCGCAACTTGCTCATGAAACTGCGCGAACTGGGCATCGACTACCCGCTCTCACAGGAAGAGGTGAAAGCCCTCCTCGAAACAGTCAAAGAGCGCGAGTCCCAGGGCTATCAATACGAAGGTGCCGAAGCCTCGTTCGAACTGCTCGTCCGTCGCACCCTTCCCGGCTACCGCGCCCCCTTCGAACTGGACGACTTTGTCATCGTCGAGCGACGGCGGCGCTCCAGCGGGCACAGTGCAGCCGGCGAGATGCTCGCCGAGGCGATGGTCAAGCTCAACGTCGATGGCCGCCTTCACCACACCGCCGCCGAGGGCAACGGCCCCGTGAATGCGCTCGATGCAGCCGCGCGCAAGGCACTCGTCGAATGCTACCCCGAGGTTGCGGACGTGAAGCTTGTCGACTACAAGGTGCGCATCCTCGATTCCCAGGCGGCGACCGGCGCTCGCGTCCGCGTGCTTGTCGAATCCACCGACGGCACCCGCTATTGGACGACCGTTGGTTCTAGCACCGACATCATCGAAGCTTCGTGGCTCGCACTCGCTGACGCCCTCGAATACGCACTGACGACACACTCCGGACCGGCCCAACAAGCCTGAAGAGCGCGCAGACGAAAGGGTGACTGGCTTGGCCTTTCCCCGGCGCTCCACCGCGATGTGCCCCATGCCGAAGGTTGTCGTGTATCGAGGTCGCGCCCGCCCCGCCCTTCGCAGACAATGGGAGAACTCATCCAGAGGAGCGAATCCGTGACCCGAGAACAGCGAATGTGCGGACTCTGGGAGAGCCCGATTTCAGCGAAGAGCCTCTCCGTCAGCCTCCGGCTTGCCGAGCCATGCTGGGACACCGATGGCCAGACGCTTGCCTGGGTTGAGGGCCGTTCCGACAGTGGCGTCATCGTTGTCCAGCGCGAAGGTGAATCCGCGACTCGCGATCTCACCTCGGATATCTCCGTGCGAGCCTTCGTCGGCTATGGCGGCGGGGACTTCACGCTTTCGCACGGTTGCGCCTATTTCGTTGGCCAGGCCGACCAGCGGCTCTACCGCCAGGCGCTCGCCGGAGGTGCGCCCCGGCCAATTACGCCGGCGTTCGGCGCGGCCTCGACCCCCTCGGTCTCGCCCGACGGGCGCTGGGTCGCCTATGTCCATACCTACGAAGATGTCGACGCCATCGCCGTTGTCGATGCGGAAGGCAAGCACTGGCCCTCGCGCCTGGGCGAAGGGCGCGACTTCTATATGCAGCCGGCATGGCATCCTTCCGGCGACCGCCTTGCATGGGTGGAGTGGGACCACCCCAACATGCCCTGGGACGGTACCGAGCTCAAGCTTGTCAGCCTTGCTTTTCCTGGCGAGACACTGCCGGCTGTTTCCGCGAGCAGTGTCGTCGCTGGAGGCAAGGACACTGCCATCTTCCAGCCCATCTTCAGCCCCGATGGTACGGTGCTTATCTACGTCTCCGACGAGGCTGGCTGGGGCCACGTCTACCGCCGCGACCTCGCCAGCGGCGCCGTCGTTCGCCTGACTCACGGCGAGGCGGAATTCGGTGAACCGGCCTGGAACCAGGGTATGCGCAGCCTCGCCGTGACCCCCTCCGGTACGGTCGCGGCGGTACGCAACGAGCAGGCTTTCAAGACGCTGACGGCCATCTCTCCTGCCGGCCAGGTGACCCCGATAGGCCAAGGAGGCTACTCAGCCATTGGCCATCCTGCCGCATCTCCCACCAGCGAGCGAGTCGCGGTGATCGCCAGCGGTGGTCAGCAGCCGCCCCGCATCGTCGTCTTCGACATTGCAGAAGCTGCCCAGGGCCCCTCCGTCCGCCGTCGTGCAGACAGCGAGTCGGTGCCGCCCGCGGCTCTCTCTGCCCCGCAGGCGGTTACCTGGGCCTCGTTCGATGGGGGCGAAGCGCACGGCCTCTACTATCCGCCGGCAAGTGCACGCTTCGAAGGGAAGGGCGCGCCCCCACTTATCGTCATGGTCCACGGTGGCCCGACCTCTCAGGTCGGTGCTGCCTGGACTCCCGTCGCCCAGTATTTCGCCACGCGCGGCTACGCCGTCCTGCAACCCAACTACCGCGGCAGCACCGGCTATGGCCGCGACTACATGCTCAAGCTTCGCGAGAGCTGGGGCATCTACGACGTCCATGATTCGAAGTCGGGCGCCGAATCCCTGGCTGCCCGCGGGCTGGCCGACTCCACCCGGCTCGTGATCATGGGTGGGAGCGCCGGCGGGTTCACCGTCCTCCAATCGCTCGTCGAACTGCCGGGCTTCTACCGGGCAGGCATCTGCATGTTCGGCGTGGCCAACCAGTTCAACCTCGCCAGCGATACGCATAAGTTCGAGCAGCGCTACCTCGATACCATGATCGGCCCGCTCCCCGAAACTGCGGCGCGCTACCGCGAACGCTCGCCGATCTTCCATGCCGCGAAGATCGTCGACCCGATCGCCGTGTTCCAGGGAGAAATTGACCGAGTCGTGCCTCGCGAACAGAGCGACTCCATCGTCGCCTCGCTGCGATCGCGCGGCGTCCCGCATGAATACCACGTCTACGAAGGCGAGGGCCACGGCTGGCGCAAGAGTGAGACGATCGAGAAGTTCTACCCGGCAGTCGAACGCTTTCTAAAGCAGTACGTACTCTTCGCCTGAGGCGCGGTCCGCTGAGCGTCGAAGAAGTGCGCACTGCTCGCCGCCAGATTCATGCTTGCGCAGCTCAACTCCCGGTGAGGCACGTCGAGCATACCCCGTAGAGTTCCATTGCGTGGCTGGCGAGCGCGAACCCGCGTTGGTGAGCGTTGGCGGCGATGAGACGGTCGAGCGTGGGGTCGGCGAACTCCTGGACCGCCCCGCAGCGGCTGCACACGAGGTGGTGGTGATGGTCTCCGCTGCTCGCCAAGACGTATCGGACCGTCCCGTCTTCGATCACCACTCGGCAAAGCACGCCGGCTTCGACCAGCAGGCGCACAGTCCTGAAGACCGTCGCGCGGCCCACGCTCGGGAGCGCCGCGGAAAGATCCTCGACGGTGAACGGCCGCTTCGCGCTCGTCATCGCTTCCACGACGAGCCGGCGGGGCGACGTGACGCGGAGGCCCTCCCTCGTCAGCTTCGCTGTTGCACTGTCCGCGACCGACACCATACGAGCGTATGGGCGTGCCGGGGACGCGTCAACGCGAATCTGTCCACCGTCACGGGCCGATTTCATCGGACGCCATCGAGCCGCATCAGGCTTCATTGGGCCCGCCTGCACGACCGCCGCGCGCGCGCATTCGGTCCCTCAGCGGCCATGCCGGTGCGGTGGTGAGGATGGACCAGGTGAGGGCGGCTACGTAAATAGCCGTAGCCACCGCGAGGATCGAAAAGCTTGGGGGCCAGCTACCAACGGCGTAGCTGATCGTCAGCCCGGCCCACACCGACAGCAGGGCGAAGGAGGCACTGAGCGCCATGGCCCGATACGGCCGGGCCGTGAGCCGCTGGGCCGCGCCTGCCGGCGCCGCGAGCAGCCCGAGGACCAACAAAGCTCCCACCGCCTGTGTGGCTTCGGCCGCCGTGACGCCAACGAGGCCGAGGAAGATATATCCCAGCACGCGCACGGGCACTCCACGGGCCGTCGCCACCGCCTCGTCGACGCTCGCGAACAGCAGCGGCCGGGCGATCCCGAGGAGGACCACGAGCGTGGCGGCCGCGATCACCACCGCGGTCCACGCCTGCCCGCCATCGAGGCCGAAAATCGATCCGAACAGCACTCTTATCCCGGCCGCTCCATTTCCCGAACCGCCCGAAGTGGTGAACAACGAGAGGAAGAGCACACCGAGACCGAGCACCCAGGCGAAGACGCTCCCGATGACGACATCGTCCGCTCGACCTCTCGAGCCGAGGGAGCCGAGCAGCAGCGCCACGGCCACCGTTGCCGCAAAAAGCCCGGCTCGAAGGTCGATGCCGAAGAGCAGGGCTGCGAGTGCGCCGGTAAACGCCACGTGGCCCAGTGCGTCGCCGGTGAAGACCTGTCCACGCAGGACCAGGAAATATCCGGCCAGGCCGGCGATCAGCGCGATCGCGGTGCTGGCGATGAATGCGTTCCGGATGAACGGCTGGGAGAGCATCGTGCCGATGCCAGAAAGCGGGTCCACAACCGCGAGCAGAACTGTCATCGCGCCATCCCCGCTACTGGCACTCGCCGCGCCGCCGCCTGGAACACGTAGGCGAGCACATACGCGCCAAACGCCAGGCTGGTGACGTGGAAGCCGATCGGGTAGTTGTTGTAGTAGGAAAGAGCGAGGCCGATCCACGTCACCAGCAGCGCGATCACGACGGTGATGACGATGCTCACGCCCGGGCGCGCCGTGAGCCGTTCCGCAGTCGCCGCTGGGAGCACCAGCAGTGCGAAGATGAGGAGCGACCCCGTTATCTGGCTCGCTTCCGCAGTTGCCACCCCCAGAAGCAGAAAGAACACGACGGCGAGCACGCGCACGGGCACACCGCGGGCAGCCGCCACATCCGGGTCGATAGACGCGAAGAACAGTGGCCGCGCGACGAGCGCGAGTATGCCCATCGTGGCCACGGCACCGGCCAGCAGTACGATCACGTCCGAGTTGCTGATGCCCAGGAAGCTCCCGAAAAGCAGCGCCTGGGCGCCCGTCACGTTTTCGTGGCTGAGCGACACGAAGAGGAAGCCCGCCCCCAGTGCGAACGCCTGCACGGTGCCGATGATTGCTGACTCTTCCGTCCGGCCCCCGTTGCCTCGGAGGGTCGCCACAGCAAAGACCATCGCTGCCAGCACCGCGAAGCCGAAGTATCCATATGCCGGCGCGATTCCGAGGAGGATCGCAGCTGAGGCGCCCGGGAAGCTGACCACCGCCAGCGTGTGCCCCGCGAACGCCTCCCGCCGCAACACCATGAACCACCCAATCAGGGCCGCCACCACCGCGACAATTGTCCCCGCACGCAACGCGTTGACCATGAACGGGTAGTCGAAGAGCTGGCGGATATCCGCGACGACATTCCAGGTGATCTGCGGTGCGGCCGACATCACAGCACTATGTGCGCATGCACGTCGCCGTGCGGTGGTTCCGGCTGGCCAACCACGACAATATGCCCGTCGGCCGTGTGAAAGACTTCGACGGGCGTGCCATAGAGGCGGCTCAGCGTTGCTTCAGTGATGACCTCTTCCGGGGTGCCGGACGCCACTCCGCCCTGCGCAAGATAAATGACGCGGTCAAGGTAGGAAACGATGGGGTTCACGTTGTGAGCGACGAGCAGAACCGTCACCCTGGCCTCCTTGCACACCTGCGCCAGCAAAGCGGCCGAAGCGGCCTGGTTGGGGAGGTCGAGACTGTCGAGTGGTTCGTCGAGCAGGAGCAGTCTCGGCTTGCGCACGAGTGCCTGGGCAATCAGCAAACGTTGTTGTTCGCCTCCCGATACCTGGCCGATTGGCCGCTCTGCGAATCGCGTCGCCCCAACCATATCGATCACTGCGGCGACGCGCGCATCTGCATC
>Ga0307373_10002382_pt1 | contig 34007 bp, 42 predicted proteins | sample OX2MG_FD_202534 | JGI IMG/M metagenome (GOLD analysis project Ga0307373, IMG submission 202534) | Soil microbial communities from Risofladan, Vaasa, Finland - OX-2 | ecosystem: Environmental > Terrestrial > Soil > Coastal area > Acid sulfate soil | place: Finland: Risofladan, Vaasa | collected...
GGGTGGTGGCCCTGCCCGACCCTCGGAGTGCCATCGAGCCATCGGAGCCTGGAGGCCGGCGTCAGCATTGATGCGGACGGTTGCGATCGTACCCGGGCGCAGCTCGAGGTAGGGGCCAGTCGCTCTTGGTGACCCGCCCAGTGGGCCGCGACCCAATTCGTACACTTAAGGAAATCCAGGGCAGGCGGCGGTGACCTGGCTCAGGCTGGTCCGGGATCGGCGGGCACCACGTCAGCCGGATGCCTGCGCAATCGTAAACACCTGACCGCCCGGAGCCATGAAGTAGTGAGGATGCCCAGGATGCTTCACCTCTGGAACGCCCGCCCCCAGCACCTTGCCCATCAACGTGGCTGGGTCGTCAGCTCTCAGTTCCAGCCAGGCGGCACGCCTCGGCTCATCGCTGTCGTCCGCATCGTCGATGAACTCGATGCTGAGCGCGCCACCACCGGGAAATCGCACCACAAGCATGGCTTCGGCCATGCCAGGGTGCTCGACCGTAGCCACGAGGCCACACTCGAGGACGGTTTCGAACAGCCAGCGCAACTCCTCTCGGCGTTGTGGCTTCGCGAACAGGTGCGCGTTGTTGCCGAGTGAAGTCATGTGTCACCTCCGTGGTTTGATCGGCGGCAGCGCCGAAGGTTACTGCCTTTACGGGTCGGCAACAGTATCCGAGACGATGACGCTCGAGCCGGCCAGGCGATCGTAGATGGTTCGATGGGTGTGTCCGATGAAGAGCGAGAGAATGTATACCGCCGCGATAAGGTAGACGGCGACCAATATGATCGTGGTCCAGCTTGGCGGGTTGGCATGTCCGGCGGCTCCGTAGACGTAGTGCCAGATGGTGAAATGAGCCATTTCCCACGGCAGGAACTTGACGGCCGAGCGGATGAGTGAGCGCTGCAGGCTAAGGCGTCCTCCGCCGAGCCTGAGCACCCGCAGGTGAAGAACACGTTTCCCCAGCGTCGCGCCTGCAGGTGAAGACTCGAAGAGGGCGAAGTAGAGGATGACCGGCGTGGTCAATAGAAGGAAGCCGGCCAATTCAGCCGACCAAGCATTGGACCAAATCGATTCGAAAGGGGTGCGCATCGGCGTGGCCAGAATCACCAAACTTGCTGCTGCCAGGGTGATGAGATAGGCGGCGATAACTATGTAATCGAGCGCGAAGGCGAGCAACCTAAGCACGGGCGCGTTCATGAGGTCACAGATGGTCCACTAACGAGTAGGTTCGAGTTCGCCATGGCTGTATATATCCAGTCGGAGGCACTTCACAGGTCTGAGCGGCAGCGAGCAGGAGGGCGCGACGCCGAATCACATTCCGCCATCCAGAGCTCGAGACGAGGCAATGGGAGCGTCTAGCGCGGGCCGAGGGCGCCGCCAGCATACCCATGACGGGTTCCACTTGTGCTCAACAAGTTCGCGATGCTGAGGTCGCGGCGCGCAGGGGGGAAATCAGCACATAGCTCAATAGGAGCCCGACGACCCCGGCCTCTACGATTGCGCCGGTCCAGATCGGGAGCGACCAGTGCACGCCCTTAATGGAGGCGAGCGCAGCAAAGTAGACGGCGTAGGTGGCCACCGGGGTGGCAAAGGCGAAGATGCGCAGCGAGGCGGGAGCTCCCGCTCGTGGCCGAAGCCCGAGATTGAGCAGGTCGATGAGCAACCCGGTCAGGGCGCCGAGCAGGACCACGGAGGAGACGGGCGAGCTTGAGGCAAGAACGGCGCCCAGACCGTCGGTGACGCCTAGAAGAACCGCGAAGGTTCCGAATGGAAGTTGCCAGCGTTTGACCGCAACCAGGACGACGCCCATCAGGATCGCGGACTGGATCAGGATGTCCGCTACTCCGGCACCACGGATGAAGTCGTCGCTATTCGATAAGTCGGCGAGCGAATGAACGATGGGATGGGCGTACTGAGTGAAAAAGACCAGGAAAGCCATGAGATAGGTGAGCGACAGGATGGCCGGTGCCATCGCCACCCACTGTCCTCGCACATCACGCAGCGTCTTGAAAGTGGCAGCCCGCAGCGGCCCGGTGACCATCAGAGTCGCTCCCAGCCCGAGCAGGAGATGGGTCGGACTGAAGAGGGCTTCAATCGAGCGCTCGATGCCGAAGAGAGCATGCCAGGTTAGGTCGAGGACGCCGGCGACCCCGAATATGCCCGCACCCAGAAGTGAAAGACCGTAGCCGGCCGGCATCGTCAACCGCCACGGCAGTCCGGTTTGGCGACTTCTGAGCGCGGTGATCGTCAAGAACAACGCCAAGCTGGCGTAACCGGAATACAGCACAGCGTGCCAGGGCGTGAAAATCGTCTCCAGCCGCGCGATGTGGTTGTGTGCCCAGCCGTCTAAATACACGCCCCCGACGAGCCAGCTGGCAAGAAGGATCGCCAGGCGGTCGTACTGTGCGCCAAAAGGCCCAACTGTGGTTACTAGCGGACGCGGGTTGTCGCGCGACGAAACGCCGTTTAGGGGATCTTGTTCGAACAGGACACCGATGGCGCCGGGTCGCTTTGACATGCTGTTCTCCTGATGTGGTGCGGCACCGAGGTTGCCGCCATCCTTCTACTTGGTCCGTGGTTACGTGGTCTTTAGCCGTGGCAACCAAGCGATGCGTTTCTCGCTCGACTGGCTGAATCATCAGCCCGCCTGGTCTGCTCCCGAATCCTCCCCGCGGACGTTTGTGAATCCTTCTCGGGGAGGAGATTCCGGTTAGTTGAGGCCGGGGGCGACCAGCCCTGACTCGTACGCCACCACCACCGCCTGGACTCGGTCTCTGAGCTCTAGCTTGTCCAGGAGATGAGCCACATGCGTCTTTACGGTCGTCTCGCCCAGGAACAGCTTCTCCGCGATTTCGCCATTACTCATTCCCCGCGCGATCAGGCTGAGCACCTCACGCTCACGATCGGTGAGACTCTTGAGCCCGGCCGCTTGAGCGCGATCAACCCCCCGACCGGAGAAGCGGGCGATCAGTCTCCTCGTCACGGAGGGTGCCAACAACGCGTCACCGGCCGCAGCGACCCGTACCGCCCGAACCAGTTCATCGCCACCCGCGTCCTTCAAGAGGAAGCCGCACGCACCAGCCTTCAGTGCCTCGTAGACGTACTCGTCTAGGTCGAAGGTAGTCAGGATGACAACTCGGGAAGGGCTGCCGGTGGCGTTTATTCGACGGGTGGCTTCCAGGCCGTCGACACGTGGCATCCGGACGTCCATCAGGATCACGTCGGGGCGGAGCCGGGCCGCCATTACTTCCGCTTCACCGCCATCGGCAGCTTCACCGATCACCGTGATATCTGCCTCCTCTTGAAGGATGGTGCGGAGACCTGCGCGGACAAGCGGCTGATCATCGACAAGCAGAACCGTGATCAAGACGGCACCGGTGCGAGCGGTAGGCGCGCTCGGACCCGGAAGCCACCCTCGAATCGGCTCGCTTCCAGTTCGCCGCCGAGCATGGCCGCCCGCTCCCGCATTCCGGCTAGGCCGTGACCGCCAGCCGCTAGCGCCGCGATTGGTCCATGGCCATCATCTCGAATCTCCAGGACCAGCGAGTCGTGGTCGTACCGCAGTTCGACCACCGCTCGCCTGGCGTTGCCGTGCTTGAGGACATTGGTTAGCGACTCCTGCACGATCCGATAGGCGGAGAGGTCCACTCCCGCAGGAAGGAGCTGGGGCTTCCCCTGGACATCCATCTGGACCGCGAGCCCTGCCCGCTGCACGTGCTCGATAAGCTGCTCGAGCTCGCCAAGTCCGGGTTGGGGCAGCAGCTCCGCTGCCGACTCCTGCCCTCCGCGAAGCACGCCAACCGCTCGGCGCAGTTCCACCAACGCTTGGCGGCCAGTCTCCTCGATCACCTCGAACGCCTGCGCTGCCTCGCCCGCATCGCGTTTGGCGACCTTGGCACCGGCGGTCGCCTGGAGGACCATAACGCTGACGCTGTGTGCGATCACGTCGTGGAGTTCCCAAGCGATCCGATTGCGTTCGTCGGAGGCTGCTTGTCTCGCGAGCAGACGGTTCTGTTCCTCGAGTTGGGCTGTATACGCGCGGCGATTCCGAACTCCATAACCAAGGACCGCAGGCAGCCCGAAGAGAAGCCAGTTATAGGGAAGGTCGGTGAGGTTGACGGCACCCTGATTTCGCCACGCCAAAGCGATGCCGATGTGCAGGACCACGACCATGACCACTGCAGTTGAAAGCAAACGCCGGTCCCAACGGCCATAAGCGATCGCGGTGAAGACGGCGACGAGTCCGCTGAAGTCCTCGAAGAACCGGTTTTGATATCCGAGGAGCAGGTTGGTCACCAAGGCTGGACCGATCACCCATATAAGCCCCAACGGAAACCGGCGACGAAAGACGAGAGGACCAAAGATGAAGGTCAAGGCGAGCAGGTGTAGCGGCGCCCGATTCGACGCCGGATCGCCAGCGAAGAGGGCGCTCATCATCAATACCACGGCGAGTAGGCCATCCAGCAGCATCGGGTTCACCGAGCGGAGCCGCATCGCCAAGGCGTTGAACACTTCCAGACTCAAACGGTACCTCAGCGTGATTCCAAGGAAATCATCCCTGAGGAGGAGATTGGACCGGTGCCCAGGCGGTCCAACCCCTCGACGTGACCGAGTTCCGTTCCGATCGCCGGAATGATCCGAAATGATCGCTCCAAAAACGATCATTTCGGGCCGCCGAATCCATTCCGCCCACGCATGGGTCTGGATTCGCGTATTTGCGGACTATCGCTCACGCAGGCTCTTGAGGCGCCTCATACCATGCCGTGGAGCAAAGCGACCATCGCCCAGCGCATCTCGCCGACCAACGGCCTGCTGATCGGTCAGTCATTCGGTGGTGTGGTTGCATACCTCGTCGGTGTTAACTCCAGATCGCTTCCTTGTCTGCGGAGACTGACTACAACGAATCTTCACGGATCCGATGCTGATTCACTCGTACAACGCCGCGACTTAGTTATTGAACCGGACCCGTCCCAGTCACTGACCAGCCAGTCCGGTCTCGTAAGCCAGAATCACCGCCTGCACGCGGTCGCGCAGGTCGAGCTTGTCGAGGAGGTGGGCGACGTGCGTCTTGACTGTGGTCTCGCTGACGCGGAGTCGAGTAGCGATTTCCGCATTCGTGAACCCGCCAGCCACCTCGCGCAGCACCTCGAGCTCTCGTTCGGTGAGCGAACTGAGCTGCCTCGATTTGGGTGCCGCCGGCTGAGGGCGCCTGGCGAACTCCTCGATCAAGCGTCGGGTGACCGAAGGCGCCAGAAGTGCGTCACCTGACGCGACGATGTGGATCGCACGGATAAGGTCCTCGGGCGGTGCGGCTTTGAGGAGGAACGCTGACGCGCCCGCGCCGAGGGCGTCGAAGACATATTCGTCCAGCTCGTAGGTGGTGAGGATCACCACGCGAGTCAACCGGGCGATCTGGCGGGTGGCTGCGATTCCGTCGAGGCCAGGCATGCGGATGTCCATGAGCGTCACGTCCGGATGCTCACGCCGCACCAGCTCGACCGCCTGCCGACCGTCGGCGGCCTCGCCCGCGACCCGTATATCGGGCTGCGACTCGACAATCATGCGGAGGCCCGCGCGTACTAGCGCCTGATCGTCGGCGAGCGCGAGGCGTATCAATTGATGGGAAGGGTCGCGCGGATGGTGAATCCGCCCAGTGGCGAAGAGCTCGTTGAGAGGTCACCACCGAAGAGCTCCACCCGCTCGCGTATGCCAATCAAGCCGTGCCCCGACCAAGCTCCTACCTTCCGAGTCGCGCCAGTGCCGTTGTCGCTGATCGAAAGGACGAGCTTGTCCGGGTGGTACTCGAAAGTCACCTCGACCCGGCTTGCGTTTGCGTGCTTGAGAACGTTGGTGATCGCCTCCTGCACGATGCGGAAGGCCGAAAGGTCGAGGGCGGTGGGCAGCGGCCGCGGGTCGCCGGTCTCCGTTATCGTCGCTTCAACTCCCGCGTCACGGGCACTTCGGATTAGCGTATCGACCTGGACGAGGCCAGGTTGTGGCGTCAGCGGAGCGTCCGACTGCTTGCGCAGAACGCCAAGCAAGCGATTCAGCTCGGCCATCGTATCGCGGGCCGTTTCCTCGATGGATACCAGTGCTTCATGGCTCGAGTTCCCCGATACGCGAGCCGCTCCAGCCTGAATCGCCATCAGGCTCACGTTGTGCGTAACCACATCGTGGAGCTCGCGGGCGATGCGTAGCCGCTCTTCCTCAGTGGCCAGCTCACGCGCCGCCTGATGTCGCGCGATTAGTTCGGTGAAGAAACGTCGCCGCGATCTCACGTAGTCGCCGATCACCCAGGCGATTAGGGCCAGAGCGCCGGCAGGGATCAACAGGCGCGAAGTCGCGAAGTCGCCCAGCAGCAGAAGGATCACAGCGGCCAGGATCACCAAGATCGCCGCGCCCGCGAGGTACATACGTACACGGGTATGGTCGTAGACGGACACCGCGTAAACGGCGAAGGCGAGCGTGAGACCTGAGGACTCATGGGCTGCGGTGATCTGGATCGTCGCGAGCTCGATGAGGATCACGACCAGCAGAACCGTGAGCGGCCACCGGCGTCGCCACCACAACGCGCCGGCTTGGATCGCGACGCCCGCGGCAATGACCGCCATCACTGAGGCTGGGTAGCGGAAAGAGGCTCCGATCAACGAGATAGTGCCGGCCGCCAGGTTGAATCCGACGACCAGCCCATCGGCAAGTCGCGGCCGGCCCGTGATCCATGACCAGGGCCGGCCGCGCAGCGGTTGGCGACGAAGAGCGACCTTTATGTGACGTCCCTCCGGCGAACCAAGACCGCCGCCACAATGACCAGACCGGCGAGGTAGGCCATCAAGACCAGGACCGCTTGCTCGGCGTTGATGGCCGGGGTGAGGTTGCGGCCGAAAGCCGACGACGTGAAGCTCTGCGTGAGCGCCGTCGCGTTCTGGTTGACGAAGAGGTCGCCAATCCATTTGTAGGCGCCGCCGTTAATGCTGTCGATGAAGCGCACGGCGAGAATTTCCACCGCGAATATGTAGATGAGCCCGACCCCCAGAGCCGCCGCAGAGCTGCGGATGACAGTTCCCAGCGCCAGCCCGATGGCGCCGTTGACCGAGAAGATCAGCCATAGAGCGCCGACACCCTTGGCGACGTCGAGGGCCACCGGCCATGCGATCGTGTGGCCCTGGAGCCAAGCCACAACGACGCTGGACGTGGCTCCGACCGCGAACAGGATTACCGCCAGGGTGAGCATCCAGGCCGCGAACACGATGACGCGTCCAAACCAAGTCGTGAGCCGTCCAGGACCCTGGGTAAGGGTGGTCTTCAGCGCATCCCACGTGTACTCAGAACCCGCGACCAACGCACCGACAACGATCGCCAACGCCGCGCCGAGAGGGAAGGCTGCCCCCATCACGTTGTTGACGAACTGGTCCGGGTAAAGGGTCAGAAGCTCCCCGGCGTGCCTGTCTCCGGGGGTCGCATGAAGCGCCTGGTACAGGCTCACGCCGTAAGCCAGAACGGTGATGCTGGCGATGAGACCGGACGACACGAGGAAGGCCGGCCGCGAACGACTCTTACGCCATTCAGCTCTGATGGTCGCGATCATGATCCTTGCTTGTCTCCTGTGAGCTGGAAGAAAACGTCCTCCAGCGATCTCTCGTAGGGCCTCAACTCGCTGACGCCGACACCGGCGGCCGTGAGCTCGCGGTTGATCTCCGTGCTGCGTCCGGGGTCGGTCTTCAACTGGATGAAACCGTCCTGGCGGACGACCGACTCATGTCCGAACATTCGGGTCAGGATCTCGACGGCGCGATCCGCAGGTTGCGCTTTGACGACCACCCCCTTTTCGCCGAGCAGGTCCCGGACGGTTGACTGCGTCACGAGCCGGCCGTTGGTGATGACTCCGACGCGGTCGCAGATCTGCTCGACCTCTCCGAGGAGGTGGGTCGAGAGCAGGACCGTGCGCTCACCCTGGCCGATGTCCTTGATGAGTTTGCGCATCTCGGCCATGCCCTGGGGGTCGAGTCCGTTGGTTGGTTCGTCGAGGATAAGCAAGTCCGGATCCTTGAGCAGCGAAGCTGCCACTCCCAAGCGCTGCTTCATGCCTGTTGAGTAGGTCCCGAACTTGCGGCCGGCCCGCGAGGTGAGGTCAACCATATCGAGCACCTCGTCGACACGTTTGCGGCTCATGCTCGCCATCTCGGCCACGACCCTCAGGTTCTCGTGACCTGACAGGTAGGGGTAGAAGCCAGGCGACTCGATGAGGGTGCCGATCTTCGCGAGTCCCGTGCGGTTGCCTGGTGTGTGGCCGGCGACCGTTGCCGTGCCCGAGGTCGGCCGGATGAGGCCGACGAGCATGCGCAAGGTCGTGGTCTTCCCGGCGCCGTTGGGGCCAAGGAAGCCGTAGACCTCGCCGCGTCGCACGCTCATGTCAACGGATTCGACGGCGAGGACTCCGCTCCCATATCGCTTTGTGAGACCGTGGGTCTCGACGATCGTGGTGTTTTGCATGTCCCAACGCTAGGTTGTAGAACGCGCCACGTCGTCCGCCGCAAGACCGATCTTTTTCCTCATCCTCGAGGATGACGTTTTCGGGTTAGTACTTCGAACTGATGAGAGGCGTCCATAACGAACGGTTCCGTGCGCTGGACGTTCGCTGATTGCAGTCGATAAGAGCCGCTTCGCAAAAGCAAGCCCAATCGACCTCTTATACCGAATCTGCCGGGCGCTTAAGCGAGACGCACGGGCCAGGACCGTGGTTCGAAACTCCAAGCCGCGAAGCCTCCAACAAAGCCGAACAGTTCATAGTGCTCTGCTGCAGAGGTTTTGTATTCCAACTTGGTGTGGCAGGTCACCGCAATTGGCACATCGGAGTGGGGGACACCGCCGTCGGCGATCAGTCCATCCGCAGATTCGGCGACTTAGCTGTCGCACGGGTCTGGACCGTGGGTCGCTGGGCTTCGATAATTCAATGTTCCGGCAAGGTACTGCGCAAGCACATGCACGACCGTGAAACATTCATTTGATGCCCACGGACATGTTTTCCGCGGTGGCCAACGCAGCACACACCCCCAGTTGCCCGAGTATTTGCAGGCAAGAAACCTGGGGTTCTTGGCAATAACGTTTTCAAGCGTCTGTTGGAGGTCAATTTTTGGTTCGGTCTGTTGAAATCGCGTGGAGCCGAATGAGCTGGCGGGGTCAATGACGCCCCGAGAGAGCGTTCGGTTCAGGATCAGCTCGCTCTTGCTCTTCGCCAGTGGGCTTGCGACACTCGCTTACGGCCTGATAGTCGTAGTCATCCCTAGCTCAGACGCCCAGTACTTTCGCGCTATTGGCGCGGCGTCAATCGGGATGGGTCTCTTCGGCGTCATGATCACCGCCACCGGGTTCAGACGACGTGAGCGGTGGGCCTTCTTCACTCTTTGGTATTACCCGGTCTTCTGGACGGCGCACCTGGTGGGCAATCTGCCTCCAGGCCGGGACCACGTCCACCAAGTACTCTTTATCGCGCTGTCGCTGCTCGGCCTGCTCTTACCGATCCGCGAATTCTTTCCGCGCGGGCCCCGCCGCGCATGAGGGTGTCGTCGCGCATGTGCTGGGCCAAGCGCGGCGCTTCTCGGTCCTGGCGGCTGCTCTGATAGGGCTTTGATCAGGATCATCACGCTGATCATCTTGGTGGCCCCGCTTGCCCTCGATACCTTCGTGCTAAGCACTGCCCTCGGCGTCGCTGGCATCAACCGCCGCGACCGCGTGCGTGTGATACGGGGCACCCGGACGCTGGTCGGACCCAACGCGATCCCATCCAATCATCCGCCACCACCGCCTCAACAATTGACGCGTCGCCCTTATGACAAGGCCGCAGCGATGACGACTTCAAGCACGAGAACCTGCACGGGCACCACGACCGGCATTTCCTGAACCGCCTAGAGAACGCTCCCTGGCATTGAGCTGACCACGCGCCATGTCGCGCCGCCGTCGGTGGTCCGGAATAGGCCCACCCGATAATCCGGAGTCACGCCAGGGACCTGCGCCACCGCCCAGCCGGTGGCCACGTCCACGAACTGGAGGGCAGGAAAGAAACCTTCACCGCGGCTGATGTCGAGGGCCATCCACGTCCTGCCATGGTCCGTGCTCCGGTAGAGATCGCCGCGGTCGTTGGCCAGGAAGCCGGTGCTCGTGGTCGTGATTACGAGCCACTGGGCGCAGCCGCTAAGCGGGATCGAACCGAGGTTTGAAGTGCCATCTGAATAGGAGCGCAGCGTCCAATGAGCGCCGGCGTCATCCGATGTATAGGTCCACTTCGCCTGCGTCCCCGCGCTCGGCTGGCTTGGGCAGATCATCCAGAGCCGCACGCCGTCGAGCGTCGCCACCGGCATTCCGAACCCCCGGCAGGGAGTCTCGAGCGGCGTCCACGTGGCGCCGCCGTTTGTCGTGCGGACCAGACGCGTATCCATCTCGGACTGCTGCGCCACATAGGCGACTGAAGTCGAAACTCGGATCAGCTGAAAGGGGCCAGATGCCAGGACCGGCTGATGCGGAAGTGCGCTCCAGGCACCGCGAGTATCGTCCCACTGCAGGATGGTGCCGGGGCACGCCGATCCGTTCCGGTCATCGCACCCGGCCATCGCCCACACCGATGGACCGACTGCCGCGATATCGAACGTGAGGTTCGGCACGTTGCTGGCCTTCCAGCTGACACCGCCGTCGGTCGTCCCAAAGACGCCGGTCCCGAACACCCAGCCAACCTGGGGACTTGTGAAGCGCACCCGGAAGGGCGGGATGTTATCGCCTTCAGGCACGTTCAACGAGGTCACCTTCACCGGTGCGCTCCAGGTCGCACCGCCGTCCTCGGTGCGGATGACCTCGACAGCCTTGTCTGCGTCGCTTTCGATGACGGCCCAGCCGTTCGATCGATCGATGAAATCAATGGCTTCGAAGGGCGCGACCCATGGCGGGCTCGAAGGTGTAGCCACCGCGGTAGGTGACGGTCCCTTGTTTGGCTTGGTGGCAAGAGCCGGACGGCTCATCGGCCCACACGCGCAAATCAGGACCAACAGACCAGTTACTAAGGCCCTCACGGCGCCCATTACTAGCTGAAACGTGCACCGGAGCGCGGCGTTACGCCGATCTCACGGCGGACGCTCCGGCCGCGACCGGCATCGAAGCTGGTTGGCCGCGCATTGTTCGCAGCCTCGTGCCAGTACTCAGCACACACCTCGGTGGGCGGCGGGCCGGAAGCGCTCAGGAAAGCGAGAGTCGGCTGTGAGTCGGCGGCTTCCTCAGTGGTTCGGTTCGGTGCCGTTCATACGAAATGATGGCGAGGAACTTCCTTCCGCGCAGGTGTCCGTACACCTTAAGAAAATCCAGGACAGGCGGCGTTGACCTGGCTCAGCGTGGTCCGATCGTCGGACGCCCGTGGCGGAGGGAATTTGTTCACGGACGGCGTTCGGAAAACAGGTGGGGGGAGGAGATGGACGCCACCCTTCGACCACCGACGCGGCCGGCGCGCTCGGCGACGTTTCGGTCAGGGAGATGGCACGATTCACTCCGTGTTCCTGCACCGGATGACGTCGAGGTCCGCATGACGCGGACGGGAATGGCTCCGGTACTCGTCACCGGAGCGACCGGCCGGGTTGGGGGCGCCGTAGTCGAACGACCGACTATTAGACGCGGGCGTGCCAGTCCGGGCCCTCACGCATCGCTCCGAGGCGGCTGCGACACTGCCAGCGGAAGTCGAAGTCGTCACTGGCGACCTCACCGTGCCCGAATCGCTCGACGAAGGTCTGCGAGGAGTCAGTGCCGTCTTCCTCGTCTGGACCGCCCCGCCGACGACTGCTCCGGCACTTGTCGAGCGTCTCGCAACTTACGCGCAGCGTGTCGTCTTTCTCTCATCACCGCACCAAACCCCGCATCCCTTCCTGCAACCGAACCCCATGGCGGTGCTCCACGCCGATATTGAGCGGCTGATCGCAGCCTCCGGGCTCAAGTCGACGATCATCCGACCAGGGATGTTCGCGTCGAACGTGTGGTTCTGGTGGGCCACCGCGATTCGCGCCGGCGGTGTCGTCCGGTGGCCTTACGGCGCCGCCGAGGCGGCACCCGTCGATGACCGGGACCTGGCAGCCGTCGCGGCGCGGACCCTGTACCAAGACGGGCATGTTGGAGGCGACTACGTCCTTACGGCCCCGAGTCACTAAGTCAGGCAGAGCAGGTGAGCATGATCGGTGACGTTTTGGGGCGGCGGATCAAATTTGAGGAGGTGTCGCCCAACGAGTTTCGAAGCGAGACGGAGGGAACCTGGCCGAGGCCAGTCGTGGACATGCTGCTCGACGCGTGGGGCGCAACGATTGGAAGACCGGCTTACATCACCTCGACGGTGTCCGACATCCTCGGATCGGCACCGCGATCGTTTCGCCAATGGGTCGCCGATCACGCCACCGCTCTGATGGAAGATCCAATCCCATAGAGTCGACCTTCGCCGGTCAACCGGCCCGGCTCCAAGACCGTCGGGATCGCATGGCACTCAAGCTGTTCGACGCCGCCTAGGAACGCTGGCGCGCCGTCAACGCACCCACCTCGTCGCGGTCGTCCGCGCCAGGCCCGCTTCGAATGCGGCAAGCTCGTTGAGCTGGACCCCGTACTCGGGACCGCGCGCTGCTAGCGGCTCACGAAGCGGCTGGGATCAGCTCGAAAGTCGCCTCTTCGCGAGGTCTGGGACGATTCGCTCCACCGAAGCCCGGCGACTTGTGCCCTCCTTGGTTCCGTAAAGCTCGAAATCGTGCGGGCTTCGGCCGGGTCGGTTACATGCCGCGACTTGACCTTGACGTCGATGCCTCCGAGATGCAGATCCGCTGTTTTGCGAGTTCTACTGTGGTCGATGAGCTCAGGTGTTGAGGCGACTGTTCCGTAAATCGGCCGGCCGGGCGCGACTACCGGGCAATCAACGTGGTGCCTGCCAGTCGATCGCGAATCAGGAGCACCAGCAAAAAGCCAGCCGCAAAGAAGTTCGCGTAGCCAATCATGAAGACGGTCCACAGGATCGGGTCACTGACCAGCCACGCGTGGAAGAACATACCGTACCCGTGCACCGACCCACCGATGAGGTTGTACAGATAGAAGCCGAAGTCAGCAAGCAGAAATGAAAGGGTCAACCAATACCCCGCAGCTTTGGCCCGAATCAGGAGCGAGAAACCTGCCGCGAACCAAACCAGCGTTACGAGAAGAGGAGCCCAACCGTGCGTGATCGCCGCTCGTCCATAAAGATGAAGTCCGTATGGGATTTGGGCCGCATAGTTTGCCAGAATCACGGCCGCAGGCACCCATAGCCAAAGCGCTGGTCTATGCCTCACTAGGGCCACGCGGGAATCGGATTCCTTAATCATCCGAAGAGGTAAACGGCTGGCTGATTAGTTCGATACGCATTGACCCTCCAAACTTGGTACGGATAATGACCGGCAAAGGCATGGATCGTCACCGGCTGGATCGCCGTGGGCGCATCAATTCACCTTTGGGGCCATCCTCGCAGCGAGCTATCGAGGACGAGTGCGAGTCAGCCGTCGCAGAGCCTGGAAGCCCGCCACGTGAGTACGTGAACTACCAGGCGCTGCTCCGAGAGGAGGACAAAGGCCCTCTTTTTTAATAGCGGAGTGAGCTGACTGACTCTGTACGCCTAATCGACACCCAGGACACCCGGTGGTTCGCATCACTTGGCCGCTAGTCGAAGAGTCCTCGGCAGCGCTTCGGTTCCCTTCGATGGTATTCGTGCTCGAATCCTGGAACCAGGCCCGAGGCTACCGAACCCTGGAACGCGAGTAATCGACGAGAGTCAGGAGCGCAAGACCAAAGGGAACCAATGTGCCTACCATGATTGCGAGCGTGTCTTCGGACATTCGCGGGTGTTCCTTCGACAGCTTGGCGCGATTGGCGCTGCTGAACAGCAGCCGCAGCGATGAGCCCCGTTCACCCGCGCGCCAGGCCCGCACCCCAACTCCGACCACACAAAGGCAATGGCGACGATGCCGGCAGCAAGAAGCGCATAGAGGGGTCTTTGGGCGAGCGCCCAGGCCACCCCGAGCGGAGCCACGATGAAAGCCATCAGTGCGAATTCGCAAATGACAAATGCGACCCCATTGACGCTACAGTGAAATTGGATCCGCTATCACCACTGCAGCGTACCCTCACGATTTGAAATCGCTGTCAACAAGGTAGGGTGCGGGCAGCCAAGGAGGCGGCAGCCGTGGCCAGGGGTTGCAGCTCCTGATGCGTCCAGGACACCAAAGCGCGAGTCGCCACCGCCGATTTCAAGCGCGCTGTATATCCAGTCGGAGGCACGCCAAGACATCCGCGTCCACCTAAAACCGGCTCAACGTACGCTTGCGGACCTGCAGCTCAAGCCCCTTGTCAATCGCAACCGTCGGTTCCCGGGGAGGCGCGGTGAATCAAAGGCTGCGGAATCAATTCAAACCCTTGCGGTTCACAACAAGTCGGGATGGCAGCGGCGCAGCCCAACACAGATGTCCTCACGGTCCTGCACGTTCGCCACGCTTGGGTGCTCCGGCTAGGCCTGCCTCGTATGCCAGGATCACCGCTTGAACGCGATCTCGGACGCCGAGCTTCGCGAGGAGCCGGGTGATGTGTGTCTTGACCGTCGCCTCGCCGACGTGGAGCTCCGCGGCGAGCTCCGTATTGCTGAGGCCTCGTGACAAGAGTTTCAGCACGTCCATCTCCCGTGGTGTGAGAGAGGACAAGGCGGAATCGCCCGCAAAAGGCGGCCTTGCGTAGCGCTCGATCAGGCGACGGGTGATGGTTGGCGCCAGAAGCGCTTCGCCTGTGGCGATCAACTGAATCGACGCCGCCAGCTGATCACCAGTTGCGTCTTTGAGCAGGAAGCCGCTAGCGCCGGCCGCCATGGCCGCATATACGTACTCGTCCAGATCGAATGTGGTCAGCACGATCACGCGACATTTGGCTCCGTTCGCCAGGATGCGGCGTGTTGCCTCGATGCCATCCATCAGCGGCATGCGCACGTCCATTAAGACGATGTCCGGGTGAACTCGTCGCACGGAGCTGATGGCTTCGTCGCCATTAGCAGCTTCACCTACGACTTCGACCCCGTCTCGGCCCTCCAGCACGAGTCGAAATCCGCTGCGAACTAGCGTCTGATCGTCAGCGATCAGGACGCGAACCGGGTTGGTCACGGACGCAACCACGGTAGGCTCGCGCGCACTGCGAATCCACCGTCTTCGGTTCGCGTCGTTGACAACTCACCCCCGAAGATCGTGACCCGCTCACGAAGGCCGCGTAGCCCGCTGGCGAATCCGGTGCTCGTGGGACGCGATTGATCTCCGCCGTGATCCACAACCTCGAGCGTGAGTCGGTCCATTCCATAGTTGACGACAACCTCGGTCCTCGCTCCGCTCGCATACCTAACCGCGTTCGTCAGTGCCTCTTGGACGATCCGATAGGCGGCCTGACTCACGCTGGGCTCGAGTTGTCGTCGCTGCCCCTCGACCCTTAGCTCAACCTGCTGGCCGACTGCACGCACCCGCTCGATGAGCTGATCGATGTCGTCCGCCGTCGGTGTTGGTGTCAGAGGCGCCAGGTCGTCGCCCGATCCCAACACGTGGAGCAGCTGTCGCAACTCCGCCAACGCCTCTCGGCCACTCAGAGAAATGGCATCAATTGCCTCGGACGCGCGCGCTGGATCGCGATGGAGCATGTTCTTGGCGGCTTCCGCCTGCACGACGATGACACTCACAGCGTGTGCTACGACGTCGTGGAGGTCGCGCGCGATCCTGGCCCTCTCCTCGAGTGCGCCTCGGTCGCTCGCAGTGCGCTCACGCTCCAGCGCGGTTTCCGCGGCCCGGCGGTCGCGAATCGTGTCACCGATCAACCACGCCATCACGATGAATGTGAAGGCAGACCACTCTCTGAAAAGGGTGACGCTACCTATCAGAAGGACCAGCAGCGAGCGCCAACGCGCTTTGCTGTAGGCCCCAACCGAATAGGCGTTGATGCCTATCGCCACGAAACCTTCTGGGCCGACACTGAATGCCGTGCCCGCAAGGACCGCGGCTGCAAACGCTACGAGTGGATGGCGCCGCCGGAGCAGCACTGATCCTGCAATCACAAGCCTGACCGGGAGCGCCAGCAAACCGTGCGAGCCCAGTGCCCAATCGGCGATCGTGGCGGCCGCCAGTCCGAAGGCCAGAGCCAGGTTGAGAGTGTGCGGATCGGTTGCAGCCAGCCGGTGCCACAAGCCGGCCACCCTCTTCATGCTGGCAATCTAGCCCCGATCGATGGTCACTGCGTCATCCAAAGGGATGATGCGGGATCACCTGCGAGGGCGAGCTTCCTTCCAAATGATGGTGGGAAATCACCCATCGGGCGGGCGACGGGCCACCAACTTCGCGCTCAAGCTGGGCCCTCATGACAATGGCCAACGTGGTTGAGATCAATGAGTTCCGCAAGCGTTACCGACATCGGGATCCCTTCGCCGTCGATGGTGTCTCCTTCGCACTTGTTCCAGGACAGGTATTCGGCCTCCTCGGTCCCAACGGTGCTGGCAAGTCAACGATAGTCAAGGCGATTGTCGGATTGACCCGGCCGACGAGCGGTATGGTCAGGCTGTTCGACTCCACGCCCGGAGATGCGGCCGCCAGGGCTCAGGTCGGATTCGCGCCCGAGGATCCCGACTTCCCGAAATTTCTCACCGCGGATGAGGTCATGGAGTACTTCGCTCGACTCCTGGGCTTGCCCTCAACTGAACGTCGGCGCCGGATCCCGGAGGCTCTCGAGTGGGCGAACCTCGCCGGCGAGCGAAGGCAAGTCCGACGTTTCTCTAAAGGCATGAAGCAGAGACTCGGCTTGGCGCAGGCCATTCTCGGCCGTCCGAAGTTGTTGATCTTCGACGAGCCCACAGCCGACCTCGATCCGGTAGGCCGGCGAGACGTCCGCAACATGATTGCTGAGCTGAAAGCGCAGGGCACCACCATCCTTCTTAACAGCCACTTGCTCAGCGAGGTAGAGCTCGTCTGCGACACCGTGGCCATCATGGTTCGGGGCCGCATTCTCAAAGAGGGCCCGGTCCGCGAGCTCGTCCCAGAAGGAATGACTCTAGAGCAGGTCTTCATGGAACTTGTCGCGAGCTCGGTGCCCCCACCGAACTTGCCAGATTTCATGTCCGATCCGGCATCGCAAGGAGGGCTCCGTAACTGATGGGCTCGGGCCCGCTTTCCGTCGCGAAGTTCACACTGCTCGAGCTCGGCCGTCGCCGATTGCTGCTCGTATTCGTGGTGCTTGCGATATTGCTCACAGCAGGACTCGGCGTCGCACCATTCATCCTCCCGGGATTCAATTCGGGCGACGAGAAGACAGTATTTATCCTGGGTGGAATCAGCCGTGTCGACGGGCTCGCGATCGAGCTATGTGCCTTCGCGGTGGGCATGACGGTCATCAACCACGACCTCGATTCGGGCGCGATCGTGGCGATCCTGGCCAAGCCGGTTACGCGCGTCGCTTACGCGTTGGGCAAGCTCGCCGCGGCAGTATTCCTGTTGATTCTGCTGGACGCCGTCTTCACGGCCGGCTCGATACTTGTGGTGGAATTCAATGGCGGGGGCCATATGGATGTCATGTTCTGGTTCTTCGCAGTCTCCGCGGGCAACGCCATGCTTCTAATGGTCCTGGTCATGATCCTCACCGTCTACCTCAACAACATCATCGCTGCGGCGATTGTGGTTGCGTTTAGCTTTGTGCAGAGCCAAGTCAGTTCAGTCCAGGCGATGGTGCAGAACCATCTCATTACCGAGCGCATTCTGGATGGGATCGTCAACGTCGTGTACTGGTTGGTGCCTCACCCGTTGCAGAGCAACCTTGAGCGGGACATTACGATCAGCGACTTCAACGTCATCTGCCGAGGCGGATGCCCGGACCTGCCACATCCCTCGCAATATCTGGCACAGGAGCTGGCTCATATCCCGGGCGCGTCAGGCACTGGCGACATCGTGTACTGGTTCGCCTATCTGGTGGTCGTGTGCGTGGCGCTCTACCTGGCCCTCAGGAGAAAGCAGGTCTGAGCGGTCTAGCGATTCCCGCTTTGCCAGCCAAATGAGGCGCAACTCGTCCGTCCTCAGCGACAACAAGCTCGTGACCGAGGCGGCGATTTGATCTGGCTGACCTGGCGGCAACAGCGTTTCGAGGCCGCGCTGCCGGCGGCGGTGCTTGCACTTGGTTTAGCGGTCCTACTGGTTACACGGCAGGCGATCATCGCTGATATCAACACGCTCGGTATCCCAAGGTGCCTCAGCGGACTGAGCGACAGCAACACGTGTTCCCAGGCGTACTAGGCCCTCAAGGACAGTCCAATCCCATGCTGTGAATCGTCAGGGGACAGCGCACTTGGGAAAGAAGACTGCCGATGTCTCGCGCTGACCGTCAGCGCCAGCGGCTACGACGGTGATGGTGTCACCCGGTCTGACGTGGGACTGCGGGCCAAGATCACACCGGACGCGGAACGATGAGGTCGTTTGGAAGTCTGCAATCAGATCATTCCCGTCGGTGCTGACTGAACTGATTGTTCCCTTCATCACCAACGCGGTTTCACCGTAGTCCGAATAGAAGCGATCCTCCTTCATCGCGTTGGCTATGTCGCTCGCCGTCACTCGTTTGACGGCAATATCAGTTCTCGGGTGCTGATCGCCCAACCAGAAGGCAAATGCGGCGGTGGCAATGAATGTCAGCGCCACCCCGGCGCCGACCACAGCCCGTCGCTTCACAGGTCCTCCAACGCGAACGTCGTCGATCTGGTTTCGGCAGAAGCGGCGGTCGAACGATCCCAAGCCTCGCGAATTTGTCGCCCAGTCCGGCTGCTCGACTCACGATGCCAGATGCTAGGACTCGGTACGGCGAGGCAGGTACGGACACTACGACGCCCGAGAGGCCGCACCAAACGTGAACCGGAAAGCGCCTCCGAACCCTTCCTACAACGCAACGGAACGACGTCCGCCTCCACGGCGCCGCAGAAATTGCCGAACCGTCCAGGCGTGACCGTGCACGCCGGGCCCGATAGTCCGTAGTAGGGTCGGGACCAGGGCGCGGTTCGAGCCTTTCGGCTTGTTCGTCTCCCTGGCCCGCCCTCCGAACCGGACGTGCGACTTGCACCGCATCCGGCTCTCCACAAGACCATGGCGCCGGTCATCGGCGGACCCCTTGCCTGCCCGGCTCCCACGGCGAGGGTATGGCTGCGCCCCGGAACCGATAGCGAGTGATCGCCACCTTCTCGGTGTCGAACAGCGTCACCTCTCCGTCCGTTGGCCACCACCCAGGAAGGTGGCGCCGCCGAAGCTCTTTCCAGTTGGCCCGACGATACTTAGAGCGAAGCCAACAGATGACCCGACGCCAGGTGAACTGGTGGAGGTATCCGAAGGTCGCCGCGGACACGCCGTGCCGGAAGTAGTTGGTCCACCCCCGCAGCACAATGTTGAGTTGGCCTAGGAGATGGGCGAGCGGGTGATTCGTTCCCTGCCTTGTGATCTCGCGCACTCTGGCTTTGATCGAGGCAAGTGCCTTCTTCGACGGCCAGGTGTACACGAATCGCGTTTTCTCCGAGCCGCGCTTGACCTGTCGCTGGATGCGCCAGCCAAGAAACTCGAAGCCCTCGTCAATGTGGCATATCCCCGTCTTCTCCTCCGACAGGCGTAGGCCCATTGGCGATAGGACGGCCGCGACCTCGACCAGCAGTTGTTCGGCGTGTAGCCGTGTGCCCGCCACCAAGACCACGAAGTCGTCCGCGTAGCGAACGATACGGTAGGTGGGAAGGCCCTTCTGACGATGTTTCTGCCGAGACCAAGGGTGCTTGCTGAAACCCGCCCACGCCTCGGCGAAATAGTCGTCGAGGACTGACAGAGCGATGTTGGCAAGCAGCGGCGAGAGAATGCCGCCTTGAGGCGTGCCGGTCGCGGTGACCCGCGCGACGCCATCCTCCGAGAGGATGCCCGCCTTCAGGAACGCCTTGACCAGCGCCAGGACTCGCTTGTCTCCGACTCGCCTGCGCACTCGGTCCATGAGGGCCGGATGTGAGATTTCGTCGAAGCACGCCTCGATGTCCGCCTCCAACACCCACTCGTATTCGTTGGATGTGAAGTTGAAAATCTCAGCGACCGCGTCCTGCGCCCGCCGGTTGGGCCGGAAGCCGTAGGAGTACGGATGAAAGTCCGCCTCCCATATCGGCTCGAGGATCAGCTTCAACGCTGCCTGCACGGTACGGTCCCGCGCGGTCGCGATTCCCAGCCTCCGGGACTTCCCGTTGGCCTTCGGGATGTACCGCTCGCGCACGGGCAGAGGCCTGAAGCTTTGCGCCTTGAGCTCGTCTCGCAGCGTTGGCAGGAGGCTCTCCGTTGCCGATGTGATGGCACGCGGTGCCACCTTGTCGACGCCGGCTGACCGGGCTCCCCGATTACTCCGAACCCGTGACCAGGCCACCACGAGGACGGCCCGGTCATAGACGAGGTTGTTACAGATCGTCGAATCGACGACGCGGGGCAACCTTCGCCCATTGGTGCAGCTTGGTCTGGATCTCCAGTACTCGCGCCTCAGCCTCTTTGTGGCTCGGCCACGATGCGTCGGTATTCACCGGCGACCTCCTGGCATTCCAGAAACCGCACTGCGGTCTTGCTGGGTCCCTTCGCCATGTGGCTGGCTTTCCCAACCTCGGACTACTACGGACCCTCCGCCCCCCTTCGGCGTCATCAGCCGACAGCGGGCCTGCCCGCCACCGCTCTGGCAGAGCGGCGGGGAGGGCGGCGCCGAAGGGGTTCCCATGTTCAGCGTGTGCCGGTTGACGGGGACGGTGTCGAGCTTTTCCCCTACAGCCTCGCCACGACTACGCCGCAGGCTTTCGCCGTGGCCCTCCTTCCTGCAAGGTTCGCAGGAAGACGAGGTCGTCTCCTCCAGTTCAGAGTTGACGTGCGCTGTTGCCCGGCCCATATCCACCAGGTTTGAGCCGGTTTCACCCTTGAGGGGGTTCCACCACTGGTTTCTGCGTTCGTACACCTTCCCGCCTTGCTTGCCGGACTCAGACCGTCTGGTAGTGCCGGTCCGCTCCGTCGTTGTCAGGGCTGCTCCCACCCATGCTCCGCGCTTCCAGAGCCAGGCTGCCCTCAGCTTCCGCGACCTGCTGCGACAGGTCGTGGGTGGGTAATTGCAACCCACCCGAAACACACGCCGCTTCCATGGCGGCACCACCTTAAGGAAATACGGGGCATGCGGCGGTGACCTGGCTCAGCACGGTCGGGACCGGGTTGATCAGTGCTGTGATTTGTTCGCGGATGGCGTTCCGGCAACGGGCTGGGAGGAGGCATGGTAGTCCGCCTTCTACCGGCTCACAAGATCGCTTGACTCTTTGTGTGGGCTGGATTTGCGCTGCTAGCCCGAGCTGACGGTCGGCCCGACGTTGGTCAGGCCAGCTCATTGGCTTGTATGAGCCGCTGCAAGTAGCCGACGACCGGTTCAGTCTCGTTGGCGAGGGGCTCAAAGAATGCCCTATGGGTGGCCTCAAATCGTTTGATCGCCTTCAGCGCCACGCGCCGTCCCTCTGCAGTTAGCGAAACTCGGTTCGCCCGTTTGTCGCCGGGCGACGACTTGCGGGATATGTACCGCTTCAGCTCGAGCGAGCGGAGGGACTGCGAAGCCGTCATCCGGTCAACCTTCGTCGCCCTGGCCAACATTGCCTGAGAGACGGGGAGGCCTTCTTCGCTGAAGCGAAGAATGTTGGCCAGTAGCACGGCCTGGGTGCTCGGTAGGTTCAGGTCTTGGAGATCCAGGCTCAGGTGACGTTGCCAGAGCTTGGACACCTGCCAGAGCAGGAACCCGGGGATCGTCTCCGCCTCGGCGCCGAGCTTGAGCCTGAACTCCTCCACAGATTGTAAGTATACTGACGGTATCGAGGGTAAGGGGAGGGATTGTGAGCGCTGCGTTCTGGGTGTTGGCCGTTACCGTCGTCGCTAATGGTCTGATCGCCGGGGCGAGTTTCGACGTGGCCACGGTCAAGCTTCCAACTCGAAAACGGATCGGCTCGGTTGCCTACGCTGACTTTGCGCGCGGCAACGACCTCGGAAATGGTCTGATCGTCTATCCAGTGGCTGGCATCATCGCGGCGTTGCTTGTCTTCGGTGCCACGATCACAACTTACTTCGCAAACCAATCCGCAACCGTGATGGTGCCGCTGCTGCTGGCCTGCGTTGGTACCGTGGCACACTCAGCCTGCACCGCAAAGGCGGCGCCGATCATGCTCAGCCTCAGGCGGGCCCCGGACGAAGAAGCGGTTCTTACGGCAAAGCTGGACAGATTCGCTCTTTGGCACGCATGCCGTGCGGTGCTTCAGTTCGCCACGTTCACGGTCTTGCTGTGGGCGCTGGTCGAGTTCACTCGACACTAGCCCGCCAGCGATGATCCGGCCGCTGATCTCCCGATATCCGGAGACCCGTTCCAATTGAAGCTCGGGGACATCGAGCTCTTTGTTCACCTCCTCGGCGTCATTGCCGTCTTCATCGGGTTCGGCACCCTCTTGCTGGCGACATTTGCACTGGGGCGAGCGTCTCGGGTTGAGCAGGTTCGGGCGATCATGACGCCACTGGTGGCAGGCCGACGCATCGGCCCGGAGCAGATCTCCTTGATCGATGTGCTCGTCATCGCCGGCGTGCTCTTGATCGCCGCGTCCGGCATCGCGATGGCCAGGGCGAATGAGTACTTATTGTCGAGTTGGGTGGAAGTTGCCACCGTCAGCTTTCTACTGATGGCGCCGGTCGGACCATTTGTGATCAACCCGCGCTTACATGGCATCGCCGAAGAGTCTCAGCGCAATACCGATGGCCCGATTCCCGCTGCCTTGCGAAGCCGAATCCAAGACCGTGTCCTGGTCCTCGCCATGCGCTCCTCGGTCTCCGTCTTGCTCGGACTCGTCTTTCTTATGGCGACCAAGCCCTCGCTTGCGGCGTCGATTGGCGTGATGCTCACGGTCGTCGTCCTGGGTGCGGCCATGAGCCTTCCACTCCGAAAGGCCTGAGGATCCAGGAAATACGTTCCACCTGAGGGGAGCTGCCCTATGGGATACCCCCATAGGGTCTATCAGCCCGCTATGAACGGGACTTGACGCACTAGGTGTCCGGTCGATCGTCCCCTACTCTGAGTTTCACGACCAAAGGAGGTTGAGCGAAATGATGTGGGGTTATTACGACGGCTGGAGCTGGCTCTGGATGGCGGCCATGATGGTTCTGTTCTGGGGTGGCATCTTCGCCATCGCGGTCTACGCGATCAGGGCATTTACCGGTCCCAGGGGCACTGACCAGGCGATGGACGTTCTGCGGCGGCGGTTCGCAAGCGGCGAAATCACGCCGGACGAGTTTGAGAAGACGCGCAAGGCGCTGCAGGGTTAGCGCAATGCGCAAGCATGGCCTGCTGATCATCGGGGTGGGCGCCATTGCAGCGTCGCTGCTGATCGGCTTTGTCGGTGTGTCTAGTGGTTGGATAACCGGCTGGTCTACGGGTACGCCCGGCGGAATGATGGGGACGGTATCCAACGGCGGAGGCCGCGACATTGAGATGGATTCGGCGGTCAAGATCGCGCAGAACGTGGCGGCCTCATATCCCAACGGGGGCCTTGCGGCCGACGAGGTGATCGAGTTCACCAATAACTACTACGCGTCGATCCGCGAGAGGAGCAGCGGCGTAGGCGCCTTCGAGATCCTGATCGACCGGGCGACCGGGAATGTGGTCAGGGAGCCAGGGCCGGACATGATGTGGAACGCCAAATACCCGGTGATGGGTGGGGGCATGATGGGCAGCTTTGGCTTCACCGGCTCGGGGCCAATGACCGTTACTGCTCAGCAGGCTCAAGACATCGCCCAGCTATGGCTCGACGCCAATCAGGCGGGCGCCACAGCGAAGCCGGCTGACCCGTTCTACGGCTACTACACCATCGATTTCGAAAGGGCCGGAACGCTGGCGGGAATGCTTTCCGTCAACGGACACACAAGTCAGGTCTGGTATCACACCTGGCACGGCACCTTCATTCAGCTAAGAGATCTCGGCGCATGAGGCGCAGGGGCTCGGAACAACACGATACCCCTGAGGCGCCCTGGCTCATCCGGGACGCGATTCGAGCCTCACAGCCTGCCGAGGGGTGGTGGGCTACCATGCAACTCGGCCGGCCCCGGAAAAGCCCGACATAGGGGAAACCGGAGGAAAACGGTGAGCGAGGTTTGATCCAATTGGTGGTTTCTGTTCCCGTAACAACGGAGGGGCTGATCGACCCCCGATGGGGTCGTGCGAATCGAGTGGCAGTCATGGAGGTAACCGGTAGCGGGATTGCCGGCCTGGCACGAGTACGACGTCAGGTGGGACGCCCTGCACGATGCCGGAACCGAGGGCTCACATCACGCCAGGGTGGCTCGGTTCCTCCAAGACCACCACGTCCAGGCCGTTGTGGCGAACCATATGGGTGAGCCGATGGTGCACACGCTGGAACGGATGGGAGTGAAGGTCTCGCTTGGGGCAGTGGGCGGCGCGCGCGAGGCAGCGGCGGTGGCATAGCGGCATCGAGCTGTTCTCTTCGGTGGTCGTCCTGCGCCGGCTCCTACAGCGATCGGAAAGCGAAGAACGCGGCTCCGTGACTGGGGGAGAGCGCAACGCGACCAAGCTCGTCGGCTTCGCCTTATACGGCCTGATCGCCTATATCGTGCTCTCGGCAGGAGTGGCCTTGGTGTTCCGCTTCGAGCCATCAGCCTCGCCGCTCGGCATCGGACTCACGATCGCATCGCTTGTGATCATGGCCGCCCTGTGGCGTTGGCGGTTTGCTCTTGCCGATCGTCTAGGAAGTCCTGCCCTTCGGGGAGACGCGGCTTGCTCGATGGTTTGCCTGTACATGGCGGGCGTTGCGTTGGCCGGCTTACTGCTGAACCAGTTCTTAGGACTCTGGTGGGCCGACCGACTGGCAGGACTGGCTTTGATCTGGTGGATCCGAGGTGAAGCTAAAGAAGCTGTCGAGGCGAGCCAGCCGGAGGGTGGAAGTGAGCTTTAGAGCGACCTCTCAGCCGGGCCCTCGCTTGGTATCGGTGGATCGCAACTCCAGCCCAGATGATTTCCACAACGCCAAAGGGCCAAGGTCTACGGCGCGTGAGTCATGGCTCGGAAGACCACGAGGCTGCCGTTGAACATGGCGGCCAACTGGTCGCTTGGCGGGTACCCATTGACCTGATAGACCGGCGTTCCGGCTTCCAGGAACGCAGCGTCGCCATCCTTGAGCCGGTAGTTCGGGTCACAGACATTGCCACTTACCTTGAATTTTATGTGCGTGTAGACAGGTCCCAGGTCGCTGTTCTGAAGACTGGTGGGAGGTTGTAGACCCGCAACGTATTGCGTTGAGCCAACCTGGATGAAATTGACCCAATCGATCTGTGCGTTGCAGCTCGAAGACGAGCCAGGCGACTGGCAAGCTGCCATTAGGAGCAGGGCTCCCAGCACCACGAAAGCCTTAGATGTCATACATGCACCGAACGCTCGGCAGTCTGACCCGGTAACGGCGGAAGGGAGTTGCTCTGTTTGGCCCCTTTGGTCTAGCCGCCGGGCGCAGTTCTTGGGCTAGCGATGTACTTGCCTCGGTTCTTGTCAAAGGTCTCCTTGCAGCCCGCGGAGCAGAAGTAGTAGGTCTCGCCCTTCTGAAACGAGCGATATTCCGCGTGTTCTGGATCAATGCTCATTCCGCATACCGGATCGATCGCTGATGAGGGTCGTTCCATGTGTCCTCCTGGCGTTGCAGCCATGACGAGTGAATGACTCAGATGGTTGGCGGGTTCGCCATGCGCCATCTGAGCCGTGTACCTGGTGGGATCCTTTTCAAAGGCCGAACGGCAACCTGCCGAGCAGAAGTAGTACCTCGCGCCCTCGTATTCGATCTGCTCTTTGGCGGTGGCCGGGTCGACGCTCATTCCGCACACCGGGTCTCGGACAAGCCTCGCCCCCGCCTCCGGTCGCCGCGCATGAGCGCGCAGCATCTCGAGGCCGCCGGTCGTGAAGAACCGCCAAGCCATCACTGCCATCAGGACCAGAAAGGCGATATCGAGAAAGGTCGTGTAGTTCCAAGTGGGTTGGGTTTCGAAGACGGTCACGTGATGGTTTGTTGGAGCCAGGCCTAGGAGCTGGAATGCCCCTCCGACCAGGAAACCGGCCAGCGCCATCGCAGCGTAAGAGACGGCAAGTAGATAAAGGGACATCCGGCCCCCGTAGTACTTCCGGTAGATGTTTATGATCGGCAAGATGATCAGGTCGGCGAAGATGAAACTGATCACCCCACCGAAGCTGATGCCACCGTTCCAGAGCACAACCGCCAGGGGTACGTTCCCAACCGAGCAGACGAAGCTGAGCATCGAGATTACAGGTCCGATCAGCGGACTCCAGAACGCGTTCAGGGCTTGGTGATTGGTCAGGAAGAACGCCTGCCACCAGCTGTTCGGGACCCACGCTGCGAGCGCGCCGGCGATTAGAAAGCCAAGGCCAATGTCCTGGTACAGAGCGTTCAGGTCCATAAAGAAGGTGTTCGAGATGGCAGTGAACGCGCGTGGCGAGAAGAGCCGGGAAAGAAACGGCCCATCCGTGATTGACAGGTCCATCTCACCGTGGGCCTCATGGGTCGAGCCGAAGACTCCGCGCTCTGCCTGACGCTTGGCGCCGTCGACCATCCGCTGGCGCAAGGTCATCTTGAAGAGGATCCACAGGATCACAGCCATGAGAAGGCCGCCTGCGAACTCCGCGGCGACGAACTGCCAGCCCAAAAGGATCAGCAGGACCAAGCCCAGCTCGAAAACGAGATTGGTTGATGCGAACTCGAAGATGATCGCGTTGACGAAGCTGGCCCCTCGGCGGAAGAGGGCCCTGCCCACTGCGACCGCTGCATATGAGCAGGAGGAGCTTGCGGCGCCGAAGCCGCATGCCAGGATGAAGCCCTTGAGGTCGGGCTTGCCTAGGGTGTTCGCAACCGCCCGCTTCGAGACGACCGTCTGAACCATCGCCGAGAGTAGGAAGCCGAAGGCGAGCGGCCAGAGGACCTCCCAGAGCATGAAGACCGAGATCTGCAGCGCGTGCAGGATCGCGTTAACGACGAACATCGCGAACCTAGCTCCTCACGAGCCGCTCGACAGCTTCGTTGAGCTCCTTGACCTTCTTGCTCCCGCCGCCTGATCGGATCGCCTCCGCTACGCAATGCTCGGTATGGTCAGCGAGCAGCTGCAGGGCAACGCTTTCCAGTGCGGCCCTGGTCGCGTTGACCTGGGTGAGGACGTCGATGCAGTACCGATCGTCCTCGACCATCTTCTGGATTCCTCTCACCTGTCCCTCGATGCGGCGGAGCCTCGTTTCGATCTTCTGCTTGTCCTTCGTGTAACCTGGCATCGCCCCCATCATACCCCCCACAGGTATAGTGATTCAAGTGAGCGCGACTTCAGTCGTCCTGCACACCGGTGGCCTGCGTTTCGGAACGGAAAAGGTGGTCCTCGAACGGGTGCTCGGCCGCCGCCCGGGCGTGCTGGCGGTATCGGCCAATCCCGTCTCGCAAACAGCCAACGTCACATTCGACACTGAGACGACCAGCGTGGCCGAGCTCCGGCGCTGGGTCGAGGAATGTGGCTACCACTGCGCCGGCCAGTCTGTTCCCGACCACATCTGCGACACCATGGAGGAGCCGGCAGTCCACACAGCCATGGCACACGAGACTCGCCATGCAGAGACCGCTACGCGCGCAGTGCATGAGGGCGCGATGCGCTCACCTGACGATGCGATGGGCCACGGCGGGCATGCGGCGATGTCGATGGACGCCATGGTCCGGGACATGCGAAACCGCTTCCTTGTAGCAGCGGTGCTGTCGGTGCCGATCCTGTTGTGGTCGTCGATCGGTCGCCAGGTCCTCCACTTCGGTGTTCCGGCTCCGTTTGGCCTGCGCGACGATGTCTTCCAGCTGATCCTGAGCCTGCCCGTAATCGGTTACTCGGCATGGATTTTCTTCGACGGAGCAGTTCGCGCCCTGCGGGCGCGGACCTTGGACATGATGGTCCTGGTCGCAGTGGCCATCGCCGCCGGTTGGATCTACTCCGTCATAGTCACCATCCGCGGCGGCGGGGACGTGTTCTACGAGGCGTCGACGGTGCTGTGTGCTTTTGTCCTCCTCGGGCACTGGTTCGAGATGAGAGCTAGGGGCGGAGCCAACGAGGCCATTCGCACCCTCTTGAATCTCGCTCCATCGAAAGCCATTGTGCTCAAGGACGGAGATCAGGTCGAGGTGCCGACGTCGGAGTTGCAGGTTGGCGATCTGCTCATCATCAAGCCGGGCGCCAAGGTACCTGTCGATGCGGTGGTCGAGGAGGGGACCAGCGATGTTGACGAATCGGTGGTCACCGGCGAGAGTCTCCCCGTTTCGAAGGCGCCTGGTGCTGCCCTCATCGGCGGTTCGATCAACACAAACGGAACGCTGCGCGCTCGGGCCACCCGGGTGGGCTCGGATACCGCGCTGGCCCAGATCGTGAAACTTGTCCAGGAGGCCCAGAACTCCAAGGCGCCTGGGCAGCAGCTCGCGGATCGCGCCGCCTTTTGGCTGGTCCTGGTCGCGCTGATCGGCGGCACACTGACATTGATCGTCTGGTTACTTGCCGGTCGGAGCTTCAGCCAAGCCATCCTCTTTGCGATCACAGTGGTCGTGATCACCTGCCCCGACGCTCTCGGGTTGGCCACGCCGATGGCGATCATGGTCGGTACCGGGCTCGGCGCCAAGCGCGGAATTCTCTTCAAAAATGCGGCCGCCATCGAAGCGGCAGCTCGGGTCCAGATCGTCGTTATGGATAAGACGGGGACCCTAACCAAGGGTGAACCCGAGGTCACCGAGGTATTCACCGATGGCGTTGCGGAGGAGCAGCTCCTCGCGCTGGCCGCGGCCGTAGAGCGAGACTCCGAGCACCCGTTGGCCGAGGCCATCGTTCGCCGAGCCGACTCCTCGGGTGCCGCCCGGCTGGCCGCAGCTGGCTTCGCGAATGTACCGGGTCACGGTGCGACGGCCACCGTCGATGGTCACCGGCTGGCAGTCGGAAACGCACGCTTGATGGCAGGCGAGGGGATCAGCCTCGACGGTCTGATCAAGAAGCGCGACGAGATGGCCGCTGAAGGCCGCACGGTCGTCGTAGTTGCGGTGGACGGCCGTGGCGTTGCGCTGATCGGCATCAGCGACGCTCCTCGTCCAACCGCGCAAGCGGCCGTTGCGGCTCTCACTGCCGAAGGAGTCGACGTTGTAATGCTTACCGGCGACAACCGGGCCACCGCCGAGCGCATCGGCCGTGAGCTTGGGATCCGCGAGGTCATCGCCGAGGTCCTTCCCAGCGACAAGGCCGGCAAGATCGCCGAACTTCAGCGAGAGGGAAAGAAGGTCGCCATGGTCGGCGACGGCGTGAACGACGCTCCCGCGCTCGCACAGGCCGACCTCGGCATTGCAATCGGCGCCGGCACCGACGTCGCAATCGAGACAGCGGACGTTGTACTGATGCGTTCCGACCCGCTCGACGTCGCGATGGCGATCACGATCGGGCGCGGCACGCTTCGCAAAATGCGGCAGAACCTAGCGTGGGCGGTCGGCTACAACGCGATCGCCCTGCCCATCGCTGCCGGAGTGTTCCAACCCGCGTTTGGATTGGTCCTGCGGCCGGAGATTGCTGCCCTCTCAATGTCAGGCTCAAGCTTCTTGGTCGCAGTCAATGCGCTGCTACTCAAACGCCTGAAGTTGCCTGGCGCGTAGTCCAGACCAATGTTGTGCCTGCGACCGTCAGGTGATCTACACAGTGCCGCGGTGCGTGCATTTGCGGCATCTGACAGCTTCGTTGAAGTCGTCTCAGCGCGTCTCACGATGGCTCATGGAATCTCCCGGCAAAGCTGTCAAATAGGAGTGATTGCGCCGCGGTGGACTCGAACCACCTACCTCCGTGCTAACTGGCACGGAGCGCTCCGCCTAAATCCTTACCGCCGACATCGCACCTGCGCAACCTCAACGTACGGGTTAGAGCTGCGTGCGTTCGTGTGACGTTGCACTATCTCAGCCGCCGAGAAGCCGGCTGCCAGGAACTCGTCGAGGAAGGGCCCGCCTTCCTTAGCTCCGGAGACTTCAAGCAAACCAGTCGTCCCGACTGGGCTCAATGTCGGGCGGTAGCGGCCCCTTAAGGACAAGCTCGGCTGCAAACACCAAGCCACCTGGAACAAGCACTCGGGCCAGCTCGCTTAGGATGGCGGCTCGCGCGAGGTTTAGGTTGAAGATTCCATTGCCGATGGCGATGTCGAAGGATCCGGTCTCGGCTGGGATCGCCTCGGCGTCCCCTAGCTTGAACTCGACATTTGTCACGGCCATTGCCGCTGCAGACTATTTGGCGCGCCCCACCATCTGTTCGCTGAAGTCGACTCCAACGACACGGCCAGCGCGCGACGAAACCAGCAGGGCATCCAGTCCAGCGCCACAGCCGAGGTCGAGCACGCGGGCCTCAGTCGAGAACAGTGCGAAACAGGGAACGCAGGAGACGCCGGCAAAGGATTCCACCGAGGCAGGGGGAATCGCGGCCAACCACTCTTTTGGATAACCCGCTCTCTCAGCGAGCCGGCGCCCAACACGAAACGGATGCTTGTCGTCGGGAGAGTCGGCGACCGTTCCGTAGACTCTCCGCACCCGGTCTCTGACGTCGTCGCGATCGGCCTTCATCCTTATGAGGCAGACTACCCGGCGGGCGACCTGGCTGTTCCGCGAGCCTGCGAGCGATCTGGCCCTAGCTCACGGATGCTCCGTCAACCTAACAAGGTCCCGAAACGAGCATGTATGGAGCTGGCTGGCCGTCTCTTATGGGGCTTTTCGCCGCTCTCTGACTCCGATGTACCGTCGAACGGCTACTGCCGCCCAGACCAATTCGACGACACCGAAAGGCCAAGCGCCGGACAAGAAACCGTAGGAGCTTGACAACAGGCACCCGACGGCGAAGGCGAGAACAAATCCAGCGTGGCGACCTTCGAGCGCGTACATGACCATCATGAATGTGACCGCAACCGCCCCGAACGCAGTAACAGCAAGACCGTTCACTGTGACCCTCCCTTTAGGCGCAGGTCAAGCTGAGCGTCTCGGCCGGCATATAGCCGGTGATACCCTCCCTTCGCGTCCCTAATATCGGCCTGTCGATCGTACCCGGGCGCGGCCCGAGGTAGGGGGCAGTCGCTCTTGGTGACCCGCCCAGTGGGCCGCGACCCAATTCGTACACCTTAAGGAAATACAGGGCATGCGGCGCCGACCTGGCTCAGCACGGTCGGGATCAGGGTGCTGCGATTTGCTCGCGGGTGGCGTCCCTGCAGCGGGGGTTGGGATGAGGTCGGGCCCCCGATGGACTTTGTGAACTGATGCGGAGTAGCGCGGACGAGGTGAGCAGCCGTGGCACGTTACGAGTTGGATCAGCGGCAGCGCCTTCTTGTCGACCAACACGGCTCCGCCGCCGAACTCAGCCCCGCGACTGTACGCAGTCTGTCAACGCACGATCCCAGACGGTCGCCAAAGGCACCGAACCGGTCCTCGCGACGAACGCGGTCCTCACGGAGCATTGTCGAATCGTGCTCACCGAAAGCTGCCGAACGGTGTGCAAATAGCTCTGCCGTCAACAGGGCTACCTGGAGTGGCGGTAGCTAGCCGCTGTCGGGCGAGAGGAGCGACCCGCGCCTGGGCGATCAGCCGCCTGGCGATGTTCCTGGGTTGACCACGAACAAGATGAACTCGGTGAACACGTCTCCGTCCACCTGAAGCCCAAAGCATCCAGGCCTGTCGGTGCTGAGCAGTCCGTACCAGGCTCTCCAGAACGATGTCGGCGCCACCGCGCCCAAATACAAGCCGCCTCCCGTCGTGTGGAGTGGGGGAACCACGGCCACCCCATGCTCCTGCTTGATCACGGGTAGCCCTGTTGACGGATCGGGCGGGGGGAAATCCGCGAGGGTGACCATCGGTTTCCCGTCACCCCCCAATTGAAATGGCCGCACCAGCAGGGGTCCCGAGTATTTGGAGTCCACCATGAGGATGGTCACCTCTGCGACCACGCTGGCGTACCAGCTGTCCTGGCCCGCCAGGTAGGCGGGCCCGACCCCCGCTCCGTAGTTCGGCGCCAGCGAGCCTAAATCGGCCATCGAGGAAGCCGTACAGGTCTCATTTGGTGCCAGGCCAGGGTGGGCTGCCGGGGTGGGCGGCCTCATCGGCCTCTGCAGCAGTCCCGTCATGGCATCGACCTCGGCAGGCACCGGTGAGGCGGGTTCAGTCGGGAACGACTGCGTATGAGCTGGCCGGAGGGCGGCCGGGTACTCGCCCACCACTTCTCCGCAACCAGCCAGGCCGGCGGCCAGGCTGACCAGAGCCACGAAGTGCGTCACGCTGCGCGTCACAGGCATCGCCCGTAGATACAACGGTTACAGGCCGGTCGAGTTACTCCGTGTGCGCAGCAGAATTCCCTTCAACGCGTGGGCGCGCGCCTCGGGCCCTTGAGTCCGTACACCTTAAGACAAGACGGGGCAGGCGGCGGTGACCTGGCTCAGCACGGTGTAGTACCACCTACACGCCAAAGACATCCCCTTCTTACCTCCCGCGTCGATCATCCTAGAGATCGGCCCCAGCGCCGGGCATGGGCCCTTCAGCCCAACCTGACTAGCGCCAAGCCGGCGCACGCTGCCAGGAACTGGAGGGGCAGCATCGCGGCCCCCAGCACCGAGAAAGTCCCCGACTCGAATCGGACGCCAAGGTCGAGAGCGCTGCGCCGACAGATGATGCTGGCGACCGAACCCGTAACCAGCAGGTTTGGTCCCATCGCCATCGCCCAGATGGTCGCCCATGGATTGGCGGCGACTACGGTCCGTACGGCTGCTGCGGCGGGAAGGTTGTTGGCCCCGGCGGCCAGCAGGCTCCCGAACACGAACTGCGCTAGGAAGCCCCCGTGGAATGTGAGGCCGCCGGCGAGCAGGGCTCGGACGGCGGACGCGATGACGAACATCGGCAGAAGGTCGAGGATGGTTGGGAGGATGGATCTAGCGGCGGTCCGTCGCGGAGACAGTGATGGCGGGTGCTTCGTAGACTGCCGACTCAGCAGCGCTAGGCACGCCACTGTTATGACGGTCACCAGGAGCCAGGCCGCCCAACCCTGGCGGAGGTAATCGAGCGTTGAAATCTGCGATTGATCCAACACAAGGAGGTTGGTTAGGTTGGAGGTGGGCAGCAGGAAGGAGGTCGCGTTCGCGGTGAGGGCGGTGGCGATCACAAGTCGCGACGAGTTGAGTCCCCTTCGTGTCGCGACTTGGACGGCGAGAGGAGGCGCGACGACCGCAGCGACATCAAGATTGACGATTCCGCTGATGAGTGCGGTGAAGGTGAGCACGCTCGCCGAGGCCAGGAGGGCGGGCACTCGTGGCGCCAGAACCACCGTCGCCAGGAATCGGAAGGCCCCCCAGCGGTCGGCGATTGCGCCGCCGGCAATCACAACGGCCAACGTGAGGAACGCTGGCGCGGTCCTCTCCGCGGCGGTCAGCAGGTTGCTTCGATCAAGCGATGCAGCAAGGGCGACCAGCACACCTCCGACACTCCAAAGGACAGGTCGGAGCAAGTCACGTCGTGACGCGATGGTGTCGCATTCATCGTTGCATTCAGGGCGCGCAGAGCTACGTGAGGCCATACGTCTAGGGTGGTGAATCTCCTCGGAGCCAGGACGGAATACCGGCTTCCTATTACGATCTAACGTAATCATGGCAGATTCACCTTCTGAAAGCCCATCCTTCGATACCGCCGATGACGAGCTCGTGGCCATCCCGCGGCTCGGTGAGCAGGTGGGCGTCACCCCGCGCGTGCTCCGCTACTGGGAGGAGCAGGGACTGATTAGCCCTACGCGAGAACACGGCAAGCTCCGCTACTCGCCTCGAGACGTGGCCATTGCCCGGCTGACCAAACGCCT
>Ga0307373_10002386_pt1 | contig 33990 bp, 31 predicted proteins | sample OX2MG_FD_202534 | JGI IMG/M metagenome (GOLD analysis project Ga0307373, IMG submission 202534) | Soil microbial communities from Risofladan, Vaasa, Finland - OX-2 | ecosystem: Environmental > Terrestrial > Soil > Coastal area > Acid sulfate soil | place: Finland: Risofladan, Vaasa | collected...
ACCTGGCTTGTTTTGCGCACTTTTTTCGGATATTATCGCGACTCCGTTCTTAGCGTTGCGTCTCCCCCTACCGTTCGCGCCACGCTAAACTATCCGAGGCAAAACGATGCCCAATCGCACGCACTCCAACGGCCACATGCTGGCGTCTCTCGAAAAAGTGCCTACCGGAATCAAAGGGCTTGACGAAATCAGCGGCGGCGGATTGCCGAAGGGCCGGACGACAATTGTTTCCGGCGGTCCTGGTTGCGGCAAGACGATGCTTGGGCTGGAATTTCTGGTGCGCGGGGCCGTGGAATTCAACGAGCCTGGCGTGCTCATGACCTTTGAAGAAACGCCGGAGGAGATGACGCGAAACGTGGCGTCGCTCGGATTCAACCTGAAGGACCTCGCCGATCGCAAAAAGCTGTTCCTCGATTACGTCTATGTGGAACCCAGCGAAATCCAGGAAACAGGGGAATACGATCTGGAGGGATTGTTCATCCGTCTGCAACACGCCGTGGAAACAGTGGGCGCAAAACGAGTGGTACTGGACACGCTACAGGCGCTGTTTTCCGGGTTTTCGAACCCCGGGATATTGCGTGCGGAAATCCGGCGGGTGTTCCGGTGGCTGAAGGAACGCGGGTTGACGGCAGTGGTGACGGCAGAGAAGGGCGACGGTACGCTGACGAGGCATGGTCTGGAAGAATACGTCTCGGACTGCGTGATCATCCTCGATCATCGCATCAACGACCAGACCTCGACGCGCCGGATGCGCATTGTCAAATACCGAGGTACGAGCCACGGCGCGGACGAATATCCGTTCCTGATCGATGAGCAGGGAATGTCGGTGCTGCCTCTGACTTCGCTCGAGCTGGGGCAGGGTGCCTCGACTGAACGGGTGCCGAGCGGAGTGGCCGACCTCGATGAAATGCTCGAGGGGAAGGGTTATTTTCGCGGATCCAGCATTCTGGTGAGCGGCACGGCGGGAAGCGGAAAGACAACGCTGGCGACGAGTTTCGCGGATGCTACGTGCCGGAGAGGCGAGCGGTGCTTATATATCGGATTTGAAGAATCGGTCAAGCAACTCGAGCGCAACATGAAGTCCGTGGGATTCGATCTGCAGCCGTGGGTGAAGAAGGGGTTACTGGTCCACGAAGCATGGCGACCCACGCAGTATGGCATGGAGATGCACCTGCTGCGAATTCATAAACTGGTGGAAAAACTGAAGCCACGAAGCGTGGTTATCGATCCGGTGACGAATTTAATTACCGGCAGCACGGAGAAAGAAGTCCACGCCATGCTAATGCGGCTGATAGATTTTTTGAAGGGCCGCGAGATTACGTCATTTATGACCAGCCTGACGGCCGGCGGCGACAACCTCGAGCAATCGGAAGTCAGCATTTCTTCACTGATCGATACGTGGATTTTACTTCGGGACGCCGAGTTAAATGGCGAGAGAAGCCGAGTGCTGCACGTGCTGAAGTCACGTGGAATGGCGCATTCGAATCAGCTTCGAGAATTTGTGATGACGCGAGACCGAATAAAATTAATACCGGCGTATATCGGTTCGGGAGGGGTGCTGACGGGCTCGTCGCGCGTGGCGCAAGCGGCGAGGGAGAAAGCGGAGGCGTTGGTACGGCAAGAAGAAGTGCAACGCAGGCAGCAGGAACTCGATCGCAAGCGGCGCGCTTTGCAGGCGCAAATCGACGCACTGCAGACTGAGTTCGCCGCCGAGGAAGAGGAGATGCGGCGCTCGATCGAACAAGAGCAGGAGCGTGCGCAAACACTGGAAGAAGGGCGAGAGACGATGGCGCGCAGCCGCGGAGCAAGCCCACGAAGCAAGCGAAAGGCGCCGATGGCGAAGGCTGCAGGACATGGGCGATGAAGAAAAAGTCAAAAGGAGCGGAACGTCCCGTGGCGGCGGTTGTACTCCGGCTGTACGTTGCAGGACAAACCCCAAAATCCCTGGCGGCGCTCTCGAATTTGAGACGAATTTGCACGGAACATCTGGAGGGGAAATATCGCATTGAGGTGATCGACCTGGTCAAGAACCCGCAACTCGCACAGGGAGATCAGATTCTCGCGATACCCACGCTGGTGCGAAAGTTGCCGCCGCCGATCCGGAAGATCATCGGAGACCTCTCGAATACGGGGCGCGTGCTGGTGGGGCTGAACCTGCACGAGGGCGCAGGCGGCTTGCGAGCGAGGGCAGCAGGCGGATAATGTGAGCAAAAAGGTACACAAGCAGACAGCGAAGCGCAAGGGGAAGCGCCCAGCGAAAAAGCCCGGAGCGCCCGTAGTTTACGTACTCCGTTTGTACATCACGGGTCACACGCCGCGTTCGGATGCCTCCGTGCGAAATCTACAGGAGTTTTGCGAGAAGTACCTTGCCGACAAATTCGAACTGCACGTTATTGACATCTATCAGCAGCCCGAATTAGCAAAAGAGGGTCAGATTATCGCGGCGCCCACGCTGGTGAAAACATTGCCGCTGCCGTTACGACGACTGGTGGGCGACCTGTCCAACCAGCAACAGGTCATGCGGGGATTAGACATTAAGGAATACGGGGGCTAGAAAGGGCATGGTTAAGCGAGCGCGACGAAACCGGCGATTGCCAGTGCAGGGGAAGGCGCTCCGCGCGCGAATAAAAGATCTCGAGGAGACGTTGCAAGCGATTCGCCGAGGCGACGTGGACGCGCTGGTGATCAACGGACCGCAAGGCGATCAGGTATTTACGTTGCAAGGGGCCGAGCATCCCTACCGCATTTTGGTTGAGACGATCAATGAAGGCGCGGCGACGCTGGATGCGGACGGGACGGTCTTGTACGCGAACGCGCGCTTCGCGGAGATGTTGGATGTTCCTCTGGAGAAATTTATCGGCGCATCCGTGCAAAGTCACGTGCCGGAAGAGCAGCGCGAAAAGCTGCATTCGTTGATTGAGAGGGCCCGGCGAAGGAGCGCGAAAGACGAAATCCATTTTGAAACGCCGGGGGGACGGCAACGATTGGTGCGGCTCTCACTCAGTCCCGTGAAGAATCCAACTATAGAGACGATTTGCATGGTCGCCACGGACCTGAGCGAGCTGGCGGAGGCAAGCGAAGCGCTGAAAGCGAACGAGCACGCCTTGAGACAGCTTTCCGCGCGTTTATTGCAGCTCCAGGATGACGAGCGGAGACGAATTGCGCGGGATTTGCACGACGTGACGGGCCAGAAACTCGCGCTGCAGTCAATTGCGTTGTCGCGAATTCTGAGGACCCATACGACAGCCAGTGAAGAGGAGATGAAGGACGCAGTCGCGGAATGCCTGGATATGAGCCATCAAATGAGCGAGGAAATCCGCACGCTCTCCTATCTGTTGCATCCGCCCCTGCTGGACGAGCTGGGATTGTCGGCCGCAGTGAAGTGGTACGCACAGGGATTCGAGACGCGAACAGGGATTCACGTCGAGGTGGACGTGACTTCGGATTTCGCCCGATTGTCCGGGGACGCGGAAGTCACCCTGTTTCGAATCGCGCAGGAAAGCCTGACCAACGTTCACCGTTATTCCGGAAGCACCGAAGCGTATGTTCGGATTCGTGCGAACGAAAGCGAAGTGAGACTCGAAGTTGGGGATTTCGGGAAAGGCATGGAACTCGGGCGGGTCAAAGCGAGTTCCACGCTGGCCGGTCTGGGGGTTGGCATTCAGGGCATGCGGGAGCGCATGAGGCAGTTAGATGGAACGCTGGAAATTATGTCGCAGGTGAACAAGGGTACCGTGGTAGTGGCGATGATGCCGGTTCGCCAGCTTCGGCCAGAAATTTCATTCGAGATGGGAAGCAATGGAGAAACGGCCGGACAGCTTCCCAAGGGCGATGAGACAGACATGGACGGACGCAGTTTACCCAAGCGAATCCTAGTTGCCGATGACCATGCATTGTTGCGCCATGGGGTATGCACGCTGCTCGAGAATGAGGCGAATTGGGAAGTGTGCGGCGAGGCAGCGGATGGAAAGGAAGCGGTGGACAAGACGGTGGCGCTGAAACCCGATCTGGTGATTCTGGATATTAATATGCCGGTTCTGAACGGGCTCGCCGCAGTGGGACAGATTTTGCGGCAGCGGCCGCAGACGAAGATCTTGATTTTTACGGTGCATGAATCGGATCAAACCCTGCACGAGATTCTGGCTGCGGGAGCTCATGGATATCTGTCAAAGGGCCGGGCGGGGCGGGATCTCGTGGACGCCGTGAAAACGATTTTTGGAGGCAAGAGTTTTTATCCGGCCGCGGCCACGCGTGCCTGAACATAGATTTCAGACGTCCACCCATCCGTTTTTTTATCCCCGGATCGCGAACCAGCGTGCACGGCACCCGCGCAACGAGGACACGCTCGCCCAGAAATCCTTTCAGAAAATCCAAACTGCGTATTCCATTGGAAATTCGGCGGGTGTAAGCTTCGCGCCTCGGGAGGCTCATCATGATTCGTGCGAGTCTGGGGGAACGTTGCGGGAGATTCTGCGAATCGGCAGCGCGAAACATCCGGTGCGCGAACGCCGCGAAATGGGCCATGGCCGCGTGCGCCGTTCTGATTTTCGGGAGCGTATCTTTTGCGCCGCGCGCGCTGGGACAGGAAAATGGCCAGCAATATGGTCCCAGTTTCTATGCGGGGATGCGCTGGCGGCAGATTGGGCCCTTCCGAGCAGGGCGCGTGTCGGCGGTCGCAGGAATCGCGGGGAATCCTGCGGTGTATTACATGGGAACGCCGGGCGGTGGCGTGTGGGACACGACGGACGGCGGGATGGTGTGGAAGCCGATCTTTGATCAGGAGCACATCGCGTCCATCGGAGCGATGGAAGTGGCGCCGTCGAATTCGAAAATTATCTATGTTGGGACGGGAGACGTGAGCGACGTTGGCGGCGCGGTGAACCAAGGCGATGGGATGTATAAGTCAACGGACGGAGGAAAAATTTGGGAGCACATCGGCCTCGACGATTCGCGGCATATTGGCGCGATTTGGATTGACCCGAAGAATGCGGACACCGTCATTGTCGCGGCGCTCGGGCATACGTATGCTCCGAACCAAGAGCGCGGAATTTTCAAAACGACGAATGGCGGGAAAACGTGGAAGAAAGTTTTGTACAAAGACGATACGACGGGCGCGATCGACGTGGCATTCGCGCCGGACAATCCGCAGATCGGGTTTGCGACATTGTGGCGTCACTACGCGAAACCGGACGATCCGATGGCGCTGCTGATGGCCACGGCGGGCGCGGGAATTTATAAAACTACCGACGAGGGCGAAACGTGGACGCCGATTGTGGGCCACGGATTGCCGACGGAAAAACTAGGGCGTATCGGAGTGGCTGTCGCGCCGGGAGGGCAGCGAGTTTTCGCAATCGTGTCGGCGCAAGGCGGCGCGGCGGGACTGTATCGCTCCGATGACGGCGGAAACAACTGGATAAAGATCACGGACGATCCACGCGTGGTTGGAAACGGGTATTTTAGCAAGGTGTATCTCGCCCCGCACAATTCCGACATTGTTTATGTGATGCAAACCTCGATGTACCGCTCAACGGACGGCGGAAAAACATTTAGTTCCTACAAAGGAGCGCCGGGCGGCGATGACAATCACGTGCTATGGATCGATCCCAAGAATCCGGATTGGATGATCCTGGGCAGCGATCAGGGCGCCACGATCAGCATGGATGGCGGGCGCTCGTGGACGAGTTGGTATAACCAGCCCACGGGCCAAATTTATCATTTGTCCACCGACAGCCAATGGCCGTTCTGGGTTTACGGGACGCAGCAGGATAGCGGCTCGGTCGGAACGATCAGCCGCGGGGATTACGGCACAATCACGATGCTCGACTGGGACCCGGTAGGCGCGTACGAATTTGGCTACATTTTGCCGGACCCGCTCAATCCAGAGATCATTTATGGCGGCGGCCCGGGACGTGGGCTGGTAAAGATCGACCGAACAAACCGTCAGGTGGCGACGATTTCTCCCAACATAAGCCGCGACGGGGATTACCGCATGGCGATGAATCCTCCGCTGGCGTTTTCGCCACAGAACGCCCACGTGCTGTACGAAGGAACACAGTACGTTCTCGAGACGCAGGACGGCGGCATGAGTTGGCGGACGATCAGCCCGGATTTGACGATGAGGCCGAGCACCGGAGATACCGGCAAAATCAAAGGCAAAAAGGCTCCGAATCGGACGTCGATCAATACCATCGCGCCTTCGCCGGTGCGCGCTGGTGTTGTTTGGGCGGGCACAACGGATGGACTGATTCAATTAACGCAGGACGGCGGGAAGACGTGGGTGAACGTATCGCCGCAAGGATTATCCCAATGGTCGCTGATCAGCTTGATCGAGGCTTCGCCGTTTGATGCAGCGACGGCGTACACGGCGGTCGACAATCACGGGTCGAACGATTTCAAGCCGCATATTTTCTGCACCCACGATTATGGGACCACATGGCAAGAAGTGGATGCCGGAATTCCCGACGGAAGTTTCGTGCGCGTGGTGCGCGAAGATCCAGTGAGGAAGGGATTGTTGTACGCGGGAACGGAAAGCGGAGCGTATGTTTCATTCGATGATGGCAACCATTGGCAATCGTTGGAACTGAACATGCCGACGGTGTCGGTGCGCGACTTGAAGATTCAGGACAATGACCTGGTGGCGGCGACCTACGGGCGAGCGTTTTGGGTGCTCGATGATTTGACGCCGCTGCGGCAGATGGGCGCGCAGGTCACCGCGACGGACGCGTATTTATTCAGGCCCGAGACGGCGATACGCGTGCGGCGCGATGCCAATCAGGATACGCCGCTGCCTCCGGAGATGCCCGCGGGAGACAATCCGCCGAACGGAGCAATCATTGATTACTACTTGAAGAGCGCGCCGAGCGGAGACATCACGCTGGCAATTTACGATGCCGCGGGAAATTTGGTGCGGCAATTCTCGAGCGCACCCATGCCGATGCCAAACGAGCCGCCTCCGCCCGTGCCTTCGTACTGGCTGGCGCAACCGGAACCTCCAACGAAGAACGCGGGAATGAATCGATTCGTATGGGACCTGCGGTATACGCCGCCGATGGCGCTGCGGCATCAGTACCCGATCTCGGCGGTCTATCGAGATACGCCAGCCGACCCGCGAGGGCCGCTTGTCGTCCCGGGCAGATACGAAGTATGGATGACGGTCAACGGGCAGACGTACAAACAACCGCTGCGGGTGCAACTTGATCCGCGTGTGAATGTGGCGACGGGAGAACTGACTCAACAGTTGGAGCTAGATCAGAAAATCATGAACGCAGTGACGGCGAGCTATCAAGCACATCAACAAGTGGCAGATTTGCGCGCTGCGCTCGCGAAGAGAGAGACGAGCCTAGCGCAGAACGCAGGCGCGAAAGATGCGCTTGCGGCGGCGAAGGACTTCGATCAAAAAGCAGAGAAGGTGGAAGGCAAGGAAGGGGGAGGCTTCCGTTTCGGAAAGCCGAAGCCGAGTTTCGCGCTGCTGAACGGCGAATTTGGCGGGCTGGCGTCCGACGTCGATGGCGCTGATATGGCACCGACGGAGGCGATGCGCACGGCGTATCACGACTACTGCCAGGATCTGAATACAACACTGGCGCAATGGAATGAGTTGAAGGGTCACGATCTCACCGAATTGAACACGCAGCTTACCAACGCGCATCTGGAGTCTGTTACAGCGCCAGCGGGTGCGCCCGCTGGACCGGCGTGCGGAAAATAAACCGCACGCTGCGACGCCGAGAATTTATTTGAAATGGAACAGATTCTGGTTCCCACGGCGGCAGTGTTTGAGTCCTGAAGTTTCGCGCGCTGTCGTGCACGCATACCAGAATAAAACCGGTCTCTCGGCTGAGCCGTTGAGCCCGCGAGAACGCCAAGCGCTGCAGTTGATTTCGGAAGGAAAGACGACGAAGGAAGTAGCGGTAGTACTGAATATCAGCGTCAAGACCGCCGAGACACATCGGACGCGGCTTATGGAGAAACTGGACATCCACGAAACCGCGGGACTGGTGCGTTATGCCGCACGGCACGGCTTGGTTCAAGCGTAGACGTAGCACAAGAAAAATCAAGTGTTTCCCCTACATGGTTCTAGGGAGTTTTCCCGCCTCGAATGCAGCGCATGACTGATTGCAGCGCTGCCCCACACCAACTAGGCTGAACGTGCGCTTTATCTTTATGGGGACAGGAGTGCGCGTTTGACATTTTGCCAACGAATCGTCGGCGCAAAAATCGATGCCACGATCGGTCGAAAGAAACTAAGGTCCGATCGCGGCGGGCGCGCCGGTCGCGCAGCCTTGCTACAAATGAAATGACCGGCCTTTCGGCGACACCGATGGCTGCGATAAATCGCCGCCCGCCAAGTCCCCGGGCTTGTTCCGCACCCTGCCAGAGGGTTTCGCCCGGGCGTTCGTCTCCGGGGGCGCATATTTGCCACCGTCGGTTTCCAGGCTCAAGGAGAAATGATGAACGCTTTACCAAACGTGATCCCGTTTAACGAAACACCACCAGCCGAGCACGACCGACCGCAGTCGATTGCACCGCCTGCGGAATTGCGGTTCACGCTTAGCCCAACGATGGATGAGCTACACAAGCAAGTCGAGAGAGTCGCACAAGTAGATGTTCCCGTGCTGTTGCTGGGTGAATCAGGAGTCGGAAAAGAGTTTATCGCGCGTTCGCTTCATACGCGGTCCCTCCGGTGTCGTGGCACGTTTTTGAAAGTGAACTGCGCGGCGCTGCCATCGGCGCTGCTGGAAAGCGAACTGTTCGGTTACGAAGCTGGAGCGTTTACCGGAGCGGTGAAATCGAAGCCTGGGCAGTTTGAACTGTGCGATCATGGAACGATCCTGCTCGACGAAATCGGCGAAATGCCCTCGGCGCTGCAGGCGAAGTTGTTACATGTCATTGAAGATCAGCAATTCTCAAGATTGGGCGGCCGGCGGGTGATTACCGTGGACGTACGCATCCTGGCGGCAACGAACATCGATATCGAGAAGGCGTTGCAGAATAAAACATTTCGGCCGGATCTTTATTACCGGCTGAACGCCATTACTTTGCGGATTCCTCCGCTGCGCGAGCGCCGCGAGGACATTCCATTGTTCGTTAACCACTTCATGTCGCAGCTTCCCGAGAAGTTAGGGTGCCCCGCCAAGCCATTTCCAAAGCGAATTATGAACGCCTGCCTCCGGTATTCGTGGCCTGGGAATGTGCGGGAACTGAAAAACTTCATGTGCCGTTACCTGATCCTACAAGACGACGAGACGGCGATTGCCTCCATTCTGAATCACGACTCAGGAGCGGACGGCCAGCCTGACGTTCAGCCTGGATTGAGGCCGCTCGTCCAATCTGTCCGCGCGGAAGCTGAAAAGCGCTTGATCCAGGAATGCCTGACGAAAGCGCGGTGGAATCGGACAGAGACCGCCCGGGCGCTGCATATCAGTACCAAGACGTTGTGGAATAAGATGCGACAATACGGAATCCGTTATTCTTCTTTTCAAGGTGAGGCTGCCAATGATGAAGCGACGCGATGTTTTCCAAACGTGGCTGCGGGAACGCGGCGTGCTGCTGGCCAAGGCAGGAGGCCAGTTGAGGGGCGCGTTCTCGACCGAGTGGGCACGATTTCGCGGCTCGGGATGGCCAACCGTGCAGCATGCTCTGGCCGACCTATTGCACAATAGCAGCACGTTCCTCACAGCTCCGCTATACGGGGACTACCGGCCGAACATGCACACAGCCGCCGCCGGCATAAATGGAGGATCTGGAATGAGGGCGGACGTGGCCAATTCGGCAGAGCCAATCGCCGCGGGCCACACACCGCGGAACCTCCATACGACCAAGATTATGCCTCCGAACAACAGCGGAAGATCTTATGTGGGGCCGTACTCTGGGCCTGTCCTCGTGGCAAATGTTCGCGAACCGGCGACAGGTCCAACAGCGAACGGGAACACGAATGCAATTCCGGTAGTGTGGACACAGAACGAAGCCGATAAAACTGCGACGGCGAAATTTTGGACGGATGCGGGAGATGCAGGGAAGCAAGCTCGAATGAGCTTTCAGGCAGCGCCGGCTTCAACCATTGAGAGTGTTGTGCATGGTGAATACCGGCTCGCGATGGAAAAAAAGCTTGATGCACGGTTGTGCGACTTGCTCGACCGAAGATGCAAGGAATTTTGCGACTCTGTCGAGGAGCGCCTGAACATCGCATACGATCAAACCGCGGTGCGGCTCGGCGCGCTCTCGGACCAGATTGTCCGGAAATTCTGCGAGTCCTTGAGCCAGCAGGCAGCCGCGACCTTAAATGCGCTGGTGGCGGCGTCGGCGCAGCAAAACAAAGCCAATCTCGACGCGGAGTCCCAGGACGCGCTCAAGCGATTCTCGCAGCAAGCAAATGGCTTATCCCTGGCGCACCTGGACACGCATCGCAAGGAAGTGCAGAATCTGGCGTCGGATCTTCAGGGTCGTCTGCGACGCGTGGCGTATGCCTTGGAGGAAGTCGGATCCACTGCACCGCGAAGCTAAACTGTACCTGCCGCAGAAAACCGTTTGTCCGCCAACATCACCTTTTTCTTTCCCGTTTTGTCAGTGCGAGTTATTTCCGATTGCTGAAAACAACCCTTCTAGGGTTTGGCTGGCAGCGAAGCATCCTCGTTTGCCAGGCCCAGGCGTTCACCTCCGGAATACACAACAAAGCGGCCGTCACGTAAAAACCCAATGAGCGTCATGCCAACTTCGCGCGCAAATTGCACGGCCAGGCTCGAACAGGCGGAGACGGAAGCAACGATCGGCACACCCGCCATCGCCGCTTTTTGAACGATTTCGAAACCGCCGCGTCCGCTGACCATGAGGATGCAATCGGAAAGCGGCAGGCGATTTTCTCGCAGCGCCCAGCCAATGATTTTATCGACGGCATTGTGACGCCCAATGTCTTCACGTTCGGCGAGAGTTTTCCCGGACGTGTCAAACAATCCCGCCGCGTGAATGCCGCCGGTGCGGCCGAAAATCGGCTGTGCGGAACGAAGAGCGTCTGGAATGCGGCAAAGAATTTCGGCTTGAAGACGGAAATTTAGGTTCGGTGGGCGCACGCCGCGGGCGCGCACTGATTCGATGGAGGCTTTGCCGCAAATGCCGCAACTCGAGGAGGAAAAGAAATTGCGCTGCGTGCTTTCGAGATCGAGCGTGACATCAGGGGTAAGTTCGGCTTGGATGATATTGCCGCGCTCGGCCGCCTTGCCATCGGAAGCATGTCCGATGGAGATGATTTGTTCGGGGCGCTGGATCAAACCTTCAGTGAAGAGGAAGCCGGCGGCGAGCTCAACGTCGTTGCCGGGCGTGCGCATGGTGACGGTCAGCGGATACTTGCCGACGCGGATTTGCAGCGGCTCTTCGCCGGCAAGATAATCCTGGAGGGAACGGATGCGACCGTCTTTCCATTCCTGCACCAAAGTGACGCCGACGTCGCGGGGCGGTGGAGACATTGACACCAAATCTTTTCTATCCCGTTTTCCTGTGATCGTCAAGCAAAGGCGCGCGCATGATCGGCGGTGAACGAAGGCGAGCGCTATAATTCACGATGGTGGCGGAGAGTGCGAAGCGGACTTTATCTGGCGATGGCGGATGGCATACTGGTGGCGCATCTCGCGTTTATTTCGTGGGTAATTTTTGGCGCGATTTTCACGCGAGGGCGGCCCTGGCTGGGGTGGGTACACTTGGCGACGATTGTTTATGGGATTATCGCGGAGACGACCGCGCTCGTTTGCCCGCTGACCCTGGCGGAAAATTGGTGCGAGGCGCGCGCGGGAGTCGCGCCGTATCACGGGCCGTTTCTGCTGCATTACCTCGATGCGGTGGTCTATCCAAACATTCCAGCGCCGCTTCTTGTGGCGGGAGGTGTGGCAGTCTGCGCCTTTAATTTGGGGCTTTACGCGAGGCGATATAGGAGACACGCATCGCTTGGATAGCTGCAAAACTAGGGAGAAGGATGCGCTCAGCCTTTTCGGGAGGTAAGGATGGCAGACAAGATAGAGGACTTCGAGAAATACCGGGCGGAGATGAACGAGGAAATTCTTGGGTGCGGCCACCTGGGAATGAAACGATTCTTCGCGCTCGACCATCAAGCGTATGAACCGGGTGCGCTGACGGGGAAAACGAAAGAGTTGCTCGGCTTGGTTGCTTCGGCGGTGCTGCGTTGCGATGACTGCATCACGTATCATTTGCAGCGCTGCGCGGAAGAAGGATGGAAGCGCGACGAAGTGATTGACGCATTGAATGTGGCGCTGATCGTGGGCGGCTCGATTACGATTCCGCATGTGCGGCGCGCGTTTGCGAGGATGCGGGAGATTGCGGCGCTGAAGCCCTAACTCACAGCGCATACCGTGATGCTTCGGGGACAAGCTCAGTCGAGGGGAAGAGCTGCTTCGGTATCGTCGATGAAAGTTACGCCGACGCCGACGCGATCCTTGTCGCGGCCAACGTCGCAGTGAACGACGGAGGCGCGAAGAACGATCTGATTCGGATGTCCGGACGTGCCACAATCGACGCGGATATTCATCTGCGATTGCAATTGTGGAGAATGTGATAACCACAGATAGCCGCCGCGAACATTCAATTCCTTGAGCACGGCGTATTCCTGAAATTGGACGCCATCCTGCGATCGTCCACTGACGGTGGCCGAAAAATGCACGGGTCGGCGCTGGCCGACGCGGGATTCACGAAGCTTGAATTCCGCGTGGTGGTCCTGAAGCTGAATTCCCATGCCATCGGTTGCCGCCCAGGTGTTGGGGAATTCCTGGCGAGCGGCGTACAAATAGCCGTCGACGACGCGGTCGGAGGAATCCGGGTCGTGATGGAATAGAACGAGATTTTTCACGCCGCATTCGCGCGCTAGTTTCACGCCTTCGAGCCAGCTCGAATGGCCCCACCCTTTGCGTGTGGAAGCTAATTGTTCGGGAGAGCACTGCGCGTCGTTGATCAAAACATCGGCGCCTGCAGCGAGTTCGCGGAGATTCTTGTCCATTTCAGGAATGCCCGGCTCGTTGTCCGTGGCATAAACGATAGTCCCAGCCGGCGTTTCCAAGCGATAGCCGAGGCAGCCTTGCGGATGGTTGAGCCAGCGTGCAGTCACTTTGGTGCCGTTGACTTCGAACTGATCGCCTCCGGTAATTTCCGAGAATTCGCGGCCCGCATGCATCAGCGATAAATCGACGGGAAAATAAGGGCGCGCAAGCTGGGCTTCGAGGACTTGGCGAAGGCTGCCGCGGCCGAGATACTTCGATTGGAAACTGTAAAAGTGAAAACCATTCTGCGGCAGGTAAAACGGCCGAAAAAAGGGGATGCCCTGGATGTGATCCCAGTGGTAATGCGTGACCAAAACATGCGCTTGGAGCGGGCGGTCACCTTCAGTGCTCGCCCAGCGATTGCCGAGCATCCGCAGACCCGTGCCGCAATCGAGAACAAAACGCGTGCCGTCGGGGGCGGTCAGATCGAGGCAAGGCGTGTTTCCGCCGTAGCGCCACATTCCGCGATCCAGCGTCGGAATAGAGCCGCGCACGCCCCAGCAGACCAGTTTGGCGACATTCCGGTGCATCGACAGGGTTTTTCTTGGGACTGGCCAAGCGAAACAGTCCCACCTCCAAAAAACATGGCGTGGAGAAATAAAATCAATTTCATCGTAGGGGCGAAGAAGAGTGAAGTCAAATGCTAGTTGGACGCGGGTGTCGTGGTGGTGAGCTTCCGCAGGTCTTGTTGAATTCGAAATTTTTGATCTGTCGCGGACTACGCACGGAGGCTGTCTACAGGTAGAATCGCGCTATGCATTCACACGGCCATGATCCTGGCAAAGCGCATTCGCACGGCCACGCGGCGGGCTCCGGCCGCGTACTCGCGGGCGCCATGGTGGCGACGCTCGCGCTCGTGGCCGCAGAATTTGCCGCGGGGACGCTGGGCCATTCGATCGCATTGGTCAGCGATGGCGTTCACAATCTCACGGACTTACCGACAATCGCTATTTCGTGGATTGCGGTGCGATTGTCCGTGCGGCCGCCGACCGCGGAAAAAACGTACGGCTATCATCGTTCGGGAATTTTAGCGGCATTTGTCAACGCGATTCTGCTGGTGCTGGTCGCGGTATACATTTTATTTGAATCTTACGAACGGATGCGGCGGCCGGTCGAAGTGCACACGACGCTGATGTTGTGGGTTGCCGTGTTTGCGCTGTGCGTCAATGGCGGGATCACGCTGGCGCTGGTGAATGGGAAAAAAGACCTGAACCTGCGCAGCATCTTGATTCACAATTTCGGGGACGCGCTCTCGAACGTGGCGATTTTTGCGGGCGCCCTAGCGATTCGCTGGACGGGCGCGCGGTGGGTGGACCCGGCGATTGGGATGGCGATTGGCATGATGGTGCTCTGGACCGCACTGGGGATTTTGCGCGAAAGCAGCCATATTCTGCTCGAGGGCCTGCCGAGAAACTTAAAGCTGGAGGACGTGGCGCAAACGATTTTAGGGGTGGAAAGCGTGACGGAAGTGCATGACATTCACGTCTGGACCATCGGCGCGGAGTTGCCGGCGCTCTCCTGTCACGTGCGGATTCCGGACATGCACATGGAAGATAGCGAACGAATTTTGATGGCCATTCGCGAGCGCCTGGCAGAGCAATTCCAGATCACGCACACCACAATTCAGTTCGAGCGCGCGGGCCTGCCACCGGAAGCGGGCTACTTCATGCCCGAGTCAATTGGACCGGCCCGGAAGTGAACTCAAGAAGTCTCCGAGTCCTGCAGTTCTGATGCCCCGCCAGTCCGATGCGCTTTTGCGCGGAAGCGGCCTCACCGGCACGCGCTACTTCGCGCAACAGAGCCAGATGCGCTCTACTTGTGTGCGAATACGCGCCCGAAATCCAAGTATCCGGGTAGAACGGCAACAATGCAGCATTCCACCTTCTACCCACGCGGTAAGGCCGCGCGCTGGCGTTTCTCCTTACCTGTCCTTTGTTTCGGCCGGCGAGCCGTGAGGTGATGCCTTATCCAGCAACGAAATGAGGGTCTCGGCACCCTCCGGAGTCCCCGGGCCATGGCCGATCACGATTTCTTTCGCGCTGATTTTGCGCCCGTAGAGCTGCTCGTTAGCCTCATTATCCGGGTGCAAGCTGGAACCGTTGAGAGATGCGCCGGCGAAAAGGCCACGCGAGCGGGAGTATGTCAGAATTTCTGCTCGCATATACGCGTCCGTGCTCGCCCCGGCTGACCGCCCCACAGGTCCGGCCGCAGCAGAGACGCCGGCGCCGAGCTTCACCTTGGTGTTCAGCAGGCTTCTCGCGCCTTGCGCGTTGATCACAAGCAGCACGAAATCCGTGGCTTGTCCGCCGATCTGGAAACCGAAGCTGCCGCCTTCCAAAACGTACATGGCTGGCGCGCCCCATCGGCCGGTGAAATCACGTCCCGACCGGCAGACCATCGCTCCCCGGCCGTAACTGCCTCCCACCACAAAGGCTGCTTTCAACACCGAAGGAATGACCACAACGCACTTCGCTTTGTCGAGGAGATCCTGCGGAATATCGTCGGGCATTTTCAGAATGTCGCTTAATACCTGGCCTGCGGTCCGCAAACGTTGTTCCTGCTTTTGTTTGTCTTTGTCAGCAGCGGTAACCGCTGTTGCTACCATCAGAATCGCGACCAATAAACTGTAAAAACGTTTCATTTCCGTCGTGCCTCCTCTTTCAAGAATCCGGGATGATCCGCGATCCCGCTTACGGTTCGCACACTTCGACTGGGCATTCTCGAACCATTGTGCCAGTCAAGCAACGCTCTTATCAATACATGCTCTCGCGTATTTCCTCCCGCTGAATGACCTGACTGTAGTACTCCCTCCTAATTTAGACAGTCAGGGCCTCGTTTTTTAGTACACCTGCGAAAGCCAAGAAAGCCTCGTGCGGAGTGCGATTTTGGACTCCGCGTTGCGTCCGGCTGCCAACTTGGCTGACAGGTGCAAGCGGCGTTTCCGCACGTCAACTCGCTGTTGGCGACTGTCTTAGGTTTTTTTTCGCTTTATGGCACCAGTAAGTTAGCTGCATGAGGCAGGAAAGAACGATCCGGCATCCTCCGTAATTCGATGGGCGAGCTGGCCTTACCTCATCCATACACGCTCCTTCTCGGATACAGCAACCTCCTCGCGAAGCTACAGGATGCCTCGGATAGACCCAATTGACCCTTTCAGTTACGGTACTCGTGAATTGACGAGCAAGGACCAGGAACAAATGAAGCGGCGTTTTCCATTCTCATATGTATTTACCGGTCAGCCCGCCTCGGGATGCCTCCCGTTGCTCATGAGTGGTTTTCAGTATTCCGGGGACCTTACTCATTCGTTTAATAAACGAGGCGGGGAGACCGTCGATGTGACTACAGGGCCCCACACAGCGCGGCAGTACATGACCCTCGGAATCCCGCTTTCCTTTTCCACAGCTCGCCTTCGTTTCAAGCTCGAGCACACAGCTTCAAATTCCACCAGGAACGTTCACATTGAAATCTCACGAGGCGAGACCACGAGGTAATCCTGTGCCAAACGATCGTAGAAAATTCGGGCTAATAGAAGCAAACGAGACACCACAGAATAGATCTGACCCGGGATCGATCGAAGAGTCCCTTCTTGTGTTGCAGGCGCAGTCCGGCGATAGCGCAGCGTTCGCAACGTTGATCGGGCCGTACACGCGTAAGGCCTATCACGTTGCGCTGAAGATAACCGGCAACCGAGAGGATGCCGAGGATGCAGCCCAGCAAACTTTGCTTAAAGCGTACGCCCACATCGATCAGTTTCATGGGGACGCACGTTTCTCGAGCTGGCTTATTCGCATTGCCATCAACGAAGCGCGAATGAAGGTCCGCAAACGGCGTTCGGAAGATTGCTATCTTTCCTATGACGTCACCACCCCCGGGCGGAGCCCCAGTACAGTCGAAATGCTCTGCGCGGGAGAATCCTCGCATCCCGAGGTTCTTTACTCTAAAAGCGAAACGCAGCGCGTGCTCCGCGAAGCCATCGGCGGCCTTCGCGGTTCGTCGCGGGTGGTGGTCTGGTTGCTAGGATTGCAGGAGCGGCAGACAAAAGAAGCAGCGAGGATTTTGAATTTATCGGAATCTGCCGTGAAAACCCGCTTCCTGCGCGCCCGGCAACAATTGCGGGAATGCTTGGTGGATCGCGTCTAAGCGCAACGCAATAACGGCGACCTGTCGTGTCGTGGACAGACTTTCAGAGGGTTCTTGCGCTACAGCCCGTCTGGGCTCCTTGAATCACATCCAACGAGTCCCAGACCGGCCGTGATTACGCGCTTTGCAACTACGGGGTTACGTGTACGGTCACGGCAATGTTGTTGCCGCTGGCGTCTGTGCGATAGCTGACATCTGCATTCGCGCCGACCTGCAATTTCCCACTGACCGTCGTATTCTGGTCGATCATAAACGTCATATCTTTGCTCTGCGTTTGTTCCTGATTCTGCTGCACGAAGCCTTCACCGGTGCTCGGCGGATTGGTTGTCGTCATCTTGAGCGTGAACGAAGCGCTGGTGACAACTGTGATTTTTCCGGAAGCCGATAGCAATTGCGCCGCATTCTGGTTTTGTGCACCTGCTTGACGCCCCGCGCGTGCCGGGGTGGCTGGCAAAGCCCATGCTGCGCCGGCGAGCAGCGCACTGGATATAACGGAAATCGCGATGTTGCGAACGTTTTTCATTGTTGATTATCCTCCCTGAAGTTCCAAGTACGGACACCTTACTTGCAATACCAGCACCATGTGTTGATCGCAAGATTCGCGACGAGAGAAACTGGTGCAGTTGCTGCGTTTAGCGCGAGGCACTGGCTTGTTCGTATAGTACTGAACCCTAGCAACATCTTCCGGAAGGTGGGTGTAATCTACCTCATTGCACACGAAGCGCAACACAGGCCGCCCTCGTGGCCCGGCCTTGTGTGGATAGGCTCCCTTCCCACATAACTTTGACCGTTCATCGTTCAAGATGTTAAACTTACTTGCAGATATTAAGAGTAATTACAGTAGGAACTTTCGAGTATTTTGGTGTTTTGATTTTCTTCTGTGGCGTTGTCCACCGAGGAATCAGATGCATTGTTGTCGGAGAATGATGTGAAGACTCTTCGTATCTTGGTCGCCGATGACCACGACCTGATGCGGCGCGGAGTCATTGCGCTCCTTCAATCCCGTGCAGGCTGGGAAGTCTGCGGGGAAGCCCATACGGGTCGCGAGGCCGTAGCGAAGGCCGAAGAACTGAAACCCGATGTCGTGATCCTGGATATCAGTATGCCGGAGCTGAACGGCGTCGAGGCGGCACGAAGGATCCGCAAGGCCTTGCCGAATGCGGAGGTCTTGATTCTCTCCGTTCACTACTCGGATCAACTGATTCGCGAGATTCTCGATGCCGGAGTGCGCGGATACATGGTGAAATCGGACTCAGACCGGGACTTGATTATTGCCGTCGAAACTCTCGCGAACCACAAGCCATTCTTTACGCCTCGCGCCACCGAAGTAATTCTCAGTAATTTCAGCGCGACCGGAGCTCGAGGGGGTAAGCCGGAGCTGCTCGCCGACCGGCTGACTTCTCGAGAACGTGAAATCGTTCAACTGCTTGCGGAAGGTAAAAGCAGCAAGGAAGTTGCGTCCTCTCTGTGCATCAGCGTTAAAACGGCTGAGACCCATCGCGCCAACATTATGCGCAAGCTGCAATTGCACACCATAAGCGAGTTGGTACGATACGCCGTGCGCAATCAAATTATTGAACCTTAGCGCCCTGCCAGGGCTTCGCACAAAGATCAGTTGACGTCGCCGATTCTGGGGCATCACAGGTTCCCCAAAACTCTTCTCGTTTTCCAGGCTTCTGATTTGCCGTCGAAGCGGCAATGATCTCAATTTCACCGTTTCTTTCCCGCATTTCATCCTCTCTGAAGCGAACCTCGTAGAAACACTGGACTATGCGATACAGGAACTTCCGGTACGTCTCTAACGAATTGACGGTATTGCCCGAAAAGCGCTTCGCAAGGATTATGCCTGTACGGAATGTTTATTCCGTTTTGACGGGAAGAGGAAGACAGGAAGTCGAGGCGCCTTGAGAGATCAAGGCAAGAAGGGCTGGGTCGGCTTCCTTCTTCTTCTCCCAGAACAGTGGCAGAAAGGCTTGGACAATGAGCACTACATGGGTCTCCACCCATAGGCTTCAAGGTTTCAGCCCCACGCTCGATTTTCACCCGGTATCTGATGCTCCCACGGTTCTGGTCGCCAGCCGTGATACAGAGATTTCCGACAGCTTGGCGGACGTTCTCGAACCTTATGCGCTCAACGCCGTGTGGGTAAAAGGTCTGGCGGATGCAAAAACCTGGCTCGCTACGGGGAAAATCGCTGCGTGCCTTTGCGGTTTCTCGCTAACGGAGGGGTCCTACCGGGACTTGGTGAAACAGGCAAAGCATGAAAGGTCGGAGATTCCTGTCATCATCGTATCCACCCCTGGCTGCACGAACGAATATCGCGAATACCTTTCGGCAATGAATACGGGAGCGTTTGATTTTTTGTGTCATCCGTACCGGCGCCTCGAACTCGAGAGGACTCTTCGCTTGGCGATCACGACCTACGGGCGCGCCGCCCGGAAGGATTATGCTTGATTCACAATTATGCGTGGTTCGAGCGGACGGGGCGCGCGCTGTTCCGCGCCGCCAAAACCTTTCCGGAAATGACTCGGACTGAGTTCACATATTCCTCGAATTAACCCCCACTCAGTCCGGGCTTTCTGGGATTTCTTGCCGGAATCTAGGCCGCGCCATCGCATCGCGAAATTATGGCGTCAAAAATCGAGTACCGGCGTATCGCCAGCATTGTACATCCTTCGCTGTATTCCTCACTGGCTTCCTTTGTGGTCTAATCGTACGTGTTGAATTAAAATGATCGCTGAGCACCCTGCGGCGCCACCGTCGACGAACCTGATCCGCCAACCGTGATCGGAAATTTGCGAGCGTGGACTTGGTTTTAAGCTCGCTGCTTTGTTCAATCTTTTATTTCGTTCGCACAACAACGTGACCTTCCACACGCCAAAGGGATAACTGAGGACGAAATGTCATTTGCGCCGCCGTCCCCTGCGAATCGCTCAAGCTGGCCGCGAGCACAGTTCTTTTGTCGCCTTTCGCGCCGATGCTGTTCATGGGCGAGGAATATGCCGAGACATCTCCCTTCCGGTACTTCGTCAGTCATGGGGATGAGGAATTGATTCGCAACGTACGCGATGGCCAACGCAAGGAAGTTGAACACTTCAAATGGCCGGGCACTGACTCTCACTCGCCGGAGACGTTCTTGCGCAGCGAGTTGCGTTGGGAGCAAAGAGAGGATGCGCGGTACGAGTTGCTTTTATCGTTTGATACAAAATTGCTCGAGCACCGCCGAAAGGTCCGTGCGTTTTCGCATCTCGACAAACGCAGCAGCCAGGCGGCCATGTTCGAACCGTCGGCCCTCATCGTCGAGCGGTGGAACGACGAAGACCGCATCGTCATCTTTTTCAATTTTGATCCGAATCCCGCTCGCCTAATCTGCTCAATAGATCCGGGAATTTGGAAAAGGCAGCTTGGCGCAGCCGATTCGCGATGGGGAAGGGCACGAAACCCAACGCCGTCCGTGCTCGATGCCACGGACCCGGTCACTTTGGACGTGGCGGCGACATCATTCAGTTTGTTCCATCTCGATGAAGGAGTCCCGCATTGAACGACCGTTCTCTTTGTGTCCACGCTCATTTCTACCAGCCCCCGCGTGAGAATCCGTGGCTGGAGGCGGTAGAACTGCAAGACTCATCGTATCCGTATCATGACTGGAATGAGCGCATCACCGCAGAGTGCTACGCGGCCAATGCGGCATGCCGCATTCTTGATGGCGAAGGGCGCATCGCCGACATCACCAACAACTACGCGAAAATCAGCTTCAATTTCGGGCCCACACTTTTGGCATGGCTGGAGGACAAAGCGCCCGACGTCTATGCCGCAATCCTGGCAGCGGACAAGCAGAGCCGGGACCAGCATCACGGTCATGGTTCTGCCATATCGCAAGCTTACAATCACATGATTCTCCCGCTGGCCAATATGCGGGACAAACACACTCAGGTCGTCTGGGGCATTCGCGATTTTGAGCATCGCTTCGGCCGGCCCCCGGAAGGGATGTGGCTTCCCGAAGCCGCTGTAAATCTTGATTCACTCGAGGCTCTCGAATCCAACGGCATTAAATTCACAATTCTTTCTCCCTCTTCAGCGCAAATGGTCCGCCGCAGCCGCGAGGAGCCATGGCGTGACGTCAGTGGAGGTGAGATCGATCCCTCGATGGCGTACAAAATCCAACTCCCGTCGGGCAAGAGCATGGCTTTGTTTTTCTATGATGCTCCCGTGTCCAGAGGAATTGCTTTCGAGAATCTTCTCGAAAATGGCGAGCGCTTCGCCGATCGCTTGATCAATGTCTTCTCCGAATCGCGGGATTGGCCGCAATTGGCACACATTGCCACCGACGGCGAGACCTACGGACATCATAAGCCGCACGGAGACATGGCGCTCGCCTACGCGCTTCGGTTTATTGAAGAGAAAAAACTCGCCGTTTTGACGAATTATTCCGAATTCCTCGAGCAGAATCCACCCACTCACGAGGCGCGGATCTTAGACAATAGTTCCTGGAGTTGCTCCCACGGCGTGGAACGCTGGCGCAGCAATTGCGGCTGCAACTCAGGGGCCCATCCGGGATGGAATCAGGGCTGGCGCGCGCCCCTCCGCGAAGCGATGGACTGGCTCCGCGACACTCTCGTACCGATTTATGAGGACCAGGGCCGGCAAATCTTTCAGAATCCCTGGCAGGCGCGCGATGAGTATATTCGCGTGATTTTGGATCGCTCACCTGGGAATGTCTGTGATTTTTTTCATCAGGCGGCGGGTCGCAAGCTCTCCCACGAAGAAAAACTTCGCGGCCTCAAACTGCTCGAGTTGCAGCGGCATGCCATGTTGATGTACACAAGCTGCGGGTGGTTTTTCGACGAACTGTCTGGCCTTGAAACGGTGCAGACGATCCAATACGCCGCCCGCGCCGTTCAGCTTGCTTTTCAGCTGACCGGCAATCCGAACCTTGAATCTGAATTTGTCGAGCGCTTGGCCCGAGCGAAGAGCAACGTCCCGGAGAATCAGGACGGCAGGCAGGTATACGAAAAATTTGTCAAGCCGGTCATGCTGGACCTGAAGGGCGTCGGCGCGCACATAGCAGTCAGCTCGCTTTTCTCTGACGACGGCCCCGCGCGGCATACCTATTGCTATACAATTTCTCCCAATGATTTTCATACTCTGTCGTCAAGAAAAACGAAGCTGGTCGTGGGACGCGCTCAAATCTCTTCGGACATTACGGCAGAATCAGAGAATATTTCTTTCGGCGTCGTCCATCTCGGTGACCATAACATCACCGGAGGCGTCCGAGAGTTCGCGGGCGAGCAGGACTATCAGGATACCGTGGCGGCCATCACCGAGACATTCGAACGCGGTGATCTTGCGGAGCTGGTTCGTGTCGTGGATAAAGCCTACGGAAGCGGAACGTACACCCTGAAATTCCTCTTTCGCGATGAACAGCGCAAGATCGTCCGGCAGATCCTCGATTCCGCCCTGGAGGAGGCCGAACACGTCTACCGCCAACTGTACGAGAATCGCGCGCCGCTCATGCGTTTCGTAACGGCGCTGGGCATGCCGCCCATTCGCCACTTTCAGGCCGCCGCGGAGTTCACCTTAAACTCCGACATCCTTAAGATCATCGAGTCTGACGATCTGAATGCCCAGGACATGCGGATGCTTCTTGATGAAGCCAAGCGTGCCGGCGTCCCTCTCGACGCGACGACTCTCGAGTTTGCCATTCGCAAGAAACTGGAGGCCATGGCACAACGATTCCGCGCGCACCCAACTGAAGCGCAGCTTTTGGAGGCGCTCGACTCAGCCGTCAGTGTAGCGCAAGCTCTTCCCTTCCCGGTTCAGTATTGGATGGTCCAGAATATTTACTTCGATATCATGAAGAACGTCTACGCAAAAGCACTCAGCCAAAAAACTGAAGCCGCCGCCGACTCCGAGAAGTGGCTGGCAATATTTCGTTCCCTCGGTGAAAAATTATCGATTCGTGTTGAGTGAATTTACCATGCGAATTCCATCAGCAACTTACCGTGTTCAATTTAATCTCAATTTCCGCTTTGCTGACACTGAAGCGCTGGTGCCCGATCTTTACGATCTCGAAATTACGGATCTTTATGCATCGCCGCGCTTCAAGGCCCGCAGGGGAAGTTCGCACAGATATGACGTTGCCGATCCGCCGCAATTCGTTTCGTCAATCCGCGACGATTCTAACAACAATCGATTTCTCGCCATCGCAGGCAACATTTCTGATTTCGCATCAGCATCGCTGACGTTGGCGTGCTTAAATGTCAGGGGCGGCACTCATGAAAACAAATGAATCGGCCAGGAGCTCTACGCTGGCAAAGATCGGAAGATTCGAGCCAAAATGCCTGAGGCTGAAGGGGACGGCAGTAATTCTGCTTCTTCTGGCCTTCCTAGCTCGAACCTCGCAGGGGTATTCCGTCTTGACTCATGAAGCGATCATCGACGCGGAATGGAATCCCGTGATCGTACCGCTACTTTTGAAGCGGTTCCCCGCAGCAACTCCGGAGGAGTTGAAGGAAGCGCATGCCTATGCTTACGGAGGTGCGATCATTCAAGATATGGGCTACTATCCCTTCGGAAGTAAGTTTTTCAGTGACCTTACGCACTATGTACGCACGGCTGATTTCGTTAAGAACTTAGTACGCGACTCCCAGAATTTGAACGAATACGCCTTTGCGTTGGGCGCGATCGCCCATTACGTCGGAGACAATGACGGGCATCGCATCGCCGTAAACCTCGCGGTTCCGATTCTCTACCCTAAACTTCGTCGCCGGTACGGACATATTGTTGTTTATGACCAAGACCCTGCGGCGCACTTGAAGACGGAATTCGGATTCGATGTCTTGGAGATCGCGAATGGACACTACGCCTCGCAGGATTATCACGACCGCATTGGATTTGAAGTCTCTCAATCCTTGCTCCAGAGAGCTTTCCAAGACACCTACTCCCTAAATCTCAACTCCGTATTTTCGAATTATGACCTCGCGATTGCCACATTCCGTCACGGCGTCAGCGACGTAATCCCGAAAATGACAAAGGTTGCATGGCAGACCAAGAAGAACGAAATTAGAAAGGAAATTCCTGGAGTCACGCGGCGCAAGTTCATCTACAATCTCTCTCGCTCCAGCTATAGGAAAAGCTGGAACCAGAAGTATGAAACGCCCAAATTCAGCACCAGGCTGCTGGCTTTCCTGCTGCGATTAGTTCCCAAGATCGGCCCATTCAAAGCGCTTTCTTTTCGCATGCCTACTCCCGCAACCGAACAGATGTTCATGCTTAGCTTTAATACCACGATAAAGGATTATGGCGACCTCCTCCATCAAGACGAGAAAACAGGCACCTTCGCGATTAAAGACGACAATTTGGATACCGGCAAAGTGACCGGGCCTGGCCAATACCCATTGGCCGACCAAACTTACGCGGAATTGGTTGACCGATTAGCCAAGAATCAGTTCCAGCAGATCTCGCCTGAACTCCGCAAAGATATTCTTCTCTACTACAGCAACCTCAACGCGCCATTTGCCACCAAGAAAAATAAAAAGGAGTGGGCTCGCGTAATTAGCGAAATCAACGAGCTGAAGACTGCGCCTTCGGCTCCCGCCACGGCGGTAGCATCCAAACAACGTTAGAGAATTTGCCTAATGTCTCGCGAGGGGCGGATTACTGGTCAGCACAGGAGTGAAACAACACCCGGCAAACGGCCGCCCTCGCGTGGAACGGCTCGTGGCTCTCCGAAATTTCCGCGGGGGCGTGCAGAGAGGTTTTCGCGTCATGCCTTTCCCTTGTTTCCCGCCACTACCAGGATAATCCCGCCCACCAGCAGAATCCCGCCGAAAATTGGCGACAATGGGATGGTCTTGTGCTGTGTTGTCGAAGCCTGAATGGCGCCCAGATCCAGTACTTTTTTATGCGTAGTGTACGTGATTCCCTGATACGCGAAAGAAATAACGGCAAGAATAATCAAAACGATTCCAATGATTGTGGCAGTCTTCATCAAGTCTCCTCGCACGGCAGGCTGGGATCCGCGGGGAACCTGTCCCCGCGGTCTTTCTTACATCCTTACGTCCGGCGCATCAATCCACCGACCAGGGATATTAGGAACAAAACGATGAAGATGAAGAACAGGATCTTGGCGATTCCTGCCGCTGCCGCCGCAATCCCAAAGAATCCGAACACCGCTGCGATGATTGCTACGATGAGGAATACCACTGCCCAACTCAACATGGCGCCTCCTCTAGGGCCAATTTATAGCTATTTCTACCTTGGGGGCCCCCACAACGCAATACTCGTTTGACGCACTCTTTTAAGCCCGCTTGACGCAATGCACAATACATCGCTTCGGGTATCGCTAGTCCGGGTTTGCTGTAGAGATGGGTCCTCGGATCGAGCTCTGTGCCCGCGGTAATGGCGGCTACCCGATTCTACTTATGCCTCTCAGGTTTACTCCTTATTCCCTCCCTGCGCGCCGTGGTGTCTCATATGGCTGGCGCGGGCAGCGCCTGACCGGCTGGGCTCATGGCGGTCATGAACTAAACCAAAAGAGAACTCAATAGGCGTCTCGATGGAGGGACCGATGAACTGGGATCAACTTCACGGAAAGTGGAAACAGTACAAGGGCAGCGCCAAAGTAAGATGGGGCAAGCTCACTGACGATGACCTCGACGTCATCGACGGCAGCCGCCAGCAGCTGATTGGAAAACTCCAAGAGTACTACGGCATCACCAAAGAGGCGGCGGAAAAACAGGCAGAAGAGTTTGTCGACACCTTAAAGGCCGGCCACGAGCAAGCCCAGCGAGCGGGCCGGATCTAATCGCTGTTCCACGGCAGCTGTATTTCTGGCATATTTCTGTCTTCGACGAAACGCCTTGCTTCAGGCAGGGCGTTTCGCTTCGCTTTTCAAGAAAGGAAACCCATGGCCAAGACACTGTCAAATTCCACTTCGAGTAAGACCGGTTCCAGTGAAACGAAGCTGTCTCGGAGCGAATTGGTCAAATTATTGAACAAGGACCTCGCCCGCGAATACCAGGCCATCATCGCTTACATCGTTTATTCGCAGGTCCTCAAGGGTGCCGAATACATGAATATAGCCGCCGAGCTCGAAAAGCACGCGCAGGAAGAGCTCAACCACGCCCTGATCATCGCTAAACAGATCGATTATCTCGGCGGGATGCCAGAGGTCAAGCCCTTGCAAGTTCGCACGTCGGAGAAGGCGACGGATATGCTTCGCTACGATCTCGAACAAGAAAACGAGACCATCCGCGACTATCGCGAGCGCGTCCGCCAGTGCGAAGCGCTGGGAGAATTCGCCATGGCGGAGCACATCCGCGACATTCTTGTCGACGAACAGGAACATCAAATGGATCTGGCGACGGCTCTCGGGGAAGACACGCCAAATGCGGCGACCACAAAGTAGCCTTACGGTGTCCGGCAAATACCCCGCCGCCTACGGAGAACCCTTTGAAGAACTAAAGGTCTCCCCGGATAGCAATTCTCACCGGGGCGTCGTACTCTTCGCGTGTAATGTTCACCCGACCGCAACGTTTCTTGCCTCTTTAGTGACAACCCCTCCAAAAAGGGGCCGTTGAAATTCCACCCGGCACGGACGGCCCCTCCCTACCTCTTCCAGCAACTGTTGGTTGCTAGTACATGCAATTCCACGGGTTGTTACAGCGTATGCCGGATGGACTGCGCTGTGACCACGCCCCAGACTTGTACCGTTCATCAGTAGCAGCAGTTCGACGCGCCGCATCGAAGGAATTAAAACGATACGGAAGCGAAATCAGAAAATGCCCGGCCAACAGAAAACAGCGAGGACCTGAAATGCTGATTCGACAGGAAGAAATCATCCCGCAATTTCGTTTTGAAGAACCATCCCAACCGGATCCGGGGCAGTCTGGCCCCGGCCGGCGGCGCAAGCGCCCGTCAGCGATCCGGAGCCTCGTCGGGATAAGCCGAACTCCTCGAGCCCTCACGATCCACAAAAACTCCCGGGCCAGGAGTTTAGGTACATCGTAAGAGCGCAACGTTCACTATCTTAAAGTTTTTCTGGGCGGCCCAGATGCGGCCCTGGGCCTTCGACCTAACTCTTCAAAATCGCGGCAGCGGGCCCGGCATTCTTGTGAATAAGTTGTAATGATGCTCCGGGCTTCTTGCTGATACGCATACCTTCCGTTATGCTCACGCTACCGTGAATCCTCAGTCACGAATTCTCATCATCGAAGACGATAAAGACATCGTCGAGCTGGTTCGCTACAATCTCGAAAAAGACGGCTACCACGTCGGCGCGTGCGGCGAAGGCGTCGCTGGACTCGCGCAGATCAGAAAATCGTCTCCGGATTTGCTGATTCTCGATCTTATGCTTCCGAAACTTTCGGGCCTGGAAATCTGCAAGGAAATTCGCCGCGACGATAAGCTGAATCGTCTCCCGATTCTGATGCTCACGGCGCGCGGCGAGGAAGCCGACCGCGTCGTGGGCCTTGAGCTCGGCGCTGATGACTACGTTACCAAACCATTCAGTCCGCGCGAGCTTGTCGCGCGCGTCAAGGCCCTGCTCCGGCGCGTTCAGCCTCCCGGCGAAGAAGCGATGCCCCTCGAAGTGGGTTCGCTGCGCATCGATCCAGTTTCCTATCGTGCCCAACGCGAAGGGAAGACGATTCCCTTGAGCACGCTCGAATTCAGGCTGCTCTATTATCTTGCGTCCCGCCCCAACCGCGTTTTTTCCCGCGATCAGTTGCTCGACGCCGTGTGGGGCAGTGACCGCTTCGTTACGCCGCGCAGCGTGGATGTGTATGTTCGCCGCTTGCGCGAGAAAGTAGAAACAAATCCCGAAAAGCCCGAATACTTGAAAACCGTTCGCGGCGCAGGCTACATCTTTGAAACCCGTGCGAATTAGCTTTCTCTGGAAGCTCGGACTCGCGTACCTCGCGCTTTTGGTCGCCGCACTCGTCGGCGTCTACTTCTGCGTGGGACACATTTTTCGTGCCAGCACAATTCTTCTAGCGACGCCGCTTACGCAAATCAATCACGATCTGGCAAATGTGCGCCGCAATCTTTGGGAAATCTCTTTCGTTGTGTTCGTTGTCGGCATCGTAATCACGCTGCTTGTCTCGCGTCAATTTGTGACTCGCGTTCGACACCTTGAGGAATTCTCTCGCCATGTCGCGAACGGCGACTTCCGCCCCTTGCCGCAGGAACCGCGCCAGGACGAGCTCGGTGACTTGACCACCGCGCTCAATGACACGGCTGCGCACCTCGGCGCCACGATTCGCTCGCTCACCGAAGAGCGCAATCGCTCTGCGGCCATCCTACGCAGCATGGTCGAAGGCATCGCCGTTGTGGACGCTCGCGAGCGAATCACCTTCTGCAATGAGGCGTTGGCGAAGATATGGGACGTCAGTTTTGCCGGTATCGAAGGAAAGTCCGCGATCGACGTGATTCGCCAGCCCGACATTCTCCAATTGATCCGCCAGGCGCTCGCCGGTGGCGAAGGCCTTCACGGCGAGATCTCTTTCGGAAGCGCTCACCCGCGAAGCTTTTCCGTGACGGTCGCGCCGGTTCCTTCATTGGACGGCGGTATGGCCGGCTCGAAATCGCAAGCCAATTCTGGACCCTTTGGCGCCGTCATCGTCCTCCACGAAATCACCGACATTCGCCGTCTCGAACAAATGCGAAAGGATTTCGTGGCCAACGTCTCCCACGAGCTCCGCACGCCGCTCACGGCCATTCAAGGTTTCGCCGAAACGCTGCTCGCTGGCGCTCTCGATGACCAGCAAAATAACCGCCATTTCGTCGAAATCATTCGCAACCATGCCGCGCGCTTGGCACGCCTGACCGACGATCTTTTGAAGCTTTCTCGCATCGAGGCGGGCAAGCTCGAAATGGATTTTCAGCCGATGGATCTTGGAGCTTTGATCGATGCCGCCGTCGGGGCCGCTGGCGACGCCGCGAGCCACAAACAGATTTCCTTAACTTGCGCCAGTCTGCCGCACAACTTGCCTCGCGTGCGCGGCGACGCCGATCTGCTCCGCGAGGTCTTGCGGAATTTGCTCGACAATGCCATCCAATACACTTCTCCCGGAGGCCGCATTGAAGTCAGCGCGGCAGCGAATGAAAGCTTCACCGTCGTGACCGTTGCCGACACAGGGATCGGCATTCCTCGCGCCGATCAACCTCGCATCTTCGAGCGTTTTTACCGCGTCGATGCAGCTCGCTCGCGCGAAGTCGGCGGCACGGGCCTTGGCCTGGCTATTGCCAAACACATCGTCGAGGGCCACGGAGGGCAAATTTGGGTTGAGAGCACGGTTGGCGAAGGCTCAACGTTCCATTTTTCGATCCCGCTCGCTGGCTGAGCGTTTCTTCCGTTTCTGTGGAATTTATACCGGTGTCAACAGCTCCAATCCTTTTATTATCCGTAGCTTCCGGGTCGCGCGGATGGTCTGTAACCAGATATTCATCTCCTGCTCACTACCTGTTCAAACTCCTGGAGCACACTTCTCCACGATCTACGGAGCAAATCGTGACCAACACCCTACACCACTCACAGCACGGAAAGATCTGCTCCGTCGCCCCGATCGGCTGGCGTTTCCCCAACGCCAGCCATAAATTTTTAGCTCGCAAGTATGCGCGCCGGTTTCTGCGCAACTCGCGTTGCGAAACGCTTACCGATTTCCGATATTCGAGTTGTTGCCAAAACGCGGAAACATTCTGAAGGAGGAGTGAATGAGAAGGCTCTTGGTTGGTTTTGTGGCGATGGCGCTCCTGTCAGCGGCGCCCGCATTTGCAAATTCGGATGGAGATAAAAGCGCGGACACGCCGACCAAGAACGGCAACGCGTCATCCACAGCCGCGCCTGGCAATAGCGCGAAGAAAAAAGCAGCGGCGGCAAGGAACGAAAGCTCGTCATTGGCGACGAACACAAGCACCACCGATTCCGCAGCGGCAGCAGCATTGGCAATCGCCCCGGTCTCCGCGACCGTGGCATCCCCAAAGGCAGCGCAAGGCGACCAAGCGGATCAGTCTCCACTCTTCTTCAAGATCGGCGGGGCAGACTTCACTCCGCTCGGCTTTCTCGATTTCACGTCTGTCTATCGCTCGACCGACGTGGGCAGCGGTATTGGCACCAGCTTCGGCAGCATTCCTTTCAACGGCTCTTCTCCGGCGGGACGATTGTCTGAACTGCGCTTCAGCGCGCAAAATTCTCGCGTGGGAATCAAGGTGGATACGAATCCGGGCGCTTTCAAAGTCACAGGCTACCTCGAAGCCGACTTTCTCGGCAATGCACCCGGCAACCTCGAGGTCACCAGCCATTCGAGCACCATGCGCATGCGTCTTTACTGGGTTGACGTTCACCGTGGGAAGTGGGAAGTTCTCGGCGGGCAGTCCTGGAGCATGATGACGCCGAACCGCACGGGCATTTCTCCCATGCCGGGCGACATTTTCTTCAGTCAGGACATGGACACAAACTACCAAGTCGGCCTCGTTTGGCTGCGTACCCCCGGCTTCCGCGTCGTCTATCACGCAAATAGCAACTGGACTCTCGGCGTCGCTCTCGAAGATCCCGAGCAATATACTGGCGGACTCGTAACGTTTCCAGCGGGCTTTAACACCAGTCAGGTGGACGATACCGGAGGCAACGCCAAGACTCCCAACGCTGCCCCCGACGTCATCGCCAAAGTCGCCTACGACACAAAGCTCAGCGGCCACGCATTTCACATCGAAGCCTCAGGACTCTACAGAGTTTTCCGCTTGAACACCGCTGCAACCAACGCCAACGTTACCAAGTCCGGCGGCGGTGGTTCCGTCAACGTGAACTTCGAAGTGGTCAAAAATCTTCATCTCATCGCGAATTCTTTTTGGAGCGACGGCGGCGGTCGTTACATTTTCGGCATGGGACCGGACTTCGCTGTCACCACGAATGCCGCTGGTAATTTCGTGCCTTCGCCGCTTCATGCGGGTTCGGGCATCGCTGGATTTGAATATCAGTTCACTCCACAGACGATGTTCTACGGCTACTACGGCGGTGCGTACTTTGGCCGCAACTTCCAAGCCACGACAGGGACTAGCGGCACGACCACTTACACGGGTTATGGCTTCCCGGGCTCTGGCAGCGCCCAGAACCGCACGATTCAGGAGGCCACATTCGGCGTCATCGAGACTCTATGGAAGAACGTTAAGTACGGCGACCTGAAAATCATCACGCAAGGCTCGTATCTCTCAAGAAATCCTTGGTCCAACACGGCTACTCCTGGGAACGCCAACAGCGCGCATCTCGGGATGGCATTCGTAGACTTGCGTTACGACTTGCCGTAAGCGGCAGAGCATGATGATCGTTCCAAGCGGAAAACGAACCACCGAATCCCGAATTTTTGCAGATCGATGTGAGCACCATATGCAGACGTTAACTCAGAAGCTCTTTAAAAAGGAGAATCGAACCGTGAAACAATCCCTTTGCGCTCTATTCCTCGCCATCCTGGCCGTGGCGGGTTGCTCATCGAAGAGTGGCCAATCTAACGAAAATGCACCACAGACGGTGCACCTCACTGGCGCTGGCAGCACTTTCGTTTATCCGATAATGACCCAGTGGATCGCCCAATATCAGGCCACGCGCCCCCAGGTGGAGATCAATTATCAATCGATCGGCAGCGGCGGCGGAATTCAGCAGATCAAAGCCGGTCTGGTGGATTTCGGGGCGAGCGATGCCGCGCTCGATGACAAGCAGCTCGCGTCCATGCAGCCCCTGATTCAAATCCCGGAAAGTGCGGGCCCTGTTTGCGTCACCTACAACTTGCCTGAACTTCACAAGCCGTTGAACCTGACGGCAGCCGCGCTTTCGGGTATTTACCTCGGCACAATCAAGAGCTGGCAAGATCCGGCGATTGCCAAGATCAATCCGGGCGTCAATCTCCCCAACAAGCCCATCCTTGTGGTGCATCGCTCCGAGGGCAGCGGTACCACAAACATCTTTACCACTTACCTGAGTACCGTAAATCCCGGCTGGGCCCAGAAAGTTGGCGCAGGAATCTCCGTGAACTGGCCCGTGGGCCTCGGCGGCAAAGGAAGCGAAGGCGTAACTGGGATCGTGAAGCAGAATCCCGGATCGATTGGCTACACGGAGTTGAATTATGCCGTCAACAATCATCTTCCCGTAGCGCGGATACAGAACAAGGCCGGCAAATGGGTCACGCCCACCTCGGCGGGCGCGACAGCGGCCATTGCGGCCTTCAGCGATGCTCTGGCGAAGGACGTCAGGACTCCCATCGTTGATCCTCCCGCATCCGCTCCCGATGCATATCCCATCAGCGGTTTCACGTTCCTGCTGATTCCCAAGGACGGCAACAATAAAACCAATCGGCAAGTCCTTAAGAGTTTCGTCCAATACGTGATAAGCGACGGCCAGAATCAGGCGGACGCTTTGGACTATTCGAAGCTGCCCGACTCCGTCGTTCAACTGGACGGCACACTGCTCAACCAGATGACCGCGCAGGGCCAGCCGCTTCAGTAGTCCCGTTCGGTTTCCACACCGGGGGTGTCCCTGCGGATTTCGCTGGGGCGCCTCTTCTGTCTTTCAGTCGTTGGCGAAGGGTGCGACGCCGGCCATCTTTACCTTATTCGGCGCAAGTTGTAGCATTCCGGCGCTGATGCCGGAGGCAAGCGACGTTTGAATTTTGTCGCGCGTCTGCGTATGGTTGGAGAGCATGAATACCACTGATTTGGCCGCGCCATCTGGCAATGGTTTCGCAGGAGCTTGGCGGCGAGTAAGCCGCGTTGGCCTCGGTGACGCCGTGGCGCATGGCATAACGCTCCTCGCCGGTACCGGAATTTTTGTCCTTGTTGGCGTCCTGTTTACCGAACTCTGGGTGAATTCCCGCCTGGCGCGAGATCGGTTCGGATGGAAGTTCCTGGTCACGAGTGTCTGGGATCCGATTTCCCAGCATTTTGGCGCGCTGCCCTTCTTATACGGCACACTCGTCACGTCGTTGCTCGCGCTGGTGATTGCCATTCCGCTCGGCCTGGGCACGGCGGTTTTTCTCGTTGAGCTTGTTCCCGTTTGGATGTCCGACTGGCTAGCTTTCATTATTGACCTCCTGGCTGCCGTGCCCAGTGTCGTTTATGGCCTGCTCGGCATTTTCATCCTCGTCCCCATCATTCGATCGACGGTCGAGCCTTTCTTGCAGTCCACGCTCGGTTTTCTTCCGATTTTTCAGGGACCCGCGTATGGCGTTGGATTTCTGGCGGCCGGGGTGATCCTGGGAATCATGGTCGTGCCTTTTATCGTTTCGGTATCGCGGGAAGTGCTTCTCGCCGTTCCTCAGGAACAGCGCGAGGCAGCCCTGTCTTTGGGCGCGACGCAATGGGAAGCCGCTTCGCAAGTTGTTGTACCCTATGCTCGATCCGGGATTCTGGGCTCTATTTTCCTTGCCCTCGCGCGCGCACTGGGCGAGACCATGGCCGTCACCATGGTCATCGGTAACGACCCGCGTATTCACGCCTCGCTCTTTGCTCCCGGCTATTCGATTGCCGCCGTCATCGCAAATGAGTTCACCGAGGCTACTTCCACGCTTTACATTCACGCCTTGATCGAGCTCGGCCTTATCCTCTTCGGACTAACATTCGTACTCAATGCGCTCGCGCGTCTGTTAATTCTGGCCACCGTCCGGCGCGGCATGGTTCGCCCATGACATCCATGACGAAACACATGACCAGACGCTCCGTCACCAACGTCGTCATGCTCACCCTGACGGGTGCCTGTGCCTTTCTCACCGTGGCGGTCATGTTTTACATCCTCGGATACCTCGCCTGGCACGGCGGACGCGCCTTGAGC